>ERZ1292629.423-Hain-H43-01um-R1-423-length-45325-cov-8_pt1 | contig 45325 bp, 49 predicted proteins | sample MGYA00564399_ERZ1292629 | MGnify/ENA primary metagenome ERZ1292629 (study PRJEB36523, sample SAMEA6512636) | groundwater metagenome | collected 2019-01-08 | study: AquaDiva: Metagenomics assemblies of 32 groundwater samples
GGATCGCTCCATCCCTCGGCCTTACGGCCGGGGATTTAAGCTTGGAGCTTTAATATGATTTGACTATTGATTATCAACCGTTCGTTCTACTTCATCGACGTTTGTGGGCTTGACGAGTTGAAACAATGCTACCACACCATACGCAATGATTGCGTAGACTGCCATAGCAATAAGAGTAGACCATTCAAAGATGAAGTTTGAACTCACGGATGTATTTAGTATTCCAGAAAAAGGATTAGAAAAAAAATCGCTCAGCGCATAAATCACACGAGTAAATCCACTCGATGTATTTGCGCCCATAAGCTTTAGTATTATTCGAAATGTCAAAAGCACTTCGATAACGCCTAATAAATACCATATAAACTGATAGCTTCGAAAAATTGCTTTTTTCGTTTCGTACGTTTTTTGTGGAGAGCCTGTCTCAACTGTAGGAGAAATTACTCTCGTTTGTCGCACAACTCTTTCTGAAGTTGGGTTTGATACTGTGGTAACCTCTTGAACTTCTGCATGTTGCTGTACTGTCATCGTGACGCAATCGTAAGACAATACCGTGAAACATATCTGCAATCTGCTTCACTAAAATAGTGTAATATACATCACAAATTATGTGTATCTCTTACAATGCCTTCGGGGGACTAGAAGACAATTCAAGCTCAAGTTTTTTTGTATTGGCAAACAACATAGAATGATCTATATATTTTAGTAAGCCCTTCTTCTCCAATTTTACAATTTCGATATTTGCCGTCTCTCGAGCGATACCGACAAGTGTCGCAATATCTTGCTGGGTAAAACGATGATAAACTATGACGCTGTCGTTTTTCTTTTCTCCAAAATGTTTAGCAATATATATCAAAATTGAAATTACTCTCCTATATGCATCACTAAATACTAAATGTTCTACTCGAGTGAGCGTCTCAGCGTAATCTTCTAACAATCCACTCATTAATGCAAAAATAATAGTCGGTTTATCTTTGATAAAATCAACGACCTGATCTCTGGGAGCGCGGCCCACTTCTACAGGTGTTAACGCTTCAAAATAATACACATTTGGTGTACCATTTATCGCCCATACCATAGGAAAATAGGCGACAGGCTTTAAAATATGAAGGGTAAGCTCAAGACCTGTTTTGGCAATAGTGTATTGCCGGACATAGCCTTTGGTAAGACAAAAAATGCCGAGAGGATCATCATCCGCACGAATAAGAATTTCGCCCTTCTTATAATTTCTCGTGGTAAATTGAGTATAAAACTTTTCAAATTCCTTAGTTTTATAGGTTGTCATACCGTACAGTTTCCATGTATTTGTAGTATATGCCTGAAAGAAAATAAAAAGCAAGATCAATAAAAAACTTAACTCGTCTTTGGGTAATGACACTTCTTGAAGTGTTAGTCAAATAGGGTACCGCACAGCTTCATATCACTTTGATAAATTATACGGCTGGTCTTCATACGATCCGTCCCTGTATACGGAAATATTTTTTAATCCTTTTTCATGAGCCAGTATAAATGTATCATAAACGTCCCGAATCGTTGCTGTCTTTGCCAAATTAACGGTCTTTGACGCGGTTTCATCTATAACGCCGCCGGTTCCGACAAGTGCCGCAGTCATTTCTATATGATCGGAAGGCGTTATTTCGGTTGCGGTCCGTAAACATTCTTTTGCATGCTTATGGAGCTTAGTTTTACGAAATGATCCGTCACGACAAGCTTTCTGAAGTATTTTATCGGCATTATCACTATATTTTTCAACATACGTTCTCACGGATTTTGATACGTTCCCAACCGAATCCGGTATGCCGAAAATCGGCTCTATCCCGAAACTTGCATCCATAAGAAGCGACACGCGTGCGGCAGGAGGCTGCGTTAACGTATGAATATTGCGGAGTAATCCGGTCTCACTGATCCTATCGCTTAATTTTTCCCAATCCCTGGCGGACACCGTATTCGTTGAAAAATTATACCGATTCTTCAAATATCCCTTAAAATATTTATTCTTATCTTTGTGCTTCATTGCCTCACATGGCCCGCGCTGTTTAGCCAGATCAACAGACGCACATTTTGACACATAATTCATAAACGATACGACATCGCGTACGAGCGTTCGGGCTCCGACGGAAGCATATGGAATATCATAATAGAGAAGTGTGTCGGCAATTCCGGAGACGGCAATGCCGATTTTTCTTTTCAATTTTGCGATACGGGTGCTCTCCTTATCGGGATATCGTGTTGCACCATATTCTACCGCATTATCAAGTGCTCGTGTTACAACACGTATTACCTTATCCAGGAACGTATAATTAATTCCTTTCGGCGTACAGAATTTGGAAATATTGACGTAAACGAATTGGCACGTTTCCCCGACGGACAACCCCATTTCCGCACAAGGCGGTGCCGACGTATACGGAGCAAGATCCGAAACCGGATTATCCCTGTTCATACGTTCCAGGTTAATAATGCTTGGATCTCCGATATGCCATGCGCTTTCGGCAATATCCATAAGAAGTTTGCATGAATTGCTGCTTCTATCGCTCACCGCGGCATCCATAAATTTATCATCAATGACAACGGAACAATTAAAATGCGCTAAAGCGTGCGTCCGCTTCAGTCCGACAAATTTCCGGATTTCGGGGTGTGTAACGTGAAGATTTGCCATATTCCCGATATACCGGTCATACGCCCCCGTTTTCGTTTCGTGCACGGAAAGCGAGTTGAGCCATAACAACAATTCAACCGGATTTTTATAAGGAGTTAAATCAAACCCGGATCCCATATTCTGTCGGTAATATGCTTTAATCAGTTTTTTCGATGCCTGTCTCTTGCGGAGATCAACAGGAATAATCGCACACGATGAAAGTGCGGCATCTTCATACCCTGCTCGCCCTGCATTCGTAAGCGTTGGAGTGCCGGGAGTATACATTTTTGCAGCCATAAACGCAGCAAAATCCTCTTTTGCTTTCTCCGTCTCATTTTTGGCTATACCAAACGACTCTTCAACACTAAAAAGCGTATTTACGACCCGTTCAAACATCTCCTGCGGAGATTCGCCCGGAGCTAAAATATTGCCCTTTATAAGCACTCTCAGGGCATTCTCCGATGGCTGATATTGTATATTGTGAAACATGTTTAATACGAAAATTATGTTAATTTGACGCTCTGATCTATAATTATACATCGTGCCGCAAAAATAACCATAAAATCATAATATGACGAATCAAAAAGATGCACGCATTTCTAGTCCAGATATTCTTCCCCATGATGTTCACGACATCCTTGCTTCTGATCCGTTTCTTGCCACTTTAAACATCAATGCTGTTGCCCCGATCATAGGTGGGGTTGCTCACAGGGTCTACCGCATCGAATCGGGAAAAGATGCGTATTATCTAAAAATCCGCGGGGACCACTTTGTAGCGATACCTACGATCTCCTGCAATCCCAATGATATCACTCACGAATATCGTGCTTTATCTTCATTTACGGGCGCGGCACCGGACCATTTTCCCAAAGTCCTATCCTTCAATAAGGATCATCATTATCTTGTCCTTTCCGATGTCATACAAGACGGCAGTAAATTGGAACAGATGCTTTTGGGTGGCAAACCTCCTAAAGGATTATTCAGACTCTATGGTCGGACACTAGCAACAATTCAGCGAAAAACTGCCCATATAACCGAACCCATCCGACCTGAAGGCGACGAGGCTTATTATCGTACGGTTTTAGGGCACAGATTCGGATACCGTAACCACCCCGTACTCAATGATGCGGTAGATAACTTGTCCCGTTTACCGAACAGACAACTGATTATGGGCGATCCTGCGCCAAAAAATATGGGTATCCGTCAAAAAGGTCATCTTCTCACGTTTTTTGATCTCGAAACGGCTCATCAGGGGAATCCGGAATTTGATTTTGTATATGGACTCGCGCACACCATGTTACACACCATTCCGAACATTGAACCCATGCGGCAAGCCGTACGGGATTTTCTATCGGGATATGGTAAGGTACCGTACGATTTAAAACTTATCTATCGACTAACACTCGGAATTGTCCTTTATCGACTCCACAGCGTCATTCCATACCCAATTGCCCTATCGAGTGAGGAAAAAACTATAATGGAAACACATACTGAACGGGAATTGTTCAAAATAACCGGCAAAGAGTCATGGTCGGATATCATAACCCGACTCACAAGCATATGAAACAAATACCGCTACTTCTTATCGGACTGGGAGCGCATGCAAAACGTATTTATTACAAAATAGCCATGCGTGACGGAATAGAATTCGGATTTAAAATTTCCCATATAATAGACATCGACAAGAAGCGTACCGATATCGGATCCTTCCTTCAAACCCAAAATGACGAAAAAACGCCGGTCCTGTATGTTTCAAGTCCCGACAAAACGAACGGACACCTTCAACCCACGATTGTTAGACAACTAAACGATATAGTCGAGAACGAAGGAATCATGGGTGTCATCATCGCAACCGACCCTGCGTCGCATGTCGCATATTCCAGATGGGCACTTTCCCAAAGATTAAGCATCCTCATGGATAAACCGGTTTCGGTGCATACAAATGCTTCAACGGACCCATCCGTGCCTAATATGCTCGAAAAAGATTATAGGGAACTGCTCACTGAATATGTTAACGCGAAAAAAATTCATCCGCGCCTTCTTTTCAGCCTTATGGCGCAACGGAGATTTCATCCCGCTTTTGACAAAATAAAATCGCTTATACGGGAAGTATATCTCCGAACAAATTGTCCAATCACCTCAATTCAATCATTTCACGGAGACGGGCAATGGCGGCTTCCGCAGGAATTGTTGGATATCCCCTACCATGGGTATAACGAGGGGTACGGAAAGTGTTCCCATTCCGGATATCATTTTTTCGATACCATGTCATGGTTACTTGAGGCGGCAGAAGGAAAAGACAAAACTATCGATTCCGTAGAAATATCGGTAAACGCCGTGCGCCCGAACGATTACCTTGCGCAAATAACTCCCGCCGATTATAAAAAACTATTTCCCTCCCAAAAGATACCGTTGCAAAAAAATCTCAAACGACTACTGGGGACATATGGGGAGATCGATGCGTTCTGTTCGTTCGCATTCAAACATAAAGACGTAACGATGACACTTGGATCCGTAAATCTTGCCCACAACAGCTTCTCGCAACGCGGTTGGTATTCGACAGCGGGACGGAACCTCTACAAAGGAAACGGAAGACTACGCCATGAAACACACATCATTGAACAGGGTCCGTTCCAAGCCATCGAATTTGTTTCCCTGCAATCGGAAGAAGTTAAACAGGGAAACACGAAAAATCTTTTCGATCCCGGAGGGGAATATCACCTCGATATCCATGTCTTTCGCAACCATGCACTCTTCACTGATTGGAAGTCTTATGAAAAAATAACCATTTCGGATTTATCCGAGCGGGCACTCGATGACCATTCCCGCGGTCACCAGGAGGATGCACGACGCAAAGCCATGTTGGAATTCGTATCATTTCTCCATGGAAAAAAAATTAACCCGATTTCCGATTTTTCGGATCATGGGCGTTCCGTTACCTTACTTACCGGTGTATATCAGTCCATGGCGAATCGGTTTGTTGGAAAAAATCCCATCATTACGTTTCCATTTAATAGCCAAAGCAAATGAAAATACAAATCATTACATCCTTAAAAAATGCCGACCATGCCAAAGGAGTAACCGTCGTCATTGACGTGTTACGTGCTTTTACCACAACGTGTTATCTATTTGCCAACAGCGCCAAAGAAGTTATATCCGTTGCGGACCTCGACGAGGCCTACTCGATAAAAAAATCCCACCCCTCCTACCTTTTGATCGGTGAAAGAAAGGGGATAAAACCATCAGACTTCGATTGGGGTAACTCGCCTGCCGAACTTAGAACGGTTTCGTTTAAGGGGAAAACCGTTATCCTCACGACAAGTGCAGGCACACAGGGCATTCACAAAGCAATACATGCCGATGAAGTTATCACCGGCGCATTCGTAAACGCAAATGCCATTGCTTCCTATATTCAAAAACGTAAACCGAATGACGTGACCCTTCTTTGTACCGATGACTGGCACCCCGAAAATGAGGATGTTATGTGTGCAAAATATATAATGTCACTTCTTAATGAACACCCAATGAACTTTCATAAGATTCGAATATATATGAAAACACATCCTTCCGCCGACGGTTTTCTGCTGCATCCGATGACGAAATGGTCTAAAATTGATTTTAATCTCTGCATGACCCGCGATACGTTCGATTTTGTCGTTAAAGCCAGGAAGGGAGACCCGATTATTTTGGAGCGCATATGAAACCACAAAGATTTACGCTAAGGAAAGAATATTTTGGCGGTCTTATTTACGACGCAAAAACAATGGCGGTCGAAATCCTGAACCCTGATGAGTATGGATTTCTTGCCGCTGTTACAAAAAGGTTAATATCCACCGGTACATGTCCCGAAACACGCATCGACTTCTTTATTCAAAAAGGGTTTATTAACCATAAAAATGGGAAATATACATCGCCATCCATGCGGTCCGTTCCGCCTCCAAAACATATCCGGAATGGAGTGCTGTCCGCGCCAATCCGCGTTTTTGACAGTTATACGCGCCGTTGTAATTTCCAATGCGAACATTGTTACTTCACTTCGAGCGCATTCGTGAAAGAAGCCAGACGGACAATCGAACAAACGAAGGATATTATCAGAAAATTTTATGAATCCGGAACCATGGAATGGCGGTTTACCGGAGGGGAAGCACTCATTATGGTCGATCTGTTCGAAGCGATAGCGTATGCCAAGTCTCTTGGGATGAACGTCGGCATATATTCCAATGGATGGTGGGTGGATTCGATAGCACAAAAAGTATTTGCTTCCGGTGTTGATGAGGCCGTTCTCAGTTTGGAAGGATCGCGTGAAATAAACGATAAACGGAGGCGGGTAGGCGGGTTCGATAAAGTACTCGAAACTGTTGAACGGATTTACCGGTTTAATACGGATCATCCTGATCGCGCAATTGCCGGAGTTATCGCAGCCGCAATCGGTCGGGACAACGTACGGGATGTACCGTTTTTAACCCGCTTGGCCGCAAAATTTAAATTTACCATCAACTTTATGCCGTTAAAACCCAGTGGTCGGGCGCGGTACGCGTTAAGTAATGAGATGCTTAACCCTATTGAGTATATGGCATTCGCCAAAACCGTGCAGAATCTGCGCGAAGAAGAAGCGATTAAAAAATCGGGAATTAAAATAATCCTGAAGTACAAGGATCTATTTTGCGGATCGTATGAAGACAAATCCGACAAACCGTTTCCGTTCAATTACGCGGAATGCGGAGCACTGACGAAGTATATCAGCATGATGCCCGATGGGCAGGTGTTTTCCTGCCCTTTTATTCTCGACGTCGATCCGACCGGAAAATATCTGGGTCCGAACATGATAAACACCTCCGTTGAAGACGCTTGGAATAATCCCAACTTCGAATCGTACCGCGCCGCCGATAAAATCGGCTGTATGGATTGCAGATTTTATATGAAACAATGTCGGGGGAAATGCCGTGCAACCGTTTTGGGATATGGAGGAAAAATTGCAGACGGTAAACTTATCGGAAACGACCCGCAATGCTTCGCTCCGCTTCTTTAGAAATACCATACAGTAACGGGTCATTGAAAAGGGTGCCCTATATAATATATAACCTCAGAAATTTTCTTGTGCTATTTGTATCACGTTTTATATAAGAAAGAAACGTATCTGTGCGGTGTTTAAAATAGCACTTTATATTGTTCTATCGTGCTAAATCACTATTCATGTGACATTTTTTCCACTTTTTGCCACTTCCGCACCAACATGGATCATTTCGACCAAGTTTATGGGCGACAACAACCGGCGTCTTTATAGAGGCTTCAGCATTTGTTTGCATGCGCTTGGCTGCCTTTGAAATTACTGTCTCAGTTGGTAAAACAGACGTTTTTATACTCTGATTCGTTTGATTTGGTGACAGTTCCACATGCACCTTAAAAATCCGTGCAACAATTTCAGAATCAATGCCGCTCATAAGCCGCTCAAACATAGAAAACGCTTCATTTTTATATTCGACCAGCGGATCTCGTTGCCCGTATCCCCGCAGCCCTATTCCTTCCCGCAAATCATCGATAGCATCCAGATGATCCATCCAAAAATTATCAATAACGGATAAACTTACCCATCGCTCAAGCTGTCTCATAACCTCTGGCGTCACTGCAGCTTCACGCTTATCGTACACATCCGATACTACTTTGCTAAAAAAATCGACGATATCATTTGCTGTATGAAGCTGTTGAAGCTGAACTAAGAGTTGTTGTTGAGAGGTAGGTTCAAATGGAATAATGGTACAAAACTCTGTGACAATTTTTTCGCGTTCTATATGACTCTCATCACTTGAATACATCAAAACCACGTTAGAAACTTCCGCTTCAACTTTCTTTACTATAGTCTCTTTTTGATTTTCACCCTCTAATATCTTTCTTCTACGTCTATACACAATTTCTCGCTGCTTATTCAGGACGTCATCGTACTCCACTAAATGCTTGCGATTATCAAAATGAAAGCCTTCTACCTTAATTTGTGCTTGCTCAAGTGCCCGAGACACCATCGGATGCTCTAGCGGCACATCTTCTGGAAGATTAAAAATGGTCATAAGTTTAGACACCTGATCCCCGCCAAAAAGCCTCATGATGTCATCTTCAAGCGACACATAAAACCGACTGGATCCCGGATCTGCTTGACGACCTGATCGACCGCGCAACTGATTATCAATGCGTCGACTCTCATGTCGATCAGTACCTAAAACATACAATCCGCCTAAAGACACTACTTCGTCATGTCTTTTTTGCCAATCCTTGAGATCTTTTTCCCACTGTTTTTCGTCCTCGTACTCCCACTTCTCTTTTTTTGCCCCACCTAAAATTATATCAACGCCTCGGCCCGCCATATTGGTAGCGACTGTGATAGCGCCGCGTTTCCCGGCATCTGAGATAATCATGGCTTCCCGAAGATGATTTTTGGCATTAAGCACCTGATGTGGGACACCCTTTTTGTTTAATAAATCACTTATTATTTCGTTTTTATCTATCGATGTGGTGCCAACCAAGACAGGTTGTCCTTTTTTATAATGCTCTGCAATATCATTGGTAACTGCTTCATATTTCGCTCGCGTCGTTTTGTAGACCATATCCGTGTAGTCTTCACGAATCATGTCTTTATTAGTCGGGATGACAATGACATCAAGATTATAAATCTTCTTAAACTCTTCAGCTTCTGTCGCTGCAGTACCCGTCATTCCGGAAAGCTTTTCATACATACGAAAGTAATTCTGTAAAGAAACCGTAGCAAGTGTTTTGCTTTCCTGCTGGATAGATACACCTTCTTTGGCCTCTATCGCTTGGTGAATACCTTCACTAAAACGTCTGCCGTTTAACAATCTTCCGGTAAATTCATCAACGATTATCACTTGTCCGTCTTTGACGATGTAGTCTTTTTCTCGTGTGAATAATGCACGCGCTTTGAGTGCCGCTTCTATATGATGAACCGTTTCAAAGCTTGACTCGTAGATATTACCTACTCCTAATATTTTTTCTACTTTTGCAATCCCTGCATCAGTCAAATGCGCTGTACGCAATTTCTCGTCTATAAGAAAGTCTATCTCTTTTTCTATCTTGTCTACGATTTTGGCATAGTCATAATACTTACTGGTCGCTTCTTCTGCAGGCGCTGAAATAATGTGCGGTGTGCGTGCCTCATCGATTAAAATTGAGTCTACTTCATCAATGACCGCAAAATGGTACTCGCGCTGCGACAGCTGCGACATATCAGATGCCATGTTATCACGAAGATAATCAAACCCAAATTCAGAATTAATGCCGTACGTAATGTCTGCGGCATACGCCTCTTTTCTCGACACAGGTCGTAAATGCTTCAACCTCCAGTCAGTCGCTGTGGGCTCGACAAATTCAGGATCATAAAGAAATGACTGTTCACTAATAATTGCCGAAACTGAAATGCCAAGAAGCTCATACACCGTCGCCATCCAGCCCGCATCTCGACGAGCCAAATAATCGTTGACCGTCACCAGATGTACGCCTCGACCAATGAGAGCATTAAGGTAAAGTGCAGGAGTGGCAGACAACGTCTTTCCTTCTCCCGTTTTCTGCTCTGCCACCTTTCCTTGATGAAGAGCAATGGCCGCCATAAGCTGCACATCGTAGTGTCTCTCGCCTATGATGCGTCGCGCTGCTTCTCGAACAAGGGCGTATGCCTCCGGCAAAATATCATCAAGTGTTTCACCGTTCCCTAACCGTACTCGAAATTCAGCGGTCTTTTTTTTGAAATCAGTTTCTTTGAGTTTACGCGTGGCATCTTCTCGGGCGTAAATAGAATCGACAATGCTCCCAAGCTTTGTAATTTCTTTCGCATTCGTATCAAGAAGCTTTGTGATGAACTGAAACATCTGTTAATTTTAACACATTAGAGGTTCTTTTTCGCAAGAAAAAATCGGTTGTAATCTTTGTCGTAATGAACTACAGAATTATATTCTTTTTCGAGCGCTTTAGGATATTCCAATTCTTTCAAATAATTGATAAATACAAAACCAGAAGATGAAAGCAACTTCTTAACTCTACGTAAAAAATAGATTTTGCTCACAAATGCAGGTATGTCTCTACCGATAAATAAATCTATTACCACACAATCATATATAGTCTTACAATTCTTCACATAATCCTTCGCATCTTCTACTACCAATTTCAACTTCTTTATACTGGAAAGTTCAAAATACTTATTACCAATCTCAATCATCACCGCATCGATGTCTACTCCAGTGATATATGCTTTAGGATACATATCGTGAAGCATGTGAATAATCGCGCCCCCCGCTACACCTAGAACTAATATATTATTAACATTTTTTTCTTTCGAAATATTAAATTTCTTAAATGCATATAGTAATAATTTTCTAATATATGGTCCTGTTTCAGTGGCTCCATTTACCAAAAGCTTATATGTCAACGCCTCTTCAACGACGCGTATATCACGATTATAGAAAGAACCAGTTTTGAGTATGGTTTTAGGAATTATGTACGTAATAAAATGCATATATGTGAGAAATCACATTTTTATTATAGTGCAAACCGAGCTATAATTACTCGATCTAATCAAATCAACATGACTATTTCACTCCGTAACGAAAAAATTTTCTATATCTCAGAATTCTTTGGTGGGCTAATCTTTCATATGCCCGTGTGGGTCGCGTACGAATTACAATTCATATCACTTCCTCAATTGGCACTCATTGAGGCGATCAAACAAGGAGCCCAACTTTTATCTGAACTCCCTACCGGGGCTATTGCTGATTTATTGGGTAAACGCGCATCGGTACTTATTGGCCGAATCATATCAATTCTTGGATTATTCATGTACGCATTTTCTACTAATTTTAGTACATTTATTATCGTAGCAATTATCGCTGGCATTGGTGATTCGTTTGTATCTGGAGCCAAAGACGCACTCATTTATGACTCTCTAAAGGTAGACAACCGACACAATCTCTATGCAAAAATATCTGCCAAAGCATCACTGATCTTTCAGCTTTCATTCGCAGGGGCAATTTTATTGGGTGGAATTTTGAGCATATGGGGATATATAGTGGCTATTTTTGCATCACTGTGCGCTGAAGTCATCGGACTTATCGTAAGTTTATGGTTTATAGAACCATCAATTGATACAGAAAAATTTACTATTCCTCGATACCTAACGCAGTTTAATAATGGATTTCATGAACTATTCAAATCTCCCTACGTTCGTGACATATCTCTTTTTTACATAGGAGTTGGTGGTATTACATGGTCTGCAATGATGATATTTAATACGTCGTTATTAACCACCATCGGATATACAACATTTCAAATCGGCCTCATTGTGGCTACTATACGCATAATAAACAGCAGCATACTTTTTGGTGCACTTCACCTCAAATCTATCATAACGAAACGACGCGCATATCTTTTTTTCCCTATCGTTATGATACTTTGTTATCTGCCTGGATTATTGTTATCCAAAGAATTTGCCATCATCGCTGTGGCCCTGTCTATATTTGCTTCAAGTGCTCGATGGGTAATTTTAGGGAGTTATGTCAACGAACATTATTCATCACAAAATCGTGCAACAGCGCTTTCCACGCTCTCAATGCTTATAGCATTCGCAGTCGTAAGCTCAGCAATTCTTTCAAGCGTGATTATGGATCTTTTCGGAGGGGTGAGAGCTATGTATACGTTCTTGGGTATAGTAAGTATCTCTGTTGTACTTCCGTTGGGTCTTCGTATCCGAAAAAAATATCACCCCGTAACTACTTTCGTGTAATTATTTTTTTCCCTACAAACGGTTGGAGAACGTCTGGCACTACCACTGATCCATCTTTTTGTTGATAGTTCTCGAGTATTGCGACTAATATTCTAGGTGTCGCGATAGCTGTATTATTTAATGTGTGACAAAATTTTGTGGTTCCATCTTTTCCTTTGTATCGAATCTTTAATCTACGTGCCTGAAAGTCGCCCATGAATGAATTAGACATCGTCTCTCCATATGCTTTTCTTCCGGGCATCCACGTTTCTATATCATATTTTTTCACCTGCGGTTCACCCATATCTCCTGTGCACATCAGAAGCACTCTGTATGGAAGCTTTAGGTCTTGTAATATTTCCTCTGAATTGGCTAATAATTCTTCATGTAGAGTAAGAGAGTTACTCGTTTCTGCAGTTGAGATAATTACTTGTTCAATTTTATTAAATTGGTGTACTCTATAGACCCCTTTTACATCTTTGCCATAACTTCCCGCCTCTCGACGAAAACACGGAGAGAATGCAACAAACTTTTTAGGCAAATCTTTTTCAAGAAGCACTTCATTTGCATAATACGCTGTGACAGGTACTTCTGCTGTTCCTGCTAAATACTGATTATCTTTCTCAAAATGATATATCTCATCTCTCCCCCATGGTAATTGGCCGTTTCCAAAAAACGTAAATTCTTTAACTAAACTTGGAGCGATAAGCGGCGTGTATCCTTTCGCTATCAATTTATTGAACGTATACATGAGAATTGCCAACTCGAGCTGTGCTCCTTCATTTTTTAAGAAATACGCACGCGACCCACCAACCTTTGCGCCGCGTTCAAAATCTATAAGGTCAAGCGATGTAGCAAGTTCTATATGATCTTTTGGTTCAAAATTGAATTTGGTTGGCTCACCCCCGCCTGCATCGCTTTGCGAAGCATTGCGGGCAGGCCACTTTTTTACTTCCACATTATCTTTTTCATCTTTCCCAACTGGCACGCTTTTATCTGGGACATTTGGGACAGTAAGCATGAGTGACTCAAATTCGCTTTCAATTGCTCGAAGTGCTTCTTCCAACTCTTTTAACTCAACTTTTATTTCTTTTCCTCGCACACTACTTGCCGCGGTTCGTTCTTGACTCACTGTGTTTCGCTCCGTACGAAGAACATCGATTTTCCCAATGAGTTTCTTGCGTTTTTCGTCTGTACTAAGCAATTTCTCCCACTCGACCACGCGATTTTTATTGATAGCCGCAACCTTACACAACTCCAAATTTTCTCGAATATATTTTATATCTAACATATATACTTTCGATTATACATAAATATCACTCATACTCACAAATGACTACAACTTTTTTGCGCTATAGCGCAAATTTGTTGTAGCAATACTATTATGGTAAATACTTCATGATATAAGGCTTGAGCTGTTCTAATGCTTTACGCCGATGGTTGTACACAACATTTTCTTCATCGGTTAATTCTTCATGATTATAATATTTCCCTAATTCTGGAATATAAAGGAGCGATCGAAAAGGAAATCCTATGCTATGTGTACCTGTTGGATTCATAGGGACAATCCCACGAACACTCGCTTCTGCAGTTTTTAATGTCCCATCAGGTAATGCCAACGCTAAAACTAAACGAAGTTGAGCAACTCTTTTCCCTTCGGGAACATGTTCCATCCGCTTGATGGTGTAAGCAATAAGCTCTTCATCAGAACTTTCTTTCGAAGAATCAATCCAACGATGAGATTTTACCCCTGGCTCACCATTTAATGCGTCAATCTCAAATCCCCCGTCATCTGCTAGAGTGGGAAGACCGGATTTTTTACAATAATACTTTGCTTTCAAAACGGCATTCTCTTCAAATGTCTTTCCCGTTTCTTCTACACTATCGGTAATCCCAACATCTTTCAAACTAACAAATTCTATTGGATTTCCTGCAAGAAATTTCCGAATCTCATTTAATTTTCCGGGATTTGTTGTGGCAATAAGAAGTTTCATTTATAACCCTAGTTCTTCGTGATGGTCTTGCATCGCTTTGAGAGTAATTGCGATAAATTCGGGAAGCGGAATGCCTAATTTTTCTTCACACTGTTCAATTTGTTTGCGATCAACCGCCGCAGCAAACTCTTTCTTCCCCCACTTTTTCATGACAGACTCAACAGTGACTGTCGCTAATTGTTTCTCTGGACGAACTAATGTAACTGCCACAATAAATCCCGTCAGTTCATCCACTGTTTCTAGCGCCCACTCCATCATTCCATCGAGCTCTGCTAAATGCGTATGTCTATTATTGTGTGACATAAGCGCATGGACGATAGATCCGTCTGTTATTCCAAGGTCTTTCAACCATGCCAATGTATGAATGGTATGTTGATCTGGCATATCTTTTGTCTCTTCCCAATCCGCGTCATGCAATAATCCGAGCGTTTCCCATTCTTCAGGATTACCACCTAATTTTTCTGCAAGAGCACGCATGGCAAATCCCACCGCATACATATGCCGACGAAGATTTTCGTTTTTCGTATGTGCATGAAGGAGACTAATCGCCTGATCTTTTGTCATACCGTATTTTCTGGACGAAGTGTGGGGAAAGGTATGACTTCTTTAATGCTTTTGGCGTCGGTAAGAAGCATAATCAAACGATCCATCCCTATCGCAATACCGCATGTTGGGGGGAACCCGTGCTCTATAGCCTCAAGATAATCATCATCAGTCTGATGCGCTTCATCAAACCCTGTGGCTTCTCTCTTTTTTTCTTCAATAAATCGTTTCTTAAGATCCACGGGATCATTTAACTCTGTATAATTATTTCCTAACTCTGATCCAAAAGCAAACATTTCAAACCGCTGTGTAAATCGTGGATCATCACATTTTTTCGCTAACGGAGAAATTTCTATCGGGTAATCATAAATAATAGTTGGCTGAATAAGTTTTTCTTCAACCGTTTCTTCAAACGCAAATGCCATGCACTCGCCAATCGTTTGCATTTTATTAAGCTCCTTAAACTTTTCTGACGATATTTCCATGCCTTGTATTGACGCTTTGGCTTCTTTGACAGTCTTCCACGACATTGGATTAACCCCGGTAAACTTTTGCACTGCTTCAACGAGTCGGAAACGCTGCCATGGGCGTTTCACATCCATCATCACGCCTTGATACATAAATTTGGTCGTCGCCAACAATTGAAGTGCCACATGTTCAATAATTTCTTCGATAATGTCCATACCATATGAGTAATTTTCAAACGCAATTTGCGCTTCAAACATCGTAAATTCCGGATTGTGATCGTGATCAACTCCTTCGTTGCGAAATACTTTCGTAATTTCAAACACTTTTTCAAATCCTCCTACGATCAAGCGTTTCAAATACATTTCATCTGAAATTCTTAGATAAAACTGAGTGTCCAATTCATTATGATGCGTCGAAAATGGCCGTGCGAAACCACCGCCGTATACTGGCTGCAGCGTCGGCGTCTCCATTTCGATAAATCCTCTATCTGTAAGGAAATCCCGAACCGCATCGATAATTTTACTTCTCGCTCTCAAACGAGTCTTCACTTCAGGATTTAACAGTGTATCCAAATATCGTTTACGATAGCGCTCTTCAACGTCTTTGAGACCGTGCCATTTATCCGGAAGCGGTCGAACAGTTTTGGTAAGTATTTGAAGTTGCTCTACAAATATAGATATCTCCCCAGCTTGCGTTTTTCCTATTAAACCTTGGACTGAAATGATATCGCCAATGTCTATAAATTCCACGAGCTTAAACGACTCTTCGGAGCACGAATCAGCTTTGATTACAATCTGCACTTTTCCACTTTCATCCGTTACATCCCAAAATAATATTTTTCCGTGACCCCGCATACTCATGACGCGCCCTGCAATCGCAGCTTTTTTTCCATCCATCGTAAGCGCTTTCTGTATTGTATGATCGCGTTTCACGACAGAAGGATATGGGTCGACCCCAATTTTTTTAAGACCCTCAACTTTTTCTAACCTAACTTTGATAAGATCATCTATCGTTGCCATAAAACTGATTGTATTATCCTACAATATCGTCTGTGCTTCAATCCATGAGAAATCCATTCACAAATGTTTTTGCTACTTCTCCTAAAATAGCTGTGTTATACCCACCCTCTTGGATAAGGACTGTGGGCAACCTCAAATCTGCTATCAAATGCGCTATTCGTCTAAAATAAGATGTAGAAAGTGAAAATCTACCTAGGGGATCATCAATGTGTGCATCAAACCCGAGAGAAACAACCAAGTAATTTGGATGAAAAGAACGAACAAGTTTTAATACGAAAAGAAGCGTTTTATCATATGTCTGATCAGAAGTTTTTAATGGTAATGGGAAGTTTACGTTATATCCAATACCTTCACCAACACCTTGTTCCTCAGTTCTTCCCGAAAAATATGGGAATAACGAGTCAGGATCACCATGAATACTCACAAAAAACACATCGTTGCGATGATAAAATATATGCTGCGTGCCATTCCCGTGATGTACATCAATATCGAAAACGCATACGCTACCGCGAGTACTTAAGTATTCAGCTGCAACAGCCGCATTATTAAAATAGCAATATCCTCCCATTCGAGATACTTCAGCGTGATGACCAGGAGGTCTACACAATGCATACGAAACGCTCTCACCTCTTCGCACATGCGATGCAGCAGTGAGTGCTGCCATAGCAGAACCTCGCGCTGCTTCATACGTCGCACTGTTTACCGGCGTGTACGTATCAAAGCTATACATGCCACGCAAGCCTACTTCCTGCATCGTGTGTGTATTGCCACCATAGGGAAATACTGACGGATACACATAAGAAGATCCTGCACTTCTTCCTGCTTGGGCAATGTAACTGACGTACGCACGATCGTGAACTCTTTCAATCCACGACAATGGAAACCGCTGCGGCAATATAAAACGCAAACCCTCTATTTCCCCCAACGATTGTCTGATATTCTCAATCCGCTCTGGAACTTCCGCAAAAGGATCACGATTGCCATTAAATATTTCGTTGGGAGGCCTGTGTCGCACGTGACGTGATGGATAAACGATGATCATACGCCACCTCCTCTTTGTGTTCTTTCAGGACGTGACCGTAATATTGCACTTCTGGCTTCAGCATTGTATTGAACATTTTTTACCTCATCAGGTAAATAGGCCGGAACAAAATCTCTAAGTCCCACCGGTTGATGACCATCACCTACCGTCACGTGTTGCTCTAAAATATGCGGAATGTTGAGTCCACTCATAATATTTGGAGCTATTTTCATACCTGAAGCTAACCCGACTCTGTGTGCTTTGGACATAAAGTTTGTTTCAGCAAAAATCGTTGGACTAGGGATTACTTGAGCCAAATCATCCAATATCTGTGCCATAAGATGTGTATTGGTCGCTGCCATATACCCTTTACCTTCTTCTTTACTGCTCCATTCAGAACTCTCGATTAAAGGCACTGGAGGTAATCCATTTCCTACGCGCATATCTGCCCGTTCTGCAGTAGCGACAGAGACCAAATTACCTGTAGGATTTACTAACCCGCTAAACCATACTTGTCTTTTTGAAGGGAGTTTGACCACTTGATCATGCAATGCCCGCGCCCTACTTTTTACTCCATCTAACTCCCAGCCAAACGTCGGATGCCATAACGCGTACACGGTGTTGATAAAATGTTCGGGAATATGAGAAATGAAACTATATCCCCGTGACCGTAATTGAGCTGTTCGATCCACGTGGTCTACTGGATGTACACGACGATATTCTATATCTTTTTGAACCTGACTGATCATTTCCGAACGCGGAACAATACACGTTCGAGATGAATGATTTCGTGCACCCATCAAAACCATGGCGCGATCCCCATTTTTTGAAATCCGCAACGAGGTGGGAAATATCGTTTCCACGACACCACGAATTCTTTCATTTTGCGCTATCAGAGGCAACACACGTTCTGATACGAGAAAGCGTGCGACTGTTCGGGTAATTCCTCGTGTTTGATTACGAATTACACGTTCCGCTATGGTGTCTGCGTGTTCTAAGATAGATAAATCATCTTGCACGCCAAAATCTGACTGCAGATATCCTCTATTATCTCCTCTAAGTGAGATTCCTGACCGCGCCATACTTTCAACAACCCCAGTTGACTGATTATTTTCATTACTATTCATATATTCCTTTCTCTCACAAAACCCTATTTAATAACCACAAAAAAACCCCTCAGGAGAGGGGCTATATGTGATATTAATTATTTTCTTACATTATTCCACAAGCACCTCTCCCTGTTAGGGATTGTTTCTTTGCTTTCTTAGTGATTAAAGAAAAGGTGTTCATAGGTATAAGTACTTACATATACACGTATATTTACTATCTGTCAATGCTGAAAATACAACTGTAGCGAGATGGTTAATCTATCCGCACTACTTTATAGAGAATTTTTCCGGCTGGTGCTTCTACCTCTATTTTTTCCCCTACCTTTTTACCCATCAGGGCTTTGCCCAGTGGAGAAGAATGAGAAATTTTCTTAGCCGTTGGATCTGCTTCCCACTCGCCGACGATATGAAACTGTATTTCTTTTCCCTTTAAATGAAGCGTCACTTTGCTCCCCACGTCCACATGTGCTTTTGAGTGAGTGGTGATAACTTTAGCGCCGTGCAATATCTCTTCGAGTTCTGTAATACGACCGTCCATAAAGGCAAGCGACTCTTTGGCACCTGAATACTCGCTATTTTCTGACAAATCACCCAATTCTCTGGCATTAGAAAGCCTCAAAACCGCATCAGGACGCTTGACGTGTATCAGGTCATCATATTCAGCCTGAAGTGTCGCCAAACCTTCTTTCGTAAGTACTACATGTTTATCCATAAATTTATAGTGAATGTCTTCTCATCAACCCTCCGCATCTTAGCAGTCGCCTTTTCAATTCTTTTCGAATACGGCTCGTGCTGCGATTGCTGGCGGGTGACGTATTGCTAAACTCTCCTTCGACTTCGCTCTGGATCGTTAAGCACTTCGTCAAAAAAAGCTCCCCAAGGTATATTGAGCCCGAGGAGACGAGTTTAATTGTGTCAAAATTACCTTGCCTTGTCAAGCATGAATTGGTAGAATAGGCAAACAAACGAGGTATGATTTTATAATGTCTGGCTAAGCCAGACCTTGCTTCGCAAGGCCCCCATCGTCTAGCGGCCTAGGACGGTTCCTTCTCAAGGAACAAATCGTCGGTTCGAATCCGACTGGGGGTACTAAATTACAGGTTTTCAAACTATTAAATTCACTAATCCACTGACGAATAATACGTCGGAAGTTTAACAAATTATTCTCATCTGCTAATATCCGTATTACAAACCTCCTGCCTATCTATACGCCCACATGATGGAGCATCAGCACGATGATATCAAAATTGGCTCTCCGGCTGAATTAGTATTCAGAAGGATTATTGAGCACCATAAAAAAATTAAGACACTCACCGTTTTTACGTATGACTTACATATCAACTCGGATGATGAGCTCCAAGCGGTAGGAATGAGGCCGATGCGACGAAAGGATTTACATTACGATGGCTTGCGTCGGTGGTCGGATCAAAATCATCAAATAGTACGTGAAGAAAATGATGAGGTTGGGCAGGAAAAGGAATTTGGTATGGCTATAGCGTCAGTAGTTAGGATGTATGACGGTTCAATTAAACATATCCCAATGTTGGATTTCGCAAGCAGATCAAAATTTAGATCTATACTTAACCCCCGACGTATATCAAATATCTTACGACCGTTCCCTGGATTTCTATTAGAGACAGGAGACTCTCTACATTTTTGGGGGATTAATTTATTATCACCGAGACGCTGGGAGAAATTTCTTACATTTGCCAACGACAAATTTAGTGACGATGAAATAGACAGATCTTTTATCGAGTTTTCGCAGAGAAGGCATTTCAGCGGGCTAAGAATTTACAACTATGGAGATGTTAAAAGAACATCTCCATATGTTGTAGCGAAGATCGGAATTTCTAATTAAGCGGTTTGTTTTATACATAAGAGAAAGCTAATAATTGTTGGCATATTGCTTCATATTCCTTAAGGATTTGTTCGAAATTGAGGAGTTTTGGGGTACTTTGGATCGTCAGAACAACCTAAACCAATATTGCTAATAAAACTACCAGCATTTTATTTAAGAAAGTTCCTAGATGCGATATCTAAATCACCTCCCAAGTGAATGGGTTTCAACGTTATTTATACAAATACTCAATTATTTTTTCAAAATCTATACCTAATCTCTTAATTTGTGAAACATAACTTGAACACGTATGAGGATCGTATTTATTCTTACCAAGAATAACAATAATGAATGGTCTCAAGCCTTGTGGTGGCTTTAAGCCTAATGGGATTGAATATTTTTGATGACTGGAAGCGTTCTGAGGTTTAGGTAGAAATCCAAGTTTTATTAAACAGTTGCACAACTCTTTACTCCCAAATATTTTGCTCATGCCCTTAAATGATTCGCTATATCTCTTGTTGCCAGAAGTTGATGTGTATTTACTGTATGTAAATCAACTTTAGTTAAATCAGTTGGATGCTCTTTTTTTGATCGATATACAATTTTTGCCTGCATTTCTTTAGGTACATCAAAAAGTGTAAAAATCATATCATTGATGAAATAATCAAGTTCTTCCAATGAATCACTTTCTGTAAAAACATCATATTCTGGAAATTGAACTACGTATTTACCCAGCCGTGTTTTAACTATTTGAACTTTAAGTATATCTGGAAGGCTTGACAGTTTAAGTTGCTTCATAATCCTATTATATATTTTTTATGGCAATGGTTGTCAATTATACCACTTAGCCATTTATGAATTATCGACCCTTGAGCATTTGTTCAGAATCAAATAGTGTTGGGGGGTTCTCAATGCTAAACTCAACCAAGGGTACAAAGCCCCGCCTGCTACGCGTTGCGACCCGCCCGCTTCGATATGCGAAGCATTTCGGGCAGGAGCATTGCGGGCAGGCCTGCCTGCGCAGGCGGGTAGTCCACCTTAAGGGTGATAAATTTATTTCAATCTTTTTCGTTCTTGCGGAAGATAATTTGACCCGCTGATAACCCTTTTTCCTGTTTTCTGTTCCAGCTCCATCCTGGCATTTTTAGCAATCCGTCCGCCTTTTTTGGCCGGAATTTTATTCTCCTCCAAACCTTTCGTTTCCATCGTTTCCGCAATTTGTCTGGTAGAAAGTTCAGCAAGAGCCGTAAACACTAACTCCGCATCCGTCATGTGGTCACGTAAATTTTCTGTTTTAAGCTTTTTAAGCGCTTTGTGTTCCCCTACTGACACATCGCTCCATTCCTCATGGATGATGTTCGTCAGTATCGCATATGCATCTTGCTCTTTGACATCATGTTCTTTCCAATAGTCGGTAAGTTTATTTCTTATTTCCTGCCCCATCATTCGCTGTTGAATCCATTTTTGACTTCTGCCCATTCTTTGCCAGAATTCTCTTGACCTATTCAGCGCTTTTTCAGGATCGTTAATCTCCTGTATTCGTTCATATCCGACACGCGCGAGCCATATTTTAAAGGGTTCTGCTTTTTTACTGGGTATTGACTGAATAATTCTAAAAATTTGTTCCGTGTTACCTACCAATGTTTTCCGCTTTTTTCCTGTCTGTGTAACCATTTCTACCTGGGGACAATTTGTCCCTAGGTATTTTCCAAGCTCGAAATCCCTTTTTCTAAGTTTTTTAAGATAGTCTGTCGGGTTACTGCTATCGGTAAGTACTGCAATAATATCCACCACGGAAAAATACCATTTTTCCTGGCTTTCATCCCACTTCCGACGAATCCTTTTTCCCTCAAAAATTGCCAATTTAGTTTTCATCTGCTTCATACTTAATTATGTTGCATAACCACAGTATTGACGCCTCTCAGCCTCTGGCGGGGCAATAAATCAAAATGCTTCATTATTATAGCATTGACACTCCTTTGCGTACCTTCTTAATATTTCTTCAGGCACGCATGATATAATTTCAATTATCCTGCCTCTTTCACTGACTCATGGAGTATACACGCATGCATTCACATCGTAAAACACGTAGAGGATCATTACTCCTTTTTGTTGCCATATTAACTCTTAGCACTTTCGTCATGTGGAAAATGATGCATAAACCACAGCCAATCATCTCTCCAATTCCTGAACAAACCGAACAATCCAAACCATTGATTGCATTCTTTACTAAAAAGAAATCACCACAGGATCTTCTCGAAAAAATTGACAACGCAGTGGGAGATACTGTCATAAACTATTCAGTCGTGGTAGATGACCTTACAAAGCCTTTCCGCGCAGCAACAGGTGAAACAGAAATTTATGTAGCGGCATCAATCAATAAAATTCCAATACTGGCTGCTCTCTACTACTATGCGCAAAAAGGAGATATCGATTTAGATGAAGTTATTACCCTTCAATCGGCAGACATCCAAGATTATGGCACAGGATCACTGCGTTACGAACAACCGGGGGCTACATACTCCATAAAAACACTTGCCAAACTCATGATCAAACAAAGTGACAACACAGCAGCATATATTCTGGCTAATCACATCATTGGCTACGACAAACTCCAAGCAATAGTTAACCAATGGGGACTTACCCAAACAGATATGACAGCAAATAAAACCTCAAACAACGATATGGCGTCACTGTTTCGTATGATCTATGAAAACAAAATTACCAACAAAGCAAACACAGAAGAAATGCTTTCGTTTTTTAAAGACACGGACTTTGAAACGCGTTTGCCAGCCATGTTGCCAGAGGGGGTGACGGTCTATCATAAAATCGGATCAGAAGTTAGAAACGTGCACGACATCGGGATAGTCACATTTGGAAAAGTGGCCTACTACATCGGCGTTTTTACCAATGAAATTACTGATGATCAGGAAGCTGAAAAAACTATTGCTACTATTTCTAATATTGTGTACGAATATATGAACAGGTAGATCCTTCGCTTTGCTCAGGATGACATAAGAATGTCACTTCAACTTTAATTTGGGGATTGCGACTTTCAGTACTTGGTCCATGTGCTCGACAAAATGAAACTTCAAATCTGACATCACTTTTTGGGGAATATCCTCTTCCAAATCTTTTTTATTATTTTTGGGCAAAATGACATCAGTAATTCCCGCTCTGTGAGCAGCCAACACTTTTTCCTTCACCCCACCAATTTCTAAGACGCGACCTCGCAGGGTAATTTCGCCGGTCATCGAGACCATCTTTCGCACTGGCTTTTTCACAAAGGCTGAAACGATCGCTGTAGCCATAGCCGCTCCTGCGGATGGACCATCTTTGGGTACTGCGCCTTCTGGCACGTGAACGTGAACGTCTAACTTTTGATAAAATTTCTCCGTCAACCCCAATGCTTTCCAGCGGCTTCGTACATAGGAAAGGGCAGCTTGCGCTGACTCTTTCATGACATCACCTAATTGCCCCGTAAGGATAAGCGTTCCGCGTCCGGGCATCAGAGCCACCTCGATAAAAAGAATATCCCCCCCAGCTTCTGTCCACGCCATCCCTGTAGACATCCCGATTTCATCATCTATCTCAGCTAAACTTGCGGTATATTTGTACGGTCCTAAATATTTGTGTAAATCAGCTATGGCAACAACGATGGGCTTGACATCTTTGGGTTCAACCTCTGCAATAATTTTGGCTATTTTACGAAAGATAGTAGACACTTCTCTCTCCAAACTTCTTACCCCCGCTTCTTTCGTATATTTTCTGATAATCTCTCGCAACGCACTGTCTTCTAACGTTACCACCCCTTTGGGTACGCCGTGCACTTCACGTTGCTTTTCAAAAAGATAATCTTTGGCTATATAAAACTTTTCATCTTCTGTATATCCTGCAAATCGGATAATTTCTAGTCTGTCCCGAAGTGCCGGCGGGATGGTGTCGAGTTGATTACACGTCGTAATAAAAAATACGTCAGAAAGGTCAAAGGCAACTTCGAGGTAATGATCTGAAAATGCGTAATTTTGTTCTGGATCCAATGCCTCCAAAAGGGCCGCAGACGGATCACCGCGAAAATCAGATCCTACTTTATCTATCTCATCGAGCATAAAAACAGGATTTTTGGTCCCTGCCTGCTTCACCCCTTGTATTATCCGACCCGGCATCGCCCCCACGTATGTACGCCTATGCCCACGAATTTCTGCTTCATCACGCATGCCCCCCAAAGACATCTTCACAAACTTTCTCCCCATTGAACGCGCGATGGATTTCCCTATGGATGTCTTACCCACTCCAGGAGGGCCCACAAAACAAAGAATTGTGGGAGATGATTTTGCTTTATTTTTCTTTGCTGTATCTGTCGATTGATTATCAACCACCCCTTCGACTTGTGCTTGGCGCGCCCGTAATTTCATGACCGCTAGATATTCTAAAATACGTTCTTTGATTTTGGCTAAACCATAATGATCTTCATGTAACACCTTCTCCGCATCCTTTATCACGACGTTGTTTGGTGTCTCTATAGACCACGGCAACTCTAATAACCAATCCACATACGTTCGCACATACGATGCTTCTGGATTGTACTGAGACATTTGCGCTAACCGTTTAATCTCTTTCTCTGCCTTCGACTTAACCTCATCGGGCATACCGGCTTTTTTCACTTTTTCCATGAGCTCTTTGGTATCTTTATTCTCGTCATCTTCGCCGAGTTCTTTCTCTATCGTTTTGATGCGTTCCCGAAGCACTTGCTCTTTCACGTTTTTTTCAAACTTTTCTTGCGTTTTCGTGGCAATTTTTTTCTCAAGCTCCAACACTTTCACTTCGTTTGAAAGAAAACCTGATTCTCTCTCTAATCTGCCTTTGACAGACACTTCTTCTAAGAGCTGTTGACGTTCACTTGGCTTAATGTCAAGAACTCCTGCTAACTGGTAAGAGAGTACTTGTGGGGTCACACCACTCATGACGTTCATAAACGTCAAAAAATCCATAGATTTTCCTAATTTAACTGCCTGTCGCAATTGATTCGTAAGGTGATTAAATAACGCATGCATCTGGTCATCTTCTTCGACAAGTTCTGGCACTTCCTCTACCCGTGCAACAAGAAACGGTTCCACTGCCTCAAAAGAAGTAATTTTCACTTTCATAATACCCCGAACGAGCGCGTTTATCTCCCCTTCATTTCGCATCATTTGAACTATTTCTGCAACTGTTCCTATTTCATTAAGATCTGAAGGTGAAGGATCATTTATATTGGCATTTTTCTGCATGACAAGGATCACGCGTTTACCAGAGTTTTGCGCGGCTTCTATGGAAGAGACAGACCGTTGCCTCCCAAACGTAAGGATCATTTCTGTTCCCGGAAATACGATGCCATCGCGTATTGGAACAACCGGAAGAATTGATAAAGAATTATCCATAAAAAGTATCTGTTAGCACTCTAGTATACCAAGTGCTAATATTTTGTCAACCCCGAATTATATAAATTCAGCTATTAGCTTGTCCCAATGCTCTACTTCTAACTTTTTGGATACCAATGTTGATGTCTGCAGCGCTCCCTCACGATCCTCACTGGTTGGCCTATCTTCTGCGTAGAAAATTCCAAATGGTATCTTGTCTCCCCACTCAAATGACTTTTCAATCGCCTTCATTCGATTCGTCGGATCGTACCCTGTTTCAGTCTCTATTTTATACAGCCTTTGCCTGTACCACTGATACGTGTGCACTTTATCAAATGTGACGCACGGCTGCAAAATGTCTACGATTGAAAATCCTTTGTGAGCTATCGCCTCTGCCATAATCTCGGTAAGTCCCACGAGGTCTCCTGCAAACGCACGTGCTGCAAATGTAGCACCTGCCGTGATGGCAAGTGCTAATGCGCTAATCGGCTCGTCGGTGGCACCTTCTGGTGTTGACTTTGTTTTAAATCCCTTTTTGGCTGTAGGAGATGCTTGCCCGGTGGTGAGTCCATACACTTGATTATCATGCATCATGACCGTAACATCTGTGTTTCTTTTGGCGGCATGCAGGAAATGATTGCCTCCTTCCCCAAGGCAATCTCCATCTCCTGAAACAATGATGACAGGAAGCACGTGATTGGCAAGCTTCACTCCTTGCGCGACAGGCAATGTTCGCCCATGAAGTCCGGCAAACCCATACATATTCATCCAGTCGTACATATTTCCGTGGCATCCGACGCCGTAAATGATAAGTCCGTCATTTGGTCCTATTTCTAATTTCGCGAGAGCTCCCTGAAGTGATTTCCAAATACCAAAATCTCCACACCCGGGACACCATGTGGGTAAAAATCCAGTATTATATGACGCTGCAGTTAGTGTAGACATAATTCAACGATTTCTTCCGGGAAAAACGGTCTCCCGTCATACTTTAGCAATTTTTCTTTTATCTCAATACCTATTGATAGACGAATAAGTTGTGCTAGTTGCCCCGTAGCATTCATTTCTATATCTATCACGCGTTTTTTATTGGCGACCAGCGTTTGAAAAGAATCTTTTGGAAATGGAAAAAGCCATGGAAGATAAATTGTTTCCACTTTAATACCCTTGTCGCGCATAATATCCATCGCGCTAAGCACTACTCCACGCGTCGATCCCCACGTCACAAACGTAATGTCTGCGTCTTTATCCCCAAACTGCAAAGGAGGGAGCATATCTTTTTCTATGGCGTTGCTTTTTTTCAAGCGCTTTTCTACCATATCTTTTCGCAGCCTTGCATTCTCCGTCATGTGCCCTAATCCATCGTGCTCGTAAGAGTTGGCATAAAACTGACCATTTTTTGTACCTGGTACACTACGCACTGATACCCCATCCTCAGTTTCCAGCGCGTATCGTTTAAATTCATGCTCAAGCTTACCCGTATCTCCCATGATCAATTTACCGCGATCAATAAGAACTGTACTTTGAAGTTGGGAGACAGGAATGCACCATTGACTCTCATTTAAATATTTATCCGTCAATACAAACACGGGAATTTGATATTTATCAGCAAGATTAAACGCTAAAATGGTCAAATCAAATGTTTCTTTCGCGTCCGCAGGGGCTAAAACGATACGAGGAAACTCTCCATGACCCGAATAAATTGCAAACAATAACTCACCTTGCTCGGTATACGTCGGCATTCCAGTAGCAGGCCCTACCCGCATACCTAAATCGATGACAATCGGCACTTCTATCATGCCTGCAAGAGAGAGTCCTTCCACCATAAGAGCAAACCCGCCTCCTGATGTGGCGACCATACTTCGAGCACCGGCCAAAGATGCACCAATTGCCATATTTATCCCCGCAATTTCATCTTCCGGTTGTTTATACACGAGTTCCAATTCTTTCGCATGATCAGCCAAAAATGAAATAAGAGCGTTAATTGGCGTCATCGGATATATCGCGGCAAACTTTAAGCCTGCTTTCACCGCGCCCAACCCAAGTGCTTCACTCCCGTTTACTACCGCAAGCTTTTCTGTGTATGTACCTTTATCCAAATACAATGCAGTAAGATTGGAATAATTTTTCACAATATAGTCATATCCTTTTTTTGCAATCTTTATATTTTCATCAACGACTTCTTGTCCCTTACGGATAAACTGGTCACGTAAAACTCCGGAAAAAATTTCAAACGAAGCACCAAAAAGCGCTATCGACGCACCAAGTGCTATGGTATTTCGCATGATGGTATCAGCGCCAAGTGTCGATACGATTTCACGAAGAGGGAGTGGTACAAGCTCAACCTTTGTGTGAAAGTCTATATCTGTCCACTCTTTATCTTTCGGGTCATACACGACCACCGTCCCCTCTTGCACTTCTTCTTTGTGTTTCTCAATCGTCTCAGCATTTAATCCGACCAGCAAACTAATTTCTTGAGTCATGCTGGTAAAGGCAGATGTCGCAATACGAAGCGTCACGACATTATGCCCGCCACGAATAAGTGAAGGATAATCATTGATCGCGAATATATGGTAGCCGGCCCTGGTAAACGCACGCGCAAACATGACGCCTGCTGACATGATCCCAAATCCCGCCTCCCCTGCTATTTTCCATGTGACACTTTGCTTCATAAAGAAATATTATGGATACAGCTGTTTCCCATTTTCATCGGTTATAAATATCGCCATGACAGGACACCCTTTTGCGGCATCAAGAAGCGCTTGATCTGTCTCCTCTTTAGTCGTATCAAGAATTATTGCTTTGGCTTCATCATCCAATGCCCATGCTTTTGGTGCCAATGCCACACACGTTGCGGCCCCTATGCAGAGATCGCGGTCAATACGCATGGTGAGATTTCGAATTTTTCGTATAACTCTGGGGTCATTTGAATCCATACTTATTTATAGTATACCTTACCCATATTTACAATGGTTTTCATAAATGCTTCGTACCCTAAAAGAGCACATTTGACGCGGGAAGGAGTAAGTGTGACGCCAAGTATTTTATATATATCATCCGGTGTAAGCAGTTTCATGTCTTGTACCAATTTTCCTTTGACATGTTCGGTAAGAAGCGATGCAGATGCTTGGCTTATGGCGCAACCAACTCCTGAAAAACGTATGTCAGAAATCACGCGCGCGTCGCCGGTGCCTGTAAGTAAAATCTCTATAGAAATCGTATCGCCACACGAAACATTATCTGATGTGTCTGTAATCGTGGGCGCTTGAAGATGCCCAAAATTTCTCGGGTGTTTGTAGTGATCAAGAATTTCTTCGCGATACAAATCCATGTGGTATTAGGAAAATAGTTTTTTGGTATCTTTTAAACCATTTATAAGTGCATCGACATCTTCTTTGGTGGTATACACATAAAACGATGCGCGCGCGGTAGCAGGGACTCCCATATGCGCATGGAGCGGCATCGCACAATGATTGCCAGCCCTCACAAAAATGTTACTCTCATTTAACACCTGTGCGATGTCATGTGGGTGTACGCCGTCCATAGTAAAAGCAAACACACCTCCTCTCATTTCAACATCTGAAGGACCTACGACGTGAAGATAAGGTAATTTTTTTGCTTCTTCTAAAGCGTAGCCTATCAATTCTTTTTCATGAAGCCTCACCGCGTCCATCCCTAAGTTCGATAGATATTCTACTGCCGCACCCAAGCCAATAACACCTGCAATATGCGGCGTCCCTGCTTCAAATTTATGCGGTGTTTCTTTGTACTCTGCATGGTCTCTATACACAGCAGTAATCATCTCCCCGCCATATTGATAAGGATCCATAGCATCTAAAAGCGCCTTTTTTCCCCACAAAACACCAACGCCAGTGGGGCCTAACATCTTATGTCCGGAAAAAGCAACGAAATCAGCTCCCCATTCCTGCACGTTTATTTTCATATGCGCGACAGCTTGTGCCGCATCAACGACAACTATGCAGTTTGGATTTATGGATTTAACAATCGCAATAATCTTTGTAATCGGCGGCAAATAGCCCAAAACATTGGATCCGGCAGAAATTGAAAACACTTTTGTTTTTTTTGTAACTATCTTTGACAACTCTGATAGATTGAAAACATAATCAGGTGTGGTATCCCAAATCTTTAATACTGCATCTTTCTCTTTTGCTACCACCTGCCATGGGACCATATTGGAGTGGTGCTCAATAATCGTAGTCACGACCTCATCTCCTTTTCTCAATCGCGGCTTTACAAAACTTGAGGCCACCATATTGAGCGATTCCGAAGTATTACGTGTAAAGATAACCTCTGCAGACGATGTGGCACCGATAAATGTAGCTATGAGTTCTCGTGCTTTTTCGTATGCAAAAGTAGCTTCTTCACTGGTCGTATAAATACCGCGAAATACATTTGCAGAATAACTTGTATAGTACCCTGTAATCGCGTCAATAACTGACTGGGGCTTAAGCGACGTCGCAGTGCTATCCAAATACACAATTGGTTTGTCGTTTATTAAACGTTTAAGTTGAGGAAAGTCTTTGCGAACTTGAGTCACGTCTAACATATTCATACCTTCACCCATACATCGCCGTTTTCTATCTTTACTGCATAAATTCTCACATTGGTTACCGCAGGAAGCGACATCACTTCGCCTGAACTCATATCAAACTTCGCGCCATGACAACCACAGATCACGACATTTCCATCAAGCGCACCTTCTGTCCCAAGAGAACACTCTTTATGGCTGCATGTGTCATCGATCGCAAAAATCTGACCATCAATGTTTGCCAATGCAATTTTATTATTACCCACCAGTACGGTTTTCATCATGCCATTTGTCAGGTCTTTTTCATGTATCGCAAATGTGTATTCGTCCATATATTTTTCTTCCTATGATTTAAAAACTTCCGACTCAATTGTAGCACGCTTTTTCAAATCCGGAATAAGCCGCAACGCACTTTTTAAAAATCCGTCTGCTATCAAATCTCTTGCGACATCCTCCGATATGCCCCGACTCATCATGTACCACAGCTCTTCTGTCCCAATAGATGAAATGGTCGCACCATGCGTGCATCGGACATCATTGGCTTTTATCTCAAGTGCTGGCTCGCTGGTCGCATGTGAAAGACTTGATAGTAATAAATTTTCATTGCGCTGATATGCATCTGTTTTTTGTGCACCTGTATCCACAAGAATACTTCCGGCATATGAAAAAGTTGACGCATCATCAAGCACTGCTTTCACCAATAAATTACTTGTCGTATTTGGTGCTTGATGGTGTTGAAGGGTTTGCATAATAATTGAAGCGTTACTGCTCCCGCGCACAATCCCCATACACGTTGCCGATGCATACTCGCCAACGAGTTGTAAATCAATAGTGGCAGTCACAGATTTCTTGGCATCAATAAGTGCTACAAATACCAAATTGGCTCTCTTGCCCACGCTATAGGAATATTCCATATCTTCCTCACCGATATGGGCTATATAGAACGTATCTCGTTGTACCTCTGTAACCTGCCGCTTCATCCTACACTCCCCTCTCTCGCGGAGCGAGATCTAGCTTCGCTAGACATTTGTTTTTTCATCCGACTGATCCCTCCATTTGTAGTTGAATTAAACGATTCATTTCCACAGCGTATTCTAAAGGTAACTCTTTGACAATCGGCTCGATAAAGCCATTGACAATCATTGACTGTGCTTCATCTTTGGCTATCCCTCGGCTTTCAAGATAAAAAAGCTGCTCATCACCAATCTTAGACACAGTGGCCTCATGCTCAACCGTCACGTCTTTTTCATGAATTTTCATAGTGGGATACGTATCTGATCGAGACTCGGGATCTAGAAGCAGCGCATCACAAACCACTTTCGATTTCACATTAATAGCACCTTTGTGCACCTCGACTAATCCTCTATATGATGTACGACCGCCATCTTTACTTACGGACTTAGATATAATTTGTGACGTCGTCTCTGGTGCCACATGTACGGCTTTTCCTCCGGCATCTTGATGTTGGCCTTTACCCGCATAGGCAATGGAAAGTACTTCTCCTCTAGCTTTTCGTCCCATCAAATACACACTTGGATATTTCATAGTAAGTTTGGAGTTATGAACAATGAAGCCCTGTGAAATAAAATTTCCTGTTCCTTCGACTTCTATATCCCAAGTAGAAATCGTGAATTTAGAAAGCTCAGATAAAATAATTGGAAGGATTTCGACTGACTTAGGCAGTCTAATATCTGAGCGACCGATCGTGCGATAATGTATCAGGCGTGCCGGACGGCATTGTTTTGCCTTTTTACGTAATAAAGGGCTGACATATTGAATCAGACGCGTATCCAATGGAAAAACAAGTTGATGCGAACCATGAGCTACACAATTTTTCCCCATAATTACTACATGCCGAGGACCTATAAACTCCGTATAAAGATGCGAAGTAATACCTAACGTACATAAAAGTGATGCAACATCCTCAAGAAGTGAACGATTTACTGATTTTAATACAAAACTACGAGGATTTTTTACATAACCATCTGCATCCAAATATCCAGCAATAAATGAAAGACGTTGTGATTCTGGAAGCGACCATATCCATTTCGGTATATGTTTGTTGCGGGCGTTACCGACAAAACCATTCAAAAGAAATAACTCTGCAAATTCTTTACTGTGCCACGCTACATAAACACCATCCTTTCGCATAACCGGCCTTACATCGATAAGAGATGTAACCGTATGCATCAACCGATCACGAGCACGATCAGTTACTGGTGTAGAAAATCCAACCTTTGCCCAACGGACAACATTTCTTGTCTTAGCATTTTTTATCTCAATATTTCCGTCACCTAACCAATTCCCGAACAACCAAGCAATATCATCAGTAGTATAAAATACTTCACGTAATTTTGTCTTCCGTTTACGAGACATAACCAAATCTTCAACATATTGATTACGAGACAAAAATTTAGTCACAAGAGAGGACTTCTTTAATTGATATGGATTACCATAGTCGATAGAACCAGATGGCACAATTACTTTCTTAACTTTATCTGCACGTATATAACTAAGCTTGTATCGATGAAGTTTTTTGGGCGCCGTCAAATCATACACATACGAGTAAAATGGATGATTTGATGTCACACGAAGTTTACGTTCACCAGCTGAAATTACATGAACATGTTGTTTACCTGAAAAACGCTTCGCACGTACTTTTCGAAAACATAATTGACCTAAAGATTCATCATATGACAAAATTTGATCACCAGCTTTTATATGTTCAATCTTCTTTATTCCGTCTGGAGTTGTAACAGTCGATCCCTGAGCAAGACATCCTAAATTTCCGTCTATCCATTCCATCGTCCCTTCTTCTTCTACTCTTGCTCGTTTAGTCACCAGATTGTAAACATTGGTACTCCAGTTTTGAATGGTGGTGTATCTTACGCGCGCACCCTTTTTCACAATTATCTCAACGACTGCAGAATGCAGCGAATCTGTCGTATAAATTGGCGCGGTACAACCCTCCAAATAATGAACGAAGCTTCCCTCCTCCGCGATTATAAGCGTCCGTTCAAACTGACCCATATTCGCGGCATTGATACGAAAATATGCCTGCAGAGGAAGCTCAACCTTCACACCTTTCGGAACATAGACAAATGAACCGCCAGACCACACACTGGTATTTAATGCTGAAAATTTATTATCTCCGGCTGGAATAATCGTCCCAAAATATTGCTTCACTATTTCTGGATACTCGGCAAGCCCTGAGTCCATATCAAGAAATATGACGCCCTTTTTGGTAAGCGCACTCTGAATACTTTTATAAACGACTTCTGATTCATATTGGGCAGAAACACCCGCTAAAAACTTTTTTTCGGCTTCTGGGATGCCAATTTTATCGTAAGTATTTTTGATTTCTTTTGGGATATCATCCCAACTGGACGCCACATTTTGTGTGGGTTTTATGTAATAAAAAATATCATCAAAATGAATAGTCGATAAATCTGCACCGAATAAAGGCATTGGTTTTCTCACAAACGTCGCGTAAGATTTTAGCCGCATCTCTTTCATCCATACAGGTTCGTTTTTATGGCCACTTATTGACGCCACGACTTCTTCGTCCAAGCCCTTTTTTGACTTAAAAATATAATTTTCTTTCTCATGAAAACCGTATTTATAGGAATCATTGATGATAGTTTTTGAGGTCATAGCTCATTCTCTGAGGAATTCTTCATATCCGCTTTTTTCAATTTGCTTAGCAAGCGTTGCAGGGCCGGTTTTGACTATCACTCCTTTAACCAGCACATGAACCACATCAGGGGTCACGTATTTTAGAATCCGGTTGTAATGCGTAATGATGATAACCCCTGTGCCCTGCTCTTTAAGAGTGAATATGCCAGCTGAAACGACTTTCAGTGCATCAACGTCTAAACCTGTATCTATTTCATCAAACACCGCAAACTTTGGTTTAAATACTAACGCCTGCAGCATCTCAAGCTTTTTTTTCTCACCTCCTGAAAACCCATCGTGAATACCACGCGACAAAAATGATTGATCAAGGTCAAGAATTTTCGCTTGTTCTTTCACATACGATGTAAACTCACCGATCGGCATGCCTCCCACATCAAAACGTTTGGCAAGTACAGAATTTTGTATTGATTGTAACTTTCCAGATTCTTTTTGTTTATGGATTGACTGATACGCCGTACGGAGAAGATTCATCACCGATACTCCGGGAATCGCAATGGGAGACTGAAACGCCAAAAATAATCCTAACTTTGCACGTTCATCTGCAGGCATTTTAATCAAATTCTTCGTTCCTAAAACTATTGACCCCTTACAAATATACCCAGGATGCCCCAAGAGTACCGAAGCAAGGGTTGATTTCCCGCTGCCATTTGGCCCCATGATGGCGTGCACCTCTTTCGGCTTTACCGTAAACGTTACTCCGTGAAGAATTTCCTTCGCATCGATTGAGGCGCGAATATCATCAAGTACTAGTAGAGGATGTGCTTGTTTCATAACGCTATAGTCCATCGCTAACACGATCATTTTTCCCGACAAACGCCTCGGTGATGCCAACCATGCGTAACATAAAATATTCCTGAACTGCAAGAATGTTACTATCAATCGAATAATATCGATCGACATCACCCTCTTGTGTCATGTGTTTTCTCAACGCCTCTTCTTTGACACTCGCAAAACGTTTGATGTCAATCACGGTTGAAATTTTCTTGTCCTCGACTCCTCTCCATGGTCTATCATGCGCCTCCGCCGGAAAAACTCCCTCATCGATAAGATACCGACACACGCTCTCCGGCACACAGGCATAATATAACTTCGGAGGATTTTCATCGTTTGGAATTGCCTTTCGTCTCATTTTTGCATACTCCTGAAACGCATACGTCGTCGAGTATGAAAGCTTAATATGATCTGGATGATTACTAATGCCGCCTGTTTCAAACGTGATCACGACATCTGGTTTCATTTCCGATAATTTATTGATAAGTGCTTCTTCTATATCGCCAGGGACTTTGGTGCTAAGCGTTCCATCTTTATACGGCAAAAATGTAATATTGGACAAACCGAGTACTTTACCAGCTTCTCGAAGCTCCGCTTCTCGCACCTGCCCTAATGCATCGCCTTTGCTCACTCGTACAGATCCAGTATCACCCGCTTCGCCACGTGTGCCGCAGATAAGATCGACAGTCCAACCAGCTTTTGCGTACTTAGCAATTGTACCGCCGGCAGTAAACGACTCATCATCAGGGTGTGCGAAGACGCAAAGTAATTTTTTCATGTGTGATGAAGCGGAAATACTATAATCGTTCAATGATACCGTATTTGAGGCCAAAGAGGAACCCGTTGATTACTTTTTCGTCATCAATAGTTTATAAAGCCAAAATAGTCCGGAAAGACCAATGACGCCCTCGACCACTCGCTCAAGCATGGGGCTTGTATTAAACATGACCAAAAGAAGATTAAATCCAAATACGCCTATAAGTCCCCAATTAATAGCGCCAATGAGGACAAATATCCCTGTTGCCCGTTCAAATTCTGATAGATTTTTCATACACAAATCCTCCACGTACATCAAGGATACCACATGAAAGAAAATCATTCTAATCCACCTAGATACCATTGATTGATAATCACATCGATATCGTGGTATACTGTATGGGTAGAAAGGAGACAAAATAGATTATCGTATATTACAATCTATTAAACACACTATGAATGGTACAATTAAAACGAAAACAGATAGAGGATTTGGTTTTATATCCAGAGATGGCGAAACCAAAGACCTATTCTTTCATTCAAAAGATTTAAGTGGCGTCACATTTGACGAACTTCAAGTCGGTGACAAAGTCACATTTGAAGTGGAAGACGGTCCAAAAGGACCAAGTGCAAAGAATGTAAAACGAGCTGCATAAGCTTGGTTTTAATTTTAAACACTACAAAAATCCCTCGCTGATGCGGGGGATTTTTTGTGGAGAAAATTCTAGCGACCATGCACTGTAGGCTTTGGATGTTCGTGAGCTTTATCAGGAGTAAGTGCATCACCAGACCAACTCAATCTTCTCCAAGCTTCTTGAATTTGGTTCTCTGCATTATGTAGTGCTTCCTCTGAACCAGCAACCCATTGCGATGCCACACTGTTTATCGTATGAAATGCTCGGAGAGCACGCTTATATGCAGCATGATCTGCTTGATGTTGCTTCTCTATATCAACCTTAGCCACACTCATGATTCGCACTTTAGTAGATATTCAAAAAAAAAGCAAGACTGAACCTATCAAGTAAGGTATACTAAACTTATGAGATTTCAGAAAAAGCCAACCACATCTTGGCAAAAAGTATCCAAATGGTACGGCGGCATCACCAAAGGAAGTGGTCACTACTTCCATGAGCATGTCGTCAATCCCAAAGTGTTAAAGCTTCTCGGATTAAACCCCCAAAGTAGCGTCCTTGACTTGGGCTGTGGCACAGGCGCCCTTGCTAGAGCCCTCCCCAAAGGCATCCCCTACACCGGTATAGATATAGCCAAAAGCATGATTGATGAAGCTAAGAAATATGACAAAGATCCCAAACACACGTATGCGATAGCCGATGTCACCCGATCCATTGGCGCGCCAAAAACATTTACCCACGCGACCTTTATATTATCTCTCCAAAACATCAAAAAACAAAAAGAAGCAATCCGTGTGGCGTCAGAACACCTCGTACCCAATGGCGTGCTTGTCATCGTCCTCAATCACCCGAGCTTTCGTATCCCTCGCCAATCGAGTTGGCAAATAGATGAGACGAATAAATTAGAATACAGAAGGATAAATCGATATCTCTCTCCTCTTGAGGTTCCAGTGAATATGCATCCTAGTGAACGCTCGTCAGCAGTCACATGGAGTTACCACGTGCCCATCTCAGCATATAGCGAGTACCTGAAAGCAAATGGATTCGTGATTGAGGCTCTTGAAGAATGGACGTCTGACAAAGAAAGCGCCGGCAAAAAAGCCAAAATGGAAAACCGTGCAAGATCAGAATTTCCGCTCTTTTTGGCTATAAAAGCCAAGAAAATTACTCCACAAACGTAAGGGCTATGCCTTGTTTATTCGCTCTGCCTGTGCGACCGATGCGATGGGTATAATCATCTATCGTTTCTGGTAAATCAAAGTTAATGACATGTGATACGTCTGGAATATCCAAGCCTCTTGAGGCTACATCTGTCGCAAGTAATACCTGAATTTCACTACGCATAAATTGTGTCAACACGTATTGACGTTGATTTTGACGCTTATTGCCATGAATGGCACCCGTACGAAATCCACGTCTGCCCAATTCATCTGATAATTTTTGAACTCCCCATTTCGTGCGACCGAAAACCAATACTTTATCAAACCCTTCTTGATTTAATAAATCATGCAGCATGTCCACTTTATTATTTCTATCTTGGACGTACACCACTTCTTGTCTGATAGTTTCGATTATTTTATTTGCTTTAATACTAACCGTTACCGGATTTTTTACAAACGCTTTTAATACCTCATTTACCCTGCCGGAAATGGTGGCCGAGAAAAACAGTGATTGGCGTTCTGAAGGCAATAATGAAATAAAGTATGTAATGTCATTTATAAATCCTATGTCTACCATCTGATCCACTTCATCCAAAACGACATTTCGAAATGCAGACATCCGTACAACTTTCGTTTGGATGAAATCTTTCAATCTTCCCGGAGTTGCTACCACAAAGTGAGGATCTAACCGCATGTCATTTTTTTGTCTCCACTCATTGGCCCCTCCGATAAGCATCGCACTGCGAATGCCTAATCCTCGAGAAAATTCACGCATTTCTTTATGAATTTGAAAGGCTAACTCTCGTGTAGGCGCGATGATAAGCACGCGTTGTGCTTTGTCCTGTACTATTTTTTCTATAAGTGGGATGAGGAATGCCGCAGTTTTGCCCGTGCCGGTTTGCGCAGTACCGATAAGATCTCTTCCTTCTCGTATCGGAAGGATTGCCTGATCTTGGATGGGTGTTGGCTCTACATACTGTTTAGCCGTAATATTTGCCATCAAACCTGCAGAAAGTCCAAAGTCCGCAAACGAATGCGTCACTTTATATACATCTTCTGGTGGAGTCACTGATTCTTGTTGACGTTTGGATGCATCAATCACACGCATAAGTTCAGATTTTGCCATTGTTCTCTGCATCCGCGGGTTGCCTCCAAAACGAGGTCTATTTTGTGGTCGATAAGATTGTCTTTGCATAATGATTTTTTGAAACAATAGAACTGCTTAAACGAGAGGGAGTTTTCAAAGAGAAGTAAAAAACGCGGAGTAATAAAAATAAATCAGGCGCTCTTTAACGTAACAAGTCAAAAACTAATCACTAATTAAGCAGATGTATTGCTTCAATACAAATGTCTAAAAATGAGTATAACAGAATTACTCTACCGCGTCTATAAGCATTTCTATTTGGCCTCGCGGTGCTTGTAAAATCACAGGATCCCCTTTTCGTTTGCCGATAAGCGCTTTACCAAGCGGAGAAAAATGTGACACGGTGTGTTTGCTTGGATCTGACTCATATCCACCGACAATCGTAAACTTGCGAGTGCCTTTTGTATCAGAAACTGTCACTCTACTGCCAAAACCAATAACACCGTTTGTGTTGACATTCTCTATAATTTTCCCGAGCCTTACCATTTTCTCAAGCTTACGAAGTCTTGCATCTATGGATGATAGCCTTGCTCTGGATGCTTTATAATATCCATTTTCTGACAAATCTCCCATCTCTCTTGACTTTCGAAGGTTTTCTACAGCATCGGGTCGCTGTGTAAGTAACTTTTTCTTTTCCTCCAAAACATCATCATATCCTTTCTTAGTAAATAAAATACGCGGTGGTAAAGGAGGTATTTGTTTCATGTGTTACGCTATTGGAAGAATGTAGAGATCTTGTCCAAAGCTATTTTGACCTACTTGAGTAGCTTTCCCCTTGATGACCATCTCGTATGGTCTACACGCGCGACACCCATCCTCTTTACATTTGAAATGCCCGAGCTTACGGGCAAGGGCTACTTTTTTAGCTATGTCCAACACTCGCTTATATGACTCGTCAGCATCTGGAAATGGCAGATCTATCGGTTCATCATCCCGATCGATATACCAATACGCAATGCCTGTGATAGGTTTCGTTTGCGTGTGAGTGGCTAACAGATAATAAATGGGAAGTTGCAACGATTCAGAGTCTTCATCAGACTTTCCCGTCTTAAAGTCGACAATGCGCACCGCATCAGTGACTTCGTTATACTCCAGCCAATCGATTTTGCCGCAAAGAATAATATTATCTTCTTCTGATAACCAATAGTACGGAAGATCCTGCCGTATCTTTATCGCTTTGGCGGTAAGCGGTCCACGGTGTTCATCAACGCGTTTAATCATGGCAACTGCCCGTGCTTTATATTTTTCTTCTTGTTGCTTGGAGGTAAACCCACCCTTTTGCCCTGTAATCTGTAGCCATGATTTTTCTAAACGATCCAAAAGCGATACAACAAAACGCTCATCCACCGGCAACTTTGATAACCCTTCTATCGCTTCATGCACAGCCTGACCAAGTGCAAGTGGAGGTTCTATCACAGAAATTTTTTTATTGGTCTTTGGATCCCTATACACGTTTCGCAAATAATACGCACGGGGACACTTGAGGTAATCACTCATGGATGAATGCGACACCCATATAGCTGAATATTTATCTTTCATACTGCATATTCCTGTCTCGGGTTATCAGGAAAGTTCACTTCATCAAATAACACATAGCTTGAAGGAGTAATCATATAGACGACATGACCATCTGTATTCTCTACAATTCTCTTTACACGATCCTCCGGCAATCCAAATCGCTTGGCGTACCACTGCATAGCATCCGCCGCACTTTTCTGATCAGTAATTTCTTTCGCAATACCTTCAAACTGTAGCCCTCGTACTTTATCTCCCATGGTATGTGGCAATACTATCGCCCCTGCGACATGTTCATTGTTTCGTAGCTCCTGTGAATGCCTGCGTTGTGTACTCGATATCCAATAGAGATTACGTTTGTCATCAAATGCAAAGTACACACTGCACACCCATGGCTTATCATCTCTAGAGGTTGCCACCTGCATAAGTGTCGCCTTTGATAAATACTCTGTGATAAGTGATCGTAGATCCATACGTTATTACGAAACGAGTATAACACCGACAGTTGTAAGCATTGCACCAACAATTTTTTTTACTATATTGTCTCGTTCACCCAAGAATATTGTCGAAAGGATCACAGTAAGAATGATAGATGACCTCACTACCGTACTCACCTGCCCCACGAGCCCTCCAGCAAAAATAGCGGTATAAAATGTTATACCGGCTATGGCATACAAAACACTATAAATCAAAAGATTTTTTCTCTATTTTGATGAGCGCTTTCCATACGAGTGGTATTTTTTTAGGGTAGGTAAGCATCATGATAAATGACGTCCCAGCAGTTCCTATAGGAATAAATGACGCTACTTCAAATCCACGGATAATGCTGGTGTCAAAAATTACCGCGATGCCATAACAAGCCGTCCCTGCCAAAGCCAACCATACACCCTGATTTATTACAATGCCGCCCTTTTTATAATTGATCAAAACAACAGCCGATATGATACACAAGACTCCAAGAAGTTGCTGCGCAGAAAATACATCGCGAAGAAATAATACAGAAGCAATAATTGTAATTATTGGCCCTACACCACCAATGATAGACATCTCAGACGCCTCTATTTTTTTGATGGCATGAAAAAATAATATCGTTCCGACGGCATAAAGAGTTGCTGTAATTATAAAATATGGCAACAATGAAATTGTGGGTATATGAAATCCTTTTATCAATGCATATAAAAAATAACATATACCGCTAACAATCATGAATGTGGTAGCGGAAATCACTGCATCGGTATTCTCATCACGCATCGCAATTTTTTGATACAAACTTGCGACAGACATCACAATTACATTAATAAAAACAAAAAGTAACCAACTCATAGCCTCAACTATATCATAATTCCCCTTCGTTACAAACCTCGACACCGGGATTTATTGCGTGTTCAAAAATAATCTATTTCTTTTTTCTTAAATCATCCACGTACTGACAAGGATCTGTAACAGCACAGATATATTTTGCGAAAGGACCAATGCCTCTATTTGTTTTTTGCAATTTTGTATTCGGTGCAATAATCGCTATTCCTTCAACACCTATCTGCTGATTAAGATCTATAGAGAGTGCTTTAAGCGCTCTATCCAATGGTTTTATTTGTCCTTCTTTCGGTCGTCGTCCACCTTGATATTCCTTTACCGTAAATGGCTGTGGAGTCCTTTTAGGAATCACTACTTTATCAATTTCTACAAACTTAAAAGTGACTTGACCATGTAACCCTATGCGAGCAGTTCTCCCATTTGCTATCTCTGCCGCTTTACGCGCCACACGTTGGAGTAATCGAATCTTCTCTGGATGCTGATCATGGAAACGCTGTATACAACTGTCTCCCCAATGAAATGCGTCCGAATCTACCCCCTGATCTATAAACGTCTCATCATGAATGAAACTAAAAGCATTTTCAGGGGTAATATCTTCAGGCTGAAAATTTTCAAATCTTCTTAAATTTCCCATTACGGCTGAATTATAGACTTTATTACTATAAAATCAATTAGATTCTTCCACAAAACGTTCTTCTTGAGATAATGGATAACGGTTTCTTATTAATTCATCTCTTAAAAACTCCATAATTTTCCCAGCAACATTTAACCCTCTTCCATTTCTTCCTGCCCCCCAATATCGATTACTGGTGTCTAATACGATTGGCAAATCTCCAGAGGCAAGAAGAGCATTTCGTACTTCTTTGTGTTGCTCCAGCTTCGCCAGACTAATTTCCATAACTACACGTCTCTTCCGTTGATGCCAAGATGGTGGAATTATATGCTTGTACATATCTGCAATCTCAATGGATTCAATCGGTGTCTGAGCATTACGTATTTTCTCAAATACTTTTGGTGCAACATTTATAAATGGAGCTGCTCGACAGGCGTGTTCTGACGTGTGAAACTTACCGTCATGCCAAACTACCGGAATTGGAGCGAAATGAGAAATGGGATTTTCATATCCCTTCATGCTCACATAGCGCGTATCAAGAACATTTTTCATAAATCGCACTAATAGTAATACATATGACTACATGATAAAAGAAACAGAATTCTTCCTCTACAACTTTTTTACGCTATAGCGTAAAAAAGTTGTAGTGAATATTTTTAAAAAAATAGATTATACAAGATCAAAGTATTCCTTATACGGGGTATCATCCTCAAGTTTCGTAGCTATTACATACAACACTTCATTTCCTACATCATAATATTCTCTTAAAAATGTAATTTGTTCTTCGCAAGAATACGGGTATACCCAGACGCTTTCTTGTAACTTTAGAAATCCCAGCGCTATAAGTGCTCGTCGAAACGTGTCTCTCAATTTTTTCTTTTTCTCGTCCACATCATAGATAATCATGCGCCACTTTCCATCCCAGTGCTTTGGTTTTTCAACTGACAATTCGTTTAATGCATATTTTAAAATGCGACGTTTACCAAACTGAGTAAGAATTACTGTCTTCACATCGTCTCTATAAACAATTTCTACTAATTTTTGCTTTTGTAGTCTTTGAATCGATCTGCGCAAATAGGATGGGTTGTAATGTTTCCATGCTTCACGTTCTCTTTGTTTCTTTTCATCAAGAAAAGGTTTCGCAAGCATCATCGCGGTGGGAGCAACAAACGCTAATCCAATAACGCCAGCTACGCCAATTCCTGTAAGAATTCGTTTTATCGATGCATATCTTCTGTGAATTTCTTCCTGTTGAATGTTTTTTGTGAGTATCGCCGAAAGAGAGGCTATCCTATCATCCGATGGGATCGGCAATTCAGAATTTGAAGATTTATTATCTTGATGTGTATTTTTCACATCTACCCTACTCAAGTATACCACTACAACTTTTTTACGCTATAGCGTAAAAAAGTTGTAGTACGTTCTCCAGTTAATTAGCCTATAGACCATAAGGTTTCGCTTGAAAGTTCCGCAAGAATGAGAACTTGGAGTATAATAGTGACACTTGCGGGATCGTATAATGGTAGTACAGCAGACTCTGAATCTGCTTATCTTGGTTCGAGTCCAAGTCCCGCAGCCAGATATGAAACTCGTTGACTTTACTGTAAACAATCACAAATTTAAAGGAACCCTCTTTTTTCCTCAAAATCTAAAAACAAAAAACCCGGCGATTCTTTTTATCCAGGGTTGGACAGGCGAAAAGGAGAGAAGTTATCAATATGCCGAGGCGCTTGCAAAACTAGGCTACCTTTCCTTTCTATTTGATGGAAGAGGGCATGGAAAAAGCGAAGGCAATATACGGACAGTTGCCACCAGAGAATTTCTCGATGATATTCTGCAGACGTATGACTATTTCACAAAAATTGAAGGCGTGGACAAGGAAAATATCAGCGTAGTTGGAAGCAGCTACGGAGGTTATCTCGCAACACTTCTTACAACGAAAAGAAATGTTAAACGATTAGCGTTACGCGTTCCTGCCGACTATCCGAATGAGACGTTTAATAAATCAAAGATGCAAACGAGTGGAATAGATAATCCGGATATTTTTGCTTGGAGAGCACACGCCCGAAATCCTGGCGAAACATTTGCTCTTGATGCTATCGCAAATTTTGATGGACAGATCCTTATTGTTGAATCAGAAAACGATACTGTCGTCCCCCACGAAACTGTTCAGAATTATGTAAATGCAATAAAAGACAAAAGCAGATTGACCCATACAGTAATAAAAGGCGCTCCTGATAGTATCAAAGAAGGACCTTTCAGAGACGAGGTAGAGAAAATTTATATCAATTGGTTTAAAAGTTATAAAGATTGAATAGACCTACACCGGCATGCTCAGCCAACAATGAACAACGCTCTTTTAGATCATTTGCACCACATTATAAAAGAGCAGTACAATAAAAATGCATATGATGAATATACCACTTCACAAATTAAACTATGTATTCACAAAAAAGCCACTTCTGGTCGGAGGTATGGCGATGGAATATTATGGATTAAGAATATCTGGCAAAGATATTGATCTTATCGCAGATGAACAAGATGTGGTGGCGCTTATAAAAATGTATCCCGACAGAGTTAAAGACTTATATTGTGATCTCGGTGTGTGTCCTTTTGAATTTGAAATCTGGCGATCTGTCCAACTATTTAGGTATAACGATCTCATCGCAAATGCAATCGAAGAAAAAGACTATTTCGTGATATCACTGGAAAAATTACTTCTTCTGAAATCTCTTGTAATGAAAGAAGAAAAATACAGAAATGATGTGGATCTTATCGGTAAACATATTAGTGATACTCAGGCAAAAAAATATAGCATGGAAAAACAACGCGTTGAAAACTTGTTAACTAATGTGAATATTAAAACGTATATCGAAAAAACTGGACCGAATATTATATGAACATCAAAAATCTCAAACAATTTCTCATTGATTCAAATAAAGCAGGGTATGCTGGTGGGCAGGAAAAGAAGTGGATTAAAGAAATTGATGGGTCAACGACTATCCCCTTCCAAAAAGGAGAATGGCGATCCCATGACAATTTTATTGGTGGAGAACCATACGGCGGCAGACTCGTCGTCTTTTATAAGAATAAACCTGTGTGGATGATGGTATATTATGGCTTAATTCTGAATGGTATTACTGTAAATCCAATATACGCGATGTTAAGAAATGCATTAAAAAATATGCCAGACGATGCTCCGTTTCGCGGACCGAAAAAATTAAAAAACGACAAACTCACCTACTCCAATACTTGGAAAGGAACCATTGAGCTATATAATGGCGAAGAACACATTACAAAAGGAACACAAATAGTATATAAAGCAAATTATATGGGCGGCTTGGATAAAACAACCCACGACCTTACGGTCGGGGTTTTAGGATGATTCAGCTCCGAAAC
>ERZ1292629.425-Hain-H43-01um-R1-425-length-45293-cov-8_pt1 | contig 45293 bp, 66 predicted proteins | sample MGYA00564399_ERZ1292629 | MGnify/ENA primary metagenome ERZ1292629 (study PRJEB36523, sample SAMEA6512636) | groundwater metagenome | collected 2019-01-08 | study: AquaDiva: Metagenomics assemblies of 32 groundwater samples
CTCAAGCAAATGCTGGAGCAAATGGGTCCGGACGTCGCGGCGTTCTTTCCGAAGGGCGCCGAGATCGAGTTCAAGCAGGCCCAGGGGACCGGGGAGACCTACCAAAAGCAGTGCGACTACGCCGACGCCAAGCTTTCGATTGCGTGGCTGGGGCAGACTTTGACCACGGATGTAGGCGACAGCGGATCACGGGCGTTGGGCGACGTGCACGACAAGGTGCGCGGAGACTTACGCAACGGCGACATGCGATCCGAGGCCAACACGATCCGCCGACAGTTGTTGCGGCCGATGGTAGCCTTGCGGTTCGGGCCCGACGCTCCGGTACCGGTTTTCGCGCGGAAAGTGCCTGAGAAAGTAGACATCGAGGGCGGGCGACTCACCTTGGATCGTTTGGATCGTGCGGAAAAGTTCGGGTTGACGGTAAGCTCCGATTGGCTGTACGAATCGCTCGACATCCCGAGGCCGGAAATGGAACTTCCCGATACGATCAAGCTCGGGGAATCAACCAAAAACGATGCGGATGATCCGGTAGTCGATCCCAAAACCAAAGACACAATTGACAAGGAAGCAACTTAGGTAAAGAATTGAACGAATAAATCCGGGCTATCTGACAGCCCTCCGGCCGGGGGGTTGAAGGTTACGCGAAAGACAACGACGCCGTGCAGGGCTGCACCCCTGTATCGGCGTCTTTTCTTTTGCGCCCGGCCAAGCAACGAGGCCCATGAGAACATCGATCAAATCAGCGTGCGACGGCTTCAGCGAGATCATGCTTGCGGACAAGCAGGCCCCCTCACGAATTCTGCTTTTGAATGACGGCCCGATCGGCTGGGAGGGAATGGAAGATTGGATCATGGACTCGGCGATGGCTGAGGTCGTGATCAAAGCATTCCAAGAACACGGCACGCAACTCGTCTTCGATTACGAGCATTCATCGGCAGAAGATCCCGGAGCCAAGGGCATCAAGGCCATTGCCGCCGGATGGATTACGAAACTCTCGTGGGTGCCAGCCGAAGGTCTGTACGCCGATGTGGAGTGGACCGACCAGGCCAAGATGGAAATCGAGTCTCGGCAGTACAAGTACCACTCCCCGGTGATCATCCACGACAAGAAAACCAGGGCGATCGAGAAGTTGCACAGCGTCGCTCTGACCAACAAACCGCGAACGAAGAACCAGCGTGAATTGCTGGCCGCTTCATTGTCTTTTTCCAGTGGAGAAAACGTTATGGATTTGAAAGCATTGCGAGCCGTTTTGGCGGCTGCGGGCGTGAAGCTCGCTGACGATGCTGCGGATGACGCAGTGCTGACAGCGGCTTCGGAATTCATCGCTGCAAGTCAGGCCGCAAAGAGCGCGGCCGACGTGGCGGTGGCTGTGGCTGCGTCGGTCAAGACCAAGCTCGGTCTATCCGCGGACGCCACGAAGGAAATGGTATCGGCCAAACTCGACGAAATGAGTACGGGCAAGGTCGATGCTTCAGAGTACGCGGCGGTCAAGGCGCGACTGGAAACGGTCGAGGCGACGATCAAGACCCGCGAGTCCCAGGAGTTGATTGCCAAGGCGATCGAAACCGCCAAGCTCAACCCCAACAACGAAAAGCAAATGGCCTACGCTCGCGACCATGCGAAGCGCGACCCCGCCGACTTCCAGAAGTGGATGGAGGCCGCCCCGGAACTGTACAAGCCGGGCATCATCACCAAGGCGAGTACGACGCTGGACAAGGCGGACGGCTCGGATCGCGTTTCGATCATCGCCAAGGCCGCAGACGAGTGGCAATCTTCCTCGCACCTGAAATCCCTCACCGGGAAGGATGCGTTCGTGAATGACGCGCTGCGAAGCGCTGGACAAATGACGCTCGCCGCGGGCGAGCTGAAGTAAGGAGGCGCTATGACAGCTGCAAGTGCAAATGCGACTATCGTCAAACTCCCCGATCAGGATTTGCGGGAGTACCCGGTGGTTGCAGCGGACATCATCTATCGGGACACGTTCGTCGGGCTCAACCCGGCGGGCATGTTGAAGCCATTCGAGGTCGGTGACGAGTTCGTGGGCATTGCCTATGAACAAGCGGATAATTCGGCCGGGGCGGCTGCGGACATCAAGTGCCGCGTCGTGACGCTGGGTGACTTTGAGTTTACTTTTTCATCTGCTGCAAATCTCGACAGCGGTCGTGCGGTCTACGCCACGGACGATTCAACGATTGCTTTGATTGGACACCCTGACGCCTTTGTGGGTCGCATCCTGCATAAGGACGTGGACGCATCAAACAAAGTCATTATCCGAATGAAGGAGCCGCACGAACGGTGGCTTCCTGCCGACACGGGGGCGTTGGAATTCCTCTTTAACGGCGGCGGAGTGAATCCAACTGGCGCTGCTGGCGCCGCGGCCGATTTCGTTCAACCCGGTGGCATGATTGCAAGTTCCGTCGTCGGACTGGGTGTGACGCAAGCTCTTATCGCTGGAGGCGGGGCCGACCTTACGTTTGACGCTACCAGCGAAGTGGCCGATGCGTCGCTACGAACTCCGTCGATCTTCTTGGCGAGCAAGGGTTGTACGTTCCACGCCATTTTGCACGCAACCGTTCTTGCCGCCGACACTAGCGCCGATTTCCATTGGGGATTTGAAACGCTGACCGATACGGCCGCATCGCGCGCGACTCTGACGGCGATCAATGCTCTCGCGGATAATGCGTTGTTCAGCATGGCGGGAAATGCCGCTGACATTTATGCGCAGTCAGACAACGGAACGACAGACGTAGCTCCGACGGATACGACTATCGACAACGTGACGACTTCCGTAACGGGCGAGAAGGAATTCCACGTTATTGTGCGCCCGAGCGGTGCAGTCGAGTTCTGGATTGATCGAGTGCGCGTGCTGTCCAGCACAACGTTTGCCGTCGCAACGACTGCCCTTTTGGGCGGCATCGTGAACATGGTCAAAACTGTCGGGACGGTAGTTCCGGCGATGCGTATTCGTAAAATTCGAGTTTGTGGCGCTGCCGGCGTCCAATTCTAGGAGATTGATCTATGGCAATTATCAACACAGGGCTATTGACCAAGGGGCTGCGAAGCGAGTTCTTCCAGCGTCTTGGGGAAATTGCCCCGGCAACGTTCTTCGGAAAGCTTTGCACGACCATCCCCTCGAACGCGGACCAAGAAACCTACCGCCACTTGGGTCAGGTTCCGAACATGCGCGAGTGGGGAACGGGCCGCAAAGCGAACGGTCTGAACGTCGAGGCATACACCGTCGCAAACCTGAAGTACGAATCCACGCTGGAGGTCGATCGGGACGAAATCTCCGACGATCAGACCGGTCAGATTCGACTCCGGGTCAACGACATGGCCCAACGTGCGGCCACGCACAAGGATTACCTGTTGAGCCAATTGCTCATCAATGGCTCGACGGCCGGCTTCCATTCGTCAGACGGCGTTCCGTTCTTCGACGCCGCGCACAGCTTTGGATCGTCGGGCAGTCAGGACAACGAGATCGACTTCGACATCAGCGCGTCGGTGACCGCCTATGGCGAGCCCGATGACGTTGACTTGGTGGGTCCGCGAACTGCCGCGGCTGGCATCGGCAAGGCGTTCTCGACGATGGCCACTTTCCTTGACGACCAGGCCCAGCCGATCAATCTCGGCATGACCGGGTTGGTCGTGATGTGCCATCCCCAGCAGGTCTTCGCGTTCATGACCGCGACGGGCAGTGCCGAGCTGAATCACGTTTCGAACCCGATGGCTTCGATGCGAATCGAGGTCATTCCGAACCCGTGGCTGACCGACGTGAGCCAGTGGTATCTGTTCAAGACCGACATGGGCCTGAAGCCGTTCATCTTCCAGGATCGTGAGCCGCTGGAATTCACTGCCCAGGCCGAGGGGTCCAGCGAAGAGTTCCACCGCGAGAAGTATTACTACGGCGTCCGCGCTCGCTATCGCCTGACCTACGGTCGGTGGGCGCACGCGGTGTCCGTCAACTTCACCACCTGATAGGAGTCTTTATGCAGGCGAGCATGAAACCGCCCGGCGTTTGCCAGAACCGGAATTCACATGGCCCATTGGAGCCGGTGGACCGCAAGCCTTATGGGCGGCACCGGCTGGCAAAGCTGCTCGGTCTATCCGCGGATGCGTCCATCGATCAGGTCTGCGAAGACGCGGCCCAGTTGATCGAGGAAATGAGAAGCGGAGTGCAGGACGTTGTTGTCGAGGACCGCGAGACGATTCGTAAGTCGCGCAAGCGGCAAATGCAGGAGTCGTAGGTGGGCAACTATGCCAGCCAGTCCGATTTGAAGGACCGATTCGACGGTGACGCCGAGGTAGCGTTCCTCACGGACACCGAAGAGACCGGAACGCCGGATACGGACGTGTTGGACGATTGTATCGAGTCTGCCGAGGCGGAAATCAATACATGGATTGCCCAACGATTCCAGACGCCGGTTGACGTGTCACTGGACACGGAGCTTGCCCGGCTGCTCAAGCGAAAGACCATCGACCTCGCCGAGGTGTACTTGCTTCGGCGAGGTCCGCAGGTCTCTGAGGAGAAAGAGAAGCAGGAGGATCGCGTACTGTCGTGGGCAAAATCGGTTGGCAAGGGTGAGGCTCAATTGACCGGCGCCGTCACTGTCGCCAGCGCCACGACGCGGGCTCCTCTGGCCTCATGGACCGGAAGCGACCGGGATTTGGGCGATGTTCCGACCCGGATTTTCAGCCGTGACACGATGAGCAGCCTATGAGCCAACCAGCAACTGGACGAGAAGTGTTGAATGCATGGCTGACTCGCCTTGGCGTGGATACAGCCAATGCCTTTCGCGTGGAAATCGTTTTGGATGTCGGCGCGTTGGCAACGATGAAAGTACACAGGTTCGGCGAGTCCGGCATGCTTACTGACGCACTGCCTCCCGCCGAGGTCTACGCAATAAGGCTGAAGGATGCAACGTGACCGGCCTCTTTGACGCTTTGGAGTTTCGGTTTGATTCGAATTCAAAGCTCAGGCTGTATGGTCGCAAGCTGTTCGAGGGTTTCCAGGATCAAGAGCGGCCAAACGTGACGCGGCCGTACACCGAAGTCAGTTACGAGATGGCTGACGACTTGAGCACGTTCGAAACGGACGTGGAGGTTTACGATCTTCGGTTCAGGTACTTCGCAAAGGCTTTGCAATCGAACGCGGCAACGAACTGGATCAAGTACATGCGAGAGGTGTTCCGGGAAGGCAATTTGTACGGCCCCGAGCTACTGACCGCCGGTATGCGACTCAGGCGGGCAACCGGACCCATGCTCCGCGGCGGGCTCTATGACGCCGAGATGAACTTCGAGTGGATTGTTGAGCGGCGGGTCAATTCGCCGGTCACGGTGCGAACCTAATGGCGACTACATTCACAGGCACGCTTTCTGGCGGGTTGATCGGCTCCTATGCCAAGGGGACCGATCTGACTGCCGCCCTTGAGGCCATCAACTTCTCGTTTTCGTCGTCATACACCAACGGCACCGGGGAGAACCAAGCTAATGCCCTATTTGCGGACACGCGCACATTGGCCGCGACGTCGGAATCGTTCGACCTGAACGCGATCACGGATACCTTTGGCGCCACGCTGAACTTCACGAAGATCAAGTTGCTCTACATCAAGAACAAGTCAACGACGGCCGGCCAGACGCTAACGATCGACGGAGACTTCATTGCGTCGTTCGATAACGGGACTGGTCCCAACCACATTCTGTTTGCCGGCGGACTGTTGCTCAAGAATGAGCCGATCAGCGGTTTGACCGTCACGAACACGACGCAGGACACGTTGACCCTGACCAATTCCGCTTCGTTTGATTACGACATCATCTTGCTGGGGACTATCTGATGGCAAGACCTGCCGGGATCAATGTGCTCGAATTGGACGTGGAGAAGGCCCAGGGCTTTGGCGTCAAGCTTTGGGAGCGTGCGGCACGTTCTGTTGCCGGCGAGATGGAAGAGTGGGCGCAGCGGCACAGTTCAAGGCCGAACCCGACAGGAAAGAACCCATCCAAGCCGGGGCAGTATCCGAAGCTGGTCAGCGGAGAATTCGTTGACGGTATTCGGTTTGTCTACAGCCGCGAGGCCAAGGCGATCCGCGCGTACACCAGGGCCAAGCACGGGGTGTTTCTCCAAGAGGGTACCCCGAACATGGAAAAGCGTGATTGGGCAACCAAAACGATGGAAGCAAAAAACTGGCTGGCGAGAGTCGCAACAGTGGCCAGAGCGTTTAACAAGTAGGAGTACCGAACAATGGCAGCTTCAGGTGCGATTACCGGCGTCGAGGGGACTGTGACCTTTACGACTAATTTTGCATCGTATCTCATAAACGTCTATGAATGGACGGCGACTTGGACAAGCGAGTTTTTCTCGGACGAAGTGTTCGGCGACACAGTAGCCGGGCATACGAACTACCGCGGAATGTACTCGGTGACTGGCTCGATCAAGGGCTTCATTCCGGCAGCCATCATTCCCCATGCTGACTTCGCAGTTGGCAAAGCGGCAGCGAACCTGTCATTGAAAGAACGATCAGCACAATTCTGGAAGGGGAATGCGCATATCACCGACGTCACCAACACGGTGAATCGTCGAACCGGGTTGAATGAGTTTTCCGCAAACTTCATGAGCGACGGAGATTGGACGGGATCGGCAACTACATGATGAACGAACCAGATCAGAATTTGCGTGCGCTGCAGGGCATGGATGGCTCGCCGATCACCCTCATGGTGGCTGGCGTGGCGTATCGCATGGGTTTGTTGACGCCAGCCGACTATGTCGAGGCATCGAATTGGAGAGCGGAACAAAAGGTGTCGTCTCTGCTTTCGGCCATTCCATCTAACCAGTTGATCGATGTGACGGCCATCAAGGCCGAGGCGTGCGCGAGCGTCCTGTCGAAGACTTGCAGCCCGTGGGACTTGCTCGGGGACATCGAAGGCGTTTGCCGCCTTGCAGAAATCTCGCTGCGGCGCGGCGGGGAGTACAAAGGTCCAGGCGGCGGACCAGGCTTCCTCTTCTTCAAAAACAACCTATCCGGCGTGAGCTACCAAGAGCTTGAGCGATTGGTTTTGAGGGTGTCCGGCTTCACCATGCCCGAACCGAAGAAGGACGCGGTATCAACGGACCCTCCGCAGACCATCAACAGCACATGAGGCGTGAGTCATGGGATTGGGAAAAGATGTTCGCGGAAATCTGCTACTACTTCCCGGCTTACACGCTTGATCGGATCTACCATACTCCGTTCATTCAGCTCATTTCCCTGCATCGACAGCTTGGCGACCTATTGAAGAACGATCCAAGGGGGGCCCGTGGCTGACGAACACATAGGCTATTTGGTCGCTGGCATGCGGCTGGACGATGCGCAGTACCGCACGGACGTGAAGGCCGCGATTACCGACACATCCAATCGGCTGCGCAACGCACAGGGCCAGTTCGTTGCCAAGCCGAGATTCCTTTACCGGGCGATGGTCGAGGATGCTGAATTCGCCGCGAAGAAGCTGGAGCAACAGGGTAAGCGGGTCCGCAATGCGTTCGACACCTCGTCTGCGTCGCACAGCTTGCGGGTACTGAGCGGCTCGTTGCACTTGGTCACCGGCGAGACGGGCTTCTTGATCGTGGAGGCTGGCCGCACGGCTCTGGCCTTGAACAAGGTAGCTGTAGCGAGCGGCGGGGTGAGTGCGGCCATGCTGGGGGCGGCGGCGGCAACAAAGGCTTTCATTCTTGCCAATCTCCCGATCACTGTGATCCTCGCGGCGGTGACGGCGGCTTACCTTGTGTTGACCAAAGTCATTGGGGACCGCAATGCAGAGGTCGAAAAAGAGAATAAGCAAGCCGAAGAAACTCTGACGCTCTACAAGAAGCACGCCGAGGCTTTGATTGCACTCCGTGAGGCAAGGGGAGATATTTCGACTGTCGATGCGCGGATGCAGCGAGAGGAGGAGTCGCTAGGTCGGCCGCTTACCGCAGACGAACGCAACGTGGTCATGTCAACGCTAGATTCTGAGGATGCGTTGAAGCAAATCAAGATGAAAGCCGAGACCGAAAGAGCGTTCCAGGAAGCCAATATCCGACGCGACAAGGAACGCCGTGACGCTGAGCTACAGAACATCAAAGACCGCGGCGCCTTCGAAGATCGCGTTATGGATGAGATCGAGGCTGCCGAAAAGAAGGCCCAGGAGGATCGCAAGCAGGCGGAGCGCGAGATTGCCGACATTCGCAAACGAAACGCCGATGAGTTCTGGGAATCCGAGCGTCGGCAGAACGAGAACCGACGCAAGGCCATCATGGACTTCGAGATTGCTCACGGCCTAAAGAATCCATCGGACGCGATCAACGATCCGGTCGCAAAGAGGCTGGCGCAGTTCAATGAGCAGCGAGAGGCGTTGCGCTCCAATGCAGCACAGAATCAGGCTCCAGGTTTTGGCATCGGAACAGTGGCGAGCACTGGTTTTCGTTTTGGCTCTGGGGCATTTGGCAGTGTCATCGGGCAACAGACCGAACAGGCAAAGACGAATGACCTTCTAAAGTCGATCGACGAAGAAACCAAGGCCCAGGCAGCCAACATCGCGATCATCGCCCGATCCATGACGGCGACCGGAGTGACTCCGTTTTCTCTTGGCGTACCATTCAGCGGCCTCCCCGGACTGTGACGTGCTATGGCACAAGTAAACAGACCAACCCCGCCCAATCGCCAGCCGCCCTTCGCGGAGGAGCGCGCGGATAGTCGCATCGGCCTGAGTACCGGCATGTTCGGGGCGCAAAACGTCACGCGGCTGTGGAACGTTTACTGCACCTCGCGGACCCACAACCCGGCGTACATCTTGACCACGCTTTCGGCGAAAGATGGCGGCGTGCGGATCGGCGAGTCCTATCCCAAGGGGTCCAATTGGGGAGACGGCACTTTCGTTCTGCTGTACCTCACCATCGTTGACCATTGGATCGGGACCGGCGTGTGGGTCGTGCAGGGTTTCTATGGTCCCCCCACCGTATTCCCGTCAACGCTCTGGAACTTCAATATCCGCGGGTCGATGCAGACCGAGCGGGTGTACAGCACTATCGAAACGCAGGATTCCCCGTCGAAGGGCATTGGTACGCCGGAATACACGCCAATTCAGATCCCGGAAGTGGCCAGCCATTTTGCGATGGTACCTGGACGTCCGGAAGTGCAATTGCGGCTCGGCGGCGGACCCGGACAGGGCACGAATCCAACCGACCCGAAACTTCCGCGATACATCGATGGCGCCGATCGTCCAGTGCGCGTTTCCTCGCTGAACTTCTGGAAAACGATACCCGCCTGGCGGCTGGGGGCCGTGTCGAGCGCGTGGAACAACAAAAACTACGTCAACAGCGACGATGTGATTGTGCCGACCACTTCGGGAACGATCACTTTCGCGTCAACCTCAGAGGGCGGACGCGGGATCATGATGTTGGACGAGATCACGATCGACCCGTTCCAGGCCGGCAGCGACCCGAGCGTGCCCGTGGGGGCAGGTCCGAGCTTTCGCGTGGGTATTTCCATCAAGGTCAATCCGGACGGATGGAACCCGGTTCTGCGGCACGTTTACAAGGCTGACTCCGGGGCCCAGGCTCCCATCTATGACGCGAGCGGTGCATTCATCGACGAAGAGTTCATCATCAACGGCGAAACGTCTTTTTCGGCTCTTTTTGCTTCGTTCCTATGATGCAGTACGAACAAAGACTTCTGGCGATCGAACAGCGGCTCAAGGCCTTGGGAGAGCTGCGCATTGAGGGCTACAACCGGACAAGCTCGAACAGCGGAATTGCGTTTGCCCGCGGAACGTCTGAGTCCGATCCGAACTGGCGGGATAAGACGATCGTCATCGTTCGAAAGCCGGTTGACGGGGACAAGACGCTCTTGGTCCGCGAGGCTCGGTATGTCAACCTCCCCCCCAAGCCTTGCACTGGCGACGGCGAGACGGCGACTTGCTTTTACGAATGGTACGGCACGGACTTCGAGGTCTACCCGCCGATGGGCAAGAAGTGCATCGACTTCGACGGCGACGAAAACACGGCGGCGATCACGGTACCACCGAAGCTGACCACGAAGTTTCATCGCTGCCATCGCGAGCATGATGCGTGGGTTTTGAATCCCCCACCGGGCGCGGGCGGCGGGGAGACGGACATTTGCCTTGTGCATGCTCCGATCTCAGTAAACGGTCTGTGGGTCGGCTTCGACTTCATTCGCGTCGTGCATGTGAAGCCAGACCCGCTTTATCCTGGGGCCGGTCATCCGATTCCATACATCAGCGCTGAGTCGCAAACTCCGATTCCAAATCCAGCTTGGACGCCGACCAACGGACTGCCGCCGACATTGCCAGCACTGGGGTATTCCATCGTTCGTTGCTGGCCCGGTACGAACGATTTACTCTGGCAGTATTACAAGTCAACGACCGGCACGGCTCCGAACTTCACGCCCACGACTAACGCGGTGTATCTGACAACGAAGACGATCAACGGCACGGAGTACATTGCCCCGGAAGTTGCGATCGATACTTCGCTTCCCGACCCGGCACTGCCTGCGGGGGACTGCTGATATGGCTACAGGCGCTTGCGTGATACGGTTTGAGGATGGCGGCGGTTATTGCCATTGCGGAGTAAATGGGCCGGGCCAAAGCCAAGAGGCGTGCGAATTAAATCACGGAACTTTCGTTGAAGGCGCAACATGTTGCTTGTCGGATTGCAGCGCATTTAACAATAACCTGTATTGCTTTGCCACGCCGGATGCAAGATGCCCTTCGCAGACTCCGTTCGCTATGCTGGATGATCAGCAAAACCTCGTCGTAAGTTGCCATGCCTCCCCAGGTGACTGTGTAGGGAAACTGATAAACTGCTATTTTCTTGCCTGCTGTTGTGGAACTAACTGTGTTCAATCATACGGAACGCCTTGTCCCGCTGGATGCGTAGGAAGGGCAACCAATGAGTATTGCGAGCCGCTTGGCCCAATCCGCTGCGACGGCGTAGGCTGCTGCCTTTGCGACCGCTGTTGCGATATGCCATCGGCGACGTGCCTTGCCAAGGGCGGCACGGTCATGAGCGGATCGTGTTCCCAAGCGGCCACGCAAACGTCGTGCCGGACCACGAACAAGAAACCCGCGTGCAAGGGCGGCAAATGGACGCTCGGCATGAGGCCTACGGCCCACGGAGCCAAGCCCGGCGTTATGTCGATCGTGTCCGAGCGGACCCACAAGACAAAAGACCTTCCGAGCGGGCAGAACGAATGCCGCAAGGTCTACGGATGGCTCCAGCGAAGTGCGACCGAAGGTGTCATGCAGGGTAGGATTTGTAATCAATCGAACCAACGATGCACGACGGCAACGAAAAAGTCCCCGATCATGAAGTTGGTCCGCGATGCAAACACCGGCGTCATGAAGTGGGAAGGCAAGTACCGCACGCCTTGCCCGGAACAGTCTGACATGGGTTGTGCGACCACAGTAGGATGCGCAGCATGAGAGGAGAAACCTATGGCAAGTAACGTCGGCACAACGAAGGTGGACATCAACGATGTAGTCAAGGAATTGACCGTCACCGTCGAAGCGGTTGGACTAACCAAGGCGGTTGTTCGATTGACGCTGGGTTGCTGGGTCATTCGGTTCGGAGCGTGGATCGCGGGCGTAAAAGTGACGGGCATCGAATGATCGAAACCAACGGACTGATTCAACTGCCGCCGGTCTCGACCCGGTGTACCAACCCGGACACGCTGAGGCTGTTGGCAGAGCAGCTTGTGGCATCGGCGGAGGCCGTGGTCGATCCCCTGCCCGAACCCGAGCGCGTCGAGGCGCAAGCCGAAACAGAACGCAAGCCGGCCTTGCCGAAGTACGTTCTCCAAAAGCGGATCGACATTCGCTTCCGCGATTGGCTCATGGTTCAGGTGAATCAGCCCAAACGCATCGCCCGGTGGCTCTCATGGTGGATTGCCCTGCCCTGGCGGGCGGTGATCTTTTTGAACGTCGTGTTGAGCCCGAAGATTCCCCCAGACGCGACATACGAGGATACAGCCGGCGAGTCATTTACTGGCACAGAAGTCATCGAAAACCGCAAGAAAATATGCCGCGAATGCGATCAACGGTACGCATTCGTCCACCTCGACGGATCGGTGACGTTCCATTGCTCCGCGTGCAAGTGTCCGCCAACGGGATGGTCCGAAAACGACTACCGCGCCGAGTTTTCAGGATTCCACTGTCCTTTACGCAAGCACCCCGGCCCGTATCCTAATGACGGGCAGGCGGGGGCTTTGAAAGGACTTGGTTATGAGGAAAACGCTGTGTTGTCTGCTGTTGGTGGTGGCTGTACTGGTTGCGGGTGCGGTAAGAAGTAGGCGTCCGGATCACGCCGCAAGGCTGAGTGAGGTAACGATGGCTGACTCGATTTGGATTTCAACAGACGGCAACCTGAACGCGGCGGGTTCGTGGTCACCGAGCGGCGTGCCGGGGGCGGCGGGGAATATAGCGTTCAATAGCTCTAGCCATGTTGACGTGCTGAGTGGATTGACTGCGCTTTCATTGGTTGATCTTGAAAGAGTTTGGACTGCGCCAGATTACGAAGGAAACATCGGCGCACCAGGGAACCCGCTCGAAACAGCTATTAAGAGATTCATAATCCAAGGGGCGGGAAGTGTTTGGTACAATCAGCAAAGTCATGCCACCGGAGGATATACTGTCGTCGATTCTCCTAATCAACAGGACGCCTTCGTTCTCACGAGCACATCACAACCAACTGGAAACTTTTACTTTTTAAATGGCGGAGTCGCGATACTCGACGGGGCCGGGGCGACCGGTTCTATGTTTGTAGCTTCGCGCAATTTATATCAACTCCCGAACGTAAGCATAGGTACTGGTGTGACTGTGATAAACTATAGCCAACGAACCGGAGTTGTAACGACGAAGAGCGTGCTGGGAAGTTCGCGATGCGTGATTGATGGAGGGCTATTGATTTACGACTCTTCCGCTACAGCGGCATGGACTACCACCATTCATGTCGCCGGAGGAACGCTTGAATATAATTCTACTGGAACCCCGGATCACATAGCCGTCCTATCTGGAACATTGGATATGACCAAAGACTCAAGGGCGAAAACAATCAACGCCCTTACGCTAATGCCGGGGTCGAACTTTATGACTCATAACAATATTACGGTTACGAATCTGTTTGACCTTCGCGGGACAGTCCCCGTTTTACCGTAGGAGTTTTCACATGGCAGATGTCAGCACGTACTGGACAAACGGATCGGCGGATAACGATCTCAACACCGCAGGAAACTGGGCTGGCGGCGCGCCAGGTGCGAATGACCGTGCGTACTTCATCGCGGACTACAACGGAGTCGCCGGGCCCACGGTCGATATGGCATCGCTCACAGCCATCGACCTTGACCTGCTGCTGGTCGGCGAGGGCTACACGCGAACCATTGGCGGATCGGGGTCCGAACTCGACATTTCCGCAGACCTCGCCTGGTATCGCGGCGCGGCTGGAAAGCTGTGGCTCAAGGAAGGCGGCGGCACAACCGACCTAGTGCTAGTCGATTCGACTGCGGCGGACCCGTTGAATCACGACTGCGTGGCTCTGACGGGGGCGACGTTCACCCAAGTCGATCTGCTGCGTGGATACCTCACCCTGCTGACCGGCGTCACGGTGACCACTCTGAACGTCGGCAAGTTCAACTCGCCATCATCGGAAGCCAAATGCGTCATCAACGCCGGCACGATCACGGTCACCAACTTCAAACAGTACTCCGGCCTGACGACGAACAATCAGGCGCTGACGACGGTGGACATATTTGGCGGAATTTTCAGCCAAGCTCTCGGCGTCGATACGACGGTCAACGTCTACGGCGGGCGGGCGAACCTGAATACGGCCGGAACGTACACCAACGTCCGAGCGTATCCGGGGTCCATCGTGGACTTCTCGCAGAGCGGCGGGCGGAAGATCGTCACGAACATGTACGAATATCCGGGCAGCACGATCATCGGAAGGGAACTCCTCAAGGTCACCAACAACCTGATTTCCGTTTGATAGGAGCAACATGAAGATCACCATAGAAGGCGAAACGGACAAGGAAAAAGAGCAAATCAAGACCGCGGTCTATGAAGGCGTCGAGCGGTTCGCTCTCGCGGGGCGTCGCGTCGGCGACAAGCCGGACTTCGGTTACGTGCATGGCCAATGGGTACACGTTAAATCGGACGTGCTCCGGATGCAAAACGAATGCGACGTACAGGCAGCGGTCCAGTACGCGATGGAAGGCACGCTCAAGGCCCACACGGTGATTGCTCAGGCGAAACAGGAAGCAGCGATCATACAGCAGGCACGCAACGGTGGCGGGATGAGGATTGCAAGGCCGTGAAACCATTCAACGCTCGCGTGGTCATCCTTACGCCCGGAAAGCCCCAGCCGCTTTGCGAACTCCCCAAGCTCGTAAAGACGGTGACCATTTTCGCTCTAGCGGCGAACACGGGAGTCATTCACGTTGGCGGCCCGGGCGTGCGCGCGGCTGAGGGATCGGCGAATGGCTACCACCTAATAGGCGGCTCTAACCACGTTGGCCGCCCGGACGCATTGACGCTTCCTCCGCCCGGAATCCCCTACGAAGCGATCGACCTTAACGATTGGTGGATCGACGCGACCGTGGCCGGAGAAGGGGTGAGCATCGTAGCATGTCTTTGAATCCAGTAACTAGGCCGGGTCAGAACAGCGGCCAATCGCCCGTGAGCCAAATGGTTGTCGATCCGACAGCGGACGTGGTCGGACCATCGTCCTCAGTAGACAACACGCTCGCCCGTGCCGATGGAACTACGGGGAAACGAATCCAATTCAGCGGCATCGTCGTTGACGACTCCGACAACATCACCATCCCCGTTTCCGCACTGCTCAAGTTCATCAACGCGAACGCCAAGATATCCGCCGGGTCCGATGGCACGCTCGACCTGAACGCCACGCTGTTGCGAATCAACCAGGCCAACCAAGGCGATGTGCAGTTGGGTGCGGACGGGTTCATCGTCTTTCCGCCAGTTCATAAGACAACCGGATTTGGAGATTCGGCGTTTTATTGGGGCGATGGGTATATCAAGGCCATTACTTTGCTCGCCGGAACCGGGACTGATACGCCGAGCGTCGGTGGAACGCTGTCAGTCAACACTACGGCGGTCGGCAATGTCGGCACCGGCGAAGACGACCTGATGAGTTACTCCATTGCCGCCAACTCCATGAGCGGTACGGGTCATCACGTTCGCTTTCGCGCGGCCGGCACGATTGCAAACACCGTCAATGCGAAGCGACTCCGCGTGAAGTACGGCGCAACGACGATCATGGATACCGGCGCGGCTGGCATTCCCATTTCGACGGCGATTAGCTGGGTGCTCACCGGATCGATTACGCGCGTGGGCGGTACTTCGCAAGTGGTTGAGGCGTGCCTGAATACCAGCAATGCAACCCTCGCATCGTACGCTGGCGTGACTACCGCCGCGGAAACACTCAGCGGGGCCGTGACCTTGAAGCTCACCGGAGAAGCCACATCGAACAATGACATCGTGCAGAACCTCATGCTGGTCGATTGGGGTTCGAATTGAACAACCGCAACTTTCAGTACACCGAATTCGCGGCGTCGAGTACCAGCAGCAGTGCAACCGTCGGCACGCACACGCTCACGGGCTGGTCGGCGTCCGAGCGGTATCTCATCATCGCAAACATCATCGCGGGCGCGCGGGCGGACGGACTGGACGCGGGCGGGCCGTTTGAGGTCGGCCTCTCTGATGATACCGGCAATCCCGGCGGCTTTACTTGCGATGTCGCACAGCAGGATTACACCAACGACATGTACGCTTTCCCGATGATCTTTCCGTTCGATTGCGCGGGACTTTCAGGCGATCCGACACTACAAATAGATTTGGTTTTGCCCTCTGGCACCGGGCTGGTCACGTATCGACAGAGTGGCATCTACCCATTCAAGTTGCTCGGCAACGACCAAACCAACGAAGATTATTTGACGGCTGGCAGTTCCACCGATCAGACGACGTTCCAGACGGTCACGGGTAGCACGGTTACGATTGCAAAGGACGGGGACTATTTTGTCCTCGCATGCGCCAAAGTCGGCAAGGGTGAAACGACAGCCAACTTCAATATCCGCCTCGCACTCAACGGCACGACGGGCTACGGCGACCAGACCATGCGAGCGGTATCGACCACAAAGTTTTTCCCGTGGGCCACCATGAAACGGCTGACGCTTGTGGCTGGCGACGTGCTGACCGTCGAGCACAAAGTCACGACGACAGGAACGGTAAGCACGAACAACCCGTCAATCATCGCGCTCTACGCTGATGACCTTGCGAACCTGCTGACGATTGAGGATACCGCGGATGGCTCGGCGGCGACCGTCGCCACCGCAGGAACGTGGAAAGACCACAACAACATGGGAACGGAGTACAGGTTGCGAGCATTCGCGGCTCTGCTGCTCTCGTGCGCTCAGTATCGACGCGGGGCGGCTGCGGTCGATTCGTCGATGCAAACCCTTTACGACGGGACAACGGTTGCCGAGTCGCGGGCGGAATCGGTTGCGGCGAATACCGAGCAAACGCACTTCGCGACACTGGCCCTGGACCCGGCCACGGCGGGCGATCATACAGTCGTGCAGCAGCATCAGAATCACGGCACGGGAATCACCGGAGCATTCATATCCGACGGCGCCACCGCGATCATCGGAATGGAAAACAACACCACGGTGCAGATTTACGGAAATTGCGAGCTGTATGGAGGAGAGATATATTAGCGCACGCCAGAGAGAAGCCGAGTCCGTCATTGCGAGGGCATGATTCGATGACAGCCAAAGGTAAGCGAACTACAAAGCAGTGGGCGTCGATTGCAGGAGTGACGCTTGCGCTGGCGGCCGGTGAGTACAAGTTCGACTTCGTGAACGTCCCCGGTTGCAACGCGAAGGCCATGAACCCCGCCGACTTCGTGGCCGCGAAAACGTTCGATACCTACGTCACCGAGCATCAGAGGTTTGCCGAAACGACGCTCAACGGGATCGACCAGAAGTTCGAGGCAATCCGGGACACCCTGGCTTTGGACCGGACCAACGCGGGCGAGTGGCGCCGCAACACGGACGGCAAGCTGGACCAGATTCTCGGACTGCTCATGACCCGGCGTGCCGACTCAGAAGTCCCGGACTGGGACGCGGAATGCTCGGTTTCTGAGTAAACCCCCACTTAACCTACCAGATATTGCAATTCCCCCTCCCCGGCCTACCACCCCTTGTATCGCAAAAAATGCGCCTTTTTTTCTCCAGATTTCGTTTGCATCCGCCGAAATATGTTGTAGTCTTGAATCGTCGAGCAATGGATGTGAACCGTAAAACCTGACTCCGCCCTTCGGCCAAAAGCCATTGTCTCGACGCACTGACTCCAAACCAAGGGCGGGGTCATCTTTTGGAGCAACGCTATGTCGAGCGAACAAGTTTCCGGCGTTCTGAGTATTTTCCAGAAGTTCAGCGAAGGCATGACCGAAGCTGGCCGCACTGATGCGATGACAGCCAAGTGGGCTCGGGAAGCATTCGATCGCGGCTGGCTTCCACCCGGCCATCCCAAAACCGTCGATGCCATGAACCGCTTCGGACCTGGCGGCGGTGGGAGCTTGGAACACGCTCGGGCAATGTCGAGAAACTGGCTATCGCCGGACGGGTCGCAGCTCTGCCCGTTGCCGGTGTGATCTTCCCCCCAGAGGGCCGGGGGCTATTGGTCCCGCGAAAGCGGTGAGTCCCCGGCCCCAACCTTACGAAAGGAAAACATGGACCCGAAAAAGGAATGGACACCTGGGCCGTGGCGAAGCGATGGCGCGATCGTAGGCTGGCTTTCTGGGGATGCCCCCGGAGTTGCCGTGTGGGCGCCCGACCCTCATGCGCCAAACACGTTTAATCCGGTTTGCATGGTCCAGCCGCATTTATCTGGAAAATACCAAGTCGCAGGATCATACAACCCCATCGAAGATGCTCGCCTTATCGCAGCCGCCCCCTCGCTGGCCGAAGCGCTGGAGGGCATACTAAACTACACGAAATGCCGCGATTATTGCGAAAGCCACGCCAGCCATCCATGCACTTGCGGATGCACAAAACGAGAGGATGCCGCCCGTGCCGCACTCGCCGAAGCAGGAGTTACCACATGAAGCGTTTTGACTGGAAATTCTGGCTCAGCGTGGCGGGGATCATCGTCGGCTTTGCCATCGTCTGCCTTTTGGAGGGAGCGTACCCATGTCCATGACTGCACTGGGCCGGGCTCGCGCCATGGCCGATGACAAGTGGCCGGAAGTCTTGAACGCGATGATACGTCTGCCTCAGTCGCAGTTCGCAGACTTGGTAGACATACTCGCGTTGCCAGGGTTCCCGGCTTGTTTTCGAGAGGACGTTCGCGGCCTGGACCGCGACCAGTTGGAATTACTATGGGAATTAGCCGCGGTCGGCCTCGCAGAGGCTCACGTGAGGAAGATGGAAGCATCGACCCAACCGATGATGACAGCTATGTCGCGGCCGTGACCGCGCTGGCTGAGAAGTATCCAAGGCTGGTCGATGAGCTTGCCCGGATATCGGGCATATCACCGGCCCATTGACTGAAAGGATGAAACCTGATGTTGACCCCATCCGAACGTGACGCCTGGCTCGATTGCAAGAGGGGGTTCGTGGGCGCGAGCGAGATAGGTGCGCTCTTCGATGTCCATCCCTACCACACAGTATTATCTCTCTGGGGCCGCAAGACAGGCCGCATTCCGCCCGATGTGGAAAACAAATACATGAGAATCGGGTCCGCGATGGAGGGCGTCATCGCCTCTGAGTATTGCCTCGCCACGGGGCGCGCGGTCTACGCGGACATGCTCGAACCGGACCATGCCACGGTGCATCGTTTCGGGCCGATGGCGATGTATTCGTGTCCCGTGTCGCCAATCTCCTGCACCCCGGATCGGATCATCAACCCCATCGATTGGGACGGGCGCGAGGAAATGGGAGCGTGCCAACTCAAGTGGCGAGCCGTCCCCTACGGTGACGCATGGAAAGTCGAGGAGGGCGTCGTGCAATTCCCGATGGCCACGCAGATGCAGGTCCAAATGGAAATCGGCATACTCGGCCTGGCATGGGGCTCAGCGGCTGCACTGGTCGGCGGGGACTTGCGCTATCGCGACTTCCCTCGCAACGACAAGTTTTTCGCGACGGCGATGGAGAAGGCCAATCAATTCATGTGGTTTGTCAAAAATGACCAACAGCCCCCGGACGTGACGGCGGAAGATAGAGAGACGCTTTGCCAGCTTTATCCCAAGCAAATCCCCGGCAAGGTCATCGCGTTGCCAGAGGAAGCGGCGGCGATCACGGAGAAGTACGAGCAAGCGAAAGAGGCGGTGGCTCGGTACGAGTCGATCGTCGAGCAGGCGAAGGCCCAAATTCAGGCGATGCTGGGAGACGCGGAAAAGGGGATCGTCCCCGGCGACGGCGGCGCGTGGACTTGGAAACACAAGCCCGCATACCCGGTCAAGGCACACGAATGCAAGGCATCGCGTCCGCTGTGGAGGACAAAAATATGATTTGCCTAACGGATTTCGATGTTGCTGGAGTGCTTCGTAGGACGCCTGCTCCACTGTTTGAACAATTGAAGGTGCATCCAAAGCTATTCATGGCCGGCGGGTTCTTGCGAGCTTGCGTTGCCAACGAAGACGCGGCCGATATTGATCTATTCGCCCCATCAAAAGACTACGCAAAGGCTTGTGCTGAATGGATGGCCGGTGAGTGCAAAGTTTCGCTCCTAACAACCGACAACGCATTTACCGTGCTGCGTCGGCCTGCGCCAATCCAATATATCCACCGATGGACGTTCGATAAGCCGATCGATGCCCTTGATTCTTTCGACTTCACGATCGCACAAGCGGCAATCTGGTGGGCCAATGATGCGTGGCAGAGTGCGTGTTCCGAAAACTTCTATGCTGACCTTGCGGCCCGCAGACTGGTTTATCTCAGCCCGAAACGCAACGAGGATGCCGGAGGATCGCTTATTCGCGTGCTGAAATTCTACCAACGCGGCTATCGCATTCCGCTTGACTCTCTTGGTGCTGTTATTGCGAGGCTTGTGGGCGGAATCAGAAACGATATGGACGGAAAACACGAAGCATTCATGTCTAATGAAGAATACAGAACAAAGCTATTGACAGGCCTGCTTTTCGAGGTTGATCCGAATGCCAACCCGAAACGATACATCATTCCACAACCAGAACAAACCTAGGAGAACCCAATGTCAGCAACCGAAACCAACCCCGAACAGCCCATGCGAGTCATCGAACTCCGCGTGAGCAACATCAAGAGGATCAAGGCCGCGCGAATCAAGATGGACGGATCGATGGTCCGCATCGAAGGCCGCAACGAGCAGGGCAAGTCGAGTCTGCTCGACGCCTTCGAGTACGGCATCGCCGGCGGGCGCCATCTGCCCACGGAGCCGGTGCGCCGCGGGTGCGCCAAGGGTACGATCGGCATCGACCTTGGGACCGAAGCCGGCAAAGAGTTCGTCATCAAGCGCACGCTGACCGCAGAGGGATCATCGACGCTTGAGGTCACCAACGCAGACGGCGTGCCCCAGAAGTCACCGCAGGCGTTGCTCGATTCGTTCTTTGGGCAGACCGCGATCGACCCCGAATGTTTCGTCCACCTCAAGCAAGATGAGCAGGTCCGCATCCTCAAGAAGCTGGTCGGCCTCGACTTCTCCGCGTTGGACGCGAAGCGCGAGACGATCTACCACAAACGCACGCAGATCAACCGGGACTTGCGGTCGGCGCAGGCGGGGATCGGCGATCCCCCCGTATGCCCCGCCGACCTCCCGGACAAGCCGGTGAGCCTGGCGGAATTGACCAACGAGTTTCAGGCGGCGTCGAAGGCCAATCATGACTTGGAAGCCAAGCGGACACAATTGAAGCGGATCGAAGCCAACCGCGACTTGCGCGTTCAGACCATCGCCCGGATGGAGTCCGAACTGGCTACGGCCCGCGCCGAGCTGGCTGAGTTTCAAGAGGCCGCCACCAACATGCTCTCCGAGATTTGCGACCAAAAGCCCATCGACGTTTCGGCAATCACCACAAGAATGCAGAGCATCGAAAAGACGAATGCACTCATCGCGGCCCGTGCGAAGTTCCGCACCGCGCAAGAGCAAGTCGAGCGTCTGTCCACCGAGGCGCAGGATTGCACATCCCAGATCGAGGCGATCGACCATGAGAAGACCGAGCGACTTGCGAAGATCAAGTTCCCCTATCCGGGCCTATCGATCAATCAGGACGGGGTGACCCTCGACGGTCTGCCGTTCGAACAGGCGTCCAGCGCAGCCAAGCTCCGCGCGTCCGTGGCCATCGGGTTCGCAGAGAAACCCCGTCTGCGGTTTGCTCTGGTCCGAGAGGGTTCGAGGCTCGACGCGAACGGGATCAAGCTATTGGCCGAGATCGTGGCAGAGTATGACGGGCAAGTGCTGGTCGAGCGTGTGAGCGACACGAAGTCCCCTGCCGCTTTTTATATCGAAGACGGGGAAGTGGTCAGCGAACCGACCCCGGAATAATTCTCTTGCAATCCCCCGGGCATTCGTTAGAGTAGTTTTCGTGACCAAACGATTTCCGATTCAACTTTGAACGTCCCGCCGCTCGCGGGCTTGCCATGTTTGGTCACACTTTCCTGGTGACGATGCGAGCGGCGGACGGTTTACGGTGCGGGGCGCGAAAGCGTGCTGAACCCCTAGTGGCGGACATATGCCGGGTGAGCAGGCAAAACGGCTGGGTAGACGATCGGCCCAGGCCCGAACTAAGAGACCCTGCGAATTAAGGATGTCCCCCGCACCGAACTTTTTGAAAGGACACATCCCATGAGTTCAAGCCAAACCCAGCAGAGCAACGGCGATGCCGTCGCCGAAACCAAACAGGAACTTGCCCGCCACGAATCCGAATCATGGCAACCGCCCGCCGTTGCCCCGGTCCAGCGCGTCCCCATGCGCGTCGGACAGCGCGGGCTCATCCTCGACACGTTCGAAGAGATGTGGCGCTTTGCATCGGTCCTTGCTCGAACAGAGTTCGCTCCAAAAGAATTTCGCAACAAGCCGGAGTCGTGTTTCATTGCGATCCAGTTTGGTGCTGAGGTTGGCCTGGGGCCGCTGGCCTCGGTACAGAACCTCGCCGTCATCAATGGCCGGCCGACGATCTACGGCGACACCATGCTGGCCCTTTGCCGGGCAACTGGGGTGTTTGACGACGGAGTTTTCTCAGAGGTTGGGTCCGGAGACAAAGAGGATTACGGATACACCTGCACGGTGGCGCGGAAGGGCGGACGCCCAGTCGCTAGACGATTCACCATCAAGGACGCCCAGCGGGCGAAGCTCTGGGGCAAGGATGGGCCTTGGACGTTCTACCCTCAACGGATGCTCCAAATGCGGGCGCGAGCCTTTGCCCTCCGCGATTGCTTCGCAGACGCCCTCAAGGGCCTGTACGCGCGGGAGGAGCTAGACGACTCACCGACCGCGGTACCGTTCGATCCGACGAAGGTGGCCGCGGATACCCCCCAGCAGCTACCGGCTGAGCAGGCCCCGAAGGGAAAGCCGCCAAAGAACACCATCGACGACTACGCCGGGGGGCAGCAGGCCCCCAAAGCCGCCGAATCCGCACAGGAATCGCCGCCCAGCCCCGATCCGACCCCGGAACCGGCAAAGGTACCCCCCCAAGGCGAGCCTGCGAAGGCGGAAGCCGTAGGCATGCGGGCCTTGGTCGACGCCTACATGGCGTTGGGAGCCAATGAAGCGGCCAATATCCGCGACAAGTTTGACTTCCCCAATGTGACGGCCATGAAGCAACTTCCCAAGGCGACGATCCAGTCCATCGCGGCTGAACTGGGGCTAAAGCCATGACAAAACGACAGTTAGAGGTTTTGGTCATCATCAGGGACCGAAATGAGATAGAAGGCATCGGGCCGACCCACTAAGAGATTGCCGACCAGTTGGGGGTCAGCAAGGTGACAATCTTCGGCCACGTCGATTCGCTACGCCGGCAAGGGCTGGTCAACGAGCGAAGCGGGGTCGCTCGGTCCATGCGGATCACGAAGGAAGGGCAGGCGGTCATTCCGCGGCGTACCTGTCCGCATTGCAAGAAGCCGCTGACATAGCGGCCATCACGAAAGGAACGAGCTAATGGTTGTTTATAAGATTCGGATCAACTCACCCAAAGACATTGTTTACGTGCCGATGCAGACAGGAGCCAAGATCCTGCGGGCCCACGAGCAAGACGGCGCGTTGTGCCTGTGGTTCTACTGCGACCCCAATGCGGAAGTAATACACAGGGGGATTCGCATCGCTGGCACGGGGCATCCAATTGAGTTTTCTGGCGACAGTAACCCTGTGTTTATCGGCACGGTACTGATGCAGAGCGGCCTCGTGTGGCACCTGTTTGACCTTGGTGAGTTTCCATTTTGAGTTCGACGGCGGGCGTCGGTGCTTGCTCGGTGGGACGGTCATACCCCTCCATCTAGAGCCGGACACCGAGGGCCTTCTGGGTTCGAATCCTGGCGCCGTCAATGACCTTGGACCCCAAAGGGTGTCCGGGGGCGGCGTAGCTCTCGGACACCCAAGTAGGGGTTGATGCAAAGTTGGCAACAATGCAAAAGAAAAAGAAGCCCACGCCGAAAAAGGCAGCCGAGTGGGGCAAGCTGTTCGAGGCTGCGGCATACAAGGAAATCCCGATGTGCGTTTTGTTGCGCAATGGAAAGCCGATGTTTGCGGACTTTAGCTCAAAGCATTTGAACTTTCTCGCTAACAAACATTGGGGAGACGTGATTGTCCACGGCAAGTTCCTCTACCAGCCCGCGAAGGTGAAGGGAGGCAAGCGTGGCAAGCAGTAGAGCGGGAGTATTCAAGGACGATGAGTGGTCCTGTTTTGCGGTCATTGATCTTCCAACGGGAGATATGGTGCATATCAGATGGGACAAGGAAGAAGTGATACGCTGGATGTACACGCAAGAAGATTTTCATTTGGACGATCTCAGGCTTATTCGCGGGTACTTCGTTTCCGGCGTTACGTTTAAGCCCAAGGCGTCGAAGGTGAAGCCGAAGAAGGGAGCGAAACGTGGTAAGGCGAACTGATCCCGCAGAGTACGTCTGTTGTGGTTGTTTGCGAGTCGTGCGGCAAATTCAAGTGCGGTGCCGCAAATGTGGCGGTCGCGACTTCGCTCCGTATGTGGATATTTCGGCAGGACGATCAGGAAAACAGAAGGGAGCGAAACATGGAACACGGAGATGAGCCAGCTTTTCCGATTGACGTAGTGGCGATCAATCAATACGGCCAAACGGTGAAGGTTTCAAACCCTTTGCCTGGCCTCAGTAAGCGTGAGTATGTGGCAATTGAACTAGCGAAGTCGCAGGTGCAGTACGAGGGCATGGAGGGGATCGACAAAGAAATGCTAATCGGCATGTCGCTCGAAATCGCCGACGCTTTGCTCGCCCGACTCGCCGCCCTGGCCAAGGAGAAGCCATGAGCACCAAAGTGCGATCCGAAATAGAAACGTTTTTGCGGTCACTTCTTGCCGACCGTCTTTCGCAAGTAAGCTCTGCACAGCGAGAGTTCTTTAGGAAATTGCATCCGGGAGAAGTTGTTCCATACGAAAGGCTCGAAAACGCTATCGACCTTTGCGATAGGACCATCAAAAAGAATCTGGAAAACCCAGATCGAATGAAGGTGCAGCCATGATCGAGCTTGATCGGAATACCGAAGCCGCCGCCCGCGCGCTGATCGCGCTGAAGGAGTCGGAAACGAAATGAACGACGATTATCCGCCCGACAGTCCGCCTTGGTATCCGGGGCCAGAGCCTACTCCGAATGAATTCCGTCGAGAGATGGAGTGCGAGCCCCTGCCTTATGCGAACGCTGGTTGCACCGATCCTAAATGCTCGTTCACGGACTACTTGACTCGTGACGAGTGGGAGTATGCCAGACGCAATGGAATTCGATGTAATGAGTGCGGAAGGCCGATGAGGATTAGTGCGGTATTCCAGCCGGGAGAGAGGCTGATCGAGCCGAAGGAAAGCGAGGCTAAGAATGGAAATTAGACCGGGTACTCCATTGCCGTGGAAGCGCGATGATCGTGCGCTCGGTGGAACCGAACGAACGGTTTGCGGATATGACACAATCGTCGTGCAGACTTGCACGAACCATCACTCGTGCGATCCAGAAGCCCAGCGAGCGGGCCAAGCAGCGGACCTAGATTATATCGTCCACGCCGCGAACACACTCCCTCAAGCCGAGGGTCGCATAGAACAAGTCGAGGGATGGTGGCGAGACCAATCCAATCGTATCGCCGCCCTTGAGCAGGAGAACGAGGTGATGCGGGCCGAGGTCGCAGTCTTGGAGGCCGCATTGAAGCTCCAGACAACCAGGGTCGAATCGTCGCAGGCGGAGTGCGAGCGGCTGCGAAAGGTCTTGGAAAAGACTCGCGACGAGCTTGTCAACCACGGATTCAGGTCGAGCGGCCCGATTGTAAAACGCATCGACGCGGCCCTGGAAAGCGAGGCGGGACAGTGAATACCAAGACGAAGCTTTACGTCAGAACCTGGGACCACGAAAAGCATAAGTGGACTCCGCAACGTGGCGTGAGAACAGGGCCGTACACTCAATTTGGGGTTCGCCGTGCATTGCGAAAGCTGCGATCGATGGGCTACGAGACTGGCCGAGAAAATGGATTTAGCGTTCTGATTGAAAGTAGCGAGTGTAGAGAATGATTCCCATCGGCCTAATCATCGCGGTTCGTTTCGCCGCCCTTCCTCCCGCCGACTCCCCGGTTCCGAAGTGGGCGCAGGTCGGAGCGCCTCCGGTCATCGTCGATGTCGTTGGTCCGATGGAGCGCAATCGGCTGGCTCTTTGGGCGGAGTTCAAGATGCACGATCCGGGCTGGGCGGCGTGCGACGGGAAGTGTTACGGACAAATGCACGGCACTCTACTTGATGTGGCGGAATTTCAAAGGAGAAACTGAAAATGACTACGAGAGTTTACGGTGCGTCTGATGACCTAATCGAATTCGATGGCGATTGCCACGGAGAAGTAGGTTGCTACGGAACCGATGACGAAGAACGCGGCGTGCTGGTTTGCTTCAGTGACGCGACAGTCGTCGAAGTGAAGTATTGCAAGCGGGTGCCCGGCGTCTGGGGGATCGACGTTGTTCGCAAGGGAAAATTGTTTGATCGTCTAGAGCCGTGCGACGACAGCGAAGCCGACCAGTACTCTGACCAATTGTTTCTCAAGGACGGTATCAAGTGGGCTTATGCGGCCAGCGAATGGGAGCCCGTGAAATGAGCCTGATCGACGTGGCGGAATTTCAGCGGAGGAGCAGATGATGGACGCGATTGAAGCGAATGAAAAGACCGCAACACTGTTTGACGCCGTGGTGGGACTGTACCACGCAGTGCATGAGTTGGCCGTTCAAACCAACTTCCATCCCGCCGTGGACAAAAGGCTTCGAGAAGTCTGCAATATTCTGATTGATCTTGAACGCACCCCCGCCCCGCAAGCTCCGGAGAAGGCGGACGTTTCTACGGATTGTAGAAAGGTGGAATGCGAGGATCGCGCAGACATTCGCTATTGGCAGGGCGAACTCGTCAAGCTGACAAGTGCGTTCATCCATGACTCGATTCGAGATCGCGAGGCAGCGTACAATTCCGGTTTCTCCGCCGGGCAAGCGAGCAAGCCCAACGACAAGCCGCCCGTCATGTCGATAGCGGAACGCGATCATATCGCAAACTGTATCCATTGGCTGGACGTGCAAGAGGACAATCCGAATGGTTCTCGATGCCAGGATTGCGCTCGCATTTACGGGAAGTTTGGTCCGCAGCCCAACCCCCCGGCAAGCCCGGATGGGGCGGATGAGGTCTATGACAAACTGCAAAACGTGCCTGGCTGGCCAAAGGTGGACCCAAGAGAGGCAATTCGCGAAGCCTTCTCCAGTGGTCGCGAACTCGGAGCGGAGGAAGAGCGGAAGCGATGGACTGCGATTCTCGATGGTTGGGTCAAGGCTTACGAACATCGCGCGGATCGTGGAGCGGCCCATGCTGCCGTCGCTACGATGGCAAAAGGAATCAAGGCCGCTTTGGAGAAACCCCATGAATGACCTGCTGGAGAGAGCGAAGGGATTGTTAGAGCGATGCGTTCATGTCGGCGCCTGGACCGAGAGACAGAAGGCCGATTGGATTCTCGAACAAGGTCGCTGGCTTTCCGACCTCGCGGCGCACAAGCCGCAGGCTCTTGAAAGTGAAATCGCACGCCTTCGCGCCGGACTGGAGGGCTTAAAAGAACCATGCGGCCATACCATGACCGAGGACCAAGACGAGTGCGACCATCCGCGATGTGTCGCGGCGAAGAGCGGCAACGCGAGAATCGACGCTATTCTGGGAGCAAAGGGATGATTCACGAACACAAACCAGTCAGCGAATGTCAGGCCACGTCGCGCCAGTGGTGCAGTTGCCGCGCATGGCGACGCAAAGAACCAATCGACGGCGACCCGCGACGATGTCGTTGGAGTGAATGGTTTACAGAAGAAACAACGAGCGTAACTGACGACGCGGAAAAGGGAGCGACGGGATGACAATCGACAAACTAATTTCCGCCGCGCTCGCCGGGAGGGAAGGGTGATGACCTCAACCGAACTCGGCATACCGGAGCGGTGGATCGTGTGGGTGTGGGTAAATGATCCGCCATCATGGGTCACTCTTGGTCCTAAATTCAGTGATCCACAATTGGCACGCCAATCAGCGAATTGTATTGTGGGATTGCGTAGAGCTATCGTCTCCACCGCGACCGGCGAGGTGGTGTGGGACTCGGAGGCGGGAAAATGAAGAAACCAAAACAATTAACCGGATCGGCACTTTGCGGAGCGGATAAGTGAAGCACGTTGATTTTCGGAGGATGAGAGGCGAGTCCTTTGGCCGCACAGCGGCAGAAAGTGGTGAGTTATGAAACGGTTCAAAGCGTTGGTTTTGGTACTCACGATGGGCGCTCTTCTGGACGAGATTCTAGCCGCACTCCGATTCTTCACGCCTTGGGTATCCGCCCAGGCGTGGGGCTTCGTGCATCAGGCGTATCCCCAGACCTGGCTGATCTGGGATCCGCACGGAGTTTTCCAGCGGATGAACTACTGGGTCTCCATGCAGGCCTACGGTTGAGTTTCCCCTGCCGGCGGCTCGGGCGTCGTAATGGCGTGGCGCCCCCTGAAGCAGCACTGGGGCGAGCGGGCCGCTGTTTTTTTTAGATACAGATCGGAGAAAGCAATGGTTACTTACGGAGATGCGTTTAGGAAACGCGTCAACGGGCATTGGGGCAATACGGCCGGCGACATGGATGCCGCCCAGAGGAGCCTGATGAAAACGCCAGCCTTGTTGTTAACTGGCTTTCTTTCCGCTCTTTGCCAGACACTCAGGCCGCAACCAGATTCCGATCCACCAAAACCATGCGAGGATGATGGAGTTTTCCCGTCATCCAATCTCGGAGAACTTCTGTGGATCGCAGGCTTAGAGGAAGGTCTTGATGCCTATGCGATCCTTGCGAAGGACGACCATCATCATGCTTTCGTGATCGGCCTTAGAAATCCCGATCGATATGTGCAATCACCGTTTTGGGCGGGGAAGGGCTTTTATTGCAGCAAAGAGGATGCCCTTCGAGCGGAAATCGCGAGCCAGCTTTCGTGGCACGCACCCCGACTTGCCTATGCCCAGGAAGCGCTACGAGCCTTGGACGCGGGCGAGGACGTGAGCCGGTTTTATGAGCCTCACGATTTCGAGGAGGTCTAAAAATTTTCAGATTTTTCTCTTGCAATCCGGCCGGGGCAGGGTAAGGTTCCGGGCGTCTAGATCGTTGTCCGTCAGATTCAACCCTTCGGTCCTGAGCCGAGCACATTCCGGCTTTGCGATCTAGACAGTCTTTAGCCGACGCAAGGCAAAGGCCGAAGGTCTTTTTTTGGAGACTCGCATGAAACGACGGATCGCACGCAAACAGAAGAGGCTCGTACCGTGCAAGCGTTGCGGGACAGTCCCAGCGTTTGATATGGTTGGCGGCGCCATGCGCAAGCCGTGCGGGCGAGGCACGCCGGCCATCGTTGGGAGACACTTTACGATTCCCGATTCTCTTCAAGTGTTCAATTTGATTTAAGTTTGAAATGCACCTAGGGCCAAAGCCGTGATGTTATCGGTGATACCAGCCATGAGTGATTCAGGAAGTGCCGGGGCAACCCTGAATCTTGACCGTGTGGTTTTTTCCAACCTCACGGAGACAAAACCTTCGACCGGCGGATCGGCCCGTTTGATGACAGCCCGAAAGGGCACGACTGGGGTCCGGGGGGATAAACCCGGACCCTCTTTGGTTGGGTAGCTCAATTGGCTAGAGCAATCGACGCCCCCCTGTCGCTTCGAAAGACCCGACAGGTAATCGAGAGGTTGCAGGTTCGACTCCTGCCCCAATCAGTGTGACAGCTAAGCTCTGAATTGGACCCCCAGTTATTTTATTTTTCTCTTGCAATTCACTCACGACGGTGTAATGTGTCGGGCGTGAACAGGTTTTCATTGTTTCCAATTTGAACTTTCGCCGCCCCGCATACCGGGCCGACCTGTTCACACTTTTCTGCTGACAGGAGCGGGCGGCGAGAGGTTTTTCGTCGAAGGGATTCGGCAAACGTTGGCGCGCAGCGGCTTCCGAAGCCATAGAAAATTCTTTGCCCTGACCAGATACCTCAATGGTGACGGTGCCAAGGCGTACGGCTGCATCGACCTGCTTTGGGACGCCGCGTACTCGTGTCTGGCCGTTGGCCGCGATGGGGTTCTGAGAGGTTGGACGATCACCGATATCGAGGCTTGCGCGATGTGGAATGGTCCCCCAGGCGAGTTTGTAACAGCAGCGGTCAAGGCTGGCCTGATCGACATCGGCGACGATATTTACGCAATTCACGATTATGCGGAGTGGGCTCCTGACTTTGTAAAACGCCGATGGTTGCGCCAAAACAACGATTTGACCGGACAAGACCGGTCAAGTCCAGTCAAGACCGGTCAATGTACGGACATGACCGGACCACTAAGGGAAGCTAAGGGAAGGGAAGCTAAGGGAAGCAAACTAAATCCCCCCCCTCCCCCCAAGGGGGGCGTCGTTTCGGGTAACCACTCAGACTGGGAGTCGTTTTCTCTTTTGCTTCCAGAGGCCATGAGGACTGACCAGTTGAAAGAGGTCTGGAGATCTTGGGTCGAATACCGCGGCAAGAAGATGAAGCCGACGACGTTGAAGCTTCAGGCAAAAAAACTAACGGAGCTTGGTCATGACGGAGCAATCGCAAGTATCGAACAGTCCATCGGAAACACCTGGCAAGGTCTCTTTCCTTGCCGTAGTGAATCGCGCGGGCCAGCTAGACCGCGACGCGATCCAGGACAATATGCGGAACCCTCCGCGCCGCTGCCAAAACTCTAAGGCGAACTATTGCGCGTGCGATGAGTGTTCGAGGGTGGCTGATGCGAATAGGGCATACAAGGACGCAGGTCTACCCGTACGCCAACGAATGAACGTTCCGGGCGAGGATCACGCGGAATGGTATGCGGCGTTGGAAAAGTGCAAAGACAAACTCGGTGATGGCTTCATCATTGCATTGCTCGGTAATCGAGGAACCGGAAAAACGCAGATTGCGGCTGGACTCATTCGCGCCGCTTGCGCCGGAGGGATATATTCATGCCGATACACGCTCGCCTTTGATTTCTTTCTAGAACTCAGGCATCACATGAAAGATGGCAAGGGCGAGGATCACGTCATTCGCGAGTATACGAAAAGCGCACTGCTGGTCATTGATGAGGCCGACGTGCGCGGACACTCTGAATGGGAAGATCGAAACCTTACTCACCTGATCGACAAGCGATACGGAGCGATGTTGGACACGCTCCTGATTTCCAATTCACTTCCCGATAGGTTTGTAGAGTTGATAGGCCCGTCGGTGAGCGATCGGCTCCGTGAATGCGGCGGGGTGATTGAATGCAACTGGAAGTCGTTTCGCGGGAACTGACGCCATGATGCTTGAACTCCACTGTCGCAACCCGGAGTGTGATTTTGTGAATGCCCTTTCTCACCAGGCTCTCTTGTCGTCTACGGATATTTGTCCGGTATGCCAGAGTCGCACGTACATCATCGCGCCGGAACAGGGGGCTTGGCATGATCCTGATCGTGGGCCGGCACGCAAGCCAGTGGTGGATAAGGGCCGGGGTAGAAGGCGAGGAAAGAGAAGATGGTGATTCGTCGGGCGTTTCGGCTGGGACAGTTGGCGGCGCAATTGGAGGTCAAAACATGATTCAATATCTCTTGGCTATCGACCCCGGAACCCGCTGCGGTTGGGCCGCGCGTCCGATTCAAGAAACCACCGGGATGATTGCCGGCGTGTGGGAACTCAAAGAGGGTCGCTTCGAAGGATGCGGAATGAGGATCATCCGATTGCGCAGCTACCTGAACGAAATTGCGCAGCGACTCAGTATCGCCAGCGTCTACTTCGAAGAGGTCCGGCGGCACTTGGGAGTGGACGCAGCGCACGTCTATGGCGGGATCACCCACGAACTTATGGCGTGGTGTGAATCGTCAAGTCCGAAAGTTCCGTACCTTGGAATCCCGGTTGCGACCATTAAGAAGTTTGCGACAGGCAAGGGCAACGCGAACAAGGAAATGATGATCGCGGCAGCCCAAAAGAAGTGGGGGCAACTGTACGACGACAACGAAGCCGATGCGCGGTGGATAGCAGAGTGTGCGGCGGCAACTTGGAAAACTACTAAGTCATCCACCGCAGCGGGCGGATGGAGAAAGGTTGGAACGTAGTCAGGAGAACCAGAATGGGAAAACCCAAGACGAGAGACGACATCAAAGACGACGGCGCAAAGGCCACGGAGAGTCTCAAAAGATTCGAAGCTCAGGAGCGCAAGTGCCAACGGCTGGAGCGCGAGGTCAACGAATGCAAAGAGGAACTGAAACAGGCCAAGGCAAGTTATGACTTCGCAGTCGGAGAACTTCGGCGCATGGTCCGCGAGCCGGATGCCGACGAAGCTCCACTGTTTGGAAAGCCAGACGCATGGCGCGAGATTGAAATCTCCGCGCTCGGCCTGTCCGAAAAACTTACCGGCCTGCTCGTTGAAAAAGTGGACGGGAATACAATGGGACACCTTGCCGACTGGCTAAAGGCGGACCATGCGGTCATCCAAATCACGGGGTTCGGGCCGGCCGCCATCGAGAAGTTCGATAATGCGATGGAGAGATTCTGGAGGGATCATCCGCAGCCCGACGATGAACCGGCAGAGCCAGAGAGTGGCGACTAAAGATCGGAGCGGCCTGAGCCGATAGATACATTCGGATCGCCGACGCGAGAGACCCATGACCGAATCAGCAATACCATCGCTCGAACAATACTGGCGCGACCCAGAGGCGTTCACCGTGCCCCGCGTGAAGCCCGGTCGCATCAAGGCGATCAGCAACGCATGGTTACGCGAGTACTATTCGCCGACCACGCGAGCGATGGAATTGCGTTGGGCGATTTATTGGATCAGTCGAGGGTTGGTGTACCTCGCGATTCGCAAGCACGCGAATCATCGTGCGTGGTTGGACATTGAGTCCGCAGCCTACGACGCACTGTGGCGGGCCATCGATGGCTTCAACCCAGCGTTTGGGTTTGAGTTTACAACGTATTCGATGAACGCGGTAATCAAGAGCGCGTCCCCGTCGCGAGTCCTGCGTAACAAGATGGCCCGTGACATCAAATTCTGCTCGTTTGATCCCGAGCTGGATCGGGGAGCGTATCACGACGCGCCGTACATCGCCGATCGGGCTGAAATTGTCTGTGCGGCCATCGACGGGTTGCTGGACGCTCGCGAGCGGGACATCTTGCGTAGGAGGTTCGGTATCGGCGAACATATTCGCCAGACGCTCAGAGAGGTTGGGGTTGTGTACTCGTTGGCGCCGCAGCGGGTGCAGTGTATTGAGCGGGCGGCACTGCGTCGGCTACGTCCGGCGCTGGCTCGACTATCAGCGTGACGCGGTTGGCTGGCGTCACTTAGCCCTATAGGTGTTTGTCAATGTGTTCGGTTGGAATCGAACCGGAGTAACCATCACAATGGAAAGGAAACATCATGCAAATCAGACAATGGCTCATCGTCGCGGCGTTCTTTTTTCCCGCGCTCTTCGCCTGGTTGCAGCCGCTCTTGGCGGACTTGGGGCTGGGTGCCTAGCGCCGGGTTGCGTCGTGCAGCCCATGAAGACGGCTGAATTGTTCGGCACGTCGAACCCAACGCTTGAGGCCAAGCGGACCCCGACAAGTTTCTGGGTCAAGACGGGGACCAACGCGAGCGGCAAGATCGTCGCCACGCATGATCCAGTGACCGGGCAAATGCTCTCCCTGGAGGCTGAGTTCACCAGCGACCCAACGTCGGTGGTTGACGCCGAGGGCCGGCGGATTCCCCTCATGGAGGCACAGCGTCTGGCTGATGAGGCCCGCGCGGTTCAGCAAGAGCAGATCCGATCCGCGGAGCGGCTGGAATACGCCAAGATCGGCGCGTCGATACTTGAGACGCTAGCGCCGTTACTTGCGAGGCCAGTTCCGATCCCGACCACCGAGGAACAGCCGAGGCCCCCGTAGTTAAATGATCGTTCTGGGTGCTAGATGGGGGCCGGCATTCGCGCCGTGGCCGGCCCCCTGTTTTGCTTTGAAATCACTTACTTGGCTTACTATGCTTAGAGGGCGAGATGGAAACGAAGTTGTTTGGGGATATCAAAAAGACGGCGTGGGTTTCGTCGTGTGAGCGGTATCGCCACGCACTTGGGCGTCACTGGAAAGAGGAGTTGGGCTACGTGTTATTCATCGGCCTCAACCCATCCACGGCTGACGCCGAAAAAGATGATCCGACGATCCGGCGGTGTATGCGGTTTGCCCGCGACTGGGGGTACGGTGGCATTGAAATGTGTAACCTGTTTGATTGGCGCGCCACTGATCCAAAGAAGTTGCCACGCAAAGAGATTGCTGTCAGCGAAAAAAACGATCCTGTTTTGAGAGTCCGAGTGTTGAATGCTCGCTTCGTGGTGGCAGCATGGGGCCGTGTGCCGTGGGCCGCGAAGCGAATCGAGCAGGTCTACAGGACCATATTCGCCGACGAAAAGCGTTGGCATGCTCTTGAGCTTTTAAGGGAATTTGATGGTGAAGCATGGCGTGCTCCGCGTCACCCCCTCTATGTGCGGTCCGATGCTTTGCCTGTGTTATTTTGGTGAGTGAGGTATGGCATTACCTTTTGTTTTCCAAAACCATTTCGAAAAGGAGGAGTAACCCATGCCCGAAACGTGCGAGCAATGCAATAATTCCAACAACATGGAAGTCATCAAACGATGCAGGCGGTGTGGACACATCTGCGGTGTCAGTGTTGGACCGTTCCCGGCCCCCAATCCCGCGTCCCAGGTCGAAATCATCGACGCTCAGTCCGACGTGCTGTTCACAGCCGTTGCTCAGGTTGCGACCGCAGAAACGGTTGCTGAGGCGACGAACCGAGTCGCCGACCAGTGGCGGAAGCTGCGCTCGAAACGTATCCGGGCAGTCGATGGTATTGGGGAGGGACAGCCATGCCGTCCCCAACATTGAAAGCCGGTTACGTCTGCAAACTCTGCAAGCTCGACACGTTCGATGTGGAGGTCCGCGAACGGCGAACGCATGAAGACGTCACGTCATACGCCGAGTACGTGATGCGGCGGTGCGCGTTCCACCATCGGCAGAACGCTCCCAAGTGCATCCCCAGGACGCTGGACTTGAAACTGCCGGTATCTGGCAATGGGATCGGATTTGCAGGACCGGACCTGACGCCTGAGGCAACTGCCCAGATGCGTGAGCAGCTCAAGGGATGATTTCCATCGCCGCCTGTGGTAACATAAACGGGCCGTGGTCGTTGGAAGCGACCGGCGGCCCTGAACAAGCGAACGCGAGGAGGCGTTCAACATGTCTGACAAGGAACTTACCAAAGAATCCCCCAGCTACAAAGACTTCATCCTTCGCAAGAGCCAATCGGGAGCGATGGCTGGATTCGATCCGATTTGGATGCCGGATTTCTTGTTTGGCGATTTTGCGTTTCAAGGCGCATTAGTGGAGTGGGCGATTCGTAAGGGCCGCAATGCTATCTTTGCTGATTGCGGACTCGGCAAAACTCCGATGCAGCTTGTGTGGTCGGAAAACGTCCTACGCAAAACGAATAAGGCCGTGCTGATCGTTACTCCGCTGGCCGTGTCGCATCAAACCAAACGAGAGGCCGACAAGTTTGGAATCGAGGCAACACGCAACACGACTGGCCTTGATCGTGGCATTGTCATCACCAACTACGAGCAGCTTCACCACTTCGAACCGGACGGATTCGCGGGCGTGGTATGCGATGAGTCGTCGATCCTGAAGTCATTCAATGGTTCCACGCGCAAGGCGATTACTCGCTTTATGTCGAAGGTTCCTTATCGGTTGCTCTGCACGGCGACTGCCGCTCCGAACGACTATATCGAACTCGGCACATCGTCCGAGGCATTGGGCGAACTCAACTACAGCGACATGCTTCGTAGGTTTTTCATGCAGCTTGACGACAAGGGGCAGAAGAAAGAAATCCGCCAACAAGAAGCTGCCGAACTCATTATCGAACACGATCAGAACTACTTTAAGAAGCTGGCCTATCGCGTAGCGCAAACCATCGGCCAATGGCGATTGAAGCATCATGCGGTGACGCACTTCTGGAGATGGGTTGCGTCGTGGGCGCGGGCTTGCCGGATGCCTTCCGATCTTGGCTTTCCCAATAACGGCTTTGCCCTGCCGGAACTACGAGAGCGCGATCACATCATCAAAGCTCGGTCAATTACGCCGGGCATGTTGATCGATATTCCCGCGTTCGGACTCGCCGAAGAACGTCAAGAGCGACGGCGGACGCTGGCCGAGCGATGCGAATTCGTTGCACAACTTGTCGATCACGACCGCCCGGCTGTTGTATGGTGTCATATGAACTCGGAAGCCGATGCGCTGGAAAAGATGATCCCCGACGCTGAACAAGTGGCCGGGCGGACCTCGGATGATCGGAAGGTAGAACTATACGAGGCCTTCGCGGACGGCTCGCTTCGTGTGTTGGTTATCAAACCAAAAATCGGAGCATGGGGCTTAAACTGGCAGCACTGCAATCACGTCGTCACGTTCGCCTCGCATAGTTACGAGCAATACTACCAGAGCGTTCGGCGTTGCTGGCGGTTCGGACAAAAGAAGCCCGTTCAACTCGATGTCATCGCGACCGAGGGCGAGCTTCGCGTTCTGGCGAACATGCGGAAAAAAGCGGCCAAAGCCGATGCGATGTTCACGGCGTTGGTCCGCGAAATGAATCAGGCGACGAGAGTGGAGCGAGAAAACCTATACACCAAACCAGTGGAGGTGCCATCATGGCTATCAGCCGCCAGTTAGTCACGGAGAATTATGCCCTGTATTGCGGGGATTGCATCGAGGTCATGCGAACGCTACCAAGTGAATCGGTCCATTTGACGCTCTATTCTCCGCCCTTCGCGGGCTTGTACCAGTACAGCAGTGACGACCGCGACTTATCGAACAGCATCAACAAAGACGAGTTCTTTGAGCACTATGGATTTTGCATCGACGAGCTTTGCCGGGTCACGATGCCCGGGCGCATTTCCGCCGTGCATTGCATGGACATCCCGCTCAGCAACGCGGGCTGCGATGCGATGTACGATCTTCCTGGCCGGATCATTTCCGAGCATGAGAAGCGGGGATTCGTCTATGCTGGTCGCCGCGTTATCTGGAAAGAGCCGCTCATGGTTCGCAACCGGACCATGATGAAATCGCTTCACCATAAGACATTCGTGGAAGATTCTACGCGATGCAGCATTGCCAATGCAGACTATCTTCTGATGTTTCGCCGTAAGGGATCGAATATGGTTCCCGTGGTCCACGAGTGCGGCATGTTGCGATACGCGGGCGAACGCCAGCCGCCCGGCGACGTAACCCGGTTCCGCGGCATGTCAGGCGATCAAAAGAAAAACGAATTCTCGCAATGGATTTGGAGGCAGTACGCTTCAAGCGTGTGGGACGATATTCGAATCGACAACGTACTGCCGCATCGTTCCGCGAAAGACGACGAAGATGAAAAGCATGTCCACCCATTGCAACTCGACGTCATCGAGCGGGCTTGCGCGATGTGGTCGAACCCCGGCGAGACAGTGCTGACGCCGTTTATGGGCGTCGGCTCTGAAGTGTTTGGCGCGGTTCGGCTCGGTCGTCGCGGAGTCGGGATCGAATTGAAAGAATCGTACTTCTCGCAGGCGGTCAAGAATCTTGAAGGGGCAACCTTGGAGGCCCCGGAAACAATCGAGCGAGCTTTGTTTGACGAGATGCCCGCTTGACCTTTTCTCTCAGGAGTAACCCATGCCGAACCTCATCATCCGACCGATCGTGGGCCCGTGGCCGGGTCCGCAACCGAAGTGCTGGCAGTCGCCGGCAAAGTTCAAATCCTCATGGGACACCACGGTCCGCAAGCTGGAAAATGAACTGGACTGGCTCGGGGCCGATGGTGCCGTCATCGAACTGGCCGTCAAGGACTCGGACATTCGTATCACGGGCTCGTTGAAAGACGGAGTGCGACCAGCCCACCAGGGCGCGATCCTGTCGTTCAATTCCAAGCATGGTCCGATGCGTTACCCGTGCGGGACTTACTCCGATTGGCGCAAGAACGTCCATGCCATCGCCCTGTCGCTGGAAGCTCTCCGCGCGGTCGATCGACACGGCGTGACCATGCGAGGCGAGCAGTACCGCGGTTTCTCGGCATTGCCAGAGCCGCCCCCGCAGGTGCAAAATTGTGCCATGACGCGAGAGCAGGCAGCCAAGTTCCTGTCCGAGCATTCGAACGTGTTCGCGTCGGACATCATGTCCAGCCAATCGAATGCGGCGACGGCGTACAAGCTGGCGGCGGTGAAGTTGCACCCCGACCAGCGAACGGGGTCAGTCGATCTGTTCAAGCGGTTGCAACAAGCAAAACAATTGCTGGGGGTGGGGATGTGAGCGGCATACTGATTAGATTCGTCCAGACCGTGAATCGCTTGAACATCAAGGATGGCTACGGCATCAGCGTGGACGTATTCGAGACGATCATGGCCGACATTCTATCTCAGTTGCCCGCTGCGGCCGAGGCGCTTGACATCAAGCTCGAACGGCAGCTAGGGGACCAGTACGTGAATTCTCCTCCAGCGGCGGATTGCTGAACGTGCGGTTATGATTCCGATCCGTGACCGAGGAAGAGCGTTATCGCCGTGCCGACGTGATCCTGGCGGCGCCACTGCCGTTTTGTTTCGAGGTCTGGCACATCGGACAGTTGGACCCCAACAAGCCACTGTCGCCGCGTGATGCCGAGTTGTTCGCGTTTCTCTATCGCAAGTTCGTTGACGGGAAGAAAACTGTCCCATGAAGGGAGGACGCAATGAACGATGTTTGGATTTGGCTCTGTGCTTTCGCCGGTGCGATGGTTGGCAGTGCGCTGGCGAACATTCTCAAATCATGGATGCGCGAGTGTCGCGCGGCCGGGACCGAGTACCCGTTGAATCTGCGCTGGACACGCAAGAGTCTGGACCATGCTTGCGATATGCCGAAGTTGACCCCCGTGCCGCCGCTTCCGCTTGATAGTATTATTTGACTGTCACAACCTCAAACTGAAAGGATTCACTTCATGAAAGCAACGTTGTTTTGTTTCGCGTTCGCGGCCTCTGCGCTTGCTGGCCCCCCCATCGGCATTGCCCCCTCAGCCCTGACCCAAGGCGAGCAGCTTCAGGCCGTTGTTGACAGAGGTGGCCCGATTGTCTGGATTCCCAAGGGAGCGTACCAACAGGATGTTTCGTTGCGACTGCGATCAAACCTCACTCTGTTTTGCGAGGAAGGCGCGGTCATCGAGGCTGCGGAAGGCGCGTTCAAGGCGGCTGGCGACGTGCCAGAAGCGAGCCTGGTCGTACTGGATCAAGTCGCGGACGTGGCCATCCATAACTGCACGTTTGGGATGCGTAAGGCGGACTATGGGGTTTACCGCCCGGCGCCGCTGCCACTGGCCGCGAATGTGAACCTAGATGGCTACGCCCTGTCGGCTGCGAATGTCGGCAGAGGTTGGCCGGATCGTATGTCCGTCGATGCCCGCTGCGGACCAGGGCAGGCCGAAAACCTGAAGGGCTGCTACGAATCGCTGCGGAGCACAGCCAAGGCCGGGTGTGGTCGGTACATCAGTGGCAGCCGGGTGCAGGCAGCAGTCACAGACTACCCGCCAGAGGCCGTTCTGGAGTCATCCATGCCGTCTGGGTCGATCGTGGCCTACGGAACGCGAAACTACGCTGACATCCGCAAGCCGGATGTGCTGCTGGCCTTTGCCGGGGCGATCGCCGCTGAGTTGACCGCCCGCCCTGGACCTATGGTGTTGGTCGATAACATTGTGCATCCGTCGGCGGACGCGACGTGGCCGTTTTCGTGGACGCTAACCTGCGACCTGCTGGGAAAACTCCGCAAGCCAGACCGCAAGATCATTGCCAACGTAGCCGGGGCGTCATGGAGTTTCACGGACTCCGACTGTGCTCTGCTAGCCGCGTCGGTGGACGGGATGGCCTTCGAAATGCCGTTTCATCGAACGGCTCGGGATAGTGCAGCCAAAGCCCAACGGCAGATCGAGGTCTACCGTCGATGGCTGGACGCGGGAAAGACCGTCGTCTTGATACCGGTTGATTCATCGCTCACAACGGAAGCCGATAAAGAGGCTGAGGCCCGGTACGTCGCCGCGTTCGCGATGATCGTGCGCAAGCCAACACAGCCAATGCACGTCGCGACCCCCTATTTCAAGGCCGCACCCGATTGGGCCCCATGGCCAAAGGATTGGGGGATCAAGCATGGCGAGTACACCATGGATGGCACGGCGATCGTTCAGGCATTCGACGCCGGGACGCTGAGAATCATCCCCCCTCGCACAGTCGAATGGACCGCGAATGCGGCCTATTACGTGCCATCGGAGTTCCGACACTGCCTGCGCATCACCGGGTCGCAGCGTGTGCTGCTGAGCAACGTCAAAGCCGAGAGCAGCGGCGGCGACGGGCTGTACGTTGGTCCCACGGTGCTCCCCGACAAAACGCGAATCCCATGCCGTGACGTGCGAGTGGAGAAATCGACCTTCGCAGACAACCATCGGCAGGGAGTGAGCCTTGTGTCGTGCATGGGGGACTGCATCGTCGAGGATTGCGTCTTCACCGGGACGAAGGGTACCAGCCCCCAGGCGGGTATCGACGTTGAGCCGGAATGGGGTGACACGGTCGAGGCCACAATCCGGCGTTGCCAGTCGATCGGCAACAGGGGCCCTGCCTACATGACCGGGCTATTCAAGAATCAACCCACCGACGCGCCAAGTAAGATAACATTTGCCGATTGCACATGGGCGGCCGTACCCGCCGACCAGCCGACGTTTCGAGCGGGAGGGCTCCACAAGGTGGTCGAGCTCAAGGACGGCGCGCGGTGGATCAACAATGGCTACCCGGCTGAGTATCTGCCCGTGGGGACCGTCGTGACTTGGAACGGGCTGGATGTGGTGAGGAAGTGACGCTCTTGCTAAAGTAATTGAGCCGCGCGGGGCGGTAACCCCGGCGGCCCTGAACACGAACGATCGAGAAAGGATCGAACATGTCTTACCCGAAACTAACCGTAAACGTCACCGTCCGAAAGTGGAGTTTTGAGTTCGACTGGATCGCTCAAGTTCGTTTCGGCGACGATGGATTCAATCTGTCTGGCCAGCGGTCAATGTTTTTCCACACCGAGGACATGGCAAAGTTGGACGCCGAGCGAGTCTTCGACGGCTACACCATAAACTTTTCCCCGCTCTACGATTGCACGTCGGCGGGGCCGGATACTGAGCGACTCTTGGCCGCGAGACGATAGGAGCGAAACATGCCTACATTCATTTTAACCGGAAAAGACATGAGCACGCGCGAGGGCTGGCTCCATGAGGATGGACGGGAAATCACCGAAGCGGAATGGATGGAGCTATTAACAAAGCGTTCCAGTGTCTCATGTCTCTACGACAAAAAGCCCCCCGAAAAACTTCCGTTAGTTTACCCTGAATGTGTGGTCTACAAGGTAGTGGATATTCCGCCCGAACCGCCCCCTTGGATTCGCGCCGCGGCGGTGGAGATTCGCGTTCTTGCTGGCGAAAAGATCGTCGCTCTTTCGGTGAACGATTCAGACGAATTAGCCGAGCTTGATTCCCAGATCATCGCGATCATCGCCCGGCACGCGCAATTGACAACCACTGGCCTGTAGGCTTTGATTCGCTGGAATTGCTTATCGGCGCGGTCGTCGAAGTCTTTTGAGAAAGGAAAAACATGAGGACAATCATCGCAAAGGAACAAGGGGCGGCAGTGTCGGCGCCGATACGGGTTGGCTCGCCGTTCGTGATCGAGGCTCAACTTTTCGAAGGCTCTCCCGGACGAATCGAATTCTCCGAGCCGATGGAATCGGTTCGCGTGGTAACCGACGCGGCCAAAGTCACAGCCCTGCTTGGAAACGGAGCAAGCGTGACATTGTTCCAGACGGGCGACTCTTGGTCGCTTTCGCACAACATGAAAATCGTGGCGGTGACCTTGGAAAACTACACCGTCGTGAAGTACTTCCGCGGCGAGAACTTTTAGGCTGCGGAAACCAGGGGACCGGTAGCCGCGAGCCAAACCGCCCGGCTTGCTCGACACCATTCGGGACGGTGAGTAGCCGGAGCGGGTTTTCATAAGAACGCCAGAATACGATTTTAGGCGTTGGGACGTGCGGCCCAGGCGGGCGCACTAGGTAAGCCGTGAGAGCCGAAAGCGGCGGGACCATCAGGCCCTCCTGTCCCTGACGCCGTCCAGGGATGACCAGCGATCCACGGACGAAGGGTTTTTCGGGGCCCATCGTCAAGAGCGACGGCGCATTGAAACAACGAGTCCATCCTTGACAGCTTCGCCAGAATGGATTCTCATCGTCGGTATAATGGCAAGTCATATCCGTTGTGTCGGGTGTCGGGGTTGCAGTAAGACTATACGTAACATAGGGTTGCGACGTTATGGAACTGACCCCACGGCCACCCCCCGAGCCTGTCGAAATCTCCCCAGAGAATGCGGCAAAGCCGAAAAACAGCAAACACCGTCGAAATACCGCCGGTCTAAAACCCCCGTGGAAGAAGGGTCAGTGTGGTAATCCTGCTGGGCGTGGTCCAGGTGCTCCGAAGCAATCCCGCACGTTTACCGAGATTTGCCGCGAGTTCATGGATGGCTCGGTATCGTCAACCGATCCGCGTACCCGGCTTGAGGTTTTAGTGACCGCACTATTCTCTCAGGCGCTGAAGGGCAACACGAAGGCGACGGCCGTCATGCTTGACCGGCTGGACCCCATCCTCCGCGACTCGCTGACGATCAACAACAACACGATCATGGGCGCCGACCAGGTCCGCGAGATGCTGGACCGCGTAAGGATGGCGCCGACGCTTCAAAGCCGGCTGAACGGCAACGGGTCGGCCAATGGGAACGGGCATTAGCAGCAAGCTGGGCATCGGCCGTTCGAGCCAGCCCCCATCGGCAGTTGAGCGCATCGAGTCTTACGTCAGGCGATGCAACGCAGGCGAGTTCCCCGGCGAGCATATGGTCCGCCGCCTGGTCCAATACTACGTCGCGTGCGAACTTGGCCTCATCATCATCCGCGATCAGCACGCGGAGCATGTGCCCCTTCGACTCAACGAGATTCAATGCCGGGCCCATGCCGCGGCACTCGACCAGGCGGCACAGGGCGTGCCGATCCGCCTCTCGATCCTCAAGTCGAGGAAGGGCGGTATCTCGACTTGGTCTGAGACGCTGGCCGTGTTTCTGTGTGCGTGCTACCGGCATCAGCGGGCGCTGACCATCGCGCATGAGGGGCGTGGAACCCAAGAGATTTTCGAGATTGCCCAGCGAGCGGCAGAGAACTTCAGGTTGGTACCTTGCAAGGTCACCAGCGAGATTGACTGGCCGGAAACCGACTCGCACTATCACGCGATGACCGCCGGCGGAACGGCAGTTGGCTCTGGCGGTACGCCGTCCTTCCTCCACCTCAGCGAAGGCCCCAAGTGGGAGAAAAACAAGGACGCGAACTACACGTCGGCGTCCAACTCCGTGCCGTTTATTCCTGAGACGATCATCATCCATGAATTCACGGCCAACGGCAGGGAGAAGTTCTACTCGAATTTCGACCAGGCTCGGAACGACCCCGATTATCCGTATTTCGCGATCTTCATCGCGTGGTATCTGGACGATCGATGCGTTGCGCCTGCGCCATTCGGTTTCGAACGTGACCCGGAGGAAGACGACATTGCCCGTAGCGCGATGAAGGACAACGGAGTCGAGATCAGCGACGAACAACTCCAATGGCGCCGGATCAAGATCAAGGATGACGGGATCGGGAACTTCCGCCAAGAGTACCCTTCCACTCCGGAGGAGGCGATCCAGGGCGCCAAGGGGCTCATCTTCCCGCACATGCGGGATGCCCTGGTGTCCGAGCTTCCCTTCGATCCAAAGCAAGTCCCTTGGTCGGAACGAGTGGGGTCGATCGACTTCGGCTACAAGGACCCGACCTGTATCTGGACCGGGTTCTATGTCGATCAAGAGCTTTGGATTACCGACTTTTGGAGGCGACAGGAAACGCTAGCCGACGATCAGGTCGAGGGCTGCCATCAGGGGCATCATTACTTTTGCGACCCGGCGAACCTGACCGAGCGGAAAGCTTTGATCCTGGCGTCCCAGGCCGCCGGCCAACAGTGTCGATTCTCTGCGGCTCCGCGGCGAAAGAATCCCGGCGAAGACACCGCACGCGTGGAAATGCAGCACGTCATGAAGATGCTCGCCGAAGGTCGGCTGCACATCATGTACAACGTGGCCGCACAGTTGATTGTCGAGTGCGACACGCTGGCTTGGAACGAGGTCACCGGCAAGCCGGATGATCGGCGCACAGAGGAGTGCGCTCACTTCGACGCGGTGAAGTCTTTGACTTACCTTGTGATGGGTGTTATGAACCGCAAGGTTGACGAGCAAAAGCCGCCGGCCACTATGCCGCTTTCAAGGCGGCAGCAGTTCCAGGGGTTTTGAAGATGCTTCGTAAACAGTCGAGCAAATGTAGGATTTGCGGAAGGGCGATCCGCGGAGTGCAGCCAGAATACGTATTCGGAGAGGTCTCGACGTTTAAGCAGTCCGGTGGAGGCGCCAACGACTGGGGATGGGATAGCCAACCCGTTAGATTTCCACTTGGGGCCTGCTTTGTGTGTATGCGACAAATAAGGCGAAAGATAAAAAAGGCTATCGACCTAGTGATTAAGAATGCTCGTACCTCGTCAAGGAATCGTTGATGCCCCCGATTCTCCAGCAACCTGACCGCTTGAGGCGTGCGAAGCCGAATCAGAAATCGACTACCCGCATGCTTGTCGCCAAAGAGCCCGCGAAAAAGGAAACCCCTTCGCTCGTCCGCCATTCGCTCATGTATGACGCCGTGCCGCGGTATGTCAGTGACGACCCCAACCCCGCAAAACTGGCGGCGTTGCTGAAGAGAGTCGATCAGGGCGAGCTTGCCGATTTGAGCTTGCTCCAGCAAGAAATGGCCCGCAAGTCGGATCACTTTTTCGGTGTCGTGCAGACTCGCCGCAATGCGTTTCTCGGGCTGGAATGGTCGATCGACCCAGACCCCCGGGCGGACGAAGAGGACACCCTTGCCAAGGAAACCGCCGATTATTGCTCGGACAAGCTCTCGGAGATCGACGCATTCGATGAGTCCGTGCTGCCCCATTTGGCTGAGGCGATCGGCCCGAACCTGTCGGTTGTCGAGGTCGTCTGGGACAAGGCTGAGGTGGTCGATTTTGTGACGGTACCCTGCACCCGGCTGGCCTCGCATCCGATCACGAATACCGGGGTGGTGGTCAGGACCGACAATGAGCCGATGGGCCTGCCGACCGAAATGTTCGGCAGCAAGTTCATCGTACACGTCCCCAGCCCCGGCGGAGGGTTCCCGTTTAGGGCGACCCTCACCCATGCCAGCGTGCTTTCGTGGCTGATGCTTCACTTTTCCCGGCAGGATTGGCTGGCGTTTTCCGAGCTGTACGGCACTCCGATGAGGATTGGGACGTACACGGACCCGCTTATCGACGATGACCGTGGCACCCTCAAGCAAATGCTGGAGCAAATGGGTCCGGACGTCGCGGCGTTCTTTCCGAAGG
>ERZ1292629.426-Hain-H43-01um-R1-426-length-45273-cov-7_pt1 | contig 45273 bp, 50 predicted proteins | sample MGYA00564399_ERZ1292629 | MGnify/ENA primary metagenome ERZ1292629 (study PRJEB36523, sample SAMEA6512636) | groundwater metagenome | collected 2019-01-08 | study: AquaDiva: Metagenomics assemblies of 32 groundwater samples
GAATTATTCTTAAGAAGATTCTGTTCTGTCTGCGGAAAATTATTGTTAAATGAAGAGGATTTGAAGAAATACAAAATAGCAGACAGGATAAGAAGAGCAAAAGATGCAAAGAAATGCCCATATTGCAATGCTGTTCAGGAAAAAATGAAAATAGAAAAACCAACTACATTTGTAGTAGGAAAGAAAAGAATTTTTCCAACTGAAATAAGAGACAGACTAATAAAAATTCCAGATGACCAATTAAAATTAGTAGGAGTGAATCCAAGAACATGCAGGCCTGAGTGGGCAGTATTAACTTTGTTACTAGTTCCTCCTGTAACTGTTCGTCCTTCTATTACCTTAGAATCAGGAGAAAGAAGTGAAGATGACTTGACTCATAAATTAGGAGATATTATAAGAGCAAATCAGAGATTATGGGAAAATTTAAATGCAGGAGCTCCTGAAGTTATTATAGAAGATTTATGGGACTTATTGCAGTATCATGTTACAACTTTTTTTGATAATACAATAACAAGAATACCTCCTGCCAGACATAGGAGTGGACAGCCATTAAAAACAATAACAGAAAGAATAAAAGGAAAAGAGGGAAGAATAAGAAAAAATCTTGCAGGGAAAAGAGTCAATTATTCCGGCAGAACTGTCATTTCTCCAGATCCGGCAATGCAAATCAACGAAGTCGGCATTCCATATGAAATAGCAAAAGTGGTCACTGTTTCTGAAAGCGTCAATGACCTTAACATAGATAGGATGAAAAAAATAATAGAACGCGGAGAAGTTTATCCTGGCGCAAATTATGTCATAAGGCCTGATGGAAAAAGGAAAAAAATAACCCCTGAGTTGAAAGAAGAAATAATCAATGAGCTTGTTCCTGGATACAGGGTTGAAAGGCATCTTGAAAACGGAGACATTGTTCTTTTCAACAGGCAGCCTTCTCTTCACAGGGGAAGCCTTATGGCTCATTATGTAAAAGTCCTCCCGGGAAGGACTTTCCGATTGCACCCAGCTGCTAAAACTCCATACAACGCCGACTTCGACGGTGACGAGATGAACATTCACTCTCCACAGACAGAGGAGGCAAGGGCAGAGGCAAAAATCCTTCTCGAAGTCAAGAAAAATCTGTTTTCTCCGAAGAACAACACAAACTGGATAGGATGCATAAGCGATGCAATAACCGGAGGATATCTCCTCGGGCTTGACGAATTCTCAAGGGAAGAGGCAAATCAGCTTCTTTACAATTCGGGAATAGACCATGAAGTTTCAAAAAAAAGCGTTGCTGGCACAGAAATATTCTCAAAGATACTTCCAAAAATAGATTTCTCAGGAGAAGGAGTCAAAATAGAAGACGGAGAGATAACAAAAGGAATTATTGACAAAGGGCTTTTCGGAGATGAAGAAGGCCTTTTAATAAAAGAAATAGACAAGAAATTCGGAAGAAATGTCGCCTTTGACACGATAAGAAAGGCTTTCAACCTCGGAAAAAATTATCTTACAAAAAGAGGGATAACTATTTCCCTCGATGATTTTGACGTGGAACAGAAAGTAATCGACCTTTCCGAGGAAATAGTAAAAAAAGCAGAGGAAAAAACAAGGGAAATAATTGAGGACTATAACAACAAGACTCTTGAAATAATACAGGGAAAAACTCCTGAAGAATCCAGGGAGATAAAAATCCTAAGGGTCTTGAACGAGGTAAGAACAAGAATAGGTGAGATTGTCAAGGCAGAATTTCCTGAGGATAATCCAGTAACCCACATGATAAGGTCCGGAGGCGGAGGAAACATTCTGAACATAACCCAGATGGCTTGCTGTGTCGGCCAGCAGGATCTCGAAGGAAAAAGAATAGACATAGGATTCAACGACAGGACTCTTTCATTCTTCAGAAAGGGAGACTTAAGCCCAAAGGCAAAAGGATTCATAAGAAGCCCTTTCATGAAAGGATTGAAACCTGAGGAATTTTTCTTCCAGGCTATAACAGGAAGAGCTTCTCTCATGGACACTGCATTGAGAACGCCCCGCTCTGGTTACCTTTACAGAAAGCTGGCAAATGCCCTCCAGGATTTAAGGAGAGAGTATGATGGCACGATAAGAGACAGCAACAACAACATAATACAATTCATTTATGGTGATGATGGGATGGATGTTTCAAAGCTGCACACGGGCGAAAAACTCGAGCCAGGAGAGGCAATAGGAATAATTACCTCTCAGAGCTTTGGAGAGCCTTCAACGCAGATGGTCTTGAGAACATTCCACTTCGCAGGAGTTTCTGAAATGCAGGTCACCCAGGGCCTTCCAAGATTGATAGAAATTTTCGATGCCAGAAAAAAGCCATCCAGCCCGAAGATGGAAATCTACCTGAAAAAAGAGTATAACAATGAAAAAGATGCCAAAGTGCTCGCAGAAAAAATAAAAGAAATAACCATAAGCGACATAGCTTCTGAGATAAGCATAGACTTCTCTGAAAAAAAGATAGAAATAAAAATAGACAGGGAAGGCCTTCGACAAAGTCATTCTTCCATAAAAAAAATTGTGGATAGTTTGAAAGAGCTCGGCTTTTCAAGCAGGGAGAAAACAGATTCCATATCTGTGGCTGCTGGCGAGATGAATTTCAGGGAAATATACAAGCTAAAGGAAAAACTGAAAAAAACCGTTGTCTCGGGAATAAAAGGAGTAAAGCAGATACTCATAGTAAAAAAAGAGAACGATTACATAATCATGACTTTGGGAACTAATTTGAGAAAAGTCCTTGAGATGAAGGAAGTCAATCCCCAGAAGCTTCTTTCAAACGATCTCCATGAAGTTGCAGAAGTTTTTGGAATAGAGGCTGCAAGACAGATTATAATAGAAGAAATCCAGCAGGTTTTGAACACCCAGGGACTGGACATAGACAGGAGACATTTAAAGCTCGTTTCAGATGCAATGACTAATACAGGAGAGGTCAAGGGTGTTACAAGAATAGGAATCATTGCCCAGAAATCCTCTATTCTTGCAAGGGCAACTTTCGAAACACCGATAAAACAATTCGTCAATGCAACAATAAAAGGAAACAAGGACCAGCTTTCAAGCGTCATAGAAAATATTATTCTCAACCAGCCAGTGCCTGTCGGAACAGGATTGCCGGGCCTTTTGGTAAAGGTTGTCGGCCCTTTGGTAAAAGAAGAGTCTGAAAGAAAACACGCGAAGAAAGAAGTCATTGAGGAAGTTAATAAATAAAAAGGAAAAGAAGCAGATAATTTTAATATAAAACCATCATCTGGGTTTATTATTTTTGTTGATGATTTAAAAAATGTTAACCATAAAAAACATCATTGCTATTGCCAAGATATAAAATTTAACTAAAACAAATCCAATATCCCGGCTAAATAACAAAGGTTTATAAGACAATTTTATTTCTTCTCATGAGAATATGACAAGCACGATAGACATGCAGGACATTCGCTATCTGAACCTGTTTGAGAGAATAATGGGCGTTAGAACCAGGTTCTGCTTCAAGTACAACGAAGCAATAGTTTTTTCTGTTCCGAGGGAGCTTGTTTCAAAATCCATCGGCGAAAACGGCAGGAACATAAAAAGAATGTCTGAAATCCTCGGAAAAAGAATTCGTGTGATTGCAGCTCCCAACGGATTGCAGGATGCAGGAATGTTCATAAAAGCAACGATAAGCCCGCTGACAATCCGGGGCTTTGAAATAACAGACAACGAGATAATTGTGGGCGGAGGAAAAAACAAAGCAGCGCTTATCGGAAGAAACAAGCGCAGACTTCTGGAAATGCAGAAAATAGTCAAGGATTTTTTCAGCAGGGATTTCAGGATTGTGTGAACAAAAAGATATTTATAACGCCTCCATTTAGGTTCAATAAATGCCAAATATTTTTGAATTTGTTGACAGAAGAGGTAGGAAAGTTAGTTTAACAAAAGATGGTTGGAAGCATATAAGAGTAGAACATCCGAATGTTGAAAGTTTACAGGAAATTGAAGACACATTAAAAAATCCTGATAAAGTAATTAATGACCAGGGGGAAGGTAGCGAATATTTTTTCAAACATTTTAAGCATAAGAAATGGAAGTCTAAGTTTTTAAAAATTATAGTTAAGTATATAAATATGCGAGGCAATATATTGTCGGTTCATTTTGTAAGAAATATAAAATGACGGGAAATATGAGAATTTATTACGATGAGGATGGAGATTACTTAGAGATTTTTATAGGTGGGCCTAAACCAAATTATGGAGAAGAAATTACATCCGGAGTTACCGTATTTAAAGATGAAAAAACTGATGAAATTATTGGTGTTGGGATAATAAATTTTAGAAAGAAATCAAAGGATTTAAAAGATATTGAGCTAAAATTGCCTTTTAAGATTGTTTCTGCTTCTTAAAGATTTTTCGGAAAGGATTTCAGGATTGTTTAAGGAATTTCCAGTAATCCTTTGAATTTTTCAGCTTCTCTTGATAAAAATACACTCAAAAACATTTTTAAACTAATTTCAGCACCTAGTTTTATGGGACTGAAAAACGCGCTGAAATTCAAGAAAAACAGGAAGAAATTTAGATGGAGTGACAGCAAGTATAAGGCTAAAACCCTGAATCTTTACGCGAAGGCAGACCCTCTTGAGGGAGCAAGCCAGGCAAAGGGAATTGTTCTCCAGAAAATCCAGAAAGAGGCAAAGCAGCCAAACTCTGCAATGAGGAAATGCTGCAAGGTTCAATTAAAGAAAAACAGCAAGGTAGTTACTGCATTCATACCTGGAAATCTCGCACAAAAATTCATAGATGAGCACGATGAAGTTCTTATAGAAAGAATTGGAGGCAAGCAGGGAAGAACAAAGGGAGACATTCCAGGAGTCAGATTCCAGGTGATACAAGTAAACGACCAGCCCCTTCACTTGCTTTGGCTTGGGAAGATAGAGAAGGGCAGAAGATGATGAAAGAAAAAATTGTAAACAATTTTCCTTGCGTTGGTTTTTTAACAAAAACGCACCGGAAGGGTAGAAGATGATGGAAAAAAAATTAAAAGAAGGAGAATATGACTTAGCATTTTTTAGATCACATGGGGAAGTCCCAGCAGAAAGAATAGAAGAGATGACTGTCGGACAAAGAGCTCTTATAAATGTAGAGACAGGAATAGAAGATGTTGATAAGCAGAGACTTGAAAGATATCGGGAAAAAGTAGAAACTGAATTGGTAAAAAGAGGGATAAACCATAGATTAGAAACCAAAAGTCTTAAGTTTGATGATGGAAGAAAATTAGGTTTAATTATTACAAGACAATAAAATGCAAGAACAAAAAACAAACACCAGTCTTCCGGAATTCAAGATTTTTGACCTGTATGAGACAGAAGGCATTTCTGTAGAAGACCCTGGCCTGAAAAATGTGATAAACTTAAAACCAAAATTAATTCTGAAAAGTTATGGAAGGAATTTCGGGAAATTTGGGCAGACAAAGGTAAATCTCGTGGAGAGGCTAATAAACAGGCTCGCAGTTGCAGGACACAGGGGAAAAAAGCACAAGATAATGTTGGGAACATCTACGGGAAAATATTCAAGAAACGCAGGAATTGTTTTGGAAGCCCTTGACATGATAGCAAAAAAAACAGGAAAAAATCCAGTGGCTGTGTTCCTTAAAGCTGTTGAAAAAGCTGCTCCGAGAGACGAGGTAACTGTAATCGAATACGGCGGTGCCAGATACCCCCAAGCAGTAGACGTCGCTCCATTAAGGCGTGTGAATTTGGCGGTAAAAAATCTAGTTCACGGAGCTTCCGACAAGGCATTCAACAAGAAGAAAACAATTTCGCAGGCGCTCGCAGAAGAGATAGTTCTTGCTTCTGAAGAAAATGGCGAGAGTTTTGCAGTAAGAAAAAGGATAGAATCAGAAAAGCAGGCCGACAGCGCAAGGTAGTCCTATTTCTTTATTTTTTCTGCTAATCCTTCCTTTAATCTTTCCTGACATTCAATTAAAACTCTGTTTTGATCTGGAAATTCATTAATAATTAATCTTCCATGAATGGTTACTGTAGCAAGAGGTCTCGGCTTTTTGCTATCTATCTTTCTTGGATAATCCTCTGATATGTCCATGGGAACTACAAAATATTTTCCTTCAAAAAATGGCCCTTCAAGAGAAAACCTTAACCTCTTAAGTTCTTTTATTGCAGTGTCTATGTCTCCAAAATCATATTCTATTGGCATGTTATTCTCTTTATGGTAGCCTTTAAATTATTTTTGGTGTTTTGTTCTATTTTGTTAGAGAGGCTTAATATTTTAGTTCACGATAATCTTTATAAATTAATTCTTGCAATAAAAGCTATGACAAGCTTGGCTGATTGCTTGAGGGAAGTTGGCCTTTTTGAGTATAGCAAAGGATATAGTGATGAAGGGTGTAAGATGGTTTCTGATGCGGTAAATCTTGCCCTTGATAGCCATCCAGCTGTTTTGCAGTTTGACATTGATCAAGAACTATTTGGGTTTGGAGTATCAAAAGGAGGAGGCCCAGCTGATTATGGCTCAATTACACAATTTGGAAAAAATAAATATCTAAGAAAACCAAAAGGATTTCATCATATTCCTCTTTACGATGTTGTAAAAAGGGTAGTCAAAAGAAGCAGTGGAATTGAAAGGAAAATAGTCTTGCGCGGAGAAAAAAGAGGCGGGATACTAAGACATTCTAAAGTTTTTTATAGAGACAGAGGGTTAATGGAAAAGTATATTGAGTTAAGGCTTACTGTAAAAAAGCAAACTTTAGCTGAATTAAAATTGGCCTGATGTTTTAATTTTTCTTCTCCCAAATGTTTAAAAACAATTTTTTTCTTCATTAATTATATTCTCTTTTAAGGGAAAAGGTAGTGTAGGAAAACCGTAGGTGTTCAAACAATGGTTGAAAAAGAATCACAGTTCGACAAGATAAAAAGGCTGAGCAAGAATCAGAAGCATATTCGTAATATCGCGACAAGTGCCCATATTCACCATGGAAAGACTGCATTGACAGACAATCTTCTGGCTGCTTCAGGCCACATGGCTACAAAATCTGCAGGAAGCCTTGAAGAGGGAATGACGACCTGGCAGCATGCGGACGAGCAGGAAAGGCTCATGACTGTTGACGCTGCAAACGTCTCCATGGTTCACAATTTTCATGGCCAGGAATATCTGATTAATCTGATTGATACACCAGGACACGTTGATTTCTCAGGAAATGTTACAAGAGCGATGAGGGCAATTGACGGAACAGTTGTCCTTGTGGATGCTGTTGAGGGGATAATGCCGCAGACAGAAACAGTGATAAAACAGGCATTAAGAGAAAGGGTAAAGCCTGTACTTTTCATAAACAAAGTTGATCGGTTGTTCAAGGAATTAAAATTAACGCCAGAACAAATGCAGCAGCGTTTCATAAACATCTTCCATGCTTTTAATGACCTCATAAGAAAAATTGCAGAAGAAGATTACAAGGAAAAGTGGCTTGTTGATATAAAAGACGGAAGCGTGGCTTTCGGAAGTGCAAGGGAGAATTGGGCTCTCTCTGTTCCCTTCATGGCCAAGAAAGCAATAACATTCAAAGACATAGCAAGGCTTTATGAAATGGAAGAAAAAGAAAAAAAAGAATGGGTGTGGAAAAATGCCCCTCTTTACGAAGTTCTTCTGGACATGGTCGTAAAGCACCTTCCGAATCCTATAGAAGCTCAAAAATACAGGATTCCAAAAATATGGCATGGGGAACTGGATTCAGATTTTGGAAAATCTCTGCTTTCCTGCGACCCTGACGGGAAAGTCGCTTTTGTTATAACAAGAATTGTAATTGACCCGAGAAGCGGAAAAGAAATTTCTGCAGGAAGACTGTTTTCAGGAACTCTGCATTCTGGAGTTGATGTTTATCTCAATCTCGCAAAGAAGAAACAAAAAGTTCAGCAGCTCTTTGTTTACAACGGAATAAGGCCCGAGCAGGTAGACGACATAGGATCGGGAAATGTGCTTGCAATTTCAGGAGTCACGGGAGAAGCAGGAGAAACAATAACTTTGGAGCCAGAGACGCCTTTCGAAGAGCTGAAGCATATCTTTGAGCCGGTAATAACAAAAGCCATTGAAGTCAAAAAAACAGCAGACCTTCCTAAACTTGTGGAAATCCTCAAGAAAGTTGCAAAGGAAGACCCTTCAATAAAAGTTGAAATCAACGAGCAGACTGGAGAGTCCTTAATAAGCGGAATGGGAGAGCTTCACTTAGAAATAATTGAGAACAGAATCAAAACAGAAAAAGGACTTGACGTAAAAACTTCTGAGCCTATAATAGTTTACAGGGAAACTGTCGGAAAAGAATCTCCAGCTGTTGAGGGAAGAAGCCCGAACAAACACAACAGCTTCTACCTAAAGGCAGAGCCATTGGAAGATAATGTCTATGAAGCAATAAAATCAGGGGAATTGAGAGAGGGAAGGATAAAGAAAAAAAGCCAGGATATTGCAGATGTTCTTTCAAAATTAGGATGGACTGGAGATTCAATAAGAAAAATAAGAGATGTTTACAAGGGGAATGTTTTCATGGATGAAACAAGGGGAGAAGTGCACATTGGAGAAGTCATAGAAATGGTCTTGGATGCTTTTGAAATGGTTGTTGATCAGGGGCCATTGGCCAGAGAACCCTGCATGAAGCTCAAAATTTCCCTAGAAGACATAAGGCTTCACGAAGATGCCATTCACCGTGGGCCTGCACAGGTTTATCCTGCTGTCAGGGAATCCATGACAGAAGCGATGAGAAAAGGCGGAGCTTATATTTTAGAGCCATTGCAGGTTCATGTCATCGAAGTTCCTGACAAGTTCATGAGCATTGTAACAAAGTTAGTTGTAAGCAAAAGGGGCCAGCTTCTTGAAGTGAAGCATACAGAGGGTCATGCAGACATGAAAACAAAGCTTCCTGTCGCAGAGATGATTGGATGGAGCAGCGACTTGAGATCTGCAACAGAGGGAAGAGGAACAAGCTCTCTTCTCGACCAGAGTTTTGAAAAAGTTCCCGCAAGCCTTCAGCCAGATGTTGTGAGGAAAATCAGGCAACGTAAAGGTTTAGCTGAAAACCAATAAACCTTTAGTTAATTCGCCTAAAAGTCAAATTAAAGAAAAGGACTGGCGGAGAATCAGTAATCACAATAATTCTTATAAAGATTATGATTTATTTTTAGTTATGGGAAATGAATCAAGGACTTTAGATAATATAACATTAGGGGAAGCTATAACAGTTTTGCAACTTGGAAGAGGGCATCATCCAGGAATGAAATATCAACTAAAAAAAGGAAGAAATCCTATTGGTACAAATTTTGCCAGATTATTTTATTTTTCAGATAGTAAAGAAAAAACTGCAGCAATTTTCTTTGATGATAGCACCGGGGTGGAACTTCATGAGGGTATTTCTTATTTTACCACATTTTATAGAATTATTCAATATCTTCAAAAACAAGATTTCAACTTAAGATCTGCGGATTCTAGATAATAAGAAAATCAGCAATTTATTTAAATCGGTAAAGTGTGTAGGTGGATGAACATGAAAAAAATATATTTTTATCTTATTGGAATTGTTTTGTTTGTGATTTCTTTTTTTCTGGACAATCTGGTGGCTGGCTTTTTTGTTTCGAACAGGATAGGATTTCTCGACACAATCTCTATATTCATCAATGGAATAGAAGGATATCTCTTATTTTTATTTGCATTGGTAATTTTATTTATATTTGAAAAGAAAAAAAGGATTCTGCCATTATTATTAGCATTAGTATTATACTTTGGATTGACAGGGCTAATAAAGGTAATTGCAGCAAGGCCAAGGCCTTTCACTAGGTTTGATTTCCCTAACCTTGGAGAAACAGACATCAACAGAAGTTTCCCAAGCGGGCATTCGACAGCAGCAGCTTCTCTCATAAGATTTTTTGATTTCAACAGGATATTGTTATGGATATGGATAGCTGTGACAATTCTTATCATGTTTTCAAGAGTTTACCTTGGAATGCATTACCTGAGCGACGTCATAGCTGGCTTTGTCTTAGGTTACTTCATCAGCGATTTGAGCATTTTTATTGCAGAAAAGCTTCAGAAATAAAGGCTATTTTAAAAATCCTCAAAACAAAACATTTTTAAACATAATTTTTTTTAGATAATTACTAAATTTTCTTATGAAAAGGGAAATTTTCATAAGGGAAAGGTAGTGTAGGAAAACCGTAGGTGTTCAAACAATGGCAAAAGAAAAACCAAATATGAATGTTGTATTCGTCGGGCACGTCGATGCGGGAAAATCGACAATAGTCGGAAGGATGCTTTTTGATACAGGCGCTGTTACTGAGCAGGAGATGACAAAGCTCAGGCAGGAAGCTGAAAAACACGGAAAAATCGGCTTTGAGTTCGCCTATGTCATGGACAAGATAAAGGAAGAGAGGGAAAGAGGAGTTACAATTGACCTCGCTTACAGGAAAATTATGACCCAAAAATTCCAGATCACAATCATTGACGCTCCCGGACACAGGGACTTTGTCAAGAACATGATTACAGGAGCTTCTCAAGCAGACTGCGCTTTCCTTGTAATTGCTGCGCCTGCAGGAGTTCAGCCGCAGACCACAGAGCATCTTTGGCTGTTGAGGACAATGGGTGTCAAGAGCATTGCAGTTGCAATAAACAAGATGGATGCTGTAGAATACAAGGAAGACAAATTCAACAAAGTAAAGGAAGAAGTCGGAAAGCTGCTTCATGGCGTAGGAATAAACCCTGAGACAACTCCTTTCATCGCATGTGCAGGATTAAAGGGAGACAATGTTGCAAAGAAATCTGACAAGATGTCATGGTATAAGGGACCAACTGTTTTGGAACAGTTTGACCAGTTCCCCCAGCCAAAATTGCCGACAGATCTTCCAATGAGAATGCCTGTCCAGGATGTATATGAAATCACAGGAATAGGAACTGTTCCAGTTGGAAAAATAGAAACAGGGACAATGAAAGTCGGTCAAAAAGTAATAGTATTGCCTGGAAGAACAGGAACAGGAATCACAGGAGAAGTCAAGACCATAGAGATGCACCATGAAACTCTTTCAGAAGCTCTTGCAGGAGACAACGTGGGAATAAATATAAGGGGAGTTGGAAAAAAAGATATTGCAAGAGGAGATGTCATCTGCGAGGCTGCAAGGCCATCGCATGTTGTTGAGGAATTCATAGCAACAATCACAGTAATAAATCACCCAACTGTTCTTGCAAAGGGATACACTCCTGTTTTCCATGTTCACACTGCTCAGGTTCCATGCCAATTCATTGAGCTCATAGAGCAAATTGACCCAAGAACAGGAGAAGTGATAAAGAAAGCTCCTGATTTCCTGAAGAACGGAGACAGCGCAAAAGTCAGGATAAAGCCGCAGGGAAACCTTTGCCTTGAAACACAGAAAGAAAATGCTTACATGAGCAGATTTGCTGTCAGGGATGCAGGCGCAACTGTCGCGGCAGGAATCTGCAACGAGATTGTCAAGAAGAAAAATTAAAGTTTTCTGCGATGGTTTACTTCGTGAAACACATCGGAAGAATTAATTCTTTTTTCAGTATAATTATATTTTTAAAGGTATTATTCTATTTAGCTAAGCATTAAAAATGTCTGAAAATATAGAAACAGTTGATGGAAGTATTTTCTTATCTTCAGTCGATGGGGGAAATTATGATCTTCTTGTTATTGAAAAGGAGGGTAAAAAAGAAATAATAATGAAATCATACTCCTATGCAGAATATAGAAATTTAATTAAAAAATTGTGGGGTTCATATTTAGAAGAAGGAAAGAAACCGGAAATTGTAGGACAGGTATTAACGGATAAAGGATTTGTTATAGAAACATTACATTCCATTGCTCCAGCTCTATTCTGGGATCCAGCCTATGGTCCTTTAGATAAATTCCGTGAAGATTTTATAATTTGGTTAAAATATAATATTCGCTGTATTAAAGAAAAGATTGGTGAAGAAGAAACCAGACGTTTAGAAGGAAGTTTAGAAATGATTCTAAAAGAGCATTTAGAAAAGAAGTTAGAAGATTTAAAAAGAAAAAGACAGCATGATTAATCCTAACAACAATTCTTAAAAACAATTGAAATCTGGAAATTTCATGCCAAAAGATCATGATGACAGAACAGGGACAGTAAGATTTGTGTTATGCGATTATTCTATTCATGCTGGAAATGAAAATTTTAATTTTTATTGTTGTACGCAACAAGATGTAATAAACTCTGGAAAATACATGTTAACCACTATTAGAGATACTAATAATTTTATAAGAGCTGCACAGCTAGGGGGAGTTTTGCTCAATGAAGAACCTTTAAAATTCTCCTGGGAGCGCCAGAAGAAAAAGGAAGAAATGGCAGAAAGAGTTCTTAGTCCATGTGTTGACTGCAAATTCTGGAAAATAAGAAAAGAAGACCTTTCCAAGAAAGTTCCCGAGTGAATTTAGGATATAATCATTTCAACATCCAACAATAATTCTTAAAAACCCCTTATTGCTATTTATTATATGCTATTAACGCCAAGAATGACTAAGTCAGAGATTGAGCAGGCCCTTAAGGGAAAGGGTGATTTTGTTCAGATAGATCATCTGGGAAGATTTCTAAAAGAGCAAATGCCTCTTGAAACAAAGAAGTTTGTTTTTCTGAAGCTTTCAGAGCTTTATGAAAAAGCCAAGATGTTTAACGAAGCTGCAAAAATGTGCGACAATGCTGCAGGGCTTTCGATACCTTTCACAGAAAAGATAAAACATTACACAAAGGAAGCAGGGCTTTATGCAAAGGCCGGGGCTTTTGACAAGGTCGAGCTGGCAATGAAAAAGGCGATGTCGCAGGCCAACTACAGGGAAATGGAAGAAATAAAGACAGCTGTAAAAATGTTTTACACGGAGCAGGCAAAGGCATGCGAGGCAGAATTGAAAAGAAACCAGGCAGTCAGATTCTACGAGAAGCTTATGGAGATGAAGCCTTCTGAGAGTGAAAGGGCTGAAATCAGCGGGAAACTGCTGGACCTGTATAAAAAGCTGGGAAAACTCCATGAATACAACACTTTGGAAAAAAGCATACAAAAACCTTAAAGAACTTTTTGAGGGGCACTATATTCTTGTTAAGTACCAGCCCCATCTTCCATCTACAATTCCAGAATTAATAAAGGTCTCAAGATGGGGGCGCCCTGTAAATTCTTTTGTATTTCTTACAGCTCTCTCATACATCTCCTTGGCTGATTCTCCATCAACTTCTCCCTGGAGGTCATAGCCGTACCCTAAAAAAGGACCATTCATAACTCTAAATTTTGCTTCTTCGTCAACACTAACACTCCCTAATGCAAGAATGAGTTCTGATCCAGAATCCCTGTCTTCATCCATAAGTAAGGGATCCTTATCTTTTAAAAAATCAAACAGTTGTCCAAGAACAATTTTTGCTAATTGATCATTTCTTGCCATCTTCCTTCGAAAAAATCCTTTTTTATAAAGATTTATATCATACAATCAGTATGATACAAAAACCTTAAAAACCCGACAAGCATATTGTTTTTGTAGAAAAATACTGCGATTATTCAATTTTAGATAATCACATTCACACGAATGACGTCACTACGGCGTTCGTCACATTCACTTTAATTAGTTGATTTTGGAAGATAGTAAAAGTTAGTAATTCGGTATTTTTCTATATAATTAAATAAACAATCGGAGGAAATTAGAAAAAATGGCAAAAATAAGCCCTGTATCAATCAAATACATGATATATGCAAACTTTCGCGTTGAGGGGGCATTGGAAAAGCCTGATGTAATCGGAGCCATCTTTGGGCAGACAGAAGGTCTTCTTGGAAGTGAACTGGAAATGCGCGAGCTGCAGAAAGAGGGAAAGATAGGAAGAATTGAAGTTGAGCTTGAAAGAAAAGACAAGCTGACTACCGGAATAATAAAAATTCCAACAGCTTTGGATCAATCAGAGACAACTTTGATAGCTGCGGCAATAGAAACCATAGAAAAAATAGGCCCTTGCGACGCGCAGATAGAAGTTGAAAGGATAGAAGATGTCAGAGGAAGCAAAAGGGATTACATAATTGACCGTGCAAAGAAACTGATGTCTGAGCTGAAAGGCGCAACTGACTCCAGGGAAATCTCCAAAGAGATAAAGGAGTCTGCAAAAACAGCAGACATCAAAGAGTACGGGGAAGAAAAACTTCCGTGCGGAGATATTTCTGGTTTGGAAGTCGTTGTTGTTGAGGGAAGGGCAGATGTCCTTAACTTAATGAGGGCAGGTGTCAGCAATGTAATTGCTATGAATGGAACAAAGCTTCCCGAAAGCATAAAAACCCTTTCTTCAGAAAAGGAGATGACCTTGTTCGTAGATGGGGACAGGGGAGGAAAGCTCATAGCGAAGAATGTAACAGACAATGCAAGAATAAAGTACATCGCTGTTGCTCCTGACGGGAAAGAAGTTGAGGAGCTTACAGGCAAGGAAATTCTCATATGCCTGAGAAAAAGGATTCCTGCAGGGGAATTCTTCTCAAGAAGTTCAGACAGATTTTCAGAAAGGTCTGAAAGAAATTTTGAAAACAGAAGCAGAAATTCAGATTCTGCTTCTTCTTCTTTTTTAAATGAAAAAACAAAATCGGATGAAAAAATAAAGAGCAGGATAAGTGAATCTTTTGACAAACAAAAGATCAAAGAAATAGCAGATAAAAATAAAGGCACAGGAAAAGCTGTTCTTCTTGATGAGAATCTTGAAGAGATCAAGAAAGTTTCATTTAACGAACTTTCAAACACATTAAGAAGAATAAGAAAAAGCCCATTCGCTATAATACTAGATGGAACAGCAAATAATAATATAATAAAAACTGCAGAAGAATCAGGAGCAAAGGTCCTTGCTGCAAAAAATTTCACAACGACAGCCACAAGCCTTGAGCTGATGAGTTTTTAGTTTTTAGGTTCAACCGTGGTTTACCTTCGGAAAAAGTGAGTAATGAGGAAAGTAACTGCCTGTAACTCACACCAAGTACTATCGTAACTTTATAATAACAACATCACCATAAAGTTTATAAACAAAAATTAAGTTTTCGGCTTTATAGGGAACTTAGTTTCCTAGGATAAAATAAACAAAAATGATACACACAATGGAAAAGAAATTTTTGGTTTCTTTCCTATTAGCGGTGAGTGTTCTGTTCCTTGCTACTACTGTAAGCGCTGCAGATGTTGGGACCATCACAAATGTTGAAATTGATGGCGTCAATGTTGGCACAAACCCGGCAATAGTTGTCGGTGATTCTGTAACTATAAGAGTTGACTTCAACTCCCTAGTTAACGCACAGGATGTTACAGTAGAAGTAGAACTTGAAGGCGACAGAAAGGACGTAAGAGCCGAGACAAGGTTTTTCGATGTAGAAACAGGACTTGAGTATTCAAGGTCTGTCAGGCTTGATGTTCCTTTTGACCTGAAAGACACTCTTAGCGGACCTGTGACTCTTAACATCGATATAAGTGGCGATGGTTTCAAAACCGAAGCCAGCTACGATTTGAGAGTTCAGAGAACATCCTATGATGCAGATATAAAGGCAATCAGTGTTCCTCAGGCAGCAAGTGCCGGAGATAGTTTTCCGGTAGATGTTGTTTTGAAGAATCTTGGTTACAATGACTTGAGTGATCTTGTTGTCACTGCAAGCATACCTGCACTTGGCCTAGAAAGAACAGCTTTCTTTGGTGATTTAGTTGCATTGGAATGTGATGATAGTGCCACAAATGTTGAAAACTATGGTGTTGACGTAACAAGAAAGTGCGATGAAGATGACGAAGATACTGTCGCTGGAAGGATATTCCTTCAGTTGCCATGGGATGTCAAATCTGGTGTTTATGCATTGGAAGTAATGGTCGAGAATGATGACGCTACTTCAAGCAAGACAGTTCAGGTCTCAATAGAGAACAGCTTTTCTTCAGGAAACTTTATTGTTTCAGGGAATCAGCTGCTTATCGTGAACCCCACAAACCAGGTCGTTGTTTACAGACTTGTTCCTGAATCAACAGGAGCTGTTTCTGTAAGCGTCAGCGAGAGCTTGGTTGCTGTTCCCGCAGGATCAAGCAAGACAGTGACTGTCTCTGCTGATTCAGATAATGCAGGATTACAGCCATATGCAGTGAATATTTTCTCTGCAGATGGAGCTCTTTTACAGAGAGTGGAGTTCTCCACAGCTGGAAATGGAAACGGAACCGCAAGCCCAATAGTTGTATTGACAGTTATACTTGCAATAATCTTCGTGATATTGCTCGTTGTTCTGATAGTACTTATTGGAAAGAAACCTGAAAAGTCAGAAGAATTCGGAGAAAGCTACTACTAAATTCCTTTTTTAATTTTTTATTTTTTATTTAGTCTTTCTCCATTTTATATTCATAGAAAAAATGGAAGTAAACAACAGAGAACAGAAAATTATATAAATAAAAAAACTATAAAAATAAAATGGTAAACAATTTGGAAGGAAGTTTAGGCCAGGGTAAAGAGATGAGAGTAATGAGACCAAGACTATGGGATTTTTTAATATGGATGGTTCCTGGAACTGGGGACTCTTTGTATGAAGATGAATTAAAGAAATCCGACAGTATTGAAGCAGGAAGAAAGGTCATACAATTAGATAGTGAAGTTAGAGCGAGGCTTTTTAACAGGAACATGGTTGCAAAATATACGATTGGTGCTCTTGGTGCTGGTGTTATTATATACTCTTTGTTTTCCAGATAATCCTATTCAATCAATAAAAGGCACAAAGACAAAGCCTTATATTTTTTCTAAGGCAATTACGTTTGGGACATTATAGAGTTCTTTGTCCGCCGTTATCAGAAAGGTTCCATAAATTTGTGCAAGTGTGACATAAATGGCATCGTAAATTGTCAAATCATATTTAACAGAATTTTCTATTGATCTAAACAATAGTCCTTCACTTAATCTTTCAACCTTAAAATTAATCCCAAAAAGTATCCTGTTGGCTGCAATGATGTTTTTCTCCCTAACTTTGTTATATTTCAGGGCGTTTAATATCTCAAGAAATAAAAGCTCTGGAACAATTACAGAAATATCTCCTTTTTCTAATTCAGATCTTATTAATCTGGCCTTATCGGAATCTTTTTCATTAAGGAACCACTTTACAACTATAGAAGCATCTATTACCTTCTCTTGTTTCTCCATTCTCTTATTATTGATATGCTATCTCTTCCTCCATCAAAGACCTTCATCTTTCTAAGCCTATCCATTTCTCTGATTGCCCTTTTTCTTTTTTCCAAGTCAATCTTTTCTTTATTCTCCAAATTTTCAATTACAGCTCTCCTTAAAACAGCACTCCAATTAACATCTTCATGTGCTTTCATCTTCTCTTTAAGATATTTATCAATTCTAAATGAAATTAGCGTATTATCCATTGTAATACATGTAATACTTGTATATATTTAAACCTTTCTGTTTTTAATTCTCAATAAAAGGCACAAAGACAAAACCTGGAATTTTTTTCTTCACCTCAAACTCAGAGTTAGATTTTCTTCTTATTGCAACAAGTTCCTGCTCGAAGCGGGAGCCTTTTGGAGCAACCAGAATTCCATGATTTTTCAGCTGGCCCATTATCTCTTCAGGAATGTCTCTCGTAGCAGCGCTTATGATAATCGCATCAAATGGGGCTTTTTCTTTCAATCCATGAGACCCGTTCTTCACGTAGATTTTCACATTGTCATAATCTTCAAGATTTTTCTTTGATTTTTCTGCCAGTTCCTTAAGAACTTCCATTCCATAAACTTTCCCGTTTTTTCCTGCAATCTCTGAAAGAAGTGCAAGCACATATCCGCATCCAGAGCCTATTTCAAGGATTTTCTGGCCCTTGCCCTTTTTTAAATCCATAAGAGAAAGCATGACTGCAATAGTATATGGCTGGCTTATCGTCTGCCCTTTGCCTATGGGAAGAGCTGTGTCCTCGTAAGCCATGGGTAATACGTTTTTTGGAACAAAGTCCCCGCGCTTCACTTTTGAAAATGCTTCGACGATTTCCTCTGAAAAGCCTTTTTCCCTTAAACTTTCTAAAAGCTGTTGTTTGTTCATGATTTTAATTATTCAATAGTTGATTAATTTCATCTGCTTTATTTATATAAAAAATACAATATAGGTAAATTTTATATTAACATGCCCTTATAATTTAAATATGTTATCTAAGAGCTAATCAATTTCAAGCAAAATAGGGGCATGGTCAGAGCCAAGAATCTGCTTCAGGATTTGGCTTTTTTTCAACCTGCTTCTCAATGCCCTGCTTATCACAAAGTAGTCAACACGCCAGCCGATGTTTCTCTGCCTTGCATTGTTTCTGTAAGTCCACCAGGTATAGTGCCCTGGCTCTTTGTTAAATTCCCTGAAGGTGTCAATAAATCCGCTTTTCAGGAAAGAGTCAAACCACATTCTTTCCTCTTTCGTAAATCCGGCATTTTTTTCGTTCTGCTTTGGATTTTTCAGGTCAATCTCTGTATGGGCAACATTGAAATCAGAAGCAATCACCACTGGTTTTAATTTTTCTAGTTTTTTGCAGAATTCGAGAAAATGCCTGTTGAAACTCAGTTTAAAATCAAGCCTCTTCAGTTCTCTTTGTGTATGCGGAAAGTATGCATTTACAAGGAAAAAGTTCCTGAATTCAAGAACAATCACTCTCCCTTCTGAATCAAATTCCTGTTTTCCAATTCCATAGATGACATTGATTGGCTTGATTTTGGTGTAGACAGAAACACCGCTGTATCCTTTCTTTTTTGCAAAAGAATGAAATGCTTCATAGCCCATCAGTTCTTTGAGCTTTTCCGGAAATTGATCTGGCTGACATTTTACTTCCTGAAAGCAATAAACATCTGCCTCTTCCTTTTTCATGAAGCCAAGGAGACCTTTGCTAAAGCAGGAGCGCAGGCCAGCAACGTTCCAAGAGATGATTTTCATCAAAGCAAGAGATGATTAGAATTTAAATATGTAATCAAAAATTAACAATAATTATAAAAGGTATTTTCTTAAATTTTTAGGTATGGAAATAAATGTTAGTTTAATTTCACTGATATCTCTGGAAGAGTTCAGAGGATTGGTTCCAGATCTTGAAATTCTAGCAAGAAAGAAAATTCCTCATGATAAAGGTTTGATTAAACGCCTTAGAGGTTTTGAAATTACCGAAAGAAAAATTTATGCAGATGGCAAACGCAGATATCGTGTTGAGGATTATGCCTCTGGGAGAGATGGTTCAGAAATAAAAACAAAAATATGTGTGGGTTCTGCTTATTTTTGCCATAAAGATTTGGAATCTTAAACCTTCATGCTGATTATCTTTGAAACCCCTTCGTGCATGCTTACCCCGTAGAGGTTTGTTGCCCTGGAGATGACCTCGTCGTTGTGCGTTATAACCAGATACTGGCCTTTCTGCATGTACTTGTTCAGCAGGCCGGCAAGCCTTTCCGAATTTCTCTTGTCAAGAGCAGCATCTATCTCATCAAGAAGGTAAAAATAGTAAGGCCTATATTCCTGTATAGCAAATATAAGGGACAAGGCAACTAAAGTCTGCTCTCCTCCTGAAAGGGATTTCACGTCAAAATATCTTCCGTGACCTGTCTTTACAGTTATGCTTATCCCTGCTCCTGGCTCAAACGGCTCTTTTGGATTTTCAAGCTCCAGATAAACCTGGCCTTTTGAGCTGAGCTCTGAAAAATTTCTGGAGAATAGCTCATTCAGAGTTTTCAGTGTCTGCAGGAACACTTTCTTTTTCTTCGTGTCTATTTCCTCTATTATCTTGAGGATTCCAAGTTTCTCTTTTTCTATGATTTCTGCCTTTTCCTTTATCAAATCGTATTCTTTTTTTACAGAATCATAAACTTCCAAAGAACGCAGGTTTACAGAGCCAATGGTTGAAAAAATCTCCTGGGCCTTTACGAGCCTTTCAGAAAGAAATTCCCTGTTTCCCTTGATTGTTTCTTTTTCACCAAATTCCAAGAATTCTGTTTCAAAATTTTCAGCTTCTGCATCTGTCCTTGCCTTTTCTATTTTAAGCTCGTTGGCCTGCTGCTCAAGACTGCTGGTCTCGTGCTGTTTTTTTGCTATTTCCAACGAAAAGTCTGATGTTTTCTTCTGCAGGGAATCACGCTCAGAAATAAGCTCCTTGAATTTCCTGCTCAGCTGTTCTTCCATTGCCTTCTTTTTTTCAAGAATCTTTTCTTTTTCCCCTATTACTACCGTAAGGGAAGAGAGCTCTTCACCGAAGTCTTTTTCATTCCTCATTATCTGCTTGACCTGTATTCGCAGTCTCTCGGTTTCCCTTTCCTTGAAAGAAACCTCTGAGTCAAGGGTTTCTTTTTTCATTATGGAAGCTTCCTCGACTTCGATCCTCATTGTTTCATATTTTTCCTCTATCCTCGAATTTGCATCTGTTTCTTCTTCCAGTTTTTTAATCTTTTTTTCCATTGCGGAAATTTCAGAACCCACTTCTTCTGTCTTTTTCTGGAGGGTTTTTATCTGCTCTTTCTTTTCTTCTATGGAATAGAGCTTTGCCATGTCTGTTTCTGTCTTTGATATCTCTGAAGAAATCTGTTCTATGTCCATGGAAAGCAGGTCCCTTTTTTCATATACCTCTTTCAGCTCTCTGTCTGAAGATTCTACCTTCTTTTTTAATGATTCAATCAAAGGAATCATGTCTTTCCTTATTATCTCCATGTGTTCTCTGGTTATCTTGCTTTTGCATACAGGGCAGGTGTCCATTCTGGAAATCTTTTCCAGCATCTTTTTCTGGTTTTCTATCTCGGCTTCGCTCGTGTGGCCTATTTTTTCAAGCTCTGAACCACGTTTTAATACAATGGCTATGGAATCTCTTTTTTCTGACAAACTGCGTTTAAGCCTGTCCATCTTATCTTTGGAAGACTTCCTGTCAGAAAGAGTTAGAGAAACCGATTCTATCTGCTTCAGAAGAATGTCTGATTCATGAGAATAACTCTGAAGAAGGGAATTCTTGTCCTGCAGCCTTTCCCCGGTATTCTTGAGCTCTGACCTTTCCATATAGAATCTTTTCCTGATATCTTCAAGTTTCTCAAGCTCTGACTTTTTCTTTTCAACTTCCTTTGCCTTGTTGTCAGAACTCCACCCTGTTTTTTTCAGCTGCTGAATTGTTTCTTCAAGAGATTTCATTGACTCCTGGAGATCTTTTTTCTGGCGTGAAAGCTCAGAGATTTTTGATGTGTAGTTTTCTCTTTTAACTCCCAGGGCTGCGAGCTCTGCACGTAAATTTGCTATTTCCCTGTTTATTGCCTCCTGCTCTATTCCAGTGGATTCCTGAATCTGCCTGTTTATTGCTGAAATCAAAGCCTCTGTGTTTTTTGCCTCTGTTTCAAAGCCAATAATTGCTTTTTTTGCCAGGGAAATCTCCTTGTTCTTCTTTTCTATTTCTGAATTCAGCAATTCTGCCTCTTTTTTCTTTTTTGTGAGGTCAAAACCAACTATGCTTGCTTTTAATTTTCTTATGTCTGACTCCAGTTTTTTGTATTTCAGCGCCTGCTGCCTTTCCTTTTCAAGATTATTGAGATATGCTGTTCTTTCCCTCAGGATTGAACCAACTTCCTTCAGCTTTTCTTCTGTCTTCTCCAGCTCATGCATTGATTTTTCCTTTCTGGATTCATATATGGAAATTCCGGAAACCTCTTCAATGATACTGCGCCTTTCTTCTGCCTGCATTCTTACAAAATTCTGAATCTCTCCCTGAAGTATTATGTTGAATCCCTGGGGATCAATCCCAGCCTGCGCCAAGAGGCTAAGGACATCCTGCCTTGTTTTTGTTTCGTTGTTTATCTTGTATATGCTCTGCCCATTTTTTCTTACTATCCTTTTTATCGAAATCTCTTGGTTGTTCACAGAGAAGGTTTTGTCAGAGTTGTCAAAGACTATTTCTACAGATGCCTCTTTTGCGGGGCTAAGGTCTTTAACTCCAAGAAATATCAGGTTTCCAGCCCTTGCCGCCCTGAGGGATTTCATACTCATTCTTCCAAGAACAAAGCATACTGCATCAGAAATATTGCTCTTGCCGCTGCCATTCGGGCCAAGGAACACGTTTATCCCGGGAGTCAGAAGAATTTCTGTTTTTCTCGGAAAGCTTTTGAATCCCTGCATCGCCAGTCTTTTTATGTACATTTTTAATTCAACAGATTTGGTTTTTTAATTATTCTTATATTATGGGATATGCCCCGGGGTAATAGTCCAATTTATCCTCATTAATCACCACAACGAAGTCATAATGATTGATTGTATCTGAAAACTTATCTCTTAAATCTAACATTATTTTATGAAATTTATTAAAATTTTCAATTTCAAAATCAAGTTCAATATCCCAAGAGCCTATTTGATTGATTATATAAGTGAGGTTTTTTAAATTATTGCAATAACTAAAAAATTCTTTATATTTTTCTTTTGTTTGATTTTCAAATTTTATTAAAGCCTTACAATAAATCCAATCAATTTTGTTAAGGTCAAGAAAGATTCTGCTTATTAAAATTATATTTTCTTTTTTTAAATTTTTTATCCTATAATTTACAATCCTAGGGGTAGTTTTTAATTTGTAAGCAATTTCAGTAATTGGCATTCTTGCATTATTAACTAATAACTTAATAATTTCTTCGTCCATTTTGTCAATTTTTAGATTTTCTCTCCTTCCTCCTTGATAAACTACAGGATAATGCCTTTTCTCTTCCACGAGATATTTTTTTCTCCAGTGAGGAACACCTAAACTAATAGATGTCTCCCTAGAAGATACATATTGACTAAACTTTTCGTCTAATTCTTTTATTGCCTCATCAAATTCATACACATCTTTCACGAGATATCCCACTATAAGATCCCATTTTCCAGAACAGGTTGCTATCCATTCTGTTTTTTTATGTGCTTTGAGGAACTCTGTAATTTCATTTATTTTTTGTTTATCCGCATTTTCAAAAGAAAGATAAATTTTGTACTTTGAAAAGCCTAATTTGTACGTATCAATAACAGTAGCAAATCTTGAAATGTATTTTTCTTTGATTAGTCTTTTTATCCTATAACCAACTGTTTGCTTTGATAAGGCTACTTTTTTACCTATCTCTGAATCTGTCTGTCTGCAATCAATATCTAACTGGTAAAGTATTTTTCTATCTTTTAAATCTAGAATATTATCCAACATTTTTAATATAATTACATATTGTATTTAAATCTTGTCGTTTTGACAAAAAAAACTATACAATATTATTTATACTTATTATTATTCAATAATAGTAACTAAACAGGGATTAAAATAAGATGAAAAACAAAAAAACAACAGAAACAGAAGTGCCAGTATGGAAAAGATTTGAAGATCTGGATGGAAGAAGTTATCTACAGGATAGTGTCTTAAGAGCTATTAGGGATAGAAAATTTGAAACTGCTTTAGGCTTAGTTTGTATGTATGAAGATCATATGTATTCCTATCGCGGAAGTGCAAGATCAAAGGGATTGATGAGTCCCCCTATTACCGAAATAGCATCTGCTCTAGAAGAGAGGATTAAAGCTTCATTAACATGTTCCAAGATTTTAGGAAAAACAAATAATCCTTTTGCTTATAATCTTTTTAACAGTACCTATGATAGAGCTGTAGATAATCTCTTAAATTTATGTAAAAATCTTGAATCTGGAATCGAATATGATCTGATGAGGGTGGAAAGAGATTTGGCAAATGGAAAAAGGGATGGATATTTGAGTTTTGATTTTTATACAAGAAGTGATGAAGCTATTAAACTTGCTGAAAAAGGATTAAGATGGTCAAATTCTTTGAATCACATTAAAAAATCTGACAGAAAAGATGCAAAAAGGAGGACTAAAAAAGGAGTTCATTCATTTAGTGGTCATGCCTTTCCCAACAGAATCTTTAGTGGAGAAAGAGAAAGGGAGAAAAAAATTGAATCGTATAAAGATTTTTTCTCTCAGAAGATTGAAGAAGCAAAAAGACTTAAGGAAATGGGACATCAAATAGATTTAGATTGGCGTAGAGAAAGAGAATTTAGAAAAATGAGTCCAGAAATAAAAGAGAGAATCCTAGAGAAAGATAAACCTAAATTTAATCTTATTTTAAGACTTAAAAAAATCTTTAATTGAAATTTATTCAGAACAGCTTCCTCTGCCCTGAATCGTGGCTGGCTTTTTTCCAGGTTTTCCAGCTCTTCCTGAAAATTCCCTTGTGTTCCAGCTTTTTTATGTTTTTTTGCAGGAATTTTGCTGTTCTTGGGTCTGAAGAATACCCTGATCCTATATGGTCCCCGTATTTTTCCCTCAAAATGTCCATTTCTCTTTCCCTTTCTTCTTTCGCAAGTATGGATGCTGCAGAGACGGCAACGTGATTCACGTCTGCCTTGTGCTCGCAGAAAATCTCAAGGTTAGAAAGATTCTCTATCTGTGTCTGGACTGTTTCCCTCCACCTTGTCCTATTTGTCGACGGGCAGTCTATGACGACTTTTATCTTCGTTCCGTTGTTTTTTTCAGGGGTGTTTATTTCATTGATAATTTTTGCGGCCATTTCCGCCTCAAGGTCATTGAGATTTGTTCCTGAACTTCCTTTTCCATCAATTTCTTCGGGAAACTTTGCCTGAACAGAAAAAGCCTCTGCCTTTTCCTTTATTATAGCCTCCAAAAAAGCCCTTCTTTTTTTTGTCAGCTGCTTGCTGTCTTTCACTCCGAGCCTTTTCAGCTCCCTTTCTGTTTCTGTTGTGATAAGGCAGCCGGCAAGAATCATCGGGCCTATGACTGGGCCTCTTCCAGCATCATCAATCCCGAGAATAATTTTTCCCTCTTCCATTTTCAAAAGAAAAAAACATTTTCTGTTTTTAAAACTTTATGTTGCTTTAAGAGTGCTGCCATTTCATGAAAAAAGATATAATAGACTAAAAACCAAATCAATAAATTTTAATGGATTAAAAGATGCAAAAGAATTGTTAAATTCATTGGGAATTTTCTGTACTTTAACAGGTCCAAATTCTGATAGAACCCACTATTTAACTATTCCTCGATTTGATACTATTAAAGAATTTTCTGATTTTGTTAAAACAGCAATAAGAAAGGGGTAAGATTTAAAAGCAGATATACTTACCAATCTTAAAGCAGCGTAGAGGAGTCTGGAGTCCTCGCAGGGCCCATAACCCTGAGATCAATGGTTCAAATCCATTCGCTGCTATTTTTTCTAAAGAAATCTTTATAATATATCAGAATCCTATATTCCTAAGCCTCAGTCGCTCAGTGGTAGAGCACTAGGTTGCTAACCTAGGCCCTTCGGGGTTCGCAGGTTCGATTCCTGCCTGAGGCGTTTTTGGTTTTTTTTCTTATAAAAATAATCCCCTCACCCAACGACAAACCTGTCCCGTCCTGAGTGTTTGGCCTTGTAAAGGGCTTTGTCTGCCCTAATCTTGAAGGATTTTTTCGTGTCCTTTTTTCTGTATTCTGTCAGGCCTCCTGAAACAGTGATTCCATGTCTCTTCAGCATTGCATCTGATTTTATCGCTCTTCTGAGCCTAGAGGCCAGTTTCTTGGATTTTCCGATTCCTGTTTCAGTGAGGAGTATAAAGAACTCTTCTCCGCCAAATCTGGAAATGACGTCTGATATCCTGAGCTGCTTTCTCAGGATTTCTGCAAGCCTTACAAGAATTTCATCTGCCTTTAAATGACTATATGTATCGTTTACCTTCTTGAAGAAATCTATATCAATTACCAAGAGGCAAAGTTTTTCATGCCCTCTCCCTGCTTTTTCCATTTCCATGTCGAGCATGTTGTCGAAAAACCTGCTGTTGTACAATCCTGTTTTTTCGTCATGAGTTGCTGCTTCATAGAGCATTGAAACAGACTCGTTCATGGCGCTGAAAAGGCCCTCTATTTTTTTCCTGAACATTGGGTCAAGGGCAGAGATTTTTTTGCTGAGTTTTTTGTCCATTTTTTATTAAAGAAGAATATGTTTAATAAGTTTATTGATTAATGCCCTATATAAAAAAGTTTTATAAACTTTGTTTTCTGAATAACACAATGTTTGAACAATGGAATTTGTGGAGCATTAACAACTGGGATGTATGGAAAAATATGACCCAATACCAGCAGGGGCTATTGGGGGGGATTGCTCTTGCAGTCATTCTTCTGATAATGGTTGTTGTGGGAATTGTACTGTACATTTACTTCGCTTCTGCATGGTATGCTATTGCAAAAAGAATGAAGCATAGAAATGCGTGGCTTGCCTGGATTCCAATAGCAAACATTGCCCTCTGGCTGCAAATGGGGGGATTTCATTGGGCATGGATATTCCTGCTGCTGATTCCTTTCGTTGGGTTTATTGCGGTAGGTGTTCTCTTCATTATTTCCAGCTGGAGAGTATTTGAAAGATTAAGATATCCTGGCTGGCTTGCACTGGCTCCTTTGCTCGGAATTCTTGGCGGAGGAGCAGGGTTCCTTGCATATGCAATTGTAATAGGAATTGTTGCCTGGAGAAAGAGATAATTTTATTCTTTATTTGCTGATATCGCTCGTCTTCTTGTAATTGATGTAAAGCTTGTCAAGGATGGAAATGATCCGTTGTCTTTGCTCTGTATTTCCAAGCCCTTTCCAATCCAGCAAAGCAAAATCAATCTCTTCCTCTGTTTTTCTGACAGCTTCTGCCACCATCTCTTCCATCAGGGGAAAAGAATATTGTGGAATAACATGGGATATTGCAACATTTGATTTTAGCTGTATGGAATTAAAACTTGGGCAGTAATGCGGGCCGCCTATTGCTATGGCAACTTCATGGTACTGGTTTTCCTGAAAATCGCTGATTGAATCACTGATCGCCTTTGCGACTACAAATCCTGCCCTGCTATTAGTCCATTCTGCTTCTGTGGAACCTATTTCTATGAACAAACAAGGCTTCTCTATCAAAGGGCCATGGTGTGTTGCTTCCATCGTGACTTTGTAATCCCCAAGCCCGTGTTTGGAAAAGCTTTCGTTCAGTTTTCCAAAGATGTGCTTCATGAAAAGCGCAGAGCTTTTGCAGACAAGGTTTTTTTCTCCGCCTAATTCAGCAAGCCTCCAGTTTCCCGGCGCATGGACAGACAAAGTCTTCTCTTTGCTTTCTGACTTGTGCTTAGAGGCAAAGATTATGAAGTCGTGCTGGTTTATCTTTTCCATGTCTAGATTTTCCGTATAAATAATTTCCTTATCAACAAGATAAAACTTAAACTGACCGAACTGGCTTAATTGCGTCGTTATGTTTATCCCTGCCTTGTCCAGTTTGCTCGCAACGATAAGGAATTTTTGATATTTTGGCATGATTTTATTAAATATGATGGATATAAAAAGATTATTAGAGTTTATATTCATTAATTCTGTTGTATGATATAAATATTTATTAATGGTTGCCTTATCTTTTTCTTATGGAAGTTAATCCAACTTATGAAACATTCGGAAGGAGTGTTTCTCTTCAGGGAATGGCAAAAGTAATTGATATGCCTAAGTTGGGAATTCTAAGCAGATCTCACTTTTTTAATCCAGATAAACTAAATCAGGAACTTCATAATCTTCTTGGTTATTCTGAGAAGAACATACTTGTTTACTTTAGGAATATTGCCAGGGGAATTGGAGGAATTGATACTAACCCAAGAAGAAAATGGTGGGAAACCATCCAGACATTCAAACGCTATCTTGGAGAGAATTTTCCTGCAGGTCTTGAAATGGAATATTGGTATGGTCCAGAAGGTAAAGAACAATCATCGCCTGAGTTTAAGAAAAGGCCTCTCCCATATCAGGCTTTCATAAAATTATTTGATAATGCACTCCAGGGATTTTCATGTTTTGTTGGAGAAGGCAAAGAGGGTGTTAGTTTTAGTTCAGATAGGACAAACTATGGAACAATAAAACCAGGAGAAGCATTAATTCATAATCATCAAACCCTTTGGACAGGGGATAGGGATGTTTTTCTAAAATCTGCAGAGAGGATATCCCAAGCACTTCATTATATGGAAAGATATCATAATATTGGAATAGGGGGATTAAATTGCTGTTCAGCAGAAGTAAGAATCATATCCCAATCTGGAAAAGCACTTATTGGAGGCTTAATGGGGGATGATAGTTTTACGCTTCATATAAATCAACCTTCTTTGGAAAAGATAGTAAGAGAACACAATCAAGAAGCTAAATTCCTCCCCGAATGATTTATTAATATTGTTTTTTTGAAGTATCTATGATAGAACTTGTTAAGATTGCTATAGGAATTATTGTTCTTATCATGGGCATTCCAATAGGAAACTACCTGGCAAAGCAGACAAAAGAAGAGTTAAGTCAGGGACAAAGGTGGTTCAAGATTCTCATTCTTCTTAGCCTTGCAGGATCTGTTGCTGGGCTGGTATTAAAAAACGATGCCTTATTTTTTAGCTTTCTTTTTATTGCCATTGTTACAAGCAGGAGCCTGAGGAATAAAAAATAAAAAACAAAATGTTATACCTGGTTGGTCTTGGTCTGAGCAATGATAGCATTTCAAAAAAAGGTCTCGATGCTGTAAAAGAATGCGAGAGGGTTTATCTTGAATCTTACACAGTTGAATTTCCCTATGATGTAAAGGAGCTGGAAAAAACAATAGGGAAAAAACCAGTAATTGCCGATAGGGAATTTGTGGAAGAAATGAAGTTTTTGGATGAGGCAAAAAAAACAGATGTTGCCCTATTGATTTACGGAAGCCCTTTGGCAGCCACAACGCACATTTCAATAATGCAAGAAGCCAAGAGAAAGAAAATCGCAACAGAAATAATAGAAAATGCCTCGGTTTTTGACGCTGTTGCAGAAACTGGACTACAGGTTTACAAGTTTGGAAAAACCGCGAGCATGCCTGGGTTTTCTGCAGACAGTTACACGAGCATTATCAAAGAAAATAAGGGCATTAAGGCGCATACGCTGATATTGATAGACATTGGCCTTAGCTTTCAGGATGCTTTGAAAAAGCTGGAGGGTGATTGCAATAAAAATGGCGTTAAAATGGATAAGATAATCATCTGTGAGAGGCTGGGATTGCCAAATTCGCATATATATCATGACACTCCAAACAGGCTGAGATACCTGAAGATCAAGGCTCCTTTCTGCATCATAATTCCAAGCGAGCTGCATTTCATCGAAAAAGAGTTTTTGGAAAAGATTTAAAATAAGAGTTTTCTGTATAATTTCATGGCTATAAAAAATTTCAAAAATATTAGTTCTATTATAGCTGTTATTATCTAAACTGACAGATTTAACCTGTCTAAAAGATTAAAAATGATAAATACTAAATAATAAAATGTATGATTTCAAGAAAACAGAGGAAGAAGTTCTGGCCTTTTGGAAGCAAAAAGGAATTTATGAAAAGCTGAAAAGAAAAAACCAGAGGGGTAAAAAATTCTATTTCATGGACGGGCCTCCTTATGCCACAGGCCATATCCATATGGGAACAGCATTGAATAAGGTTCTGAAAGACATAGCGATGCGCTCCCAGAGAACAATGGGAAAAAATGTTTTTGACAGGATAGGATACGATACTCACGGCCTGCCAATAGAAAACAAGGTTGAGAAAAAACTTGGTTTCAAGAAAAAAGAGGACATAGAAAAGTATGGTGTCAAAAAATTCATAGACGAGTGCAAGAATTTTGCGACAGAGTTTATAGATGTCATGGACAAGGAATTTGAAAACCTCGGAGTCTGGATGGATTTCAAAAATCCTTACTTAACATTTACAAAGGGGTATATAGAATCTATATGGGATACCTTCAAGAAAGCTGATGAAAAAGGGCTTTTGTATCTTGGAAAATATCCTATCCATGCCTGCCCCCATTGTGAAACAGCTGTTGCATATAATGAGATAGAATACACGCAACAGTCTGACCCATCTGTTTACGTGAAACTCAGGATAAAAGGAGAGAAAAACAGGTATCTCATAATATGGACAACAACCCCATGGACATTGCCAAGCAATTCCGGAGTAATGGTTAATCCAAAGTTTGATTATGCTGAATTGGAAGTCGGAGAAGAAAAATGGATAATAGCAAAAGAAAGAGTGAAAAATCTCTTTGAAAAATTGAAGGGCAAATACCACATAAAAAGAGAATTCAAAGGAAAAGAATTGGAAGGATTAAGGTATGAGAGCCCCCTCTCAAAACATCTCAGTCTTACAGAATTAAAAGATGCTTATAGAGTTATTCTGAGCGAGAGGTATGTCAATCTGGAAGAGGGAACAGGGCTTGTTCATACTGCTCCGGGCTGTGGTAAGGAAGATTTTGATGCGGGGAAAAAGGCGGGGCTTCCTGTGATAAGCATTGTTAATTTAGATGGAAAATTCACAAAAGAGGGAGGAAAATACTATGGAAAAAAGGCAAGAGTTGTCGACGAAGAAATAATAAATGATTTGGAAAAAGAAAATTCTCTGGTTTACAAAGAGAATTATTCCCATGACTATCCTATATGCTGGCGTTGTAAAAGCCCTCTTTTAATGATTTCTGTTCCGCAATGGTTTTTCAAGATAAGTGAGATACATAAAAAAATCTTAAAATCAAATGATGAGGTTGTTTGGCTCCCGGCTTATATGAAACTAAGAATGAAAGCCTGGCTTGAGGGAATTTCTGACTGGCCCATATCAAGAAACAGATACTGGGGAACACCTCTTCCCATATGGATATGCAAAGAATGTGGTAAGAAAACAGTCATAGGTTCTATAGATGAATTAGAGAAAAAATCAGGGAGAAAAATTCACGAAGTCCACAAACCAGAGATAGATGATGTTGTCTGGAAATGCAAATGCAGAGGAGAATTTAAGAGGATTCCAGAAGTTCTCGATGTGTGGTTTGATTCCGGAGTTTCAAGTTGGGCTGCTCTTGAATATCCAAAGAACAAAAAACTCTTCAAGAAGTTCTGGCCGGCTGACCTGAATATTGAAGGAACAGACCAGTTCAGGGGCTGGTGGAATTCCCAGATGATACTTTCTGAGATAAGATTTGGAAAAAAACCATTCAATAACATATCTGTCCACGGCCTTGTTCTCTCAATAGGAAAAGTGAAGATGTCAAAATCTCTTGGGAACATTGTCTCTCCGCATGAAATAATTGAAAAGTATGGAAGGGACAAATTAAGGTATTATTTTGCAAGGGTCTCCAGGGGAGAGGACTTTGCCTCCTTTGATGAAAAAGAGTTCAGGAATATTGGGAATTTTTTCAGGATATTGGCCAATGTAAACAATTATGTAAACCAGCTGGAAAAGAAAAAATCAAAAGCCCATGTTGAAGACAAGTGGATTTTATCGAGATTCAATTCTCTTTTGACAAACCTGCAAGAAAGTTATGAAAAATTCAAGTTCTATGAAGCAGTCCAGAAAATAGAGAATTTCATTGTGGAAGACCTCAGCAAGACATACATAAAAATAGTGAGGGAAAGAGAGAATGAAGTTTGTGAAATTTTAAATGAGATAAGGAATGGGCTGTTAACTGTTGTTTCTCCGATAATACCTTTTTCAACAGAAACAATCTGGCAGGAATTAAGAAAAAAAGGAATTGTCAAGGAAGAAAGCGTCCATCTCTCTGCCTGGCCAAAAGCCGACAGGAAGAAAATCAATAAAAAACTTGAAGGAGAATTTGAACTTGCATTAAAAATAATTGAAAAAGGCCTTGCAGAAAGAGATAAGACGGGAATAGGATTAAGATGGCCTTTGCAAGAGATAAAAATTTTCTCGAAAGATAGGAAAAATATGAAAGGTTTTGAAGATATAATAAAAAGCCAGCTTAACGTGAAGTCTGTAAAATTTGAGCCGCCTGCTTCAAAAGAAAAAGGGCTCTATATAGAACTTGACACGAAGCAAACGCCGGAACTCGAGGCAGAGGGCTATGCCCGCGAGCTCTCAAGACAGGTTCAGGATTTCAGGAAAAAGCTTGGGCTGCAGAAAAAGAACACTATAGAGCTGTTCATAGCAACAGATGAAGCCTTTAGTGAAGTTCTTGAGCCATGGAAAAATATTCTCAAAGACAGGACAAATTCAAAAAAAATAGAATTCTTTACCGACGGCAAAATTGCACATAAAGAAAGATTTAAAAATAAAACTACCTTTTCAATAAAAGATAAAAGAGGGGAGATAGCTGTAATTGTTACTGATAGGTAATCTCATAAGGGTTACTCTTTTATCATAACAATATTTAAAAATCAATTTAGTGTCCAAAGATAAGAAAAAATGATAGTAAAAGAAGAATTTTTGAGCCGCCTGAGGAAGATTTTTGACCTGAATCTTTACGAGGTGAAAGTATGGACAGCGCTTCTTTCTAGGGGAACTTCAACTGCCGGGGAATTGAGCAGCATCTCGGATGTCCCACGAAGCAGGACATATGACATTCTTGAAAGCCTTGAGAAAAAAGGATTCATAATAATGAAGCTTGGGAAACCGATAAAGTTCGTCGCTTTGAAACCTGGAGAAGTTGTTGAACGTGTCAAAAAGAACCTCATGACAGATGCAAAAGAAAGATCAAGGAGACTTGAGACGCTGAGAGGAGATGAAGTTTTGGATGAGCTGAATTCCCTTTTCACAAAGGGAATCAAGTTTGTTGAGCCCTCTGATCTTTCAGGGAGCATAAAAGGAAGGCAAAATATATACAATCACCTTGACATGATGATAAGGGAAGCTCAGAAATCGGTCACGATAGCCACGACAGAAGAAGGACTGAACAGGAAATTCGAGGCTCTGATGCCAAGCTTTGAAAAATGCAAAAAACGCGGAGTCAAAGTAAGGATTGCTGCGCCAATAACAAAGAACAATGCCAAGGTTGTAAAAGAAATCAGGAAATTCGCAGAAGTCAGGAACCTTGACAAGTTCAAGGCGAGGATGACAATTGTTGATGGAACCCAGATGATGTTCATGCTCCTTGACGATGAAAAGTTCCATCCAAATTATGATGTCGGAGTCTGGATAAACACAGAATTCTTTGCCCAGGCGCTGGAGCAGCTGTTTAATCACTCCTGGGATTCGTTGAAGCCTGCTAAGTGATTTAAATCTTGTTTGTGTTTTTCTTGTGATGACAATAAAGAGAATTTATGTTTTCAGGAAAGAGGATTTTAAGAAATGGCTGCAGAAAAATCATGACAAGGAAAAAATTGTTGAGCTTGTTATACACAAGAGACACACCGGCAAGAAATTTCCAACACACCATGAATTAATGCTTGAAGGCATAAGCTTTGGATGGATTGATACTATTATAAGAAGAATTGATGAGAATAAATTTATAAGGACTTTCCAGAGGAGAAATGAAAAAAGCTCCTGGAGCCAAAATACTTTAAAATATGCCGGGCAGCTGATCAAGGAAAAAAGAATGACTTCCCATGGGCTTGCATTCTACAAATCAGGAAAGAAGAAGAAAGCTTTTGACTATGGAATTCCCAAAAATCCAAAGGTTCCGGAAGACCTGTCAAAAGAACTTGATAAAAACAGAAAGGCAAAGGAAAATTTTAACAATCTGCCTAAATCGATCCGCAGAACTTATTTACGATGGATATTAATGGGAAAAACTCAAAAAACAAGGCACACCAGGACTTCCAGAGTTATTAACAGAATGAAAGAAAAAGATTGGAGAATATTAAAATTCTAAAATCTGTGATATTTGAAAAATAGAAGAAAAGAATGTTAAAAAAAATAAAATTATCTTCTTTTCTTTTTGTGATGAGCTTTCTTAGGCTTTCCTGCTTGCCCGCCAGCAATTCCTGAAAGAGTTGCCCTGAAACCGACAGGAGTCTGTACGGAAATTATGTGCAATGCCCTGTTTCCAGCGCCTCTTGCTTTTCCCATGTTCTGCCTTACGTCGTTGTCAAGCCTGTGCAGCTCTTTATTTGCCTTGATGACAGAAGCCTGCAAAGCACGCCTTGAAATCTTTCCGTAGAAAAATCTCTTGCATTCCCCGTCAAAATCATTAAGAAGACCCTGCTTTTCCTCCTGCCTTGCTCTTACAGTCTCTCCAGCAACGTTAAACTCTTTTATGGTCTTTGCGAAGAGTTCCTCATTCATCACCTTTACCTGAACCATGTTTTTCTTTTACCTCCTTTTATTGTTTCTGTACGCAATCAAAGAAATTATTCTTTAAATATGTTTTTGTTCAAACAGAATTTGCGGAGTTTTTTAATTAAATCTTATTTTGTGACGCGGTGCCTTCGGCACCCATCTTTACCCCACGCAACCTGAGGTCATCGTAGAGGTACCAGTAGTCGCCGCCCAGGAGAGACCTGTCGTCGAGATTCCTGAACCACATTTGTCTTGCAAATGGCTGGCTTTGTTTGTTAACATGACCTTTATTAACTGCCCAAACAGGCATTTTTTTTATTCCTGCGCTTCTAAGAAATTCTCCGTAAACTCTTGCTTCTTTTTCTCCGCCAAAAGCATAAACAGTTAAAGCATCAGAGCCAAGTCTGTCTGTTGGAATTTCAATGTTTTGTTTTGGAAAATCAACCGAATCCTTCAAGGCTTTTTCAACCTGCTCTTGAGTTGGGTAAAATTCGTTTTCATTTCTATGAGCTTCTGTTGATTGTGGTGCTGATTCAAGAATTGGTGAATTTCTTACTAATTTTGGCGTTCCGTTTGGAACATATAAAACTCCTTCTCTTGTCCAGTTTCCGTTTCTTGAAATGAAAGAATCTTTCCCTTGCTGGATTCTTAATAGAGCATTCTGCGGCAAAGAAATAACTTCATAGCCATTTTCTGTCAGAGTTTCAAGTGCCTTGTCAAAAGGAGCACAGACTATTCTTGATGCTACTCCTGTTGGCTTTATGTCATCTATAATTTCCATGATTTTCCCAGAAATCCTATATTTATAAATTCTTCCATATTGTTATTCTTTAAAAAAGGTAACACATTCTCACAAATCTCACATCTCTTCTATGGTTTCAATTCCCAAAAGGCCGAGGGAATTCTTCAGAACCTGCCTGAAAGCCTCGACGAGAGCCAAACGGAACGTCTCTTGCGAAGAACCAAGCACTTTGCAGGCATGATAAAATTCGTTGAAAATCTGGGCAAGTTGGTAGGAATAAGCTGCAATTACAGAGGGATTCAGGCTTTGGGAAGCAGCAGCAACAGCATCTGGAAACTGCGAAAGCTTCCTGACCAACCCGATTTCTTTTTCTTCAAGTTCCTCCAGTTCAAATTTTTTAAGAGTTGCAGCACTTTTCCTCAGTATGGAACTCGCGCGGGCATAGCTGTATATCAAATAAGGACCTGTGTCTCCTTCGAAAGAGATAAATTTCTTTGTGTCAAATATCATGTCAGACTTCCTGTTGTTCTTCAGGTCTCCGTAAAATATTGCTGCCATTGCCACTCTCATCGACCTTTTTTCCAGCTCTTTCCCGGAGATTTTTTTTATCCTCTTTTTTATTTCTTTTTCAGCAAGAGATTTTGTCTTTTCAAGAATTTCTTCCAAAAAAATTGTCTTGCCCTTTCTGGTTGAAAATTTCTTTCCTTTTTTATCAAGGTAAAGGCCGTGCTCTACATGAACACAATTTTTTGCCCAGCTGTAACCAAGGAGCTCAAGTATCTTAAAAAGCTGTTTGAAGTATAGTTTCTGCTCCTGGCCGACTTCGTAAAGCATTCTGTCAAACTTGTAACTATTGTGCCTGTCTATGGCTGCCGCAAGATCTCTCGTAATGTACAAAGTTGCCCCGTCGCTTTTTTCGATAATGGTATTTTCAAGCCCCCATTTGTTCAGGTCAACTATCAAAGCACCCTTGCTTTTTTGCAGAAGACCCTTATTTTCCATTTCCTTGATGACTTCCCTCGATTTTTTATTAAACATGGATTCGCTTTCATAAGCATCAAACTTTATTCCAAGGGTTTTATAGATTTCCTTGAAGTTTTCCATGGAGATTTCCTTGAAAAATTTCCACAGGAGAAGAGTGCTCTTGTCTCCATCTTCCATCTTTTTGAACCATTGCCTTGCCTCCCCCTCATATTTTTTCTTGTTTGCCTCTACATAAATCTCAAAAAGATGCTTTGTAAGTTTCTTGTCCAGCTTTTTTTCAGAGCCGAATTTTTTATATCCAAGTATGAGCTTCCCGAATTGGGTTCCCCAGTCTCCGAGGTAGTTTATCCTTGTCACCTTATGGCCTGCAAACTCCAGGATGTTAGACAGAGAGTTTCCTATTATCGTTGACCTTAAATGTCCTATGCCGAAAGGCTTTGCTATGTTTGGGGAGGAAAATTCGACAATCACTTTACTTTTTTTGCCAATCTTCGTGCTTCCGTATTCTTTTTTCTTTGATATTATGTCCCAGACGACTTGTCTCGCAAGGCTTTTCCTGTTCACAAAGAAGTTGATGTATGGGCCAGTAACTTGGATATCTTCAAATTCTGTTGCGGTAGGCTCTCCGATTTTTTCCCTTATAAGAACAGCTGTATCGTGCGGATCCGGCTCAAGCCTGTTTGAAAAGGAAAAGCATGGAAAGGCGTAATCTCCAAGTTCCTGGTTTGGAGGAATTTCTATCAGTCTTTCAATATTGGAATCATCTATCTCTATTTTCAGCGATTTCAGGGCTTTTTTCAGAAGCTTGACAACAGCGCCTTTCATATATTACCTGGGAAAAGATTATTAATAAAACTTACTTTAATTTCAAAATCTCCAGGATGCCGTAGTGAATTTCCCCAACAGACAAAGAGGCATCTAAACTTATTATCGGCACCTTCTTTCTTTCCATATTGGGAATTATTGGAGCTGTAAACCTTTTATATGTTTTAATTCTTCTTTTTATTACTTTCAGGGAATCGTCTTTTCTTCCTTGCATCTCCAATCTTTTAATAAGCCTTTCAGCTGCTTTTTCTTCGCTCAGATAGAATCTTAAGACCTTCCCAATAAGACCCATCTTCAATGCTGTTTCTGTCTGGGTAATATTCCTTACTGCTCCGTCGAGGACATAGCCTCTTTCATCCTTTAGAGATGCTATTTCCTTTTCAATTAACAGAAAGATTTCTCTGTCGGGAAGGAAACCTCCTGATTCTATACGGTCTTTGTATGGCATCGTCAATTCATCTTCTCTCTTCCAGGATTCCCTGATTAATTCGCCTGTGCTTATGTGCCTAAAACCATAGGGAACAAGCAGCTTAGCCTGTGTTGACTTTCCTGCCCCCGGTATTCCAACAAAAAGAAGTCTCATCAAAGACATATTAAAAAAGGAAAACTCAAATTAATAAAGATATCTGCATCTGAAACGAGAAGTTTTTTAAGCAGTGTGTTTTCTATTTCTCATGAGGGAGTGCCCGAGTGGCCAAAGGGGCAGGACTTAAGTCGTATGGAAAACCAAGGTTTTCCATGACAAGTCACCTTTTCTTTTAGAGAAAGGAGACGTAAGAAATCCTGTGGCTTAGTGCCTTCGCAGGTTCGAATCCTGTCTCCCTCATTTTATGAAAAATAGCAAAAATTTTATTAGAAATAGGGGCAGAAATGCTAAAATCCTGCTTTTGATTCTTGCAGCATTAATTGTAATCAATTATCCTTTTTTGGATGAAACATTGACGAGATTCCTCAACACAGATGAGAAAGTTGTTGCGGAAAGAATTATTGACGGCGATACTTTTGAAACAGAAACAGGAAAAGCGAATGTGAGGCTTTTGGATGTTAATACACCGGAAAAAGGGGATTTTTATTATGATGAAGCAAAGAGCTTCTTGGAGTCAGAGATACTTGGAAAAAATGTCACGCTTAAATTCATAGGAGAAAGATATGACAAATACGGAAGAATTCTTGCCTATGTCTTTCTTGATGGAAAAAATATCAATAATGAGATGGTTGAGAGGGGATTTGCTAACTATTATTTCTATTCTGGCAAAGACAAATATTCCGGCGAGCTTTTGGATTCCTGGAACAAGTGCATGGAAAACAACATTGGCCTGTGCGAGAAGTCAGAAAACAGGTGTTCTTCGTGTGTTAAAATTTCAGGCTCTTCTGTCGCCAATTCCTGTTCTGTCTCCTGCGACATAACTGGCTGGAGTATCAGGGGAGAAGGCAGAGAAAAATTCATCTTTTCCAGTCAAGTTCTTCAGCCAAAGGGAAAAACGCCGTTTGTCTTAGATTTGTCAAATACAGATGGTTCCCTTTTTCTCAGAGATGATGAAGGAAAGCTGGTTGAATGGAAAAAATAACAAAGATAGCCATAATTCAATTGCGTAGTTTTAAATAGCAAGAAAACCAAGATTTTTTATCGATAACTGTTGGAAATAGAGCTTGGAAAACAAAACCAGGCACACTATTTCTTTAACTCGACATCGCTATGGCGAGTTCGGCTTGTTAATTGGATAAGTTAAACATGAATTGATAGCATCAAAATGGAAAGTTTTAGAAAGTTAGGCCTGAGCGAACCGCTTTTGAAATTACTAGAAAATGCGGGATTCAGGAAGCCTAGTGAGATACAGGAGAAGGTAATCCCCTTAGTCATGAGTGGAAAAGATGTCATTGGGGGAAGCGCAACAGGCTCTGGAAAAACTCTGGCATTTGGAACAGGCATCATAGAAAGGATTCAAAAAAATAAAGGGCTTCAGGCTCTGATTCTTGCTCCGACAAGGGAGCTGGCAGAGCAGGTAGGAAATGTGTTTGCCAGATTTTCAGCTTACAAGCAATTGAATGTAGCCATTGTTTATGGCGGAGTGAACATAGGCCATCAGATAAAAGACCTGAGAAATTCCGAGATTGTCGTAGGAACTCCTGGAAGGATAATTGACCATCTTGAGAGGGGAACTGTGAATTTCTCCAATCTAAAGGTACTTGTTCTTGACGAGGCTGACAGGATGCTTGACATGGGCTTTGTGTATGATGTTGAGAAGATAATAAAAAATTGCCCGAAAGAAAGGCAGACCTTACTTTTTTCCGCAACCATCTCTTCTGATATAGACCATATAGCAAAAAAGCACATGAAAAATCCTGAAACAATCTCTGTAGAATCCTATGTTGATCCTTCAAAGCTAAAGCAGATATATTACGATGTTGAAAAAAATCTGAAGTTTTCCCTTTTGGTTCATCTGCTTAAAAGAGAAAAACACAACCTTGTGATGGTCTTCTGCAACACAAGGCACAATACAGACTTCATAGGAAGAAATCTGGAGCGTCTTGGAGTAGAGGTTCTTGCAATACATGGCGGATTAACACAGCAGAAGAGGAACAGGATAATGGAGAAGTTCAACGAGAAAAAAGTCTATGTTCTCGTATGCACAGACATTGCAGCCCGCGGCTTGGACATAAAGGGAATCTCCCACATCTACAACTATGACATCCCAAAAACCAGCAAGGATTACATTCACCGCATTGGCAGGACAGCAAGAGCTGGAAAAGAGGGCATTGCAATAAACATCGTTTCGGAGAGAGATTATGATAATTTTGGAAATGTCCTTAAAGACCCTTCCTTGAGCATAGAAAGAATGGAAACTCCCAAGATAGAAACAGTGAGAATCATGCTCCCTGACCAATATGTGAAAACAAAAGAGAGATGGGACTCACAAGACTGGAGAGGCAGAAAATCCAGAAGAGAAAACAGCCAGCGCCATGGGAAAATTTATGATGAGGATTCCAGCAATGACCAAGGAAAAAATAAAGGCCAATGGCAGACTTTAGGAGAAGGAAAGACTTATGGAGAAAGAAACATCAATCAGCATTTTTCAAAGACAAGAGAAAACTTTGGAAGAGGAAACTTCGGAAACAGAAATAACAGACCTGGAAGAAACAGCAGGGGAAGAGGCGGCGGAAGAGGATTCGGGGGCAGAAGGAGAATTCCCCAAAGAAGCGGGAATTACAGAAACCATGGAAAAAGCAGGGGAAATAGGTCTGGAAATTTCAGCAGAAGAGGTGGGTTTTAATTTTCTTTTATATAAAATTCTATAAAAATATTTTTAAACTATGGTTTGTGAGTTAATTTATGGCAAAAGATGGTGTGATAAAAAGAGTTTTCATCGCAGGAGCTGCTGCTGCCTTGAATTACAAGGAAAAGCATCCGCATGCCGGAGAATCAGAAATCATGTCCAATGTCACAAGACAGATGGAAAAGCTGATCAAGGACATAGAGAAGGATTGATGATCTTTTCTCAATAATGAAATCTTCTTTCGTATTCTGAATGGCTAAACCATTCAAGAATTATTGTAAAATAAGCCAACATAATTTTGAAATTCAACGACAGCCGATTAGCAACAACCTTCATTCAACACGCTCCCTTGAAACAGAACCTGAACAGGATAATCTTTATAAATCATAAAAAACCTAGTTTAAAGTAGACTAGGTCGGCAGGTTAGCCCTCTGCCATTTGCAAACGGGCTTCATGGCAAACTGCAAGGAAGTTAGTGACAGACATTGTCAATTGGTCCTTATTCCGACGTTGACGTTTTGTCCGCTTCGATCTTGCATATGCGAAACGGGTCAGGCCTTGATCGGAGCAGCCCTAAACATTTGTAAAGGTGCTTAGCGGGTCGCAGAACCGAGAAAGATTAAGGGAAGCTCGTTGATGATTCTGAAGCTGGCTTCCGAGTCTACGCTGAAAATACTGGAAAAATCAAAAGATCGTGTTTCTAAAGCTAAATTAACAAATTTTATAAAGGGCTTGTTTTTATTTTGAAAATGGAATGGTATGATTTTTTTAACTGGTTTATAGAAAGTTGGATTAAAATTCAGCCAGAGGAAGAGAAAGTGTTGCGCTGTGATTATTCCAAATGCCAGGGGGTTATTGAAGAAAACAAGATTACGTATGATAAAAAAAATGGAGATATTTATCATGTCGGAACATGTGCATTTTTTGCAAAGGCACCTGAATCGTGGAAATCTGGGGAAGAAGTGCTTTCAGGTATAGCTCACATTTCCCGCGAAAAGGCCTTAAAACTCCTGCGTAAAGGAATATTAAAACAATCAGGGAAACCTGTTCAGGGTCTCGAAGAGAGAGCGTCTGATTAAAAACCAAGAGCCGGAAGATTATATTCTTATTTCAAATATCTCAAGGAAAACATTAATAAAATATATTCCACACTTTTATACATGAAAGAGGTGGTAATATGAAGGAGGTTGTAGTTAGAAAGGCAGATAAAACTGCACAATTCTATCTCGTTGCAGCAATCATCATTGCAGCCATAATCATAAGCGTTGTTGCTGTTTCAAATTATTCAAAAAAGAGCGAATTCAAAGACATAGAAAGCCTTAAAGAAGAAATTCAGATAGAAAGCGCAAAAACGATTGATTATGGAACAAACAACAAGCTCAGCCAGACACAGATGAATCTGCTTCTCCAGGATTTCACGCAAAGATACATAGATACCGAGTCAGGAGACAAGAACCTTTATTTTGTTTTTGGAAACCAGGGAAACATGACGCTGAGAGGATATCAGGGAACTGCGCATTCTGTTTCTCTTGACGGGACACAGGTAACTAGCTCTTCCGGAGGATTTTTGGGAACTGTTGTTCCAACAGCAGCCAGCATCACGATGGGCATAGATAATAATGCATACATCTTCACCCTGAAGGCAGGGGAAAACTTCTTTTTCGTTATTTCCAGGGAAACAGGAGGGGAAAGCCATGTTGTCACGGGATAAAATATATTTTAGTAACAGAAAAAATGCCGATAATGAATATGTAGTGTTAGCGAATGCTTCAATATTAAATACTAAAAATTTATTAAATTATGAGCTGTTTGAATAAGCATATCAAGATGTTAATAAACAAAAAAAAAGGAGTGAGCGTCCTCATAGGCTATGTTCTTCTAGTGGTTTTTGCAGTAATAATAGCAGCGATAGTCTTTACATGGCTGAAGAGCTATGTCCCGGCAGATACTTTAAAATGCCCTGACGGAGTTTCTGTCTTCATCAATGAATTAACATTTGATAATTCCACCCGCGAGATGAACTTAAGCATAAGGAACAACGGAAGATTTGACATCGCAGGATATTTCATACATGCAACCAACAGCTCTTCTCAGGAATTGCCAACAATAGACCTTTCTGCTTATTTAAATCAGAATTACAGCGCAATTAAATTCGGGAATTCTGTTATTATTCAAGATAACAATATTTCTCTGATTGGAGAGGGGAATCTCTTCAGGCCAGGGGATCAAAAAAGCAATATCTTTGATATTCCTGCAGCGGTTGGCCAGATTTATTCTGTCAGAATAATTCCAACGAGATTCCAGGAAGAGGACAACAAGCAGAGATTTGCAAGCTGCAGCGATGCCAAGGTACAGCAGCCTATCGGAGCCCAATATATCTGCGTTCCCGATTGCAGCGGAAAAGTCTGCGGGGGCGATGGCTGCGGGGGGAGTTGCGCTCCGGGATGTAATTCTTCCACAGAATTTTGTGATGCTGTTGGGCAGTGCATCTCAAATACCTGCACCCCTGTTTCAAATCCATGCGGAACAATGGTCTGCGGAACAGCGACCAATGGAACCTGCGGACAGGTTAGCTGCGGAACATGTTCCGGAGGATTGTCCTGCAACGCTTCTGGCCAGTGCGTCGGAAATTGCGGCAACGGCGCCATTGAGACAGGAGAGACCTGCGATGATGGAGATGCTGCTTCCGGAGACGGATGTTCAAGCACCTGCCAGATTGAGTCTGGATGGAGTTGCACTGGACAGCCAAGCCAATGTTATATTGTTAATAGTTGCCCCAGTTACTGCACTTCTCTGAGCTATGGTTCTGGTTTTTGCACTAACAGCGCGGGAAACTGCCAGAGTGGCGGCGGGACTTATGAATCAGGAGGAGACCCATTATGTATAGGGGGATCCCAAGCAGACACCTGCTGCTGCGTTTCTGGTTCAGGATCAACTTTCCTATTTTTTGATAATTTCGAAGGATATACTAATAATCGTGGGATTCCACTATATAATGAGATGGCTGTAAACGGATGGACTATCATAGATAACACACATCCAATTACAGACGATGATGTTTATTTAAATAACACTATTCAATATCAGGGAGTCTACTCTGTTCTGATTCAAGATGAGTCAGAAATAATGGGAAACATAAGCACAACAGGATATAACAATATAAATTTTGGATATGCCAGAAGAACTCTTTCTTTGGAAGGAAGCGAGCGTTTCAGGATATACTGGCGTGTTGGCTCCACAGGAACCTGGACACAGCTGGAATCAACCAACAGCGTTACATGGCAACAACAACAATGGAGTTTAACTGGTGCAGAAAACAAGTCATTAATACAGATAAGATTCTTTTTAGATGGGGAAAATACAGACTATGGCCTTGCTGACAACATCACAATAACAGGATCGTGACAGAATTAAATTAAATTTATAAAATCAAAAGCATTAGATAAAACAACATGGACAGAAAGGAAAAAAGAAGAAAGGCGGTTTCTCCTGTCATTGCCACAACGCTCTTGGTTGCAATGGTCGTTGTCGTAGGACTCATAGTCTTTCTTTGGTTCAAAGGATTCACGCAGGAGGCCATCACAAAGTTTGGAGGCACAAACATAGAGCTCATATGCAAAGATGTTGAATTTGATTCCAGCTATTCGGGAGGAATTCTTTCTATTTCAGACATAGGAAATGTTCCAATCTACAGCTTCAAGGTAAAAGTGGAAAAACCTGGAAGCCATGAGACTTTTGACATAGAAAACATAGTATTGGGATGGCCTGACACAGGACTGAACCAGGGAGGAATTTTCTCAGGAGACATAAGCTCTTCTGCATCTGGGGCAGAAAAAATTGTCCTCATTCCTGTATTGAGGGGGATTTCTGATTCCGGGGCAAGAACTCATGCATGCGATGAGCAGTATGGAAAGGAAATAATATTGTGAATCTTTTAAAAATACATATTGTATTACATATGTGTTATGTGTATCGCTTAGATCAAACTCAAAAAAAACAAGAGTATAAAAACGAAAATGAGACGCAAAGAGAATAAGTCTATATTTTTAGAGCATTTTGGAGATACTCCTCAACTTAGAGTTATAGATTTTTTGATAGATAATCATTTCTTTGATTATCCTATGACTGAGATTGCAAGAGAAAGCAACGTTAGTTATAACTCTATTAAAATATTTTTCTTTAATTTTATTAAAAGCGGGATTGTTATAAAAACAAGGAAAGTCGGAAAATCAGATTATTATAAATTGAATATGGATAATCCTTTTGTACAGAATCTTATCAGGCTTGATTGGAGTATTGTAAAGCAAGATTTGGGGATGTTAGAAAAAGAGGAAAGAAAAAAGCCAGTATTTCCAACATCAAATCACTAAATTAATAAACTATTTTTCCCTGTTTTGTTGATGGATGGAAAAAAGAGGTTCAAAAAAGGTCTTTCTACTGTTGTTTCAACAGTGCTGATGGTTGCTCTGACCATTGCAGCTGTATCTGTGATATGGGTGGCTGTAAACACCCTTGTGCAGGAAAAAACCAAGAGCTCTGAATCGTGCTTCGGGGTTTTTGGAAAGGTGGAATTAAATCCGCAATACACCTGCTATAACAATACAGGGGGAATAAGCGAAAATGAAGTCTGGTTTTCAATAGACAGGGGAGAGATAGAAACAGTTGATGACATTCTCGTGGGAATATCTGGAGAAACAAGTTCTGTGAGCTTTAAGATTTTAGAGGACGCTCCTCTCGGGCTTTCCTATTACCCAAACAGGACAACGCCTGTAGACATTCCGAGAGCAGACCAGGGGCTCACATATATTTACGAGCTTCCCTCTTATTTTACCGAGACACCGGAAAAAGTGGAAATAGCCTTGATAATCAACGGAGAAATCTGCGGAGACACGGATTCCCTGCAGGAAATTGACGTCTGTTCGGCGCTGGGATAGATTGGATAATTTCCTGGCAAGCATAAAAAATTATAAAAAATTACCGAGGGATAAATATTATAAACTATTTTTCCCTGTTCTGTTTTATGAATGAAAAGAGGGGGAAATTTTTCTTGATAAAAGGCAGTAGAGGGCAGATATGGGTGGAAACTGTCATTTACACTCTGATTGCTTTTGCTCTCATGGGCCTTGTTCTGGCTTTTGTGATTCCCAAGATAGAAGAAACCAGAGACAGGAGCGCAATAGAGCAGTCCATAGGAGTCTTGCAGGACATAGATTCGCTGATAAGAAACTTAGGAGGCCCTGGAAACCAAAGAGTTCTGGAATTGGGGATAAACAAAGGCTCGATGACAATAGATGGAATAGAAGACAGGATTTTTTTCAGCCTTGACAGCAAGCACCAGTACAGCCAGCCCGGAGAAAATATTACTATAGGAAAAATTCTGGTAAACACAAAAGGAGAAGGCAAGGTTAATATAGTAACTCTGTCTCTGGACTACAACAGAGAA
>ERZ1292629.427-Hain-H43-01um-R1-427-length-45251-cov-16_pt1 | contig 45251 bp, 42 predicted proteins | sample MGYA00564399_ERZ1292629 | MGnify/ENA primary metagenome ERZ1292629 (study PRJEB36523, sample SAMEA6512636) | groundwater metagenome | collected 2019-01-08 | study: AquaDiva: Metagenomics assemblies of 32 groundwater samples
AGAGGCTTTAGATAGCGCTTTACATTCACACAGGCTAGTATTATAATGCTTATCAGGAGGTAGGATAAAACTACCTCCTGAAAGGAGTCCACCGATGAGCCACGTATGCAGTGTGGAGCTTCAAATCAACGACATCGCGGCACTTGCCGCCGCTGCCAAGCGGTTGGGCCTGGAATTCCGGAAGGGTCAGACCACGTTCAGGTGGTATGGCGAGTGGATGGATGATTGGGCAGACCCGACCAGAGCCGCGGCCATGAAGGGCCATGACCCGGCGCAGTTCGGGTCGTGCATCCACGCGCTCTCACAGGTCAAGCCGACGGACGGCAACCCGTATGAGATCGGCGTCATTCACTCGAAGGACGGCAAGGGCTACGAGCTGATCTATGACGCCTGGGCGAGTGGCCACGGGCTGGAAGCTCGCGCCGGGCAGAATCTCAAGAAGCTCCGGCAGGAATACACCGCGGAGGTGTCGGCGAAGCACCTGCGAAAGCAAGGCTACGCCGTGCAGCGCACGGTGGACAGCAAGGGCAATCTCATCATCCAGGGAATCAAGCCATGAAAGGACAGCGCAATGGCCAGCACAATCCAGGTCATCATTCCAGAAGAGGGGGAACTCTTCATCAAAACGCGGGGATTCGCGGGCTCCTCCTGCCGAAAGGCGACGGAGGGTCTGGAGAAGGCCCTGGGCAGAAAGACGTCGGACGTGGCGACGGCCGAGGCATTGCAACAGCCGCAGCAGCGCACGGCGCAAGCCGGCCACTAACCGTCATCGTGGATGAGGACGGGACAGCCCGCTTCATCTACGCCGATGCCTTCGGAGAGTTCATCGGACAGGCCATCAACGCGGCACCCGTGCGGCGCGCCTCGCATGTGGAGCCTACGGCGGACGGCCGGTGGACGGCGGACATGGCTCCGTGCGGGGGGCTAGTCCTGGGGCCGTTCGACCTCAGAGCCGAGGCACTCGCTGCGGAGAGCGAGTGGCTCGCAGAGTGGCTCCTATACCAGTAACCACCAGATAGACCGGAGGATCATCATGAATATAGAGATTGAACAGGCCGCAGAGGCCCTATCCACCGGGAGTATACTGCTCTCACTGGAGGTCAAGACGTTTGGGAACCTTCGGACCATCCCGAAAGGGCAGTTTGAGGCGGGAGACGCCGACAAGGCGCTCCTGCACATGAGCAAGCAGCTCCTGGCACGCCAGGAGCTGAAGGACATCGAGTCCCTCTTCACCGAGACGCGCAGGTGGCTGGATACGCGGGCATTGCCCAGTCTGTTCCGCCGGGGAGTCTATCGGCTCCCGTCCCAACTGCTGGAGCAGACCGAGACCTACTTGCAAGCCGCCGCCGGGCGCCTGCAGATCAAGGTGGACCGGCTGCTGACGGTCTACGTCCCGATGATGGACAGTATGAGTCACAGGCTGGGGCGGTTCTTCAGTGCGATGGACTACCCCACGCAGGAGCAGCTCAGAGCCGCATTCTCCATCCGGTGGCGCTACTTCTCCGGGCAGCCGGTGGAAGAGCTGCAGTTCCTCTCGGCTGAGCAGCAGATCGCCTACCAGAGCAAGATCAAAGAGGAAGTCCAGGCCGAGGTGGAGGAGGTGCGCTCGGTCCTACGTGCGGAGCTGAAGATCCTCGTTGACCACGCTCATAAGCGCCTCACGGGGCAGAACAGCGACGGCAAGCCCATGGTCTTCCGTGACACGCTTCTGGGGAACCTCAATGGATTCCTGGATCTGTTCGACAAACGCGACATCACGAACGATCAGGAGTTCAAGCGCCTGGTAGATGAGGCCCGCGCACTCTCGAAGGGCATTGATCCGAAGCTACTCCGCAAGAATCCGGACGTCAGAGCCGAGTTCGCATACGGCCTGACGCATCTCAAGACCAGCCTTGATGGGATGATGATCGAACGCCCGTCGCGCCGCATTAAGCTCCTGGACTAGAGGCAAGGCGCTCGCCAAGGGCGCCTTGCGTCCTCCAGTAAATCCATCTTGACAGCAGGACAAAATAGTCTTATGTATAAGCATGTTAGGCGATACAGTTTTGACTTTTTGAAAGGACAATTTATGACCGGAAAGCAGCTCAAGACATGGATCATGAAGAATGGGATGAGTCAGGGCGGATTCGCCGACCTGATGAAAGTTTCTCGGATGACCATCACGTACTGGGTGCACGACCACCCGATGCGCTACGACAACGCGAACGTCTTTTCGCATTTCAAGGTCGCAATCGAGCACCTTGGCCTGGAGGAGGCATCCAAGCTGCTTCAGGCCGATCGCGATGATTGGGCGAAAGCCCCTTACGCTCCGCCGCCGGCAGAGGTCATCCAGGCCATAGACCCGGCGATGGAACAACGGATATCCAAGTTGGAGAGCATCGTGAGTGGATGGGGCAGCTGACCCTGCGTAAGGCCGACCCTGAGGTAAAGCTGTGAAGACATGGAAGTGCACCGTGAAGCACCTTCACACGGATGCGATAGTCCGCGCAGAGACCCGTGGTAAGGCCACACAGACAACGATGCTTTCGGCGCAAAAGGTGGGTTATAAGTGCGCCTTCACAGACATCAAAACCCGCAGAGCGCGGGAGTTCGACGGCCTGAAACTGAGGCCAGGGATCTGCTACAACCCCGACTATAACAACAGAAGGAACGATGATGACCGCACTTGAACTCATTGCGGTAGAACGGCGCCGGCAAATCGAGCAAGAAGGCTGGACCCCGGAGCATGACGCAAGGGAACATGACGAAGGTGATATTGCATATACAGCGGCTTGCTACGCAGCGCCAGAGCCGATCTTTGTTCACAGAGAAGCTGAATGCTCATTTTTCATGAATTCTGATCGTGGCGACAGGCAATTACTACGGGAGGGGTTCTACGCGGCTTGGCCATGGGATGAAAAATGGGACAAACGGAACAAACACTCGCGAGAACGGCAGCTCGTGATCGCTGGAGCACTGATCGTGGCGGAACTCGAAAGGCTCGCGGCCCTGCGAGCGGCACGGGAAGGATCTACGCATGTATGATCCAGTAGAGCAATGCCCAGCAGAATGCCTCTACCATCAGTGCCAGTGCGATTACTGTGAGAAGTTTTTTGACAACCGCCATCTACACCACTATGGCGTCTTCCACTATTGCACGGCGTGTCTTATCCCGATCCTGGAAACGGCCATCCTTGAGAAAGAGGCTGAAGGCATCAGACTCATAGCTCGATTCCTGGACGCATGTGGGGATAAGTCGAAGTGCGCAGGATGCGGTCAGGACATCTGGTGGTTCATTGCCAGAAACAGCAAGAAGTGGCCGGTCACCGCCAAGGGACAGAATCACTTCATCGATTGCGTCAAGTTCGCCGACTTCAAGAAAGATAGATAGAGATTAAGATTACTCTAGACGCCAAAGCCCTTGAGTAGTCGCTATCCATAGTGCCTCTTGCGCGGCCGTGCAGTAAGGGGCACTGCCTTGTATGGCGCTTACCTGGACGAATCTACCACTCTGCCATCGCCACAGAGCAGAATGGTCCGCGTCAAGCTCCGCAGTCAGATAAAGATCCCCGGCCACCTCTGCGGCATGCACCTCACTATTTCCAAGGGTGGCGGCGACCTGCAAGACCTCTCGGAGCTGCCCACCCGATTCGGCGATGAAGACCCGGCCGGAGTTGGCACCGCACGGCTTAGTTCCGTTCGGCGGCGGACAGGTGTGAGGCCCTGCCAGAAGGTCAAAAGCCTCTCCCACCAAAAAGACTGAATGTCCGGTCGATACTAAAACAAACGGGTCTTCCAAACTTAGTCCGGCCGGGGGGATCCAGCGCTGGAGCGGCTGCACCTCTGTCACCACTCCCGACTCCAGAGCATCCTCGTCTACGACCCGCAGCGTCCATCCCCGCGATGCCCCCGCCGGACCCTGCTCCCGCGACGCCACGGCCACGGTCCCGGAGGCGCCTGGAGAGAGCGCCACGCCGAACAGGGCCACCCCCCAGGGGACGCCGCTCCACGTCCCGCTGTCGGAGCGCCACATGAGAGCGGAGGAGCACGGCGGGGATGGGCACGGGGCGAAGGCCACCGCCGTGGCAGGGAGCGCAGCATAGGCTTCCGCTCCGGCCACCGGCAGAGCCTCGTCCCCGAGCCGCAGAGTCCCCCCGTCCAGGTAGAGGGGCCGGTCGGAGCCCGGCACCGGCCAGGCCGGAGAGAGCTTCGGCACCCGCACCTGGATGCGCCTGCTCCACAGCTCCGCGCCGCTCGCGTCCTCTATCGTGATGCGCCACGAGCTGCCTGCTACCCGGCACTGCCACACGACCCGCAGACCTCCGTCAGCTCCTGCCCCGAGGCGCACCCGCTGAGCAGGGGAGGCCGGCCGGTCCCAGGAGCGGATGAGGGTCAGAGACTGCGTTCCGTTCGCGGCCGCTGCTGTCGCTCGCACTCCGAGGGAGGATGCTCCGATGCCCTGCCCTCCTCCGATCCGGGAGAAGAGCCAGTCCATCGCCGCGTCGATGATCCGCCCGCCGATGCCTGTGAGCAGCGTCATCAGGTCCTGTGGCACCTCCGGCCGGGCAATCGCCACACCCAGCAGCGCCAGATCCACCTGGACCATGGAGCAGTCCTCCGTCGTCGGCGTCTCCCCCAGGCACGCGCCGGAGGCGACCCGCCCCAGGTGAGTGAGCGCCGCGCTGTCCTCCGGCCGGGGATGGCGCGAGCATCCCGCTGTGGACAGGAGCAGACCGGCGAGCGCAAGCGCCATGGCGATGGCCACCAGCACGCCAGCGGTAGCCCACGGAGAGCGCCGCCGTGAGAGTGCGACCCGCTCCAGCTCGTAGGCTGCTCCCGTGCGCCAGGGAGAGTGGGACAGGTCCTCCTTCGGCCTCGGCTTCGGGACGTAGGGCCGGGGGACATCCGTCCGGCGCTGGAGGTCCCCCGCCGCGTGGGCATCGGCCGGAGGATAGGTACTGCGCTCACGGGGGGCTCTGCCGGGCAGGTCGTCAGGGGGCCTCATCTGGGGCCTCCACTGGTGAGCCCGGCCGGGGCCTTTGGCAGCGGGTTCTCGGCCTGGGCCACGGCGACGCTGGCCGCGCTGTCCTCCTGCTGGGTCACGACGCTGGCGGCACTGCGGATACCCGCCACCGAGAGCTGAGTCTGAGTGATCCGCACTCCGAGCGCCGCCAGCACGGCAGCCAGAATGCCCGCGCTCTTTATGATGGTCGTACACATCGGGGCTCCGCCGCACACCTGCCCTGGGTCGAGGGCTGCGATGATGCCCACCGCGGCCACGAGCCAGCACGCCCATGCGCTCCACGAGCGCTGAGAGGTCTTCACCACCGGGGATGCCGGGTCCTGTGCCGGCGGAATCGGTTTCGTCTCAGGCATGGTTTCACCTCGTTAGTTTTGGGTAGTTCGCGGTAGTTACGGCTTCGGCGGCCCGGTTATTCCTCGCTCCAGGAGCCGGTCGAGCTTCTGGTCCATCCGCCCGAGCTGCTGGATGACGCCCCGTAGCTCCGACTCCTGCACAGCGAGCCTCGAATCCTGCGTCGCGTTGGTTTGCGCCATCATCTCCTGGGCCACCCCGATGGATCGTCTATCCGCCACCAGGGCCGCGAGAAGCGCCGCGAGCAGCACACCAGCGGCCCATATCGGGATGCCTCGGGTCGTCGATGGACTGCGGAGCCCCTCTGGATCAGGGTAGCCGTCTCTGGTAACGCCTTTTGCGGTACTCATTTTCAGCCTCCGAGTTTCTTCTCAATCGCCGCGAGCCGCTCGGAAAGGGCGTCGTAGTCAGCCTGCAGCACCCTGTGCTTTTCTGCCAGAGAGGCAAGCTCCACTGCCCTTGCGGCCATCTGTGCTTCTTCAGCCACCACCTTCGCTCCTGCCGCCGCGTGCGCTGTCTGCACAGCGTCAGGTTCCTCCACCTCGACGAGCACGGAGGCGCGCGTCTTCTCGTCGAATATCATCTTGCGTAGGATCATGCCAACACCTTTTTCCAGAAGTGGAACGCGCTGCCGATGCCGATGTATGCGCCTCCGGCGTGGCGACAGGAGAGCAGCGTCACGTTGGCGCCGTTGTTCCAGCACCAATACCCAATCCGGAAACTGCACCCTCCGGCCGCTGATATGCTGGCGTAGCCGTTCCACGTCTCGGCAACCGCATACCCCGTCTGCGGATCGACCCAGACCCGCGCCCGCCACTGAGACGTCGCCGTGCCCTCGTTCACACCCCACACAGCTTCGTTTCCGGCCGTCGTGCTGACGCCCGCGCCCCCGATTACGAGATTCCTGCGGTAGTAGTCCGTCAGCGTGGTGTCGCTGTTCGCCAGCAGGTAGACCGCACCGATACCGGTCACGTAGACGATGGTCCCCTCGACGATGTATTCGTGGTTGGTGTCGAGGTCCAGTGCGGGTGAGTCCACCTGCTGCACAGCGGCGCCAGCGACCGTTACGGAGCCGACGTAGAGCAGGCTCCCGCCGGTGAGCGTTCCCCATGTCTGGTTGTCGAGAAGGGCCTTTGCCCCAGCCCCGCCGCTTCCAGTCCCTAGCCGCGCCTGAGCCACCAGACCGCTGGTAAGCTGCCCTGCGGCCAGCGGCATCCCCTCCGTCATCATCCGAAGATCCTTGATGATCTTCTCGATCTCTTTCTCTAGACTCGTTTCTTCTTGATCCGGCACAATCTCAAGGCTATTGGTCTCTACGTCATAGCGCGTGGATCGGATCATCCACTGATTCCGGCCGGCAATGGCATCGCCAACGGCCTGATCCGGGAGCGTCAGATCATTGAACTGGATGATGTCCCCAGCGTGGACCTTCCAGAGCGGCTGAGTCCCTCCAGCACTGTCAGAGATGGATCCCTTGACGCCGAACGTAGTGCGGTCGCGAAGTATCTTGAAATGGGCCAGAAGAGCTGCAGCGAGCTGCGCCGCCTGAACCCCTGCCATGGATCCGGCCACGTATGGGAGCGTCAATAGCCCATGGCGTTGCTGGCTTGTGGTGTCATTTGCCGTGTAGGTTGTCCGGTTGCCCGGTGGAACCCCGTCAGTGGTGACATAAGAGACTATCACGCGGTTGAAGATGGTTGAGCGGTCCAGGACCATGAGACCTTCAGAGAGCTGCTCACGTCGGACATACCACCGAGCCGTGGTCCCCTGAGCCGCTACGTGGAGCTGCCGGCCTGTCCAAATCGATGCCCAGTACTTCGTGATCGCGCTCGCCGGATCGCCCATCTCGGTCCAGCGCTCCAGGACTTCTCGAGCGGTCTCGCGCCCCTGACTGGTATCGACTGTGGGCACTGTGTTTGAGATGGCAACTACGCTACTGACATCGCCATCGACTAGATAGCCACGATAGTCTGCACTGGCACCGCCGCCTGCCCCGCGCAATAGATAGTTGCTTACCGCAGTCTTGTATGCCTGATCCCCATTGTCTGCGCCAGCATATCGATTGTCATCCAGCCCCCAGTAATATCCGAGCGCCTGAACATGCACGAGGTTGTTCACCAGGTCAAGGCCCAAGCTCTTGATGAATCCGTGGTAAACCATATCTCCGCTGGACATGATCTCCAGATGCTGGCTCATGAAGCGATGCTTCCAGATGGCGCACTCAAGCTCGGATCCGGCGAAGCTGAATATGCACTCGTCAAAGCCGCCGTGCATGCGAGTGGAGAAGACCAAGCTGGAGATCTGCTCAGGGCTTGGCTGCGCGAGAATCCCGGTCTTATTCTTGTTGATGCCAGTGGTTGTGCCCGCATAAGCGTTATCGTAGACGAATAGTTGGAAGTCGCTGATCATAGCCAGCTTGCTCCCCCGCCACTTTCATACGACGGCATCAGAAGGTATCTGGGAGTATAATAGAGAGAGATAGTTGACCCGCCATTCTGATCCACGCGGAATGTGGGATTGGAGCCGCTCGTATACTCCGTGAGCATGACCAGGCGATTCGGGCGCCCTGGCTGGAGATAGAGAGCGCGAGAGTAAAGCACGGCCACGTCCTCGATCTCGTCCGCCACCGCCAGCGTGTAGGCTCCCTCCCTCTGCTCCAGAGCGCTGATTGCCATCCCGCCGGTCGTAGCAACAGCCGCCGTGGTAGACCGGTCGGCCTGGACGTAGTTTTCATCGGCCGGGAAGAGCAGAACTGCGTCTACAAAGACCGTATCACTCACGCTCACATCCACGTTGAGCACGATGGATAGGCCGTGAGCCGACCCGCCGACAGAGCGCAGAACCGAAGGCACGTCCACCGGGGGGATCCGGAAGATCCCGAGGTCCACCGAGAACCAGACGCCGCCATTGGAGATGGCCGGCTGCATCGCCTCGCCCCATGCCCCGGCCGTTGCCCCCACATCCACCCGCGCTTTCATGATGGGGTCCGGCCCGCCCCCGGTCATTTTCACCAGAGTAATGAGCCGCCAGTGCCCATAGATCCAGTCCGGGATCGCCACGTTGTGGTCTACCGCCTCAAACTGAATCATGTTGACCGGAGCACCGGCGACGATGGCCAGGCTCCTGGTCTTCCCACCTGAAGCGCTCGCGTCAACGACCTCGGCACCTCCGGCAAGAATCGTGTTTGCGGCCGCCTCCGCCTCCAGGATGAACGTGCAGTCTGCCGGAATCCCCCGCGACCTTCGAGCAATGCGAATCCGACCGAGGTTCGCGCCGCCAGACGGAGCCCGGACGTAGATGAGCGCAGGAGCTTCCAGATCACCATCAACGAGCCCTTCCGGCACCTCGAAGTAATTGGAATCGGTGGTTGAGCTGGCCGTGTTGAGATTCTGGTGTGCAAAGGTAAAGGCCGGAGTTCCCGCCGCATTCTTCGCCAGGAATACACGCCGCATCGGCCCCAGCCAGTAGCCCCAGCGCTCGAATCGTAGGATAGACCAGCTCACACCTTTAATCCCGTGGATACCTGTGATCCTGGGGGAAAGCTCCAGATCCCCGGAGACCAGGCCGCTCTTGACCTGGCGCGGCGCCGGGAACGTAGAGAGGGCCGGATGCCCATACTGGAGGCTGGAGTATGCCCAGTAAACCCAGCTCCGCCACGGGCCAGATCGGCTCTGACCGTCGCGGTGGATCATCTCGAAGAGCTGTGAGATGCGCGAGATACCGGATAGATTCTGCTGCACGTCATGGAGGCGCCCGACTACAGAGATAGTCTCTGAGACGTTCTGCGTGGAAGCTCGCGCAAGCTCACCGCCGGGCTGGGATCCGGAGGCCGTCGCTGTCACCAGGCCGGAGACCGGAGCGTAGCCGCCCTCCGCATGACCGAAAGCACCACCGAGATGACAGGATGCCGACTCGCAGAGGATCGCGTTGCCGTCTTCCTCGAACGGAACGAAGAAGACCGTCCCGGTGTAGGGGCCTGGCCCATGAAGCAGCATCCCCTTGACCTCATCGCGGCCAGGTCCGGTCTTGCCGACGCAGACGTTCCAGATCGCACAGTTTGCGCCAATACTGGCAATCTGACCGATTTCTAGATAAGCATTTGCTCCGGTCGGCAGAAGTAACCCAGGCGACACCCTACCAGTGGATATTGCCACATTGGATGTGAGTCCATACCTCACAGGATCAAAGTAGCCTTTGATACCAAATGTGAAGTAATCACGATTCCACGCCAGGATGACGTGTAGAGCGCACTGTGGCCATCCAGTCAGTTGATGAATGACGGTAGATGATCCTGTTCCGAGATCGGCTTGTAAATATATCTCATTGTTTACATACGTTCGAAGCCCGGAGATGGCTGCACGGAACTTTGCAGTATCCAGGCCAAGATTAGCCAGTGTATAACCGATAGACCCAGCACTGGCATAATCATCTGCTGATGGAGAGGCTGCCAGGAAGGTAAACAGCGAGACATAGCCATCCCGCGGATTGAACGGAACGTTTGAAAGGTCATAGGATGCTGAGTGAATATCGCCAACATCTGATGTGGAGGCGTCAGATGCTCCGGTCCATGTGCAGCCCGAGAATGATCCGTCGAAATACATTGCAGGTGATGCACTGTTGACTAGACACACACCATCCAGAAGAAGAATAGATGAAATCTTGGTGGCTGCCGTCTGTGCTTGAAACTCAGGGCCGAACTTGAGATCATCGCCGAACCATGCAGGAGGCGTATCGCCAGTAGACAGCATGATGGGCACCCAGCCATCTGAAGCCCGGATCTTGCGATAGTTAGCAGTCTTAATAATGTGGCTGGCATTACCATCCTGCATCCTGAGCTTGAATGACACGGCTTTGTCATCAAGCAGATCCGAACGACCCGAGTCAATCCCGGTAGACGACAACACCCGAGCCCATGCTGTCACACAGTAGGGCGCAGTGCCGATGGCCGAACCTTTCGCATAGGTATAATAACCGTCCAGCGCCGCGGCGGTGTTGTCTTGATCCGCAATGGCAAAGCACCCCCCGGATCCCCACATCCCGCCGGCAACGTAACGGGTTGTATTGGTCCAGCCAGTTGCGTTGGCAGCGGCTCGCGGATTTGAGCATAGGTTGATCAACGTCTCTGGACCGCAAAATAGGCCGGATTGCAGTGGAATCCCGCCCCCATCAGGCACGAATGACTGGCGAGACAGGGAAATGTCCATCGGGAGATATGGGCGTCCGAATCCAGGCCCACCCAAGATCTGATGATTGGCCGTAGAAGCCGGCGCAACCCGCTTACCAATCTCATGGCAGAATGCAAGTCCCATCAGAACCTCCCCCGCGTTGCAGCACTCGTCCTACCCGCCAGCATCGCCCCCAGCTCCTGACTGATCTCTCGAACAAGCTTGCGCGCCAAGCCCCGCGACTTGAGATCCTCCGGAGTCACCTGGATCTGAAGCGTGCCAATCAGCGGTGCGCTACCCGGCGATGAACCGGAGGATGCCGGCGGCATGGACATTGACCCGCCGCGGCTACCCGTGGTGAACACTGGCAGACCGGTAGATCTACGCCCTCTCCAGCCCTGTTGCGGCATGATGTAGTTGCGCCAGTATTCCTCCAGGTTTCCGCCTGTCCATGCACCCTCCCCGCTGTGGAACCAGTCATGCGCCCCATAATTGTTGTTCGCTTCTCCGAAGGTCAACATCGTCCCAGCAGCCTGCGATGGATCATGCACGTAGGCATTGTTGGTGCCAGGGAAGGTGATGCTCCGGGCTGGCCCGATATCAGGATGCCACATATCTCTGGAGTGTCCGCGCGTATCCAGGCTGTTGAGGGCCGTGACCAGGCTTGTAATCTTGGTTTCAACGGTGTAGATGCTCCCGGTTCCGCCAAGAGCCAGCATCGCTGTGTTCCATGCCGTGAACTGCTTCTGGACATCGACGGCAGGCCCAGTTGCCGATGCATCTACGCCCTTTGCAATGCTCTCCAGGGCCTTGATGAGCCCGAGGGCTCCTATACCAGGGGCAGATGCCTGGCCTATGGCCGTACTCAAGTCCGCAACACCAGTGATGACATCCGCGAGCGCGCCAGTTTTGGTCGAGCCGTCTATCTTGTAGAGCTTCTGAAACGCTGCAACTGCCGGAGAGATGGCCGTAGCCACGTTTCCAATACTGCCCGAATTGAGAGTGCCGAGATCGGTGTTGAGCTGTAGGACTGTCCCTTCATTTACTGCATCTCCGGCCAACGATGATAGGGCACTGCTCATGTCCTTGAATAGCTGTGTCACTCCGGTAGTGCCACTAAGCTTGCCCTGGACCAATGCAAGAGAGCCAGTGGTATCTTTGCCGAGCGTCGCAAAGTTAGTGCTGAGCGTGTCGGCAGCCTCGGCCACTGCATCAGACCATTCCTTGAACCCAGTTACCCCTGCGCTCTGCATGAAGGTGTCGGTGAGGTAGCTATTGAAGTTGCTCATGGCATTGCGGAGATCACTGCCTTCTTTCAAATCAACAGCAAGTGTCCTTAGATTCGTCCCCAAACTGTATGACCAATTGATGAGCGCGCCGTATCCCTGTGGGATAGTGTTGCCATCCAATCCACCCATGAACGTGCCAAGACTGGTGATAGCGGCCCGCAACAGCACGGAATCAGATGCACTGAAGAGCTTCGCTGCGGCGGTCATTGACTTGGCAAGAGAACCGTCCGTCGTGGCGGCGCCGCCGAAGTAGCTTCTGAAGGTATTATAGCCTGTTGCATCGGTTACTATTGCTCCAAGCCAATTCTTGAGATGGCTCACGGCTGGGCCAAACACGGCCGGAGCTACCGTGCCAAGCACTACCGCTCCCTGTGCAACCCATGTCGGAAGCGTATCGGAGAACCACCCGAGATACGACTTATAGCCGTTCCCGGGGATAGTGATGGCATCCCACAAAAGGGATCCAAGCGTAGAAGCCGCAGCGCCAAACACCCCATCTGGAGCAAGGGCGATAGCCGATTCTACTACAGTGTTATCCAGGCTCTCAGGCTTCCCGGTGAACCAATCCTTGAACGGCGTGAAGTGCGTAACACGCTCATCATCAATCGTGAGACCAAGCCCCTGGACCTGGTCTGCGAATAGGCCGAAGTTGGTAGTAAGTAGAGGTAGCGAGTCGTTGAGCAGGCCGAGCGATTCGAAGAGGTCGTTAGTAGACTTCGCGGTACCGCCCATTGCCGCCTGAGCATCCCGGAACTGCCCGGATACGCCCGAGACGCCCCGCTCTACGTCCCGAAGCGGCTTGAGTCCATCGCTCAGAGCCTTATTCTGCTTCACCACTACTTCAGTGGTGCGCCCGGTCTGCCCGGCCGCCTCAACCATCGTCACGCCGACGTCATCCCATCCCTTTGCCTGCCGCTCCACCGCTTTGACCTGGGCATCGACCCACTGCGTTCCCTGCTCCATCTGGCTCTTGATCTCTGCGACGGCCCCTCGCGTAGCATCGCGTAGCATCGCCTCCTGGGTCTTCACTTGGGCCATGCGATGCAGGAGAGCGTCATAGGCTGCCATGCCGGCTTGCAGCTCCGGTGGCACGGCCTGGAAGGAGCCGGAGAACTCGCCGGCCAAGACGCTGGGATCGAGGAACCCGGCGGCACGGGTCTGTCCTGGTCCCTGGAAGCGCTTCGTCGTGAAGAACTGGCTGGAGTATTGTCGCCGCTCCGGCGGCTCTGCTCTTGTGAACGTCTGGGGGATTACCGGCGGTGGTAGCGCGACGTGGAAAGGTGCCGCCTGTTGCTGCGTCTCGGCAAGCTGCTTCTCGATTGTCTTGACTCGTTCCATGGAGTCGAGCATAGAGAGCTGCTGGAGCTTGAGGTTCTCCAGTTGCACGTTGCCGCCTGTCGGCTGCCGCAGCATGTCTTCGCTGACGCCTTCCTTCGCCAGGGCTTCCTTGAACCCCCGCTGCGCCCGGTCGGATTCGATCTTGGCGCGTTCCAGTTGGCGCTTCAGATCGACGGATTGGCCTCTAGCCGCGTCCTGCTTGTCCAGGAGGTCCGTGTACATCTTGGCCTGAGCTTGGAACTCGAGCCGCTCCTCCGCAAGCGCTTTGAGCTGCTCCTGGTGCGCTTCTCGGCGCTCCCGTGCCAAATCCCTGACCGCTTCCTTGCTTTTCTGGACTTCATCCGCAGAATCCTTCCCGAACTGGACCATGGCCTTGTCGGCGATTTCGATGGCGTCCTTGAGGTCGAGCTTCCAGACGCCGGCGAAGTCCTTCACCAGATCGCGCATCTTGCGCAGATCGCCCTCGGCCTCGCTCAGGAGCTTCCCAAGGCTCGTGGTATCGGCCTCGAACTGCGGACTACCTTCCTTGCGCTTCTTCAGGAACTCCGCCCACTTTTCCTCGACCTCATTCAGGCCCTTGAGCTGCTCTGCGATGTCGCTCTTCAGCGCGGACGCCTCGCCCCGGAGACCTTCCATCTCCGCTTTGAGCCCGGAATGAATGACCTCGCCGCGCTTCCTGACGATGGCGATCTGAGCGTCGGCCTCGTCCCGGTAAAGGTCTTTCTGCTTCCGCGCCGCATCCTTGTAGTCCGTCAGGCTTCTCTGGATGCCCTCCTTACGGAGCTTCTCGGCCCTCTGCTCTCCATCCTTCTGGAGCTTCTCCTGCTCTGAGAGATAGTCCTTCGACGCCTGAGTGGCGATCTCGAAAGCCTTCTTGGGATCGATCTTCCAGTGGTTGGCGAAGTCCACGATGGCCATCTTTGCCGCCGTGGTATTCTTCTCCACATTCTCCAGATGCCAGACGACCCGACCAAGCTCCTCCGTTCCGCTCTTCCACGCCGGCGTTAAGGACCGCACCTCTTCATCGTACTTCTGGACTGCATCACCGGCCTTCGTCAGTGCCACCGTAAACCGGTCAATCCCGGTGTTCTTGTAGATCTCCTGGATCTCGGCCATGGCCCTGACATCATCATCCACGGCCTTTGTGAGGATGTCCCACTTCTCTTTTTGGGTAGCTAACCGGAGCCCAAACTCGTCCTGCACAACCATGTTGCTGGCAGAAGCATCCTCGGCAGCCTTGAGGGCCTTGACCCCTTCATCCACCGCAGCGTTGGCAAGTCCCCAGCCAGTTGCAAAAGCGACAAGCCCCGCTCCGATGGCAATAGCAGGCGCCCCGAGACCCAGGGCACCGAGAGCCGCGCCAGCTAGGAGCAAAGTCGATAGACTAGCGAGCTTCTCTGAGAGTAAGGAGATCATTGCTAGCGGTTCGGCAAAAGCAGTCGGCATCCCTGAGGCTCTGGCGATGAAACTGTCTGCGAACGCCTCCCACTCGTTCTTAACTTCCTTGATGCGATCGCCGAACAGCTTGGTCTGCTCCCCAGCAGCAGCCATTAAGACTTTGCCCTTCTCGATGACGGCGTTCATCAGGGCAGTGCGCTTCTCGGCTTCAGTCAGCTCTTCCGAAGTCTTCCCCAGAGTCTTGGCATAGACTTGATGCACCTTATCCAGATCCACGATGATCCCAAGGTTATCCAGGATCATCTTACTCTGGCGCCCAATGCCAAGCACGATGCTATTGGTCAGGTAATCGACGCTCTGTCCGGTCACTCTGGCACTTGCGCGGGCGATCTCAAAAAGCTCCGGGAGCTTCGTCATGATCTCTTTGCCGACCAGGAAGCTAGACGTATTCGCCTGCTTCATCAGCTCTAGCTCGGAGACCGTCCCACCCGTAGCCTCTTTGAGCCTGGCCAGATAACTCTCCGCATTGAGCCCCGCTGCCCTCGTGAGGTTCTCGAAGCCCAGAGACACCGTAGTAATGACCTGGCTCTTCTCGGCAAGGGCATCAATCCCCTGCGCGATGGCCCGGAAGCCCTGTTCCATGCCCTGGAGAGTGGAGGTCCAGTCGTGGGCCATCTTGGCGCCCGTCTCATGGCTCTGCTTCTCAAGCTGGGAGATCCTGGCCTTGAGGCTATCGACCTGGCCTTCGAGGGCCTTGAGCGCCGCAGTGCTTTGCTGGGAGCCCTTCGTGATGGCCTGTGCGGCCTGGGATGCGGAGGTAGATGTCTGCTGATACGCAGCGGCGCCCTTCTGCGCAGTCTCCTGCGCAGTGGTGCCGATGGCTTTCATCGGGCCGGTGGCCTTGTCTACGACCTCGAATGGGATCGTGACAGGCTTTACCGTGCCGCCTCCACCTCCGACTCCCAGAGCCACAGGATCACCCCACCTTCTCTTCCGGCGGCGCGATTGGCGCCGGAGAATCGCCCTTACTCACAGCGGCGATGGCCTCGTAGATCTCGTCGATCTTCCGTGCCAGAGTACGCACGGCGATGGCGATGATGTCCCACGGCAACGCCGCATAGTCCACCACCGTGCCATCCGGCCGAACGAAGTCCGTGCGGACAAGTCCATGCCGATGGAAGAACTCCGAGATGGCGTTCATGCCCTTGAGCGTCCAGTATTCCTCCAGATCCTCCTGTGAAAAGTTATACGTCACAAAAAGGCTGTGCCCAGGATACCCATAGGCATCCAGTGGGATAGTCTCTTCTTTCCTCGGGATTCCAGTCTCATCCATGATGACTCTCCCCCTATCTATTGTCTCTGCGATGCCCGCGCGGCCGCCCACTCGGCTTCGATCTCGTCCTGAGCACTGAGAGCGGAGAGCAGACGCAGCGTCTGTCCGGCCGGAAGCGCCTCATACTTACTCCCGTAAGGGATGCTGAGTCTACAGCATGTGTTGAACCGGTCTAGCTCCGGAATCGACAGACAGCTATCATGCGTCGTTGCCCTCATGAGCAGCTCCCCGTCCTCATCGTCCGATATGTGCCACGGCTCTTGATACCGCAGCGCTACCTCCAGCATCAGATCCCACGGCAGACACTCGGTCCCTGTAGGCACAGCCCCCGAGAAGCTCCACCGCGCGACGGCCAAGCGGAAGAGCTTCCGAAGAGCTTTCTTCTTTCCGCGCATTGCCCGACTCACCAGGCCTAGCGGCGGGGAGGCTCGCAGCTCGACCCAGTGTCCGGGGTAAGAGATGAGCATGAGGCGGGCGCGGCGCACTGCGTTCTACGCCGTGGCGTAGTTGAACAGGTCGTTGGCGCCCTTGAGACTGAGCTGCAACCCCACGTTGTCGTTGCGGCTGACCTGCAGCGGGATCCCCGACATCATGGCCAGGCCGTAGAGATAGTGATTCGTCGATGCCACGCCTTGCGGGTATCCGAAGAACGGATACGCTCCGGACTGGATGAGACTAAAGAGCTTGTCGAAGAGCCCCGTAGAACCATTGCCCTGGCCGAACATCGTGAGACTGCTGTTCCAGTTGTAGGTCCCCTGTTCAAAATGATCCGCATCTTCTCCAAACCCGCTCGCCTCGGAGTCCTTGATGGTCACGCCGATCGAGAATTGATTCGAGTATCCGCGGAGGTTATATCCGGCCCAGTAGACGGCCGCGTTCTTGCCGTGATAGCGCTTGAGACCGTTTGCGGTTCCCATTCCATGATTCTCCTGTGAAGGGTTAGCCTTTGGCGGTCGCGCTCTCTAGGATTTGCGCGGCCCTTTCGTGATAGGTGTGAGGCTTCACGGCCTCCATGGTGCGGCCGATAATCTCAGCGCGAAGCTCCGGGTTTCCTACCAGAATACGAGCCATGTCCCCGAGGTCCTCTGCGTCTTTCCACGGTCGTAGGCATGCCCCGAAGACATCATCCCACTCCGGACGATAATCCGAGAGCAGAAGCCCGCCGCAGGCCGGTACCTGGTAGCATCTGGGATTGAGACTATAGCCCTGCACAGGGTCTTCTTTGTCGCTATCACCAAGGATAGACCGGCATGTGCGGTGCATGTTCAGAACTGCTCCAGATCCAGCATAATATGCCCAGAGCGCCGGACCTGGGATAGTGCAAGTCTCAATGCACTTCTCCAGATCCGTGCCCTCCGCCGCTGCCCACGAATATTCAGGTCCTACGATGCGAAGCCCCAGAGCGCCGAAGTTGACCGATCGCAGGAACTCCACCCTCTCCGGCCATCCGGTTCCGACGAACAGAAGATCGGGACACCCGGCGATTGGCTCATCAGGAGGATGGTGTCTCTCCGGGTCATAGGCTGCAGGAAGATAATACCAGCCGTTGTCTCTGGCGCTGTATGCGTCGTTCGCCCATATATTGGTAGCATAGGGCGCGATACGGCGTATGTCGGCATCCTGGTATGGGCACTCCGTGCATACCAGATGCACAGGACAAATGCTCTGGCCGATGATCTGTAGCGATTCCCAGATAGGCTCGGGCACTAGTAGACCATGGACCACTACTATGAGGTCAGGCTTATTGGATCGCAGTACGGCAGCCGGGATGGCGCTTGCCGCCAGGACAAACGAGGCATCGGTCTTCAGCTCCTCCGGGATGGCTTTGTCGCTCGACAGCAGACCCCCGAACCACGCGGCCTGAGCATGAAGCAGGAACGGCGTCACTTCGCAGTCATTCGCCAGGAATCCGGAGTGCAGGCCCCTTGCTACGTCGATGGTGGCGGTTCCGTGCCCTGGATAGACGATGAAGACCCGTGTCTTTGCGCTCATGGTATCGGCACTCCACCACCGCTCTGGTATCCGGTAATAGTCGCCACGACGTCATCCCCCAGCCTTGCCCAGATGTCGTTGATCTTCGGGATGGCCTTCTCGATGGCTGAAGCCGAGAAGTGCCGCCCCTCGATGCCCTTCTTGCCGATACTGCGGGCCATGACGAATGCCAGGGCATGGAGCGCCTTATCCCCCGCCTTGCCCGTGAGCTTCTTTACCTTATAGACCTTGACCTGACCCTTGCGTTTCCCACCCTTGAACTTGACCTTGATATTCTTCGATGCGGCGGACTTCCACTTCTGGCCGCGATCGAACTCGCTCTTGACCTTTGCCCAGATGCCCTTGTCCACGATCCACTGCTCTATCACTGCGACGGGTGGCATGGGCTTCCCGGGTGTCCGGCCAAGGTCCATGACGCTGGAGTATCCCTTGCTGGATGTCACGTCGCCGTGCATCCCATCCATTGAGACAGAGGGAGTGAAGCTCGCCATCATCCCCGCCGCCTTGCCTACCACCATGGAACTGAACTTGGGGTCTGCCGGACGTCGGATGAACTCCTTGACGTAGCTCTGAGTCACCAGGCACGTCTGGAACATGGCCTTGTAGTAGCCGCCGTGCAGATTCTGCACCACCGAGGCGCACGCATCCCCCAGACTTTGCACCTGCGAGAAGTTAGCGCTGAAGACCGGCTCTGCCATGGCTACTAATCCTGTGGAAGCCCTATATCGTAGAGCGCGATGAATGCAGGCACTGCGTATTGACGCCCGTTCTCGTCTGGCGGCGTGTGGATGGTGGCGCGATTATTCTTGATGAGACACGTATTGACCAGGGCATCGCTCGCGGGCTGGAATGCCCCGTCTTCTTGCGGCCCGAGGCGCTTCACGACGTTGACGACTTTCCTTCTGAGCGTTGCGGCGCCTTCATCCAGGTCTGCCATGGATGCTCCGGCATCGTCTGAGTCCAGAAGCTCCTGTACGATGGCAAAAAGCACGGGATACTGGACCCCATACCAGTCCTGTTCCCATTGGTCAGCACACATCAGGAAGATAGAGGGCAGCGTCACATCGTTGAGGTCATTTGCCTCTAGCGCGCGTTCAAGGATGCGGATCGAGTCATTCTCGAACTCATTATCCAGGTCTGTGGCTTCCTGCAGAAGACGCTGCAAGTCCAGAAGAAAGCCGATCTCGTCGAAGGTTGATTCCATAGGGAGGGTTACTCGCTGCTGTAGAGAGCCTCGACAAAGACATCCAGAGTCGCCGCGCCGGAGACCTCTTCGCACTCCACCACAATGTCTCCGTCTCCCGCGCTCTTGTTGGTCGCTCCGGTCGCATCCGCGAGATTCCCGGCATCGGTCTCAACCCATGTCACATCGCCGGAGAGGTGGTTGGATACGGATCGCTGTGCAACGCCGCTGACCACGCGCATGAGCTGATAGCCATCATCGCCCATGGCAAACTCCAGCACGAGTTGCCGCTGATTGGTATCATCCGTGGCGTTGTCATCCACCTCGCAGTGCAGCACTGCGAACCACTGGACGGTGCCGTTCGTAGCATCGCATTCCAGGACGATGCCGACCTTGATGTCCCACTTCCCGGTCCCGGTCTGCTTCTCGACCTGGATCGTGAGGCGGTAGAGTCGGAGCCCGGCATTGTCCTTGTGGGGATAGCCGGATACGTCGGAGAGGTCCACGAGAATGTAGCGGGTCGTTACCGCCAGAGCCTCTCCCACGATGGTTGCGCTATACATCGGTCTTGGCATGGGTTTTCTCCTGAATTATTCAGTTACACGATGTCAGTGCCAAGTGCCAGGTTATCAAGCTGGGACTGTGTCTCTTGAAGCGCCGGATCGTAGACTACACCATGCCAGATGCCGCTTGCTTTCTGCCCGCTTGCTTTCTGCCCTACACTATCGAGAAGCTCGCGTGCCGCATCCGCCGCATCCTTGTGGACCTTGGGGATCTTCCCGGACCCGTGGCGCTTGAAGAACCGCTCGATGGATAGGGCCGCCGACACGTCTTTCTTCTGGTCTGCGGTCCAACTCGCCGTGTTGAACTGGTCTATAAGGGCATCAACGCGCACGATGATCCGCGGCGCGTAGTATCCGGCCTCTTTCGGGCGCGAGAGCCGGTCCAGGGTCGCCCTCGGAACCTCATCTTCCAGATCATCAATCGTGCAGTATGGCATGGCAGGCCACCTACTTGCCCTTCTTGGCCTGAGGCTGGATGGCGGCGGCGGCTTTCATCTCATCCACGCTCCGGCGAAGCCGCTGCATCTCCTGAAGGATCAGAAAGGCCGTATCGCCCATCATCCTGAAGCCGGCCGATGCGATGGCTACCATGTAAAGCCCTGCATCATCGGCCGTCCCGAGCTGATGAGCAGCCGCCAGGAAGGCCTCGACTTGTCCGCGAAGCTCTGCACTCGCCGCGTCAGGCCTCCCGATCATGTTCGTCTCAATCTGCATCAGTCCACGTCTTTCTTTGTTTTGTCTATCCAATTGTCTCTGAAATGCAGCATTCAAAAGAGATTGTTCTGCCATCTCCTCCGGCGGCAGGGATTGATTCGGATGATAGAATCGTTCTTCATCAGTCTGCATAGTCTCGACCTTACTTGTAAGCGACGTAGAGCTTGCACCATCCATTGTCATCTACGTTATTGCTGCTCTGGGTGCTCTGGATTGCGATCGTCGCACTGGCCGCAATATCGGTCGTCGAGCCAGTCAGGGAGCGGCAGTCAGTCTCACCGACGCCCACTGTGCAGGTAATAGCTGGCGTGGCTCCAGCGACAGCCGAGCGCACCGTGTAGACTACGCTCTCGCCAGCTCCCATCGTGCCATCGGTCTTACAGAATAGGCCGGTGATCTTGAACGCGACGTTGGTGAAGAGCGGCGCATCCGCAGTGCCTTCATCAGCATTGTCCAGGGCATCGCACGCCGCAGAGGCAAGCGAAAGATCCGCACCATTGCCCCCGAAAGCCCCCGTGGACGGGCCGAAGAAATTCGTGCCGTTCTCGGCCGCCTCACCGCAGAGGATGACAGAGTCGTGCATGACAGCCACATCATCAGGCCCGATGCTGTTCTCTGGCAATGCGATCTCCGCATCGCCCGTTCCATCCGTCACGAAGGTCCAAGAGTCGGTTGTGCTATCGCCGATCGTCCCAGCCACGTTTCCGGTGACGATCGGATTCGCGCCGATGTTGATCGAGTTGAGGAGGTTTGACGCTGAAACGTCGATCGCATCCGTGACGCCCTGGTCAACTCCGGTACTTGTGATCACGAGTCCATCCGTCATCGTCGCCACGGTTGTTTCGGCGTTGTCAATCCGGATCGCGGAGTCAAAGATGGTATTCGCAGTCCCATTGGCTCCAGTGATCGTGAGTCCCTGGATCGTGTCTCCAGTATCATCTGACTCGGATGCCAGAGTGATAGCCACGGCGACAGCATCATCAGTAGCTACCAGATCATCGGCCTGAGATAAAGCCACTGTCAGCGCCTCAGAATCTCCGATAGTGTAGCTGGGAGTAATGGTCAGTTCGATTCCATCCGCCTCCGTGAACGTGGTATCAACATCCACGGCAGAGGAGTCCGAGATCTGAGCGAAAGTCAGGGTGTCGTTGAGGACCTCAGTTGCCCCGACGCCCTGAGCTGGAAGCACAAGATCGGACCCATCGCCCGTATCATCGGTCTGAATGGTCCAGGAATCCGTAGTGGCGTCCCCGAGGGTTCCAGCGACGTTGCCGGTGACGATGGGGTTTGCCCCGATGTTGATGGCATTGGCGATGTTCGCTGCCGATACGTCGATACCGTCTGTGAGGCCGATGTTGACGCCGCTGGACGCGATGATCAGGCCATCGATGCATGCACCGGCAGTATCCTCGACGCAATCAAAGCTGATGCCATACCGATAGGTCCCGGCAGCCGCATTGGCCGTCGCCGCCGCCGTGATGGTCTGCCCTAGAACATAGCCATTGGCATCGTTCCCAGTAAGCGAGAGCACTAGGCCAGCGACCGTTTCGGATGCGGTTGCCCCATCATTCTGCGTTGCAGCGATGTTGAGGGCGGACACACCGTTGGTGATAGAGGCGAAATTCAAATCCAGTGCCCCGGCGGTCTGGGTCTGGGCAGTCGAGGATCCATCAATCAGCACGTATTCATCGGCCCCGAGAGTAAACGTGCTTGACTCCTGAAAGTCTATGGTAGTCCCCTCGCTCAGCTCCAGCTCGCCGCCAGACTGGATGTCCAGCTTTCCACTCATGGTCAGCGTCGAGGCCAGAGTCAGAGCCCCGTCGAGCTGGACCGCTCCGTCCAGTTCGCTATCGCCAGTAACGTAGAAATCCACTCCGTTCATGGCAGCGGTTCCTGGCACGCCGGAGCCTATCTTGAGATTCCCCGTGACTACCTGAAGTCCATCGGTCGCATCAGTCGTGACCTGCAAGTAGCCCGTGTCGGCCTTGGAGAGGATCGCAGTTTCGTCCGAGCCGTCAATGAAGCTGAAGTTGCTGGTAGCGCCTGCTCCGTCATCGACCGTCACCGCGCCGCCAAGCTCAACAGCGCCAGCGAGCTTTGCATAGCCATCTACGCTGAGATCAGGGTCAGACGTGCTCCCTCCAGTCGCGTCCATATCCACATCGCCCTGAGTCGTGAGCACGCCCGTCTGGGTCGCCGCACCGCCGTTCGAGAATGAAGCTACAGTCAGAAGCCCCGCTTTCGTGACGCTCCATGTTCCAGAGGTGCCGTCGATGTCCTTCCCGGTGCCCGTATTGGCGAGCGATAGGCAGTCCTCGGTGCTGTTGGCACCGACCGTGATAGATGCGCCACCGGAAGCCGCCGCACCGCCCGGAACCGCACTGAGGGTCAACAAATACGCGTTGTCGGCGTCCGTGTTGGAGATGGCCACCGCTCCAGAGTCCGCCGTGATAGCCTTCCCGGACCCGGCGCCGCCCTGGTCGTAGGACTGATCCAGCGTGTTGTTCCCGCTCCCGGCCGAAAGCGCCGTCCAGCTTGCGCCGCTATAGACCTTCAGCGCGTTCTCGCTGTCATCCCAATAGATAGCTCCTTCGCTCGATGTCGGCTGGGTGTCTGTGGGCGTCAAGAGAAACCCTGGAATGTCGGTGATCAGCTTGAAGTAAGTCGATCCAGCGGTGCTCTGGACCTCGAAAGCGTTCGTGTCGCCGGACTTGGGGATGAGCTTCAGAGCATCAAGGCCCGTGACTCCAGCCCATGCCAAGGACGCAAGAAAGAGACCGATAATCGCCCCGGTGTAGATTCTTGTTCTTCCCATCGCCTTACCCTTTCTTCTTCTTTTTTCTTCGGCTCATGGTCTCCAAAACCCCCGAGGGCCACAGCCCGAAGGCAATGGTCCCCGAGGGTCGGGGGAGGGAGCACGAGGCTCTCGCCGGAGGATGGCCACCCAGAGACAGCAGATCTAGGCAGCCTACGTGGTCGGGAAGTTCGCTCCCATCCAGTCACGCCACTGGGTGACACAGACCCCGATCTCGTCCGTCATTGAGAAGCTGATCACACCGAGGCCCTTGAACTTGTCCACGACGGTCTGGGTCTTGGGCGCCCCCCTGTGGAGGAACCAGATCCCGCGCTGGCGCTTACCCAAGGCCCATGCCGTGGTCGTAGAGAGCTTGTGCCACGGGATCGGCTGGACCCGGCCTTGCAGCGGGTTAACAGCGTTGTTCGCCGTCCCTGGCTCCAGAGTGCTCTTGAGGATCCTCTCCACGTCCATGTCGATGGTCGGGTTGTAGACCAGGACGTTGGGCTCATTCATGATCTCTTCGTTCAGCTCGCCCTTGGCGTTCGTCACACGATACCGAGTCAGAGCGGTCTCAAGGTTCGAACCGGAGAACGAAAGAGACGCATAGTGGTTCTGGAACGTCGTGCCGGCGGCGCGCTTGAGCGGGTGCGCCGTATAGAGGAATGGGAATCCGGTGTAGATCTTGCCCGGCTGCGGGTCGGTCTGCAGGCTCTGGTAGGTCCCGTCCATGACGGTCTTGTCGCCCGCCGTGATGGCCCCGCGATTGAAGAGGTTCGCGGCAAAGCGGTCTCTGAACCGCTGGAACGCCTCTCCCAGGTTCTTGGACCGCTCGTCGATGCGCGAACTGGCATACTGGTCGTTCGCGCCCCAATTCTTGAGAGTATTCTGGTCGAACTGGAATCCGTCCTGGAAGTAGCGCAGCTTCCAGTAATAGCTCCAGCCCTCGCCGGTGTCCGAGAACTTGTGATCCATCATGGTGGAGGTCATCTCGGTCGGCTCAGTCGCCCCAAGGATCTCGGTTCCTTGCCCGTGGTCCAGGCCGCCGAACTCATCGTCTACGTTCACGAGTTTGAAGATCTTGTCGTAGACAGTAGGTTCTGCGTCGAAGCTCAGGAGGGCGGATTTGTTTGCTAGCTTGGTGAAGGTCTCGATGAATTGACTTGTCAATTCCATGACTTAGCCCTCCTTTCTTAGCTTGCGACCGTCCGGCCGGCAGAGAAGTTGAACTTGCCGATGACGCTGTTGTGGTCCAGATTGACCTCGTGGACGGTGAAGATGTTGTCGATTCCGGCATCGATGTTCATGGACTGCGGCCCACCCATATCCATGGTTTTGCCGATGAGAGCAGCGGTCACTGTCCCGGTGTCCGCCGGATACTCGTATAGAGCATCTTCGGAGAACTCCGCGGGGATAGAGACATCGCCGTCGTTCGTCGGGATCGTAGGGAGGTTGACCAGGGCAACGCACCGGGGCTCATTTGATCCAGCGGCGCCCTGGGTAAAATACTGCGTGGTGCTCTGGTCCTCTATGAGGATGTCACCAGCCTTGATACCGCCGGAGACCGCCGTATTGGCGATCATGGCGTCTCGGATCTCCGAGCGTCCGGAGCGATAGCCCCAGAGGTTGACTACTACCATCGCTTTGGCTCCTGTTTCTTTGGTGTGACCAGGAGCCTACCCGCCGCGATGTCAAGCCCTTGGAGTTCCCGACCGTTGCCTTTGGCGCAGCCATTCGATGTGCGCCATGTCTTCGACCTTCAGGCCCCGCTCATCTGCCTCTTTGCGGAGCTTGTCGGTGATGGGCACAGTCTCGTCGGCGGCCTGATGGCCCTTGGGGTTATAGCCTGGAAGACCTCCAGACCCTTTTGCCCCATTGCCACCGATGGCCTGCTGCGCGCCGAAGAACCAGGGCTTTGCCGTCTTGAATGCCGCGATAGCTTCGGTCGAACCCTCGACTTTGCCATCATCCGTGAGCTTCAGATCCTTCCGGGGAAAGACTGCCAGCACGTCTGCGATTGCGGCATCCAGAACACCAGCGGCTCTCAGATCGTCCTTCAGAGCACTGTTGAGCAGCACGTCTGATAGACGCTTCTCAAGGTCTTGGTTCTTCTGCTTCTCAGTTGCCAGGAGCTTCTCATACTCGCCACGCTTGAGAGCCGCGGCCTCTTCGGCATCGGCCTTGGCCTTGTCGATCTCGGATTGCTTCTTCTCAGCGGCGCGTAGACCCGTTCGGTGTTTGGCCGCCTCCTTGCGAAGACTGCCCGTAAGAGCTTTCCACTCATCGACCGTCTGGGGCTCCTGGCCCTTGGCGGGGTCCACCTGGGACTCGTCTTCGGGATCCTGTCCCGCACCGGACTTGCTATCTCCGGCACTCATCTCATCCTTATTTAAACCCATACTCATGTGCGGTTCCTCCCCCACAGGGTTGAGTCATCATGAGAACCATACGTCCGATTTCATGCCAAGTCAAGCCACTGCGATTTTGACTGGCTCCATGGTAGCTCGAATGATGGCATCGCCAGAAAAAATCTCCAGATGGATCGTCCATGGGAGGATACCATAGCCACTCCCATTGAACTCGTGCTGTTCGTGCCCTGCCTGCCAGTAGTCCCACGTATGGACACAAAAGAAAATCCGATGAGTCGGATCACCGAACGCCCAATCGGAATGCTGGAATGACAGGCAATTCGGCACGCAGAAGATCGCCCTACCTCCGGAATGGAGAACCCGGTGGCATTCATTCAGAACGAAGATGAGATCCGCCGGCCCTGGCAAATGCTCAAGCACGTCCATCCCCTGGATCTCATCTACTGTGCCATCCGAGTAGGGCAGGCCCCGGCATAGGTCGCGCACGAGGTCAGGCTTGAGGGCCGGGTTCGAGTCGATGTTGACGAACCCTTCCACCGGGCGAAGTCCCGAGCCGAGGTTCAGGCGGATCATGATTCTCCCCTGGTCTCCGTGCTTTGTCATGAGCCACATAGATGCGTCCCCCTCTGCTAGACTGGAAGGTATTCCACCATCTGGACTTCGGCCAGATCATCATCGGTCGGATGCTCCAGTGCCATGATGAAGATGAACCGCCGCCACGCTGCGGTCAGCTCTTTGGAGACGATGCAGGATCGGAGCTGATGATCCTTCCATCCCGAATCAATCCGCTTATCATTCGGGACATGGACCGGCGCGAGTCGCGGTTCCCATACCGTGTCCGGGAGTACCGGATAGATGTCGTGGTCGGTGAGGACTGACTTTGCATCGCCCGGCGTATAAGCCATCTCTCCGTTGATCTTGAAAACCAGGAATGGATGCACGACGTCAATCAGGAAGAACTGGACATCGCTGATCTTGAGACTTAGTGCCATTAGTTTACCCCCCTCTACTGAGGCTTCCAGGTCTGGAAATCAAAGACCGTCCGGAATGGCATGAACGTGACCTCGTTCTCTGCACTGGTCATGAAGGCGCCGCCATGGTTTGCCGCGCTGCGGCTCTGTAGATAGGTCAGGAACATGCGATGAATCGGGAGCTTATAGGTCATGACGTTCTTGGCTTCCTCGCTTGCACTGATAGCCCGAAATAGGCTGGCGCTCTCCAACATGCCGCGGTTGAAGCTCTGATTCTTCTCGCCCTTCTTCAAGCCATAGTGGCTCACAACCTTATGCGTCTCTGTCCGGACTACAGCGAAAGTATCGCGGTCCAGCTTGTTCGGCAGATCCATATTTGAGATGATCTCGTATGTGAATGCCATGGCGGCTTGCAGCGTCGTGGCGATCTTCTGTTCTCCGTACTTTGCCACCATGTTCTGATACGCTGTCCTGGCTTGGTCGATGCTAGAACCGTTCCAGTAGGCCTCTGCAGTCGCCTGAGCATCCGAGAGATTGAAGATGCGTTTAGCAATGTAATACTTGATGGCAAGCGGCTCACTTTTCCAAGAACTTGACGCTTGACTCGAGGCATACTCAGAGATAATGGACCAGTCACCGCCGATGGTCTTGACGTAAGATTCAAGCGCTGTGAGCGTGGCCGATCTGTCTTTGCCGTGACTGCGCAGATCATCGAATGGAGTCCCGGCGGCATCCTTGACCTCGACGTTGAACTCCTTGAAATAATTCATATCGCCCTTGCCGGGCGCACGAGTCTGAGCAGAGATCATCGCTTTGGGCACTCTGTCTGTGAGCCCCGCCTTGCGTATACTATACATGGTCTTTGTGATTGACTCCGAGAACGCTTGGTCAAACCCATCGGCCTGATGCTTCACGCCAGCGTGGGCAATGTGCTCCAGCTCACTAAGACGCGCTTTGAAGGTCTCTTGTTGGTCTTCCGGCACGAGCTTCACGATCTGCTTTTCAAGGTTACTAACACGCTTCAGGCTCTCAGCTACAGTATACCACGGAACCTGGCCAAAGACGGCCGCTGCCGTCGCACTTTTCGCCTTGTCGCGCATGGACCACAGATCGTCAGGATGGGTAGTCCATTCTTCGCCTTCCTTCTTCTTGCCCTGTGCTCTGTAGTTCAGGGTCCCGCCATTATCGATACGCCACGCCTTGCCCTCGGCATCCACCAGGACGTTGTCACGGTCTTGCCCAATAACGTCCCAGTTCCCGAGCAGAGCATCCAGCCCGAAGTCCTCATGAAGCTGCTTCATGACCTTGGCCTTCAAGGCATCGTCCTTACCTCGCATGATGCTGTCCAGGGTCCGGGTGCCTTCCATGTATTCCGAGAGCTTTACCGGCCCCCCAGTCGCATTCTCGTAGAGATGGAAGGCAGGGACAAGAACGCCGGCAGCGCGGTAAACCGCATCCGAGGCTATCTCGGCTCTTAGGTGTCCGGCGTTCTTCCCTCTCTTCATGACGTATCGCTTGCCCGTCGCAGGATCTTCTACCAGCTCTGCTCCGGTCGATCCTCCCAGCTTCTTGATGGTCTTGAGCTTCGAGAGGTCTTTGGGGAAGGCCGATTCGTCGGTCAGCAGAGGCGGCTTGCTGGGAAGATTCATGGGCACGGCCTGGCCGAACTGGATCCCTGCAGGAGTCGGAGCCGCAACGGCGGCACTGCCGCCAGGATGCAGAACGGCATCGATCTCTGCCAGGAGATCCGACTTGAGCTTCATGTTGGCCTTGGACTTTGAGGCCTTGAGCGCCGTCCATTCTGCGGAACCGAGCAGATCGAATGCCACATCAGATGCCTTGACCTGCTTCTTGCTCTTGAGCGGGATCATCGACTTGGCCTGAGTAATCGCAGATGTCAGACCCAACTGCAGCTTGCCCTGGCTGGCCAGAGAATCAATGATGGGCGTCTTGGGTGGCTGCACAATAAGAGCATCGGCAGCAGCGAATGGATCGAATGGCTGTGGCTTTGCAGTAGATGGCTGTTGCATCTGCATCTTCTTGTCTATATAATCTCCAACTTCTTTAAACAGCTTCTCTGTATTCTCAATCGAAAGCGTTTTATAGACTGCTGGCTCAATCACTGATTCAAGTATGGTAAAGATCTTTGGCGTAAGACCGGCCGATTTCACAATTGCCGCGTCAACTACGGCCTTCATATCATTCACTACGAACGGATTCTTGCTCATAGATTCCAATGTCGGAAACTCGGAACCTGCAGATGGTAATGGTATAATGGAAACAGGCTTCTGGAGATTGGTATACATATATCTGCCTATCTCCGAGATGGTGTCAATCTGCTCCGCATCAGATAATGCAAAATACTCTTTTTTTCCAATCAATTTCTTCAGGACATTCACTGCAGATGGTATTACGCCAGGAGTTGCTTTCAGTGCTGCATCAGCAGCGGCCTTCATCTTGCCAACTATGGACTTGTCTTTGCTTATTGATACCAGCGTTGGAAAGTCAGCTTGAGTGGTTGGTTCCATCTTGCCAGGAAGGACAGGATGCTCTACCGCCTTCTTCGGCTCCAGCTTTGCCTGAGCAGCCGCGATCGCCGATTCTAGGTCCGGATTCTGCTTTCCAGTCTTGAGACTGGCCCACGCCTTTACGGCCCCCTCCAGGATGGCCAGATCCCGATTCTTGCCTTCCTTCGATGTGGTCTTCTCAATAAAGTGCTTCGCGTCCTCGGGATGAACCCACATCGTGCGGTCTGTCTCTGTGTCCATGAGGGCGGGATCATGGCCCTTGGACCTCATGAGGAACATGAACGTGGTGGACGTTGTCCCCTTGAAGCCACCGGGGACGATTCCAACGATCTCGCCGATATGCCCGGTCTCCTCTCCTACCTCCATGACTGCTGCCTCGGCGCCGTGCTGACTGCCCTTCTGCCCGCCCTTCGGGAACGTCCAGTGATAGCCGCCGAACAGACCTGTGGGGCGGCGGAGCAGGACTTGCCCCTCCTCGTTGAAGATGACTCCCCCATACGCCCGCTTGCCCACGGTACCGCCTGACCAGCTCGCGATGTCCTTGTGGAGGTCTATGCTCTGGAGCGCCGGCATGGAGACCGGCGCTATGGCGTCGAAGATCACGTTCTCCGCGGTCTTGGCCGCTGCGGCTTCTGCGTCTGCCTTGGCCTTTGCCGCGACCTGGGCTTGTAGCGCTGCGAGCTTCTCGGCTTCGATGGCCGCGAGCTTTGCCGGGGATGGCTTAACCTCGATCTGGAGGCCTTTGTCCTCCAGCGTTTTCTTCAGGGCGGCGGGCGTCGCAGTCAGATCATCGAACGGGAACTGCTCTGCTCCCGGAGGCGTGGATATCGTCGTCTTGGTCGGATCGATCGTGATCTTCTCCGGCCCCTCAGCAGCTACGGCGTCAGTGACCTGCGGAGGGAACTTCGCAGCAACGGCACCAGGCACCTTAACCTTATTGTCCGCGAGGTTCTTTGCAAACTCCTTGGCATGCTTCGCCATGGCATCGGCGTCGAGCCACTCTGGGAGTCCGGTCTGGAGATTGCAACCACACGCAGGATGTCTGGGAGGCATCCCTGGTCCGCCTGACATCATATGGATCGGCACCCATCCGAGCGACTCTGCCCAGAGGCATAGGTCCATGTGATTCTTCAAGGCCCAGTTGAGGTATGACCTAGCCATGGTCATCCCGGCCTGAAGCCCCTGATCGGTCTGGAGTTGCGTCTGGATGCGCACTACTTCAGTGCGCCCAATCAGGCGGCCGCGCTCTTCCACAGAGAAAGCGCGGCGGAATCCCGGGATAGCCTCAAGAGCGGTAATACCGGTACCCTGGACCTGCTTTGCAATCTCACGCCAGTTGATACCCCTGGCCATGCCATCGGCGGCCTCACGACGCAGGTTAGTAAGCGTCTGGTTCTGTAGGTTGGCAAAGTCCGAGAGCCGCGAGAAGCTGTTATTGCTGGCGACCTGGATAAGCTCCAGCGACGTGCGGGAGAACGCAGACTTGTCTAGCTTGATCCCGAGCGTCTTTGCAGAGTCCTGGATCTGTTGCCGGAACCCCATCGCTGTAGTCATCCATGCGTCTTGCGCTTGCCCGAGGGCCTGTGGCTGCATCTGAGCCATGGCGCCTATGAGGTCATCCAGGATGGCCAGGTTGTGCCCGGATGAGTAGATATATGTGCCTGACTTCTGGAATGCATCCAGATTCTGGATGATGAGCGCGGCCTGGCGGTCGGCAGAGGTCATCAGGATGCGCTGGAACTCGTCTCCAGTCGAGGCGATGCCATCAGAGAAACTCTGCTGCAGCTCTTTGAGTCTGCCCTGGATCTTCTGGGCATGAGCGGAGAGGATAGGATCACTGAATCCTGCGACCATGATTTACCTTCTACGGCATGATGGGCAGATTGTTTGACCTGACCTGAGGCGATTGGTCCTGGAGCCGCACGGACAGCGGCCGGCGGCGTTGCACAGAGTCTTCCACCATCGCCCACATCTATACTGCCATCGCAGGTAACACATCCTGAGTCGATTCATTGGCTGTCCTCAGTCAGCGATATTCAGGTCATCGGCATAGTGCGGCTCAACCCAATTCTCGTATTCACCCGGCATGGTAGAACCTACGGAGAGACAATCCACTTCCTGGCCCAATCCTGACATAGCGTGCCCAAGAAGTTCTTCGTGCCCGAGAGAAAGAAATCCTGAGTGGGTGATGCCAGACCGACTACGGTATGAGGATTGTCAACCGCGCCGGCCTGGATGATATGGACATCTAGGAATCCAGCATCCTCCAGAAGCAGTCTTAGTCCGCTGGGAGTGAAGCGCCAGTAGTCGGCGGCGGGATGATCATGGATCGGGAATGCGAATGGGACGGTGACGAGCAGCCAGCCGTCCTCTCTCATGAACTGAGCGATTCTCTGTGCCACTACCCACGGATGTTTCACATGCTCCAGAGTTTCAAGGCAAAGAGCGACAGCATGGGAGTGGATGGGGATCTGCGCATAAATCCCAGAACCCTCGAAGTCGGCCACCACATCCACCCCCGACCCCGGCCGCATGTCGATCCCGATGTATTCTTGCTCCGGAAAGAACGGCCGCATGTCGGATAGATCCGCCGGCTGGACCTGGAATGATCCCACCTCCAGGACATTGCCAATCGGAAGATTACTAGCACAGATGGATACCAGATCACGGATGCTTGGTCGCATGATTCACTCCCCTCGATTAGTCGGATCTACCTGGATCTAGGCGATGCTAGGCGGCATCGGCAGCTTGCCCATCTCGTGCGATGGCACTGCAAGGCGCGCAGCCGCGGTCGGATGGGCAACGCGGGACTGCCGCATCTGATCCACCTTGTTCGCGCCGACGATGCCACCGCCCGCCGCCATTACCTCCTGATTTGCCAGCGAGGCCTCGTTCGTCCGGTCGGCGTTTGCCAGGATGGCCTCGACTTCATCATCGGTATAGCCTTCCGCGCGCGCCTCTTTCTCTATGGTCTCTGGGATCTTCCCGAAAAGACCGAGGCGCTTCTCGGCATTCGCAAGGCGCGCCGTGACGTCGACCGGAAAGCGTGGACCCCAGTCCACCTTCAGCTCGACCTGAGCATCAGCCGGCCATTTCCCGGCGGTCTTCAGGATGATGCGGGCGAGGTCATTCAGGAACAGCGTCCCCTGGTCCTCCAGCTCAGAGAGATAGGTGGAGTAGGCGAACAGGCGATACTCCAGGCTGATCCCACTCTCAGCACCGGAGCGCAGGTCATCGATCACGAATTGGAGCACGCGGCGCCTGAGCGATTCAGCCCGGTCCTTGATGACGCCGATCAGGTCTGCCATGCCCTCGAAGTGCATGATCTCGGCACTAGTGCCAGCCGGCATCCCGTGGACGCCTCTAACCCCCCATGCGAAGTTCTTCCCGGCCTGTTCCGATACGCCGAACAGGAACAAGTTGGGGTTCCCGAATGTCGCCATGTTGATGTTGTTGAGATGACTCACCTGCACGTTCGCGTCGTCCATCGCGCTGATGAAGTCCCCATCTGCACATGGAATCCCGAAGAAGCGACCTGAATCGCGGTAGGCAAAGTGGGCGACTGGGATCTCGTCCATCTGCCCTGGATGAACTCCTGAGATCCGGTTGCCGTCGCCGTCCTCATCTACAGGCCCATCATTGACGTAGACCTGCATGCCCTCATGGTCCACGCGCTCCACGTAGATGTCCACGTCTCCGGCATCCGTCACGAGACCGGCCTGCACAGCGCTCAGAGCCACTTTCGGCACGCGGTAGATGAAGCGATAGGCCTCGACGCGATCCTGATCCCAGAGCGCAAAGTAAGGGTAGGTATAGGTAGGCGATACCACGTCGAGGCGGACCTTTGTTTCCCCGAGAGCCCACGGCTTCACCCTGACATACCCATCCCCAGCGGCGCCGGACACCTGTAGGATGCGCCGCAGAGACCACGAGCCGCCGCTCTGCTTCGGGGCGTTGGGCCGGCGTGAGTTCTCTTTGAAGACGTTCTGGAGGAACTCCGACAGGTCATCGTCTTTCTTGCCCTTCACGAACAGCTCCACGCGGTCCCACTGGAAGCCGTGCAACATGCAAGCAAGGTCGCGCTGGAGCATCGCTGGCACGTAGTTGTACGGCGATACCATCCGATAGTCATCCGGCGCGCCCTTCTTCGGAAGGCTCTTGAGCGTGGCAATGCACTGACTCTCGGCACCGCCGATCCCCTCTATGCTGGCGTAGTAGAGTGGACAGTCGGTATCGCCCTTGTCGCCGTGATCTGGGCATGCGTAGTGCTCTCGGATCATGTAGAGGCGCTGGCGCGCCAGCTCCGTGGTCGAGAGAATGGACGAGACTGATGGATCTCTCCCGATCACCGTCGCTATCATGTCCTCAACCCGTGCGAAGATGCCCATTCCAGTGCCTCCTGCCTATCAGGATGATTCGCTCTTGACAGGTGACATTGTAGCCTGTATGACCGCATCCCCGTCAAGCAGGAGCAACGAGACCTTCCACGGCTTGATGCCGAGGCGATTGCCGCGAGCTTTCCAGGCTTCGCTCTCGCCATCGAAGTAACTGAAAGACGCCTCGCAGAATATGCGCCTGTAGCCGGGGTCAGAGATAGCCCTGGACGGATCGATCTTCGAGAGTGTGTTGGGCACACGCACGAGCATAATGCCGGACGGGTGCAGGACGCAGTGGCAGATGTTCATAATGTGGATGAGCTTGCCTTCGGGTAGACATTGCAGCAGGTCGATGGCCTGGATCTCCCATACCGAGTTCTCGCCGTAGGGGAGCCCAAGGCCGATGTCCCAGTTCATGTCGGGCTTGCAGGCTGGGTCATTGTCAAGGTTTATGAATCCGGCGATCTTCTTGTCGCCGCATCCGAGGTTCAACCGGAGTAGCTTATCCGTCCCCGGAGGCGGATAGATCCGGTAGGCACTTACAGTCATAGGTCTCCCCTGTCTGTCATTTAGCATTGCCGCGACCACATCCGACTCTTCGGGTGAGTCGCAGCGTAGTAGCCTAGAGCACCACCGATGATAGAGTCGGGAGGGTGGCCGCTGGACGTGTAGAGATCTCCTAGAGAACATAGGCGATGCTCGTCGTAGGCGTCTATCACTCTGGGAGCCTTGACGCGCTGCTTTTCTATGGCGTTGATGTAGTCGGAGAAAAGCTGTTGCCTGACGTGACCCTCCAGCCATAAACCTTCGATGTCAGGCCCAAGGAAGTAATCGCCCACGACATCGCCGATCCCGGTCATGTCATGGACCACCGGCCCTGGATACTGAATACATTGCTGCCTTGCCATATCGATGATCACAGGCCATTCCAGCCGATTACACCACCGATAAGCCACGAGGCGGAACGGGCGGCAGTCCGTCCTCCAGGTCCATACGATCGTACGATGACGGCGACGCCCCCAGTCAATCCCGGTGGCATACTGCACGCCCTCCTGGCGGACGGGATTCTCGAACTGCAAGAACTCGCCGCGCATAGGGCGAAAGACACCGAGCGAGGCATCGAACATCAGGTCTACCATCGCCGGGACGATAGCCCGGTCCTCTGGGTTCGGCTCTTGTAGCTCGTATTCCGTCTCCCACATAGTATCCGGGATGACGCTTTTCTTCTCGTCTATCATGCGCTGCGTGAGCCAGCGGTATAGTGATGCCATTCCCTCGCGATAACACCATTTATAATGTGGCCACCCGCGCTCAGCACCGAGCTTGATAACCTCCGTCATGGTACCATCAGCATATTGATGCGTAGAGGAGAGGACGATCTGCGTGTGGACGCCGTTATACTCCATGGGTTGCCCGAGCGAAGCCTTGAAGATGGATAGAGCCATCTCATCCACCTCATCCAGAAGTAGCCAGTTCGGGTGAGGCCCCCTGGCGCTACGCTGTGAAGCCATGAGCGGCGTCACGCGCCCGCCATTCGTCAGACGGATGCGCTTTGCCGTGGGGTCGGAGAGTAGTAGATGCCGCGGTGCCCGCTCATTCGTCCAGATCTGCGAGGTCGTCTCATGGACGCGCTGGCTCTGCTCTCCGGAGCCTCCCAGAATCGTCACAGCAGCTCCGAGGAAGACCGGACCTACGAACCCGAGTCCCGAGAGATTAGTAGACTTCCCGGAGAACCCGCGTGATCCCTCCCATATCATAATGGGAGAACGCCCGAAGTAAGCATCAGCAAACGCCTGGAATGGCGCGCTATGTCCAGGACATACCGCCTGGTCTGGTATCCAGATACCAGTAAGCAGACCGAGCGCATGATGCAGCTCTTCGTCAGTCCTTGGCGGGTAGATCCGAAACCGGGCTTGAGTCTGCGGATTCGAGTCCAGCAGCTCGCCTGTCAGATCGTCGGATGATATCCGCCAGGGCACCAAGACTGCTGATGTATCCCTGCTCATCTCTCCCCAGCTCCACAATGACGGGCATCGTATCAGTCGTGTCACTACCACTCACAGTATTATGCTCCAGAGCATGATGAGCACAAAGCCGCTCGATCTCCACAGCTTTATCCAACATCCTGAGACCCTCGGTCACTGAGACTATCGGAAGATTCGGAACGTCTATCTCTTTGCCATCAGCAGTTTTGATCTTCTTCTTGCCGAGAAGTGCCAGAGCCGCTTGATTGAATAGCGCCCGGCCGGTCGCCGAGTGCCGGGAGATCATTGCCTCCCATTCCTGCTGACGCTGCTGTGCGGCCTGCACTGCTACCTGCTGTGCGGCCTGCTCCTGTGCCTCGCGTATCGTGTCCGCACGATATGAATCATAGGCCATGGCCCGCGTAGTCCACTGAAAACGAGTGCTCCACTTCTTGTATTGCGATAGGTATGCCTTTGCGCTCTTGATAGAACCGGACAGGTTCTGGCCGGTTCCGGATGCCGCAAGCTGCGATAGATAGGGCAATGACCTCAACGCTGGTGCCACCTGACAGTAGGAGCAAAACGCCGTCCAGGCGTGTCCCGGTTCGTCCGAGAGGCGATCCCAGAGGTTCGTGGTTCTCTTTGGAACCTCTGAGATTGGACTGATAGATGCTGTATGCTCACTCTGGTGACTATTCATCGTGGTGTGCATCATCGAGTAGCTTCTGGATAGCCTGACTCTTGATTGGGCCGACTTGCTTCAAGGTCATTCCGTAGTTGTCGGGAGGTAACAAGAATGGATCTATCCCTTGCCACGACGATGTTCCTGTAGCACCCGTTCTCGCGGATGCTTTGTACCAGATGCTCTATCTGGTCCTCTGGATGTCCCCGATAGTTTCGAGGATGAGGAGACAGAGATTCGATAGAGACGATCTCTGTCTCGTGCAGGATAGGCAGATCATCCTTGATCATCTTCGGACCTCGACTCGAACAATCCCAACTGCGGTGACTTGGCCAGCGTCTCAGCTATGGCTAGATTACTATTGGCGGTCTCATAGTATGACCGTTTCAGCTCAGAACCGATGAATCTCCGACCCTTCTGGATCGCAACGAATCCCTCACTGCCGATGCCGGCGAATGGCGAATAGATGAGATCCCCAGGATTACTCCAGAGCATGATTGCGCGCTCGATTACTTCGAGCTGCAATGGGCAGATGTGCCTTTCGTCACGGTCTTCTCGCGCCGCCATATACTGCAGAGTATTGGACGGATTGATGTCCATCCAGACAGGAGATGCCCATTGCTGCCACGTGTCGAGAGGGAAATCCTCTGGCTTATGACCGACCGGCTTCGCATTTTCGCCGGGCTTGCGAAACGCTATCAGATAGTCCGGAATCCCCTGCCTACTCATGGTGGAGTCCTTGCGGAGCTGCTTATACAGTAGCCCAAGGGCCTTCGTGCGCTGCATGGCGGTCACAGGATCCTTCCAGATGCAGACCTCGGATGAATAGATCCAGCCGATGCGCTGGAATGCCCTGATGATCTCACCGCGGAAGTCGGTCAGCCCGATGAATCCATCCCTGTATTTATAAGACGGAGGATTCATGCAGTGAACTGCACAGAGGCGCCCCGGCTGAGTGACACGGTAAAGCTCTTGAATCAGAAACGCAAACTGCTCCGCAAACTCGCCCTGATTCTTCACGTTCCCCATGTCTCTATCACTATTGGAATACGTGTAGAGACCAGCAAACGGAGGAGAGAAGACCGACAGGTCAACCGAATCGGACGGCATGGATCTGGACACGTCAACGCAGTCTCCCAGGTGGAGATCCCATCCAGATCCAGTGACGCGATCTCTCTCGTAGGTGGATACCGATGCCCTGAGGCCCTGGACGTTGCGCTGCACGATGGCCTTGGTCTTCGCCGCCATCTCATTGCCCATTGCCACAGCATCGCGTTCCTTGCGCTGGATATTCGCCACTACGGCGCCCTCGCCATCCGCAGTAACGACATAGCAGTCTACCGGATTCTTCTGCCCGAAGCGCCAGCATCGCCGGATGGCCTGATAAAACTGCTCCCACGAGTCCGAGAGTCCAACGAATGCGACCTTGGAGCAATGCTGGAAATTCATGCCGTAGCCACAGATAGACGGCTTGGAGATGAGAATCTGGATGTCTCCGGCCTGGAAGCCGAGCATCCCCGCCTCTTTCTCTTCCGGGTCATCCGATCCACGGATCTCCACAGAATCCGGGATGACCTGTGCAAGATGATCGGCCTCTGCATTGAGGCCGCACCAGATGATCCATGGCTCATCCCATGCGCCGGACATGGCATGGATACACGCCTGCACTCTCTGGCGCACCGTAGCGCGGCGCATGGCGATGCGATCGCCAAGCGTCTGCGCATCAATGGGGAACAGATACCCGTCCGGAGCACTACCAGGCGTGGTGATCTGGTGCATGCGCAGCTCAGGTAGCACGAAAGCACCATCCTCATACCCGAGATCCGATGGCATGCGCACGAGTGCCGCCCATGAGCAGATCCATTCCCAGAAATCATCCTGAGCGTGGCCCTTGAGGCGCCAGAAGTTCGTGCGGCCTCCGTCGTGGATGAAAAACATGGCGAGCATCTCGGCACGAGTCATTGCTCCCAGAAATTCAGCATGATTCCCCAGCTCCATGTAATCGTTCGGCGCGGGGGTAGCGGTGCACGCCAGGCGATACGGAGTGCCCTGGAACCTAGCTATCAGCCTGTTCCTGAACGACCCTTCAAAGTCCTTCAGGATCGAGCTTTCGTCCAGGACCACGCCAGTGAAATCATTCATCTCGAAATGATCCATCCGCTGGTAGTTCGTGATGTTGATGCCAAGTGCCAGGTCATTGGCCGTCTGACAACGATTCACCGGGATCCCGAACTTCTTACCCTCTCGTATGGTCTGCTGCGATACGGCGAGTGGGGCCAGGATCAGAACGTCACCGCCGGTCTCCTCATGCACCAGGCGCGCCCACTCAAGCTGCATGGGCGTCTTGCCAAGGCCCGTGCCAGCGAAGATGGCAGCCTTGCCACGACGGCAAGACCAGCGCACCAGATCAGCCTGGAATGGGAATAGCATGGGATTGAGTTCATCGGGAGGCTCGAAGCCCGCATCTGCCGATGTAATCCGCTTTCTAGCTAGAAACCCTTCGTATGCGTCCATGTCAAAATCCTCCGGTTACATGACGATCTGATACGATCTGATAATAACTCCGATGGGTCCGAATGTAAAGAGGATATGACATGAATTTTACCGACAGGCTGTAAAGAATCTTATAAACAACAGGCCGCTTAGCAGAATCAACAAGTTGAACCACTTATTGACAAGTTACTAACACATTACTAACACATTACTAACAGGCTGTAAAGCACTTATGGACTAAGCTGTAGCCACCTTCTCTATTCCAGCTGTAAAAACGCTCTTTACGCAGATTTTACGATCCGATACTACTAGATCTACATCCCTTTTAGATCTTAGGACAGTAGTAGTACTGTGTGGTAAAGTATTGACTTAATGTCTTTTACAAAGCAGTCTAACTGCATGATTTATTGCTATTCCACCAAAGATGGTGGGTGTTAGTAACCTGTTAGTAGAATGTTAGTAACCTGTTAGTAATGTGTTAGTTGACTACCGCAAAAGTCAACAAAATCAAGTGAATCAATTATGCAGCGCAAAAGTCGCTATTTTGTTTACTTAGTTCTATTTCCATGCAAAAGCCTTTTGTTTCAGGCTATTACCAGAGGGCACAGAGGACGAATAGAGACCTCCGGCGAGCTGATTCCTCCCTGCAAAGATGCCCAGAAGCACTGCTTCGGCTGCGTCCTCAGGTACAGACTGGAGCTTCCAGAGCAGCTCACAGAGCCTCTGGGCTCCTCGCTTCCACCCCTCTTTGCCGTTGAGACCCCATCCATCCCGACTCTTGTAGGCACCGCGCCACAGGTCCACAGGGACCTCGACCCACGGATGGATAGAGCGCGCAGTCCACAGACCCACGGCAACGCCCGCACTGATGCCGAGAGAATACATAGTGTCCTGCCTACGCTCGCGCCCTCCATCGGTATGCCACACCGGGGGAGGACGCTCGATGGCCAGGAGCGTTGCCCCGGCGGCGAGAGCACGGCCGATGATGGGACCGAGTTCCGCGGTGAGGCGCACCATCCGCTTCGGGAGAATCCCAGAACCACACGAGATCTGCTTCCAGTAAAGCACCTCTTCGCTCTCCCGAGATGTGCCCACTCGGACCACGGCAACGCCCATCTTCTCACTACCGGGGTCAATGGCAAGGACCGTGAGTTCTCCCATCTCAATCCTCCGGTTAAAATGTTTTGCCAACCCTCTTTACAACTGCATCCATTAGCATTATAATATCAAACTAAGGGCTAGTAAAGAGGTTACTAGCCTGAGTTTCACATGGAGGATTTATGGTTACTAAGAAGAAGCGGTCGAGGTCGAGGTGATGCTGACTCAATCCCAGATAGATGCTCGTCGGTCAGGGCTCGGGGGTTCTGATGCTGCCCGACTCCTGACCGGCAAAGCATGGGAGGTATGGGCCGAGAAGACCGGCGTCCGAGAGGACGGTGGAATCCAGGAGACTGAGCCCATGCGCTGGGGCAACATCCTGGAGCCCGTAGTGGCCGGGGAGTTCTCCCGCCGCATAGGACTGGAGCTGTTGGAACTTCCGGCCGACTATACCTACCGAGATCCGGTGCGGCCCTGGATGCTCGCGCATCCAGACCGCCTTATTGTCGGACGGGATGCCGGTCTAGAGGTCAAAGTCGTTGGTCATCCCAGAGACGAGGAGTGGGGAGATCCGCAAGATGCGCGGCCGCTTGTTCCACTGAGGTTCCATATCCAGTGCGCGCACTACATGGCCTGTTTCCAGGCCAGAGAGTGGTGGCTCGCGGCACTGTTTTTGGGCGTGGAACTCAAGATCTACAGGATCCCCCGCGAGCCGGTCTTGGAGGAACTACTGATACACAAGGAGGAGCGCTTCTGGAAAGATAACGTCCTGGAAGGCTGCCCACCCATCGGCGAGCCGGGCGGTTCGGCATGGATGACCAGGCGACATCCACAGGATGATGGTAGTATCCTGCGGAGCTGCCCTGAGAGTGAGCGGTGGGCAAAGCAGCTCGCCGCCGTCAAGCTCGCTGGCAAAGTCCTGGGTAATCGTCAGGACGTGCTGGAGAGCAGATTCAAGAACGCCATGGGATCCGCCGGTCTCCTCAAGGGGGACGGATGGCAAGTCTCATGGAAGAATGACACGAACACGAATGGGCACGGGACAACGCGGAGATTCCTATTCTCTCACCCGATGCTCAAGAGGAAGGGGATTAGTAATGGCGACTGAAGCCGGCGCGAAAGTCGAGACAGCACAGGACAAGGCTCTGAAGACGTTCTCGGGGTATCTCAAGGCCAGGGAGCAGATGCTCCGCAAGATCATCCCGAGCAGCGTGGTCCTGGACCCGGGACGGATGATCGCGATTGCCCTGAGCGCTGCGAGCCGGTCCCCGGACCTCCTCAAGTGCTCTGCAGAGAGTCTCTATCTCTGCCTGCACCAGGCCGCACAGCTCGGGATGGAGCCTGGCGGCCCGCTAGGGCACTTCTACCTGATCCCCAGGTGGAATGGGAAGATCAAGGCCCTGGAGGCTGCCCCCCTCATCGGCTACAAGGGATACGTGCACCTCGGGCACCGCTCAGGGCAGATCCGCCGCATGGATGCCTGTCCGGTCTACGCAGGAGAGTACTTCGAAGTCAGCAGGGGTCTCCACCCGGACCTCATCCACCGGTGGAACCCGGACGTCAGCAGGGGTCCTGAGTCCATCGTGGCCGCGTATGCCATCGTCATCACGAAGGACGGCGGCGAGTACTTCGAGGTCCTGACCCGTGGACAGGTGGAGGAGAGGCGCCACCGCGGCGCGACCGGCAAGGATGCCGAGGGTGCGGCCACGCGCGGTCCGTGGGCTACGGACTACGCTGCGATGGCAAGAAAGAGTGCTCTGCGCGCCCTGTTCGGCGGGGGGCTGGTGCCCATGAGCGCAGAGCTTCAGAGAGCTATTGCGGTGGAAGATGCTCTGGATGCTGGAGGGGACCTCCAGAGCATCGTCCTGGCATCGATCGAGGACCTCCCGGTCATCGTGGACCAGAACGACGGAGACCGGCCCATTGATCTCGTGGTTCAGACCCTCCAGAAGGAGGGTAAGGGCGCGCTGCCCAAAAGCGAACCCAAGACCACTGAGCCTGTTCCACCAACCAAGTCAAAAGGTGCCACGGAGAAGCCCGATGATCCTGGTCCGGCTGCAGGAGCAAAAGATGCCCCACCGGTGGCCTCGCTCGCACCTCCAGCGCAAGCGCTGCCTGCGGTCGCTCCGGCTAAGCCCGTGGAGAAGCACGTGGACAAACCGGCACCAAAGACGGGAGGAGTGCAGGCGGAAGTGCCTCCCGGAATGCCCGCCCCTCCGGCACCCGGTGATACCGACTTGATCGAGGTTGGGGCGGGGAAGTTCTTCGCTAATGACGATGTCCGGGCGACTCTCACGGAGAAGGTGTGCATCTACAATGAGGCGCGGGTGGTTGTGTGCCTCAAGAGTGGTGTGAGGGAGAGGGCATGGACCATCCTCGACCGGGCCAAGACGCAGTATATCCGGCTCAAGAACGCCGCATCCCCCTGCGGGGATGTTCCGCTCGCGCCCCTCGCGTCTGCTCAGAAGCGTCCCGTTCCGCCGGATGAAGAAGCCCCGCCGCTCATGGCGCCTGCGGCCAAGAGTAAGGAACAGCTCCAGATCGACATCGACAAGGGCGCTCAGAGCATCGGGCTCTATCTCATTGGGAGGCGTGGGGAGTTCTTCGCGAAGGCTGACATCGTGGCGGTAACAGGTATCCCAGAAGACGCCTGGATGGGAGCTGTGACGAAGCTCCTCAGCGGTGGGACTATCGTCCGCCACGGCACCAAGGGCCGCTCGGTCTCCTACGGCATGGAAGCCCCATCGGCTCCGGTCGCGGCGCCGGCCAAGAAGGATCCGCCCGTGGTCCTGGTGCCTAATCATGATACGACCATCCCACTGTTCGAGGCGCCGCCAGCCACTCAGGACCCGCCCAAGACCATTCCGTTTGCCACGGATAGCCCGGCTCAGGCCGCTGCGGCTCTGGCGACTCAGCTCTACGATACCATCATGGAAGGTGGGCGCGCAGGGTGGCTCCCGAAGCCCGCGGCACAGCACTACGTCAGCATGGTGGAGGATGCCCAGACCTCCGGCAGCATCATGCGCCTCGAAGGCATCGCAGAGGCGCTTATGGGCGAGAAAGACGACTATGAGACCATTGGAGTAGGACAGGATCAGACGGATGAAGACCTGCATGATCTCCAGATAGACTAGCGGCCGAGAATCCTCCGGCCCCAAGGGCTACCACCCCTTCTCCGCAGGGTGGTAGCCCTCTTTTTTTGCCACATGATAAAATATTTGTGAATGCCACTTTACATCCTGTGGACAGGTATTATACTAATAGTGTGAGCGTTGAGAGTGAGAGCAAACCGGAGGATTGAAGATGTTTGACGATTTTGAGGATGATGCGGAGCGGCAGTTTGTCCTGGATGCTGAAGAGATGGCCGATGCGGAGCGGCAGTTAGCCGCTCTCTACAACGAGCCAGAGTGGCCAGATTATCTGGCCGACTTCGGGGCGTGCGACAAGCCGCAGCCCTTCCGGCAACCCAATCAGATGATCTAACCATCCCATGAGCGGCCCGCCGGAGCCCAGAATCCGGGCCGGAGGATTTCATGAAGAACAAGAGGAACGGAGTCTGTTCAACCTGCTGTTACACTGTTCCAGTCGGTGCCGGTGAGGCTTACAAGTGTCTGGGTAGCTCCAGCGGATGCCAGATCCACTGGGATCAGGAAGACGGGGGATGGCATGTCAGGTGCTCTGACAGCGCCGCATGCCAGAAGCGCCTTGAGACGCGCCGGGCTGCTGCCCAGAAGGCCAGCGCGGCTGCCTGTGCGAAGCGCGGCGCCCTGCTGGAGCTTCGGAGCATCTTCATCCGGGCGGAGAATCGCCCGGAGAAGGCCGATGCCCCCGCGGGCAAGATGTTCCCCCTATTCGGCACGAAGAACCGGATCTACGGTGGCGGCGAGTGGGCAGTCATCGAAGACGGACCCAGCCCGCGTCTTATCTGGCTCGTCCAGGGCAACGGCGCGGATGGCGATTGCTGGGCCAACAGCAATCTGCCGGGCGCTATCGGCTTCTGCAAGCCCTATACCCCCGATCTAGAGATCATGATCATGGCCGCCCGCGAGGTCGAGGTGACGCCATGATCCAGCAGTTCAAAAGCGCGCGGGCGGCCGGGTGCCCTCTCATAGCCATCCAGACGGCAGATCCAGCATTCACCATCCAGAATATCATGGGTATCCAGCCGGACCCACCTCCGGCCATCATCCAGTGGGATATGGTCAGGGGTCTTGTGGGGCTCACGCCGGCCGGGATCATGAGCATCCAGGACATGGCCATCGACCCGATGGACGCCCGAGACCTCCCCTCCGTCCTGGCGCGCATCATCCGAGACCCCGACATTGCCGCTGGCGAGACTGTGATGCAGCGATTCCCCGCGGAGGGGATGATCCTGGTCCTCGGTGCTCAGATGCTCATAGATCAGCCGCCTGTGCGTCAAGCTCTATGGAACGCCCGCGACGCCTTCAAGGCGGACGGGCGCACGGTGGTTCTGCTCATGGCGGGGCACGCCACCATCCCCCCCGATCTCCAGCACGATATTCTGAGCCTGGAAGAGCCGCTCCCGACCGAAGAGCAGCTCGGGATAGTGGCGGACAAGATCCATGCGGATGTCCAGATGGTTCCCACGCAGGAGACCAGGGCACGAGCCATTGAGGCGGTCAGTGGCCTGAGCGGCTTCGCCGCAGAGACCGCCGTGGCGATGTCTCTGCGATCTACGGGCCTGGACATGGACCGCCTCTGGGCACGGAAACGCCAGGCCATCGAAGCCATCGACGGGCTGGGCTTCTCCATCGGCGGACCGACATTCGCGGAGGTCGGCGGGCTGGATCAAATCAAAGCCAGGGCTAGCCGTATCTTCCAGGGTCCTGAGCCCCCGCGTATCGTCGCATGGGTGGACGAGATTGAGAAGCTCCTGGCGGGCGAGGGCGATCTGTCCGGCGTGAGTCAGGATCAGATGGCCATCCTCCTGAAGAGCATGGAGGACTACGGGTGGACCGGCATCCTGGCCGTAGGGCATCCCGGGAGTGGCAAGAGCTACTTCGCCAAGACGCTCGGTGCGACGTTCGGGCGTCCGGTCTTCTCGGTCGATTTCGGCGCCGCGAAGGGCTCTCTGATGGGTGAGAGCGAGCACAAGATCCGAGCGATGATGGCAGCCATCAAGGCCGCCGGCGATGGCCGGGTCCTCTGGGTCGCAACCGCCAACAAGCTCACGACCATCCCGCCCGCGCTTCGTCGCAGGTTCCGCAAGGGGATCTATTTCTTCGACCTTCCGACCCGGGTAGAGAAGGATTCCATCTGGCCCATCTACCGCTCGAAGTATGCCATCCCCGCAGATGAGCAGCAGCCATCCGACGCCGGGTGGACCGGCGCGAACATCCGCGACTGCTGCGCGAACTCCTACGAGGAGCGCTGCAGTCTCATGGAAGCCGCGGAGAGCATCGTGCCCGTGACGCTCTCCAGTCCCGAGGATGTCCTGGCACTGCGGCAGCTTGCAAGCGGGCGCTTCCTCTCGACGAATCACCCTGGAGCCTATCGGCTGGAGGACTCGCAGGAAGGCCCGTCCAAGGTCTCTCTTGCGCCAGCACAGCGGCATCTGAAGCTCACAGAGTAAAGAGGCTTTAGATAGCGCTTTACATTCACACAGGCTAGTATTATAATGCTTATCA
>ERZ1292629.431-Hain-H43-01um-R1-431-length-45176-cov-7_pt1 | contig 45176 bp, 55 predicted proteins | sample MGYA00564399_ERZ1292629 | MGnify/ENA primary metagenome ERZ1292629 (study PRJEB36523, sample SAMEA6512636) | groundwater metagenome | collected 2019-01-08 | study: AquaDiva: Metagenomics assemblies of 32 groundwater samples
TCTTTAGTTTTTCATCTAGTTTGGACATTTTTAACGCTCCTTGCTATTAGTTCATGACCCCATAGCACAACACCATTCTTTATTATATCTAAAACAGCTTCATTCTTATTTTCGATGTTTTTAACAAAATCTTCCTCAGTCTGTATCATGTCATGTATTTTATATGCCAATAAAATTTTAACTTGTTCAAGCTCTTTGTTATACTCTCTGTATTTTTTTTTGTCAAAGACAAACAATATATCTATGTCATTTGGCTTTTCTTTATTAGTTATGTATGATCCAAACAAAACACAGGCTTTGCATATTTTTTTCATGTTTTCTAGATAATGATTTATTACTTTTATTTTTGCTAGATTAATTCTTTCGTCCATTATTGCAATTTCCAGATAGCTTAGTATTAATGGATTTTCAAAGTTGATTTTATACGCCTTGATTTTGCTTATATCTTTGTGATTAAATACCCCTTCATTTTCCAGCTTCTTCAGTATCTTGTATGCACCATTTGGGCTGAGCTTGCATTCTTTGGCAATTTCATTGATTGAATAATAATCAAAGGACGCCATTAGGAATCTTATTGTTTTGCTTTCATTTGATGTGAACATAGTATACACCTTTAGTGTATAGTTATACACTATTAGTATATAAACATTTTGTTTTCATTTCAGTCCCATTGTAGCCATTTTCTCAATTAAAATCTTTTGGATTTCGGGATCTCTAACAAGTTTGTTCATTATATCATCTGTTTCTTTTCTAGATTCTAATTCTTTTTGTCTTTTATCTTCTAATTGCATAGCTGTTTGTATATCTAATATTCCTGCACATTTCGAGCAGAATTTAGCATCATAGCTATTTATGTTATCACATCTAGGGCACTTTATTGGACTTAAAGTAGATTCTTTCTTTTCTTTATTAGTATGTATCCCATTCAAAGCAAATAAAGCAGAATCAGTCTCTCTTCCACTCAAATGAACATACGTAGCAGGCATATTGCTTCCCTGAACCCATCCAAAATACTGATTCATCTGAAATTCAGTTAAGTGATTAGCCAAAAATGTAGCTCTTGAATGCCTAAACAAATGCGGATTAAACTTTTTGTCTATTTTTGATTTTTTAAACAAAGTTCTAAGGAGTTTTTTCGCGGTGCTATAGACCATTGCTTCTTGGTAATTTCTTTGTCCGTAGTTAATCCATAAAGGGCTATCTTTATTTTCATTAAATGGATGATTCTGTAGCCATGTAGCCAAATAAGAAGTAGAAGATATCAATCTTACTTTTCTGCTTCCTGTCTTGCCATTAACATTAATTAAAACGCCATGCTCATCGAAACTTACATTCTTTATTCTAAGAGTTAATAATTCCCCTATTCTGCAACCAGATTCATATAAGACTGATATAAATGCTTTATCTCTAGGATGCTGAGCATTTTTTATTAGTAATTTTATATCATCTTCTGTTATCAATCCTTCCTCTGTAGGCAATTTAATCTGTGACTTGTTAATATTAGTCTTAATCCATTTTACTTCTTCTGGATAGAACTCGTTATTTCCCTTAAACCACTTGAAGAATTTCTTTAATATAATTTTATAAGCTTGCTTAGTCCATGGGCTATAATTTCTCTCTTGTATTATTGTAATAAACCTTTCAATATCTTTCTTATTTACTTTATCTAAGTCTTTTTCCACAATAAAAACAATATTCTTTATTGTCTCTAGAAGTTTCATTATTCTGGCTTTTGATAGTCCTTCTCTGATGCAATCGTCTTTAAATTTTAATATTAGTCTTTTATTATACTTAGACAATTCAGCCCTTTCTATAGATTTAATAGTTGATTTATACTTTAATTCTATCTTATGCGGATCTAATTTTTCTTCCATTTTAACGCCTCTAGAAGTAGTCTTTTTTAAATAGATTTGGGACAAAATAGGTCCCAAACTCATGAGTTGGGGCTCTGAACTCGTGGTTTAAAGCCTCGGAGGAGATTTGCACTCCCGACATCCGCTTCTCTTGCAAAATGGTACGAGAGCGGTGCTCTAACTAGCTGAGCTACCGAGGCATGCAATCAAGAATTCGTTTCCTTTTTTAATGCTTTCTGGCAGTTGCCGCAAATGGGTTTTTTGCCCGTATAAGTGCCACTTATCTTCCCCAAAAAAGTCTCTTCTATTTTCTTCCCACAGATGCTGCATTTCATTTTAAATCAAAACCTATGATCAAGGTAGCTTCATCATCAAGCCTTAATTTAAACCTTTCTATCAGGTAATTATGTATCTTTATGCTTGGACTGGAGCTCACCACATTCTTTGCATTTACTTCAGAAAATCTTACGGCTGGAAAAATCACTTCTTCCTTTTCTTTCTTTACTATATCTCCTTCTGGATTCCTAAAACTTGAATCATGGGCGGCAATTAAAACATATTCTCTTTTTAGGCATTCGAAAACACCAATATTGTTTTTCTCTTCATTGTTTCTTATGTAATCAAGGTCTTTTTTATTAAGCAGGTTTATATTGCCCAGGCCCATTACCTTTTTCAAATCAGTTATGATAGATTTAATGTCCATATTGTTGTAGAAGTAAGAAAGGTTTAAAAGTATATCCAGATTAAAAAAATCATGATTAATTATCAAGATATGGGCTTTAAATGCGGCCTTGAAATCCATCAGAGATTAAACACAAAAAAGCTGTTCTGTGACTGTCCAAGCATCTTAAGGGATGAAAAGCCAGATTTTATTATAAAAAGAAGGCTAAGGGCTGTAGCAGGAGAATCTGGCGAGATAGACATAGCGGCAAAATTCGAGATGGAAAAAAATCTTGAATTTGTTTATGAAGGATATTACGATACTACATGTTTAGTTGAACTGGATGAAGAACCAATTCACGATATAAACAAGGAAGCTTTAGAGATTGCTTTGCAGGTTTCTTTGTTATTGAATTGCAAGATTCTAGATGAGGTGTTTGTGATGCGCAAGATAGTGATAGACGGCAGCGCAACTTCAGGATTCCAGAGGACGATGCTTATTTCCAGGGATGGATTTATAGAAACCAGCAAGGGAAAGGTAAGAATTGTCTATTTATGCCTCGAAGAGGAATCTGCAAAAAATGTTGACTTTAAAGAAAACTCCAGAAGATGGCGTCTCGACAGGCTTGGCATTCCGTTAATAGAGATACAGACCGCAGCCGATATAAAGGACTCGGATCATGCCAGAGAAACCGCAGAAAAAATCGGCATGCTGTTAAGGAGCACAAACAAGGTTCTTCGTGGAATAGGAAGCATTAGACAAGACGTAAACTTAAGCATAAAAAACTCGGCAAGAATCGAGATAAAAGGCTTCCAGGACATAAGGGCTATGCAGAAAGTGATCGAATATGAAGTCAAAAGACAGCTGGAATCAATTAAGCAAGGGAAAAAAATATCTGCTGAAGTAAGAAAGGCAAATGAAGATTTCTCAACAAGTTTCTTAAGACCCTTGCCCGGAGCTTCTAGGATGTACCCAGAAACCGATCATGAAATAATAAAGATTCCACGAGATCATATTGCAAAGATCAAGCTTCCAGAACTGTTGTCAGACAAAATAACAAGATATGCAAGAAGCTATAAGATAAGTGAGGAAATAGCTAAAATACTGATTGCGGAAAATGAACCAATGTTCGGAAATTTAGTCTCTAAATTCAAGAAAATCAACCCAAGTATTATTGCATCTACACTAGTTTTGACAATAAAAGATATTAAGACAAGATTGAAGCTTGATACAGATAAATTGACGGAAAATGACTTTGAGGAAGTCTTTATGTATTTGAATGAAAACAAAATATCAAAAGAAGCCATCCCAAATATTCTTGAAGAAAGGATAAAAGGCCATAAAATTGATATAGGCAAGTTCAAGGCTATTTCCGACAATGAGCTTGAAGCTGAAATAAAAAAGATAATCAGCAATAATAAAGGCGCTTCAGTAAATGCAATAATGGGGGCAGTAATGGCGCTTTATAGGGGAAAGGTTTCAGGCCAGAAGGTAATGGAATTGATAAAGAAGAATATTTGAAATGCCTCAAGAGAATATATTCAGGACTAAGCTCAGAAAGCCCATAGATGATTTTATAGTAAAAATCCCATTCCCGAGGATTAACCCAGATTATATCTCATTTTTCACGTTAATAACCACAATTATTTCAGTCTATTTCTTTTTAAACGGCAAATTATGGGTTTTTTGGATTTTTCTGTTGCTTACTCTATTGCTTGACTGGCTGGATGGCACCATCGCAAGAAAATATAAAATGGAATCAATAAAAGGCTGGTGGCTCGACAAGATAATAGACAGAATTTCAGAAATAATTATCTTTTCCTTTGTATGGCTGCCAGGATTGTTGTTTATTCCTATCGGGTTATTGATTATGTACTTGTCATATAAAAACAAATTTCCGCTTCTGCTTATGTTTATGCCCCCATTGAGGTTTATATTGCTTGCAGTCTATTTCTTCAAGATAATCTAATCCGAAAGATTTATTTATTTCTGTTTATCTATTATAGTTGATGCCATACAATTTTAGGACAGAACTAGCAAGAAAAGCCCTTCATATAAGTGCAATAATTATTTTGTTGCTTTTTATAGTTATTAAGAAATCCTATGGCAAGGATATCGGCTTGTTTGTATTGATGATCTTGCTTGTTATTTCTTTGATTTATGAATATTTAAGGCTGAACCTAAAGCTAAAACTGCCCCTTTCCGAGCTTACAAGGCTTCGGGAGAAGAATAGGCATACGGGCCTTATCTATATGATTGCTGGAATATTGCTTAGCCTTGCCGTATTTGACGAGAAAGTTGCCTATGCAGCTATTTTAATGGGTATTTTTGGGGATTTTATAGTTGGCTTGCTTCATGGAGCAAGGATAATAGGTTTCGCCTATGTAAAAAAGAAAAGGAAATTCTACGAGCTCGTGATTGAGGTTATGGTTAACTTTATTGTGGGCATAGTAGTATTGCACAATGTATTTGTTATTGCCCTGATGGCACTGACAGCGACAATAGTCGAGTTAATGTTCGACCAGGAAGACAATCTCGCAATTCCGGTATTTAGCGGCTTTGTAGGCCAGCTTTTGTTGTGGATAATTGGCTAAAATGTACTTTCTGAATATTCTTTGGTTTTTATTGCCGGCCTATTTCGCAAACATGGCCCCGGTTTTTGCCAATATGATATTCAAGAAAAAAGCCCAGCCGATAGACTTTGGCAGAAATCTTTTCGGCAACCATAAGACTTACAGAGGATTTATTTCAGGAATCATTTTGGCTTTATTGATTATATATATGCAAAGTTATTTGACTAACTTCAATTTTTTTAGGGAGACAAGCATAATAGACTATAGAAATATCAATCTTATGCTATTTGGACTTTTATTTGGTTTTGGTTCGATGCTCGGCGATCTAATAAAGAGTTTTTTCAAAAGGCGCCTCAATATAAAGCCCGGCTCCAGATTTATTCCGTTTGACCAGATTGATTATTTGCTCGGAACTTTTTTGCTGCTGAGTTTTGTTTATTTTCCCGGATGGAAATTCTTTGTTTATTCTATAATAGTTACTTTCTTTGCAAATATTATTGTAAACTATATAGGCTATTACTTAAGGATTCGAGAAACCAAATGGTGAGAATAAGACTGGGCTCGACCGGATTTGAACCGGCGACCCTCAGCTCTCCTAAAAGAGCCATAAAACCTGGCTTGTCATATAAGACCTACACGTCTTTGCAGACTTGATGCTCTAACCAGGCTGAGCTACGAGCCCAGACATTAATTTTTAAAAAAGAGCAATATTTAAACATTTCTAACGGCCTTGCTTATTCTTTATTAATAGGAAATTTTATATAAAAGAGTTCTTTCAAGTCCTTAGATGAAAAGAGGTTGGTATTTTTTACTGTCTATTTTGGTTTTGGCTGTTTTTGTAGTTGCGGATGAATCGAAAACTGATGTGATATTTGGCCAAGGGGACAATATCACTGTAGGCGGAAGGTATGTAAAATTTTTATATGCCGCTAATAATTCAGCAGTTTTCAGGGTGGATGCTTTTAATGTCCTTGCTTATTATAACATCACAAAGAATTTCCATGGCATAAGGTTCAAAGTCAAGGAAATTTATGGGGACAACCTAATACTGGCAGATGTTACGGCATATCAGATATGCGGCAACAATCAATGCGAAGTCGACGAATATTGCTGCAGAGATTGTAATTGTGATTCGGGGCTTTCCTGCATAAGTAACCAATGTGTAGCAAATAACACCGCAACTTGCCTGGCAGATACAGAATGCAATGATAATAACGCATGCACTATAGACCGATGCATAGGCTATCCTTTAAAATGCGTGATTGAACCAATAAACAAATGCCAAAACAACGACAATTGCTGCCCGAGCTCATGCAATTTAACAACAGACATAGACTGCAGTAAGTGCAACCCTACAGATTGTATGATTAATGAATCATGTATAATTCAAGGATTTGTAATAAACGGAAGCTATTGCTACAACAAAACTTTAAACCTATTAAAGGACTTTAATTCCAGTTGCAGTTATGACTTTGAATGCATTGGCGGAAAATGCCAAAATGAAACCTGCCTATTAGTTCAGAACACCACCAAAACAAACCTCACTAAACTACCGTTCCCAATAGAGAAATTCAACATCCTGAAGGACAAAAACAACAGAATAATACTTCTGATAATTGTCCTTGTCATAGTCCTTGTTTATGCAAGATTTGAAATCGTAAGAAAAAGATTAACACAAGAGCTTATAGAAAAAAGAACTAAAGAAAAAGCACAGCAAAACAAGAATGGGGACAGAGGGATTTGAACCCCCAATCTAACGGTATCTTCTTATTTTTTTAAACACTTTTGGTTAAACTTTTTTGTAAAAGTTTATCTGGAGCCGTTTATGTTGCCTAGTTACACCATGCCCCCTAGCAATCAAATCAAGTTTATTGTTTTTAAAACTTATGTTTGGTTATTATTTGTATCATTTTATAGTTAATAAACAATCTTAAATATATTGCACTCATATTTTTTATTCATTGGAGGTGGTCATATGCACATGTGGAAATGTGGATTTCATTATGGGTTAAAGTTGTTTATCTTTGGGTTGTTGATTTTAATCAATGAATTTTTGCTGGATTGGAGCTGGGGGCTATTCCTGGGTCTAATCTTCTTGGTATTCGGGATTATCGGCCTAACAACCCATGGAAAATGCACCTGTGAAATGGATATTGGGATGGAAATGCCAAAAAAGGCAGCAAGAAGAAAAAGATAAATTATATGATATTAAAGAAAATATTTATATAGCTCTTTCTTTTTTTCTTTTTCATTGGAGGTTTTTAACATGGAGCACGAAAATATAAAAATAAATAAGCAACTCATAGAAAGTGTGAGAACCTTGGTAAGGAAAACAAAAATGTTCAGGGATGAAACAGACTTCATAGAGCAGGCAATAATAAAGCAGATGAGCAAGATGCGAGATTTCTGATTCACTACCCTAAAATAGAAAATTTTATAAATTCATTCTTTCTCTAAACTTCATAATGATTACTAAAATGGGTGGCATATAAAATGGACGTTGGCGATGGATCTGATAAAGATGATGTCCAACCGGGTTATTTGCCCGGTAGATTAAGAGATAAATTAGCGGCTGAATCAAATAAAAAAGATAAAAAGGAAAATAATCCTGAAAGAACTTATTCTTCTGGCGGAAGGGTAACAGGTTTTCTTGCAGGAGCAGTTATGGCTGCATTGGTCGTTGGAATTCCCGCTGGAATTTATCATCGCTATCAAAATAGAAATCTGCAGAATAGAATAAAAAATTTACAATCAATATCTGATGTGGCTATAGCTGAAAATCAAAAACTAGCCTCAATCCTATCAGACCGCATGCAAATGACAGTGTCATACCAAGACTCTTTAAATCAGGAAATAGCGCAATACAAAGCAAGAGCTAATGAGCTTGAATTCATGCTTTCCGATGCTTTCGAACAGCTTAAAACAACTGAAAATCAGCGAGGTATACTTAAGAATGGTTGGATAGGCTGCGCAGCCGATTACATAGATAATAGATTTCCACCATCTATTTATGCACCATCTAAAACAGATTCTATAGAAGCCTTGGCAAAGCAGAAATAAAAACAAACATTTTTATATTAATATTAACCATTGTTAATTTTGTATAATCTAATTAAAAAATCATGCAGGAGGTATTTCTTATGGCAGGAGAACACAAGGTAAAACCATTGCCCTATTCTTATAATGCATTGCAGGGCATTTCGGAGCAGGTGAATAAATGGCATCACGACACACATTATGCAGGCTATGTAAACAAAAGAAACGAAATAGAGGTTGCATTGCAAAGTGTTGACAGGAGCAAGGCCAATGCAAATTACTCAGAGTTTGGAGCATTGAAAAGACATGAAACATTCAATGCAAACGGCATGATACTCCATGAAATTTACTGGGACATGCTTGGCGGCGATGGGAAATATTCGGATAAGCTGCACATAATAAAGCAAATTGTAAAAGACTTCGGCGCTTTTGACAAGTGGAAGGAAGATTTCATCGCATCTGGAAAAATAGCGCTTGGCTGGGCTGTTCTTGCATATGATCCTAGCGATAATAAACTGCATAACTATACTGGCGACTCCCATAATCAGGGCGGAGTCTGGGGCTGCATTCCTTTAATAGCCTTAGATGTGTTTGAGCATGCATACTATCATGATTATGGCCCAGACAGAGCCAGTTATATTAATGCCTACTTGAACAATTTAAAGTGGGAAAATGTCGAGAAGAAGTTCAAAGGTTCAGGGAAATAAACTTTTTTATTTTTATGGCAATAACCTTTCAGGGTCCCTAGGAAATAAGACAGCATCTCTGATATTCTCTAAATTTAATAATTGTTTTGTTATTCTTTCAATGCCTAGGGCAAATCCGCCATGTGGGCAAACTCCATACTGGAAGAACTTTGTGAACCACTCCACGCTTTCTGGACTAATACCTTTTTCCTTAACCTGCTCCATCAGTATGTCATAGCGATGCTCCCTTTGCCCGCCAGAGCTTAATTCAACGCCGTTATAATACAAGTCAATTGACCTTGCCCATTCTTGTTCATTATCCACTCTCATCACATAAAATGGCTTTATCTTGAAAGGAAACCTGTTGAAGAAATAAAATTCTGAATTGTATTTCTTTTTCACATAGTCATGCATTATTTTCTCTGCTTCCGCATCTAAATCCTGGCCATAAATTTCCTTTCCGCGCTTTGCCAGTATCTGATATACTTGCGACAATCTTAATTCAGGAAAAGGAACCTCAGGAACTTTCAGCTTAACATCAAAAAACTTTAATTCTTCCTTGCATTCCTTATTGACTTTTTTTAAGGCAGCTATAACCAGATTTTCTTCTAGCCTTATGATGTCTACTTCATCATCTATGAATGCAGTCTCGACGGCTATTGTCCTATGCTCGCAAAGATGCTTTGTTGTATGGCTCGCTTCTGCCCTCCAGCTAGGGCCCAAATCATAGATTTTTTCAAAGCCTCCGGCAATAGTCAGTTGCCTATGCAACTGAGGATCTTGTCTTAGGAAAGCTTTCTTGCCATAATAATCAATTTTGAAAACTTCAGCTCCAGATTCTGAAGCGCTGCCCATAATGCACGGAGTGAAGACTTGAATAAAATCATTTGCATTAAGGTACTCAATCATTCCTTCAATCAGCTTGCTTTCAATGACGAAAACAGCATGGTTCCTTGGCTTTCTCAAGTCTATGCTTCTGAAATCAAATCTCTGCTGCGGCATTGCAGGAGTCTTTTCCGTGACTTCTAATGGAAGTACTGCCTTGCTTAAGCTTAATACCTTGAAATCCTGCATTATGACTTCAATGCCATTTGGAGCTTCCTTGCTCTTGCTTACCTGTCCTTGAATTTCTATCACTGACTCCCGCGGTAACTTCCCGACTTCCTTGAATCTCTCCTCCCTGACATTTTTCTTGATTATTGTTACTTGCACAAAGCCAGAGCCATCTCTAAGCACTAGAAATTTCAGATTTCCTAGTTCCCTTAACTCATGAATCCAGCCCTTTAGAATTACAAATTTCTTGTCTAAATCTTTTGTTATGTCTTTTGCATAATATCTATTTGCCATAAAACTTGTAGGAACAAAGAGTTTTTATAAATCTTTCTAACTTTTTATGCAAAGCTTAAATTTCTTAACCAGTTATTAAGGTGCAGCAATAGTTTTCAGTGAAATATTTCGAGGCCACTTTTTTTATGTCTTTTCTTGTTACCATTTTTATTTTTTTTATGTAGAAATCTGCATGTCTTGCGTCTCCCATAATTTCAAAATAACTCAGCAAATCAGCCCACCTGAAATTGTCTTCATTTTCAAGCAGGTATTGGCCCTCCATGAAATTTTTTGCGTCTTTTAGCTCTTTATCACTTACATCTTTAATTTTTTGGTATTCATCAATAAGGATATTCTTACATTTTTCCACATTATTCTTTTCCGTAGTGACAGAGCTTACAAAAAATGCAAAATCTCTATTCGCATCATAGTGGGCCCCAACACTATAGCCAAGCCCCCTCTTTGTTCTTATCTCATTGAATAGCCTAGAGCTCATTCCCGCCCCAAGAATTGTCCTTATTACGTCGAGAGTATAGCTATCTTCAGATTTTCTCGTAGGTACTTTATAGCCAATCATTAAATAAGAATGGTCAATTTTTTTATTTTCAATGTATTCTTCACGAAACTTTTGTGCAGGCTCTTCTATAACCAATTCTTTTATTTTTTCTCCAACTCTGGCATCTTTGAAACTGTATTCTATTCTTTTTAATAGGTCTTTGCTGAAGTTCCCCGTTACAGTTATTATCAAGTTCATAGAGTTGTAGTGTTTATTGTAAAAATCTAAGATGTCACGCTTTTTTATGGCCCTTACGGTGTCTTTAGTGCCTATTACAGGGTTCTTGGCTTTGTTTTTCTTGAACAGCTTATTCAAAAATAAGTCCCATTGGTATACTGTAGGGGTGTCTTTTCTTATGTCTATCTCGCTCAAGATTATGTTCCTTTCCTTTTCAACCTCTTCATCTTTAAACTGTGGGTTCTTTACGCAGTCGCTTAAAACATCCAATGCATTGTCTATGTGCTTGCTGGAAATCTTCACATAAAAACTCGTCCTTTCTTGCCATGTAAAAGCATTGAACTCTCCACCCAATGATTCTATTTCTCGCGCAATTTCCATAGAACTTCTTTTTTTAGTGCCGCTGAAAATCAAGTGCTCTATAAAATGAGATATTCCTTGCAGATTTTCAGGCTCATAGATGCTCCCAACCCTTGCTGTAACCTCTATTACGACAGAATTGGTTTTTCTTTTTTCAAGCATTACAGTAAGCCCGTTCTTAAGGATTTTTCTTATCATTTTCTGAGGCTGTTTTGATGCACTAAATCTTCCACTCTTTTTAAGTTCCATTTTATGGCGTCATACTTCTGCCTTAGCTCGCCATTCCTTAAGTCAAATTTTAAGAATTCTCCGTATATTTCGTCTATCAATTCTCTAATCCTCGTTACATCATTAAAATTCTTTTTTATAGACTCGTTTACAGCTTTCCTTGACAATTCCCCTGTCAAGTCAGCCAATCCCAGAAGGTAAGAATCTGCGTCTATTCCAAGCTCTTTTTTTGAGGGTATTCTGTTATTGCTCGCAAATTCATAAAAACACAGAGCTTCAACATACTCATATCTCGCCACATTGATGATTCCAGCTTCTGAATACTCCAATGGCAGCGTTTTTATCTTCTCTTTTATGTCGCTTATTAGTTTTTTGGCATTTCCTAGCTCATCCCTATGCACGCTGTATATTATTTGCTTTGAAATCCTTATTATTGTCCTGGAAAGCTGTATCATCTCTTCTCTTCTTTTCTCGTATTCTATTAGCTCTTTCTGTATTTTATTGAATTCTTTTTTGTCTAGCATAATCCTTGTTTATTTCATTGAGTTTTATATCTTTTTCTAATTACTAATATACTCTAAAATATAAAGATTTATAAAACAATCAATTTTTGGATTTTTTATGAATATCTATATTGTAACTATGCTGGCAGTTATAGCTACATTGTTCGGGGGCTTAATCGCCTTTAAGCTGAGGAACAAATTTTTCAAGGCAATAATAGCATTTTCAGCCGGAATTTTCCTGGCAGTGGCTTTTTTTGATTTGATTCCAGAATCATTGGAGCTTTCAAATAATGTTGCGCTTGCAACTATAACTCTCGCTACAGGCTTCCTCACATTCTATGTACTGCAGAGATTTGCCATAATTCATGCATGCGAGGAAGAGGGCTGCCATTACGGAAAGCATGAGCATATCGGCGTTTTAGGGGCTTCAGGGCTAATACTTCATAGCCTTGTAGATGGCCTGGCTATCGGGTTTGCATTTCAAGTAAGCTTAAAGATAGCTATGATAGTCTCTGTTGCAGTAATAGCACATAAAATAGGCGATGGCATCGGCTTAGTCTCATTAATGCTCCATCATAAAAATTCCAAGAAGAAGTCGTTTTCATTTCTTTTGGTTGATGCGATAGTTCCTGTAATAGGGATCATAGCATCTCAATTCTTTAAGATTCCAGAATCATATCTTGCTTTGATTCTGGCTTTCTTTGCGGGATTCTTTATCTATATAGGCGCTTCAGACTTGTTGCCTGAAGCTCATAGGGAAGACACGTCATTTAAGGTGTTGCTTTCAACACTGGCTGGTTTTATCCTCGTGTTTATATTAAACAGAATCATTCCCGTTTGAATTTTTCAGGAAAAATTTAGAAATTTTGTAATACCTGTTAGCCATCATTTTTATCGCACTTTCTCTGGATATTTTTTTTGTGTAGTATTTCTTTAATGCATTCATAAATATAGTTCGCCCGACAGCGAATCCTATAACTTTGTCGTTTTTACAGCCGATACTTATCCATTTAAGCACTCTTTCCATAGACTCAGATCTCCCAAGAATTATTATTTTTGCATCACCGATTTCAGCAGATATTAATTCATAGATCTCTTTTTTCTCATAGCCTTCTAGCTTCCATATGCTAGGATATATTCCGGCATTGTGCAGCTGTTTTATTGCTTCTACTGTCAATAATGGCCTTATTCTCACATCGAATTTCTTCTTCCCATATTCCTTGAGCTGTTTTTCTGTAGGATCGATTAAGACCTCTAATAAAAACTTGTAGTCTTTTGCAGACAGGTAATTATTAAGTATCCTCAAATTTTTCAGGGATTTTTCATTTTCTGTTTTGTTTTCCGGATTAAAGTGCAGCAAAACCTTGACAAAATCAGGATTAAATTTCTCTATATGCTCTGGAAATCTCTTTCCGTGGTTGAAATCAAATGTCTTCTGTCCGGATTTTTCCACAGGAACAATAATTTTTATTCCATTTTTCTTTGCCAATCTCAGTTGCTTCTCTCCATAGTCATCGTCCATCAGCAAGGCGTAATCTTCTTTATTCAGACCTTTGTTTATGGCCATAGTCATAGATTCGAAAATCATTGCCTTAAAGTCGTGCAGATATTCAAGCTGCTTCCTGCTAGGATTATTTTTTATGTTTAATATATTTGTCTTTAATGTGCCTCTATGGTCTGCAGCAAAAATCATTAATCTCTTTTCCATCATCATTAAAAAGAGAAACATCTGTTTTAAATGTATTTGACCACTTTTTTAAAGTAAAATTTATAATATTAACTATTTTATTAGTCCTCAGCATAGTAATATACTCCATGGAAAATTATATAAATAACAATTGTTAACGGGGAGCTATGATGAGAATATGCCTGATAATGCCCTCATTAACAAATGGCTATTGGAGAACATTAGGAAAAAAGATTGGGCCAAATTCAGAGCCATTAAGCCTGGTTTACATTGCGACTTACTTAAATTCTAAAGGGCATCAAGTCAGTATTATTGATGCTATCGCAGAGGACCTTACTGAAAAAGATGTTGAGCAAAGATTGAAAGAAGGCAACTACGATATAGTCGGAGTTACTATGTTGACTTTGATGTACACAGAAGCATTAAACATATGCAAGATAGCAAAAAAACTAAATCCAAAGACTTATACTATTGTAGGAGGCCCTCACCCCACTATTGCAGCCTATGCAACACTGAAAAATGAGAATGACATAGATTTTGCTGTAATTGGGGAAGCAGAAATCACTTTCCTTGAACTTATAGAATCAATGGATGGAAAAAGAAAAATTTCAGATGTAGATGGTATCGCTTACAAAACAAAATCCGGAGATATAAAATTAACCAAGCCTCGCGAGATTATAGAAGACCTTGATATGATGCCTATTCCAGATAGGAAACTTCTTAAAATGAATCTTTATAGGCCTTCAGTTTCATATTACAAGAGGCTTCCGGCATATATTATATTAACAACAAGAGGATGCCCCTACAGATGCACATTCTGCTCAAAAGTGTTTGACAAGAAATATAGGCAGAATTCTGTAGGCAGAGTAATTGAAGAGATGGAAATCCTGACTAATGATTTCGGTGCTAAGGAAATTGTTTTTAGGGATGACACTTTCACTATGAAATGGCCTTGGGTAAATGATTTCTGTAACAAGCTGATAGAAAAAGGACTTAACAAAAAAGTAAGATGGAGCTGCATGACGCGAGTCAATTTAGTTAATTTAGAACTCCTTAAGCTGATGAAGAAGGCAGGATGCTGGGGCATCCATTTCGGCGTAGAATCCGGAAACCAAAGATTGCTGGATTTAATAAAAAAAGATGCCACGGTACAGCAAATAAAAGATGCTTTCAAATGGTGCAAGGAAGCCAAGATTGAGACCAGGGCATTCATGATGCTTGGACTGCCTACAGAAACAAGAGAGGAAAGTATGCAGACAATACAGTTTGCAAAAGATCTTGATCCCGACTGGGCGCAGTTTACAATCACTACTCCCTATCCTGGAACAGAGCTTTACGAGCAGGCAAATGAATTTGGCGAACTCAAATCAATAGACTGGAACAACTACCAGACATGGTCGGGATTTTCAGATCACGATCTTGTGTGGGTTCCAAAAGGAAGGACATCAGAAGAACTAAAAGAGCTCCAGAGAAGAGCGCTCCGAGAATTCTATTTCAGACCGAATTTTATCCTGAAAAAAATTATTCATATTGATAATTTAGAGATATTAAAGAAGTATATTCTTGGGGCATGGGCAATATTCACAACAGGCCAAGGAAGAGCAAATGCAGATTAACTGAGTTTCTTATTTTTGTATAATACCAAGTTGATTATGGAAACAAAATAAACCACTATAGTAACAACAATATATGAATTAAATGATATTATATTGGGCACACTAATTTTGTTCAGGAAAAACACAGCAGCACCCTCTCTTATCCCGAGTCCGGAAAAGCTCAATGGTATCTGCGATATCAACGTAGTTATAGAGCTGATAAAAAACAAGCTCATTAAACTTATCTTGTAATCAAACGCCAAAAAAGCAGCATAATACAGCAAGGCGATCACAAAACTTTTCAAGACTGTAACTAGAAAGTTCAAGAATATCAAGAATTTTTTCTCTTTTAATACATAGCTGAAAAATTGCATTGCATCATTTAAATGAACGAAATGCTTTCCTAATAGAAAGCTTAATATTCTTTTTTGAGTCATTATAACTATAAATGCCATTATGAACAACAATAAAATAGTTCCAATGATTAAAAGATATTTTTCTAAAAACTCACTAAACAATATCAATACTCCAAGAAATGATATTAATGAAACAACAGCTAGTGTTATTATCTTGTCCAGAAATATTGCGGACAGACTATGCCCGGTCTTGACATCAGAATCTTCCTTTATTAGGTAATACAATGAAAAATCACCGATTTTTCCCGGGAGGAACATTCCTATGGAGCTTGAAGCCAGATAATGCCTGAAATATTTCCAGAAGTCAACATTGTAGTTTTGCGAATCTAAAAAAAGTTTTACATTGAAAGCATTTAATAGCAACGCCACAAAAAGGATTATGATCATTAATGGGATGTAAAGAAGATTTATCCCCAGCATTGTTTTCGTTATATTAGAAAATCCAATCTTGTTCGATATATAAAACACTATGAACAGGCCAAACACGATTTTTAGGTATAACAGTTTGTTTTTCATAGCTAATTTACTCTCATATCAGCCAAAAATCCAAACACGATTATCTGTATTCCGGTAGTTATCAGCAGGAAAGAAAGAACCAGTGACGGAAAATGCCCGACGCTTCCAGTAAGCATGAATAAACTCAACAGCCAAAGCCCTATTAAAAATCCAATTGTCAAGCTTATCGTGCCTATAGTACCAAAAAATTTCAACGGTTCATTGTCCCTGTAAACTCTTAGTATATTTATCCATGCCTTAACTGCATATTCAAATGGGTTCTTTATTAGCCTGCTCTTTCCATATCTCTTTGCAAAATACACTGGAACTTCCTTTACCTTGTATTTTTGTTTTATAGCCCTTATTATCTGCTCTTGAGTATAAGTATGGCTCGACCTTATATTCACATTTAATGCAACATCTTTTGTGAATGCCCTAAATCCAGTCTGTCCGTCTGTAATCTTGAAGTGCGTAATATTGGATATAACTTTTGAGAACGCGATATTCCCAAGCCTTTTCATAAAAGGCATTTCCTCAATAATCCCTAGGAATCTGCTTCCAAGAACCATATCATAACCTTTCTCCATTTCCTCTAGCAATTTTGGTATGTCCGAAGCTATATACTGTCCGTCAGCATCAGTGTGTACTATAACATCTGCATTAAGCTCAATGCATTTTTGTATTTCAGTCCTGAAGGCTTCTGCAAGCCCGTAATTATATGGGTGAGAATAAACAATTGCTCCATTTTCCTTGGCTATTCTTGCAGTATTGTCTCTTGAACCGTCATCAACCACCAGTATCTTATACTGGTTTTTGTATTTTGTAAGGTTCATTACAGTCTTTATTGATTCAATCACATTTCCGATGTTTTTCTCTTCATTATACGCAGGTATTGTAACGATTATTTTCATAATTAAAATTAAATTCAAAACTTATTTAAATCTTAGTATGAACCATAAAAGCAAAGAATAAACCCTTACATTGTACCATTTCTTAAGAACCATTTCTAAAAAGTCCAGTATATTATGATATAATACGCCTATTAGACAAAATAAGAAAAAATCAGAGGAATAACTGAACAGAAATAACGCTATCCAGAATTCTGCCGTATGGAATACGTGCAGGGTTTGAAACGGAACGTTCTCATTGGATTTAAAATAAGCTATAGCCTTCTTTAATGAGGTCTCTTTTTTCTTGATTACATACTGTAAATAATGATCAAAGTCTATGAAAAAAGCCCCGAAGAATATGTAAATAGAATTAATAAAACCAAATAAGGGCATAGCTATTAAAGATAGCACAATTCCATACACAAAGTGCTGTTTTGGTAACATTTAAAAACATAATTCAGTAAGTTTTTTATTGCTTTTGCCGGAGTCGCATAACTTGGTAGTGCAGCAGACCTTATAGGGCTGAATCTCGAAAACTATCAGGATAACTGCCGCCCGAAAGGGCATCTAGGTTCAAATCCTAGCTCCGGCGTTCATAATGATTATCTAAAGTAACAAATTGAAAGATTTATATACTTATTTACCTTATTTACCTTATAATTTTAGGAGGTACTTATTAAATATGGTTAATATGACACTAGCATTGTCCGATAAATTGCATAATAAAATGAAGCAATTCTCCGATATAAAATGGACAGAAGTAGCCAGAAGAGCTATTGAAACTAAAATTGAAGATTTAGAAGCTTTAGAAAACCTAGTTTCTAAAAGCAAGTTGACACAGAGAGACATTGAAAAATTTAGCAAAAAGATTAAAACCAGTGCGGCTAGAAAGTTCATGGAAGGATGATAATAGTAGTAGATAGTAATTTGTTGTTCTCTGCTTTAGTAAGAATTTCATTAACTAGAAAAATCATATATGAACTAGATGAAGATTTAGTATTTCCAGAATCAATATTTGATGAACTGAGAAGAAACAAATTAGAGTTAGTTAAAAAATCCAAATTAAGTGAGAAAGAGTTTGATGAAATTTTAAGATTAATATTGAAACATGTGAAAATAATCCCTACTGAAAACTTAAAACCTTACAGAGAAGAAGCATTTGACCTTATAAGAGAACATTCTCCAGAAGATGTTATGTTTATAGCTTGCGCTTTGGCATTTGATAATGGAATTATTTGGTCTAATGATAAGAAATTAAAAAGACAAAATAAAGTAAGGGTTTTGAATACACAAGAAATAAAAGATATGATTGAGAACAATAAACAAAAAACCTTTTAAATCTCTTAAAATGATGCCCAAAATATACATGCCCTGCTCCGGCGCTTTATAAAATTGTTACGCCTAAAAAGCGTTTCATGCCGATAAAATAATTAATGGCAATAATCAGATTATTTCCACTGCTTCCTCATATTGTAATGTTTTATGTCAAATCCTAGATTTTTATATAGTTTTAAAGCTCTCTTATTCCGAACATTAATTTTAAGATACATTTTTTTATATCCCATATTTTTTATCGTTTTTATAAATCTCTTTATTAATATGGTTGCAATTCCCTTTCTCCTAAAAGTTTTTAGAACAAATATATCTGATATATACCCATAACTGCTGTATATGGTTCTGATTAAATTACCTTGCAGGTAGCCCACTAATTTTTTATTGTTCTCAACAAAAAATAGAAAATCCTTCTTTGAATTTAGTATGCCCAAAAATTCTTTTCTTAAATAGAAGTCTTTTGGATATACTAATTTCTCTGCTATAATTTTTGAATATTCTTTTTCTTCTAGTCTTTTTAATTTTAGGTATTCTTCAAAATCATTCTTTTTAGCCCGTCTTAACATCATATTATTAAATATTTAATCAATTTATTTAACTATCGAAAATTTGCTTCTTATAAGCATAGAATTTGCTTCTTATAAACTAAAATTTCAATGAAAAGATTTATTAAACTTTACAAAATAAGCATAAGATGAGATGCGGATGTTTAAGAAAAATATTGGTGATTTTGAACTAAAATTATTCTCCGGCACTGCAAATCCGCAGCTTGCAGAAGAAATAGCAAGGAATCTTAAACTTGAATTAAGTCCTGCCACAATAAAAAGATTTGCAGATGGCGAGATATATGTTAAGATAGATGAAAATGTTCGTGGCAAAGATGTTTTTATCATACAACCGACATGCTGTCCTGTTAATGAAAATTTGATGGAATTGACAATTATGATTGACGCTCTCAAAAGAGCTTCTGCAGCAAGAATTACGGCAGTTATGCCTTACTATGGGTATGCCCGGCAGGATAGAAAGACATCTTCAAGAGAGCCGATAACAGCAAAGCTTGTGGCAAATTTGATTGTGGCTGCCGGTGTAGACAGAGTATTGGCGATTGATTTGCATTCTGGACAAATACAGGGATTTTTTGATATCCCCCTGGACAATTTATATGCCATGCCTTTAATGGTTAATTATATTAGACTAAAAAAGATAAAGAACTGCGTTGTTGTTGCCCCTGATGCCGGCGGTACAAAAAAAGCAAGAAAATTGGCCCAATTTTTACAAATTCCCCTAGTAATACTAGACAAAAGGAGAACCTTCCATAATCATGTAGACAGTAAGATGTTTGTTATTGGAGAAATTCAAGGAAAAAATGCTATTATAATAGACGATATTATAGACACGGCAGGCACTATAAACGCTGCTTGCAAGGCTCTAAAAACTAATGGTGCAAATGACATTATTATCTGTGCGACTCATGCAGTTTTTTCAGGAAGCGCAATAGCAAATCTTAATATCCCAGAAATTAAAGAAGTAATAGTAACAAACACGATTCCTGTTCTTGGAGAAAAGAAATTCAAAAAACTGGCCATACTTTCTATTGCCCCATTGCTGGCAGAAGGCGTAAGAAGGATACACAATAATCAATCTTTAAGCGAATTATTTGGCGGAGAAATATGATTAATAAAATAAAAAAGAAACAGTGATTTATCTTCTTTTTCTTACTAGCTTCTCAAGCATATGCTCTATCTTCTCGTCAAGGTTCTCTATCTTGTTTTCAAGGATAAAGATTCTTCTTAATGAATAAATTACGGCTGCAACAGCCCCAAGCAAGATATAAAGCAACAACATTACGGTATCTGCCATATAACCACCTCTTGACATTCCTTAAGCTGATAATATTTAAACTTTTGTTATTTCTTAAGAGTCATTTCTTTTTATTGTTTGTATGCCATCCTATCACTTCGTGATGCAGTCCCCTATTGGAAAGGCCTATAACATTTAATAATGGGAATCTCTTTACTTCCCTAACTTCTTTAATCCTGGGAAGCATCAATAACGAAACCAAAAGCCTCAATGCTGTTGATATTACGAATATGAACAGGAATATGTTCATGAAGCTTATCTTCAGGTTTGTTGCTAAAAACCCGCCGATTAAAGCGCCGATGAAGACGCCCATTCCTCCAAGCAAGGTATTATATGAATCGCATGTTGCCCTTCTCTGGACTGTTGTAGCATCAAAAATAAAATTGGCTGCAGCCAAATTAAAACCACTCCAAACTAAGCCGGCGTAAATCTGCACAAAAATCAGGTAGTAAAAGCTCGGTGAGAATATCCAGAGCAGCGGCACAAAAGGAATCAAGAATCCGCATATTTTCAGCATTGTTATATTTCCGTATTTATCGGCAAATTTCCCCCACAAAGGCAGCCCTATCAAGGTTGCTACTCCAGAGATTATGTTTATTATCGTATATTGAACGTAACTAAAACTTAAGTCCTTAAGTATATAAACTGCGAAGAAAGGCCCAGAAACATATACAGCAAAATTAATCAAGGCGACATAAATAGAGAATTTTCCGAAATTGTTGAAAGGCGCTTTTTTAATAAATTCAATAAAGCTGAATTGCAAGTTCTTTTTTATTTTCAATACAGGCTCGTACATTCTTGATACAAAATATACTGAAAACAGTCTTGCAATAATCGCTATGCTAAACAATATCAAAAACCCATAGAAAACCTCTTTTTTTGGAAATTTGTCCAATAAAAAACTAGCAAGCAGCATAGCAACTAATGTAACTAATCCAATGATTTTTGCCCTATTCCCGAAATATCTTCCACGAACATTTTCCGGAACTAGGTCACCCATCCAGGAAGTCCAGGCAGGCCCTAAGAAACTTCCAAAGACGGCATACAAAGAAAACAAAACAATAAGGCTTAAAGCTCCGTCTTTAAGGAAAAAGAACGGTATGGCCATTATAGGAATAAGAGCAAAGCTCTGAATCAAGGCGCTTGTCATGATTATCTTTTTTCTGCTCCTGAAACTTTCCATTGCCTTGACAGTTCCCAATTGTGACAGGGGGCCTATAAGATTAGGAATTGAAGAAAGCATTGCCACCTCATTGTTTGAGGCATTCATGGCTATGGCAAAAGGGCTAACATAAGAATTTGCGGTTCCATCAGTCACGCCATAGCATGAGCCGCTTATTGTGGAATACTTCAGGCTTTTCTTTATTTTTTTGTCTACAGGATAAGGCCCCTTTTTTTTCATGTTATATATCCAAGTAATCATGTCTATAAAAATTTTTTGTAGGGGCATTCCTAAATTTTATAAACCCTTTTCTCAGCTGTTAACATATGAAAAAATGGCTGGGGCTTTTTTACATAATATTCCTGTTCACTATATTAGTAGTAATAGTTTTGAACTATGGGCAAATAAAAAAGCTTTATTTTATTCTGACGAGCGCAAGACCAGAGTTTGTTATTTTAGCTATGTTCTTGCAACTCTTTAATTTTGTATTGATAGCTTTAAGCTACAAGACAATACTTAAGGCATTAAGCTACAAAGTCAGCTTCATGAAGCTGCTAAACCTTTCCATAGTGATAACTTCTTTGAATAGCATTTACCCTTCAATGAGCGTTTTAGGGAATACTGCCCTTTTCCACTCGCTTAAAGAGCATCATAAAGTGGATGATGGCAAAATACTGATTACGATAACCTTGTATGTGATATCTGTAATAATCTCGTTTATCGCAATATTATTAGTTTCCTTGTTTCTGTTCATTTTATCAAAAGACCTTGGGAATTTTGATTTGTTTCTGCTTATAGCAAATACTTTGCTTGTCATTGTAATATTGTCATTAATCTTCAGTTTTGCAAGGAACAAAAAAATATTCGTGGAATTAATAGAATGCATATTATCAAATGTATTCAAACTGTTTAAGAGAAGATTCAACACAAAGAAATTCTATGAGATTATATATGATTATTATCATGGCGCAAAGATGATAAAAAGCGACAAGAAACATTTCTTGACGCCAATTTTGTTGTTGCTTGTGAAGCATTTGATAGACATATTGTCCATTTACATTATATTTTATGCCCTGAACTTAAAAATCAGTTTCTTAGTAATAGTGTTTGGCATAGCCATAGCAAATTTAATCTCAACGATTTCATTTATACCTTCTGGCATTGGAATTTTTGAGTTTGGAATGGCCGGTTCTTTTGCAGCTCTCGGGATAAACTTAGGAATAGCTATATCAGCAGTCTTGTTGTTCAGATTGATATCTTTATGGATTCCAGTTCTGCTCGGCTTTATTCTTTATAAACCTACATTAAAAGTCTAAGTTAGTTTTCATACAAGGTTTCTATAGCGGCAGCGTAAGCCGGCCTAGTAATAAAAACTCCGATAGAGATTCCTATTATTGTTGAAAGTGCAAATCCTGTAAGCAGGCCTGCCCCAGCCCAGAATAATGGAATCATTGAAACAACGCCAACTGCCCACGCTGCCATTATAATAAAGAAGGCCCTTTTTATTTTCTGCTTCCATTTGTAAGATATCTCTGTTTCTTTTGACAGTATTTCATCTGCAATAACTATCTGATCGTCCACTCCAGTTCCGATTGCCGCAAGTATCCCTGCTATTGCCGCTAGGTCTAGATTATACCTTACTAATGCCGCAAATCCCAGCAATATTAATAGTTCAGAAAACATTGTGAATATTATCGGCACTGAAACCTTAAAGCTCCTGTATCTTATATAGACTATTAACGCAACTAAGAATATAGCCAATATTCCTAAGATTAAAGCGCTTCTCGCAAATGCAGCCCCTAAACTTGCCGAGATAGAATCAATTTTAACTATATTGAGCTTTGTCGGGAAAGACCCTGTAATAAGGATTGTTTGCAATTTGTTCATCTGTTTCAAGGAATTCTGGATGCCTTCTTGTTCTGTACTGCCTGATCCTGGCCCGGAAATAGTTACACTGCTTACCTCCTGCCCCTTTAAGTCTGAAGAAATCTGCAATGACTCCACCAGAATTCCGTCAATATACAAATCAAGTGGCTTGGAAAGATATGACGTGCTTCCAGACAAGTTTACATCTAGCTTTTTTGTTATCTCAGCATGTTTTTTTGCAGCACCTGCTGAAAGGGAAATCCCAAATTCAAATTGGCATCCATAACCATTTCCAGAAGGGCTGCATTTACTTATTCCAGAGCAGCTCCCGTCATTCCTGCACACAAAAGGGATATCTTTTTTCCCGCCTTCAAATACGACATCCTCGCCTATTTTAGCTTCAAACTTTCCTTGACTACCTATCAAGTCGCGAACTTCCTGCTTAGTAACCCCCGCAATTTCTACTAGAATATATTTATTTCCAAGAAGATCGTCAGATTTCTTAATTTTTATGTCAGTCAGCCCATAGGTATTTAATCGGTTTCCCATTACAGAAATTAAGTCTTCCCTTTCCTGATCTGTTATCTTTGTGGCCGGCTGTAATAATACTCTGGTGCCTCCATCTAAATCAAGCCCCTTTCTGATGTTTGAGCTAGGTGCATTTACAATATTAATGCCCATATTTTCATTGCTTGCCAAAAAAACATATTCTCTTTTGTCAGTCCTAATCTTGACTATGTCATTCTGCTTTATCTTTGAAACTAAGCTTGAATAATCCTGAATATTATTTACAGGCTCATTGTTAACAAAGAGAATTCTTTCAAGTTTCATCGGCTGTGTGTTTGGCAACGGGTTCTGCATGCCAGCAGATAATGCGCTTGAATTTTGATCGACGCTCTTTATTACAACGCCTTTATTGTCGAAGCTAGGGGATATTGCAAGAATGCTGAATAAGATAAACATCAGCAGGATTATTACTCTCCATTTTTTGAATATTTTCCAGATTTTCATGCTTTTTGTTTCCTGTCAATATACCAAACTAGCAATGACGCGTTCATTATCCAGGTTGTTATTAAATCAACAATCAATGCTATCAAGATAATAGTGAACATCTGCTTTAATATCGAAGAGGGTGTTAAAAGCATTAGTATAGAAACACAGATAGTCGTCATTGTCATTGTTATTCCAGTCTTAGTGGCCCCCTTAATTCTTTCAAATACAGTTCCAGTATCACGTTTCAGTACTCTAGTTGTAAGCAATATATCTGTATCGATAGAATAGCCCATTACCATTAACAAGGCAGCTATTCCAGCAGGAGAAATCTTGAAGTCTATTATTATTAAAACAGCTAATGTAACTATCATTTCAAGCACAATGGAACTAATTACGGCTACAGAAGGAATAAACTTCCTGAATATTATTACAACAGTAATTGCCATTAGCACAAGGGAAAATATTATAGCCAGGACCATTTCCTTGAAAAACGACGCTCCTAAGGAAGAGCCTACTTCCTCAAGAGAGAAATTCCGCTCATTGAGTTCAATCCCGAGTATTTCAGATAATTTGCCCATAGCCTGGTCGCCTTTAACATCCGAAATGTCTATTGTTATGCCTATTTTCCTGCCTGTGCTGAAATCAGCCAGTTCCCTTATAGAAACATCAGAGTCGGGAAATTCCTTGCTTAGCCTGCCTTGTATTTCATCGATGTTGAATTTCTTTTCACTATTAATCGTGGCTGAAATCCCCCCAGACAAAGAAACATCCTTCTTGATGAAAGAACCAGTCTTGTAGTAGTTAAAACCCAGTATAGACAGACTAATCACCAATAAAACCAAAGGTATAAGCAATAATTTCTTATAATGATTCATATAAATGTTCTCTATCCTATTCATGTTCCTTAAGTAAAAGGCATGATTTAAAAACCTTTTTATACAAAAATTGTTTTGTGCTATTATGATAAGCATATTAAGGCTCGGTCATAGGATTCACCGAGATATTAGAGTAACTACTCATTTGGCTTTGACGGCAAGGGCTTTTCTGGCAGATAATTTCTATTACACCGGCCAGAAAGACTCGAAATTCGAAAACTCAATCAAAAGAATAAACGAAAGGTTTGGTTCACAATTTAACATCTCTTATATTGAAAACTACAGTAAATTCTTGAATGAAATCAACGCATTAAAAGTCCATCTTACAATGTACGGCGAGAGATTAAATGAAAAATTAAAAGAGATAAAAAAGAAGAAAGATATACTCCTTATAGTGGGTGGGCAAAAAGTGCCTCCAGACGTTTATGAAATTTCAGACTATAACATAAGCATCACTAGCCAGCCTATTTCTGAGATAAGCGCATTAGCCATTTTTCTGAACGAGTATATGCAGGGAAAAGCCCTTAAAAATAAGTTCAAAAATTCCAAACTTTTGATAGTGCCACAAAAGAAAGGAAAGAAAATTATAAATCGGTTGTAATAGGGTAATAAAAAGATAGGTTTATATAAAAAATAATTTTTTAACTTATAAGGAAAAAGAGGTATTAAAAATCAAAAGAATTTCATTAACTATTGCGATATTTATTTTTTTGGCAATTAATGTAAATGCCTCCCTGGTTTTAGACTTAAAAACCACTCAATATGGCGCAGACTCTTTGTTTGACGGCACCATTCTTTTTAATAGCACCGGAAATTACTCTGCAGATTCTTCATTTATAGCATCTACAAACAATCTAGACTTTAATATCTCCTTAATTCAATGGCTCAACAATTCATTTGTTCCATACACATTAAACAAGGGTTCTTACGCAATTCAGGGCAATCCTTGGACAAGCAAGCAGATTTTAAATGCAAAAGGAAATATGCTTACGGGCTTTAGCATCCCAAGCACATCTAAGGTAATATCTAATTTCTCGCTTGTAATTTCCGGGATTGGAGACGCAAAAATTGATATAGGCAATGACAACAAGCTTGATTGGCAATATTCCGGGCAGCAAATCGGCTGGGGCAATAACTTCTATCCCAATGGTTACTCGAGCAATAGCACAGCAAACAGCGAAGCCGGCATCAAGGGCGCTAATTCAATAAGGAGGTGCGAAGACATAAACATGACGTTTAATGACCTTCTTCAGTCAAGCAAAATACGGATTAATATTCTAGTCAAGAAGGTTGCTTCAGGTGCAGACTTAAACGTAAGCATAGCGAACAAAGAATGCAACGTTCCAGATTCCAGTTTTAATGCAGACACGTTCTCTAGTTCAAGCTGCGAAGTCCAGATAGACAGCCCAAAATCACAAGTCTATCAAGTCTGTGCTTACTCGAAAACAGGCGACATAAACACAGTATACTATAAACTGCCTGCTTTGAACAATTACTACTTTATAAATTTAAACACAGCCCAGTATAATAATACACTGAACGGAAATTCAGTCATTTATAGCGATAAATTAAACACCGCCATCCAAAATATATTGAACAAATGCGCGCAAGACAAATGCATGGTCCCAATAAAATTCATTCTCGACAGCGATGGCCAGCTTAATATAGACAATATTTTGCTTAGGGACAAAAACTTTATCGACTTTAACTCTATGTACGATTTAAGTCTTGCTCCCGATTTCATTTCCTTAAATTCAGTAAAGATTCAATTAAGCAGATTCTATTCATTAAGGACCCCAAATGAGAAAGGCAACTATGATTTAAAATTTAAATTCCTTGATGAAACAAGCAATACTATGCAGTACAATGTTACTGACATCCCTATTGCATATATCTCAATAAGCCCTTCTTCAGTTTCAGGAATTAATCAAGATATCACTTTTTCTGGCATTAAATCTTACTCAAAAACAGGGAACATAACAAAATACTCCTGGAATTTTGGCGATAATCAAACGGCTATAGGCAGCATAGTCAGGCATTCTTACTCAAGGGCAGGCAATTACACAGTTACATTGACAATAGAGAACAACTTCGGCCTAAAGGGATCAGGCAGCATCACAATGTACATAGAAAGCCTTGAAAAATCCATTCCCGATTTGATTAATTCCACCTCAGCAGAAATAAGCAGGGCTGAATCAAATATTGCATCAAGCCCAGCAACAGTCCTTGAAACCTACAAACTATTGGGTTATGATTCTTTGATAAAAAAAGCAAAGCTCAACCTGACTTTGATACAAACAAAATACCAGAGTATAGCCTCAAGCAATGATTCCAATAAGGGCGATTCCTTAAATGAGTTAGTCTCTGATATTGACTCTATAAGGAACAGCGTTCCTTTAAGCATTTATGTTACGGTCCAAAAAATTGAGAATGACTTTCCAGACTTAGAAGACATTCCGAGCCCAGAAGCACTAAAATTAGAGGCTGATAACATAGATTTGTATAAGGAACAGGTATATGCATTCAACCAAGACCAGGTAAAAATAAACACAGATATAAGAAAAGTCGATGTCGTTTTTATTAACCGCAAGGATAACTTCACATTAGTAAAAAAGCAAATCACATTGCCTAGCTCAAATTTAAAAGTTATAGAAAACTTCGGCTTTTCTAACATAAACAGCCTTGAAATTTTAAAACCCTCTTCATACAACATAAATGACGATTTCAATTTGGTTGAATTTGAGGATGAAACTGAGATAGTATATAAAAGCGATAGCCTTGTCGGGAAAACAGTTGTAATTCCTTCTTCTATAAGCAAAATAGAATCTTCTGTTTGCGGCGACAATGTATGTACTTCTGATGAAAACCAAAGTTCATGCCCAAAAGACTGCAAGCCAAAAAGGCCATGGTGGATTTTTATACTATTGGGAATAATTGTTGCGATTGGCATTTTCTACATAAATTTCTACAAAGGCCCTGGAAACTTCAGGGACCTTGGAAATTCCATAAGCATTAAACTCAGAAAAAAGAGACTCTTTACCAATCAAAAAGATTTAGAAAAGTTAAGTTCTTATGTGAAAACTGTACTGGGAAGAGGTTACAAGGAACAGCAAATCAGGCCTGTTTTATTAAAGAAGGGCTGGACTAATGAGCAAATAAACTACGCCTTTAGAAAGCCAACTGAAATGCAAAAATTTAAATAATTCTATATTTTTGTTAATTTAGCATAAAGAGGTGGAATAATGAAATTCACATTTAATTTCGAAAAAAAACATTTATACATTTTAGCTGGTCTTTTTGTTATTTTTGGAGCGATTATATTAGCAAAAGCAGCCCTTAATGTTGATACAACCAAACCTTGGCATAACCTGCAACAAGTGTCTAGGTCTGCAACGAGTTCAATATCAGTTGATGTAGACGGAGACGGTACTATAGACTTTGCTGAACAAGCAGAATCAATTCAAATAGCTCAAGATACAAACTCCATTAAAGGAAGACAAGTTTATTGGGACTCCACTGACACCAACAAACTTTGTTATAACACTGATGGAACGTGTACCACAACAACCGCAACATGCCCATCTGAAGGAAACTACATTTTCAATGAAGATACAGACGGAGCTACATGTAGTACTCAATATTGTACTACTAGATGTCTTACTAAGGTAAAATGCGATGGTAATAATGGTGATTGCGCAGGAACGCAAATTAATTATAACACCGGCAATTGTTTGTCTATAACTTGTGGGAGTACAATCAGCTGCAGATGTTCATGTGCATTAACTTTCAGTAGGACATATTCACAAGCCACTTTAAGTGGAACAAAGAAATGTGCTACATTCGCATCTACTTCATAGGATTAAAATGAAACTTTTATTTTTTATTTTTGCATTTTTTTTAGTTTTAGTAGCATTTAGCAACGCAGTGCCATCATTAGACAATTGTTATGTGCAATCTAATAGTTGCAATGCGGGGGATATAGCAGTCTTGAGAATTAGCGACCTTTCGAATGCCCATGCAGAACTATTAAGCGCTTCGCAAACTTACAGCAACATTTTATGCTGTTCTGGCTCTGGCTTGATAAACACAAATAACCCTGCGCATTCTTACAATATATTCAACCTTTCAAGTCCGACAGACGCCCATGTTGCTTATGATGCCTCATATACTCAAAATCCTGTTTACTTGGGAACCTTTGACAATAATTATGGGGTTTATTGCAGCTATAAAACAGGCCAGACTTGCGATGCTGCAGAGAAATGCGTAATCACAGTTACTAGCCCAAATAACGCACATGTTGCTTCTTGCTCAAGTCCTATGGCATATCCTACTAAAGTTTGCTGCCAGGTTTCTTCCGGGCCTCCTCCAGAGCAGCAATGCAATTTATTAAGCGCTTATTGGGCCAAAGATTCTGCAGGCAATGAAAAATATGCTAATAACGCTGAAGAAAAATACGACCAGCTAGTATATTTAATCACGAAAGGCCAGTCTTGTTCAGGTGGAATAATGGAATTCAAGATTTACAAGACTGATTGCACTTACAGCCAGATTACTTTAAGCAATGGCATTCCTAGTTGTTCTGGTGTCAATCTTGCCGTAAAAGAAACCCATCGCAGAAATATTAATTCCAACACTATAGTTGATAATTGGTATACAGAATATGATGCCTCTTATCCAGGGTATGTTTTTGTTGCAAAAATAGAAGGCTCTTCCACTGCTATTTTAAGCGATGGTCGTTTAATTGTTATTAATGAACCATCACCTTGTCTAGGATGTCCTCCTTCAGGCGGGGGAAACCCAAATTGTGGAAATGGGGTTCTAGACTCTGGAGAAAGCTGCGACCCGCTCGCTCCTAGCGGAAGTCTAGGGACTTGCCCTTCAGGATTGATATGCAGTTCTAGTTGTAATGCCTGCCTTTATACTTCGGGAAACATGGACCAATACACTATAAAGTCTGAATGCAAAGAAGACACCAATCCCAATGACCAATATGGCATTTATACAGAAACTGTAATTACTTACGATAAAACTACTGGCGCAGTAATAAGCAGAGAACAACGCCCTGAAAAACAATGCTTATTAAAGGGAAAAGTAAAAGTTCCAGGATTTGGCTGGATAAATTTCTTTGTTGTAATAGCTTTAATCACAACATATTATCTTGTCCAGCATAGAAAAACAAGAAGTAAGCATTAGAAACATTTATAAAATTCCTTCCAGACTTTTTCTCTTATTGCGCCGATGGTTAAATGGTTATAATCTCTGCCTTCCAAGCAGATGTTCCGGGTTCGATTCCCGGTCGGCGCAGTCTAAATTATAAAGAAATTAAGTTTCAATAATCTCTTCTTCCGCGCCCTTTATTAAGTTCCAATCTAATTTTATTAATTGCTTTACGGCGGGATTATTTACATTAATTTTGTATAAATTTGATTTTCCGACTCGCCTTGTTTGTATAACTAAATTGTTTCTTTCCAGTTTGTCCCAGAATGTTTGTAATGTAGAATAGCTAACTCTAGAATTCTTGGCTATTTCTGTTAAAGGGTAATCAAATAGCTGATAGGTTATAAGGAAGTCTAATACTTTCATCATAGGATTCTCTCCAAACACTTCTAAAAACACAGTTTCGGTTTTCATATCATTGGGAGTATAATTATAAGTATATAAATATTTCGATTTATGTTTTTATATTTCAATATTAGAAATATTTAAATATCAGTCGTCATTATTAGTACTATGGAATTTTCAGATGAAGACAAAATTAAGGCGACTATACTTTACAATTTAAGAAGGAAAAAAATGATAGGTAATGTGCATACACATTTTGATACATTAAAGAAAGGGTTTCCATCTCACATTAGAAAGGATGTAGAAAAAATAGCTAAAGAATTAGTAAAACAAGGTTACTTGATAACAAAACCTACATCTTACGGATTGCAAGTTTCCTTAAATAAAGAAAAGATAAAAGAAATAGAAGAGTTTATAATGAAAATATTGGGCTTAAACTTTAATTAATGCAACGCACCTAAATTAAGGCGCAGTGCACGGCCGGCGTAGTCTATATGAATTCTAGTAAGGCGAAATGTTTACACATTAGTAAGACATCGGTTGATGTAACTGGTAATGGAATACGGCTCTGTCTTTAAGATAAGAATCAAGAAAATCAAAGAGGGAATTCTAAAATTAAGAGTTAAAAAACAAATATGATATAAACTTTTTATACAGTAGGCATAGTTCCACTTATTAAAGCACCACTCCTGTAATAATCTAAAATGCCCGCATTTATGTCAAATATAGGCTTAAACCCTATCTTTTCTAGAGCAAAAGCGACATATCGCACTCTGTATAGTTTTGATAGGATTCTGGTTCAGGGTTTTCAATATACACTGGACTTCTAGATGTGCCAAGAACAGAATTTAAAATCTGGATTAGTCTATTGAAGCTTACCGATTTTCCAAAGCCACAGTTAACAACACAACTTTCCATGGAATGAGAAGCTAATATATTTGCCCTGACAACATCTTTTAAATAAATATAATCTCTCTTTTGTTCACCGTCAGTAAAGATATTAGGATCTCCTTGAGTCATCTGTTTAGCTAACTGATATATCATTGTTGATCTAACACCTTTATCAGCTTCTCTAGGACCATATACATTACAATACCTTAATCCAACAAAAACTGCTTCTGGAAATTTGCCATTCACTTCTTTAACTAGGTTCTCCAATAGTTTTTTTGATTCACCATACTCATTTAAAGGTCTAGGCTCTTGACTCTCTTGGAATGGCACAGGCAGGTTTCCATAAACTGCTGTAGATGAAGCATAAACAAATCTCCCACAACCTCGGTTTAATGCATTAATGAAAAGATCTCTTGCGGCATAAGAATTAACAAAAAACATTCTATCTCAGTCATGCATCATAGTGTCATTTATTGCAGCCTGATGAAAGACTAAATCAAAACGTCCAATAGACTTCCAATCCAAATCCCAAAAATTCCGGCCCAAAAACTCAAGATTTCCATCTGCGGGAGGCTCTCTTCCAGTTATCGAAACTGAATATCCAAATCCAGACAACTTTTTAGCTAAATTTCTACCAATAAATCCTGTGCCACCAGTAACTAAAATTCTCATTTAATTATAAATCCAGATAATATTTATAAATATATCTTTAAAAATAAATTTACAGAAATTTTGAAAGGGCATACAAAAGTTTTCCTTAATAAATACATTTATAAAAAAATGATTTTTTATAATAATCTATGGGAAACCAAGAAAATATACTTGTTTTTGGGGCTCATGCAGATGATGAAAGCATTGCAATGGGTGGAACTATAGCAAAATACTCTAAAGAAGGCAAGAATATAATAGTTGTAATATTCAGCTCTGGAAGTGCCAGCAACCCATTGTTAAAGGAAGAAGTCATCGCAGACATAAGGGAAAAAGAAGCTAAAAAGATAAAGAAGATACTAGGCATTAAGACATTTATATTCTTAGGCTTGAATGACCAAAAGTTGATGAAATATGTTAATGACCGGCAGTTTATAGAAAAAATAAGAACCATTTTAGATGACTATAAACCGACAAAAATATTTACTCATGCAAGAGCAGATCCTCATCGTGATCATCAGGCAGTGAACAAGATTATAATGAAAGCAACTAGTCATGAAAAATATCACAATTATAATGTTTACACTTTTGATGTATGGAACCCGATAAATATATTTAACAAGAGAAATGTGCCAAAGCTCATAGTTGATATTTCAGAGACCTTTGATACAAAATTGAAAGCAATCACCTCATTCAAAAGCCAGAAGATTCAAGGCGCATACTCATTACTTCCAACAGTTATTTTCAAGGCAAAGGCCGAAGGCATCCATAATGAATGCAAGTATGCAGAGAAGTTTTTTAAGGTGAGATGATGAAAGATTGCATGTTCTGTAAGATTATAAATGGATGGATAGATTCTGCTAAAATTTGGGAAGATAGCAATTTCTTGGCAATTTTAGATGTTAATCCAAACACCAAAGGAATGGCTTTGGTAATACCAAAAAAACATTATCCTTCTTATGCATTTGACTTAAATGATGGAGTCTATAAAAAATTAATGATTGCTTCTAAAAAAGTTGCTTTGTTGCTTGACAAGAAACTTAACGTAAAAAGGACAGCAATGGTAATGGAAGGTATGGGCATTAATCATACTCACATAAAACTTTATCCGTTACATGGTCTTGACTCAAAATTCAAAGAGATCTGGGCAGACAAAAAGGTATTTTTTGAAAAATATGGGGGATATATTACGACTCAATTAGGTCCAAAAATGGATTTGAACAAACTTAAAAAATTGGCTGATAAAATTCGGGATTAAAGGGGCCGTGGGGTAGCTTGGCTATCCTTCCTGCTTAGGGAGCAGGAGACCCAGGTTCAAATCCTGGCGGCCTCATTCATATCTTCATATTTACAATATTTCTTTGGTTATATAATGGCACTAAATTGTAATTATTTGTCTTGCTGAAGAGAAGAAGAAAAGAGGCTATGCTGCTTATGAAAGACTTCCTAAGATGAATATAGAACCTGCTAGAGAATCCATAAACAATGCTAGAGAGTTATTAAGTGTTATTGGAGATATACTATCAAAGAACAAATTTATTTAATTATCCAACTCGGTAATTTTCCCTTGAAACGTTTTAGCTCTTGGGTATAATGCTTTTTACATAAGTAGCTCCAACCTCTTCCCTTATACTTCCATCCTAAGAGACTTGGGTAAACTTCTGCGTATGCTTTATTATTGCACTTTCCTTTGTAATCACATTTTGTTTTTCTCATGTTTGTCTATGATAAATCAACTTAATAGCCCTAAGCTTATCTTTATTGCTTCATCTATTTTAATCAAGGTTTCATAATCGACTTTTCCTATTTTTTTTACAAGTCTTCTTTTATCAACAGCCCTTATCTGATTTAGAAGTGCTTTAGACTCCTTTACTAAACCAGAACCTTCTTTTTTTAAATAAACCTCTATAGGATATATTTTATCTATATCTTGAGAGGTTATTGGAGCAATTATAGTTATACTACTATACTTGTTGCCTATATCATTTTGTATAATCACAGAAGGCCTAGATTTTTTTATTTCATGACCTATTGTAGGATCAAGATTAACTAGCCAAATTTCCCCCCTTTTAAGTTCCTTAACCATTATACTTCATTAGAAGTGTTTTCCCATTCTTCTAAAATTTCAAGATCTTGTTTATTCTTTTCTTTGTAGGCTTCTATCAGCTGATAAATCAGATCTTTATTTTGTATTTTAGATATCAATTTTTTTATCACTTGATCATAACTCTCATTTTGAGTTCTTAATCTATCTAAAGAATTTTTTGTTTCTTCATAAACTTTTACAGTAGTTATTTTCATAGTATACCTTAAGTATACTTTAATATATAAACTTTTCTATTTTAAATTAATGCAGAATTATATGTTTTACGTATAAAAAGAAGGGATTTAGATTATTATTAATCCTTAAGAGGATCTCTATTTATTAATACGTAATTTCCATTTCTACTTGGTGCATAGTGATTGGCAACTTCAAATATTCCTTTAGAAGTAACTTTATCCATTTTTTCTAGTTCTATTTCAGGAGTTAAACCATAATCAATAATACGCTCTATAACTCCCACATGTCCCTGGTTTGATTCTTGTTCGCTAACATAATTTCCTTTTAATGTTCTCTTTACTCTTTCTACTTCTTCTGAACTAACTTCTTCTCTATGCAACAATTCTAATTGATCAAATATAACCTCTATCGCTTCATTTGCTCTTAATGATGGGATAGAAGTCCCAATTTCAAAAACTCCAACTCCTTTTTTAATTCCCCCCATATATACACTATTTATACCGTAACCTAGGCCTCTTCTTCTGCTTAGTTCAGTCATTAATCTAGAATGCATGTCTCTCCCAAGAATATTTGCTAAAACCATAAGGTCTCGAGCATAATCACTAAAACCATCTGGAACCCTCCAACCAATATTTATTCTCGCCATACTTTCTTCAGGTTTATCCTGATTATAGCCTTCTTTAAATGGTACATGTAATATAGTTCTTTCTTCTAATGGCCCCAATATTGGAAGCTCTAATGATTTAACTTCCCCAGTAGGCTTGTCTGAGAAATATTTTGCAATTAAACTTTCAATATTATCAGGAAGATCTCCAACTAAAATTAAATCCATATTATTAACAAAATATCCTTTGTTATGTAATAATCTTAAATCTTCTAATGTAAAATTTTGAACTAGTTCTTCATTTCTTAATCCACTATATGTATGTTCATTATTACCCAATATTGCAATGTAAAAAATCTTGTTATCTTTAAAAGATGTAGAACTTTTTCCCTGGCTGATTTCTCTTAATAACCTTTGACGTTCTTCTTCGACTATTCTTGATTCTAATCTTGGATAAAATGCGATATCTGAAAATAAATCAAGATAGTCTTCTAGATATTCACTAAGCATATGCACTGGAAATTCAGTTTTATGGAAATCAGTAGAGGCATTCCAATTAATGAATAACTGTAGTTTTTTATCTACTTCTTCAGGAGAATATTTTCTAGTTCCACCAACAACAATACAATGTTCTAGAAAATGAGCTAACCCTTCTTGAGGTCTTTCATGCAATGATCCGTATTTTACTCTTAATCTTCCGGCTATAGTTTTAGTTGGTGTTCTTTGCAATCCAATAACTAAGCCATTGTCTAATCTAGTTTCCGTATAATCTTGATTCATTTATTATTCCTATCATCAGTTTATTGTTTGTAAAATGAATAATTTATACTATTTATAAATCTATCTTTTGTTACTACTTAAAAGGAGCGCCCACGAATGGCATATGTTTTAGGTAGCAAAAGAAACCGGCTTGACAAGAAAAGACTTAAAACTAACAATAAAGGCTGTAAAAAGTACTAAAAATAGACTAAAAGTCTATAAATAATACAAAATAACAAGATTTATAAAGTTAGATCGCATATAAATGTCATGGTTACTAAATATGATGTCTTTGAAATAGTATATAAAAACAGATCATTAAAACCGAAAGATATAGTTGAGAAGCTAGGAAAAACTGGAGAGAGCTATAAAAATATATATAGAATTCTTGCCGGGTTAGAAAAAGAAAAACTCTTATTTAAAAAAGAAGAATACTTTGGAGCAAAAAAAGAAGGCAAATCAAAAGCGCTGTATGAAATAATAGTTTACTGTTTAAGCAATGATATCAACTATAATTTGTTACTTGATCAAAATTTAATGAGGGTTGTTTGGCTTGGATTAAGTAAGGGGGAAATTAACCAAAAATCAATAAATGTAAATCCAAGGACATTCGCAAAATATGTTCAAATACTAAACAGGTATGGATTAATACTTGTTAATTCTAAAAAGCCATTAAGGGCCGGCGTATTTTACAATACTCTGATAAATAACCTCTTAGTTTATTTTGATTTTAAGCACCTTAACATAAAAAAAACAGACTTGAATTATACAGAAGAAATAAAGAAAGAAATTTTATTGTATAACAAACTTAGAAAAAAGAATGAAGCAGGCTTTCAGAAGATAGTCAATGAGTTTGAAGTTTCCTTTGTTCACCATAGCCTTTCTTTAGAAGGTAATCCCATAACTTTGCCGGATACAATTAAGATACTTAAAGATAAAATAATCCCTGCGAATCTTAGGATGGAAGATGTTGATGAGCTGAAAAATTATCAGGCCTCACTTTTGCAAATGTTAAGTGACTCCCAGCAAAGAAATCTGATTTCGATAGAATTAGTTTTAACTTACCATAAGTTAGCGATGGCGCATAGGCAGGATATTGCAGGGAAAATAAGAGAAGTAGAAGTCTTTATTAAAGGAAATCCCGGTTTTAAAGTAGCTAAGGTAAAAGATATCCGAACGGCTTTAGAAAGACTATTCGAGAAATATAATGAGTTTATAAAAAATAAGCGGAACAATATAGAATCTATAATTAGGTTTGCTGCCTATTTTCATAATGAATTTCAGCATATACACCCCTTTGTCGATGGAAACAGCAGAATTACTAGATTGATCACATTCCATCTTATTAATTCTATGAATATTCCGATTCTAGATATTCCATTCGGTTTACTTGAAGATTATATGAAACAGACAAAGAACTCAAAAAGCAGAAGTGATAAGGCTTTTGAGCAAAGCCTAAGCAGAATAGTTCTTTTTAATCTCAAAAAGATAAATGAAAAACTCATGATGTAAGGCCGCATAGGAGCTTCAGATTTGAAATCCTAGAGACGCCATCTCAGGCATTCATCAGGAAATTAAAGAAATGAATAAACGAATAAAATCGTCGTTAGGAAATAATTACTGGATAACACAACTTCTTTCTTATAGTTAGCTTAGAATTAGCTATAACTTTTATTATATGCGCCCACGGAGAGCGAGTCAATAGAATTGATACGTCTATGAATTTTGACTACTTCTAATCAACTATAAGAAAGACTTATATAAAAATATTTCTAAATTCTTTTGTCAAAAATCTGAACCTTGGAATATAAATATTTTGATAATAAATTCAGATATTAAAAAATAGCCACCTATCTTTAAGTAACATAATAGTAAATCTTTAATTACCTATTTTTATAACCAAACTTCTTATTATAATCGTTATGGTCAATTATATCAAGAACAAAAGCAATTATCTCTATTTCAGTTTAGTTATTTGTCAAAGTATATATCATTCTCCAGAAATTAGGCAATTCGACTCTAAATAAGTTATTAACACTATATTTTGTTCTGTATTCTTCAGGTATCAAGTTTTTAGCTACAGGTTCTCCATAATGATAATTAGCTTTTATAAGATCAATTTTTTTGTTTACAGCATTAAGAATACTTCTTTCAATCTTAGATTCTGAGGAAACTTCATTCAAATGTTTATAAACTATTTCGGCTTCTTCCGAGAATATCACTCTTACCTTTTTCATAATTCTATTCCTGTTGCTATTGCCTTTCTTAAGTTAACATTTGTATTATGGATCCAAGTAATTCCTTTCAAACTAACAGCTATTTTGTTACTAATCTCTAAATACTCTAGAATTATTTTTAAAGTATTGTGGTTTATTTGCTTTGGGAGTTTTCTCTTTAGCCCTGCTATTGTTATTACACTTTCGTTCATATTCTTAAGTACATTCTCTACCATAAGAACAGTGTTCAAAGTAGGTGAATGTTCCAAAATAGGTTTTATTATATTTGACATATTAATCACCAATAGTTATTAACTAATAACTAATGTGTACTAACTAATATATAAATGTTTCTATTTTAGAAAACATATTGTTAGGAAGGGCACATATGTTTTACGTAACATTTTTAGGGATTTAAATTAAAAATCTAAGTTATATCGACACATTCACCATTTATATAAAACGGTTTAAGTGTAACATGTCTTACGTGGAAATCATCTTCATAATAACAAAAAAATATTTTCTGATCTTCTAGAGAAGGACGCATTCCTAAAACGTTCATAACATGCAAATGGGTACCTAATACAATAGCTAAAGGTCTATATGCTTCAGCAATTTCTTTCGGAAGAATTTCATTTAGTTTTTCTTTCTCCAGAGATTTATTTCCGTATCGCGCATCAAATAGCTGGACCAACTTCTCTACTTGTTCCTGCAAACCCGAATGAACTACCCCTGCTTTTGCAATAGTGGCAAGTCTATCTAAACCTATAAACATTTCTTCAACCGTGCATTCAAGATTACTAGTTTTTTTAGGCATATAATATTACATCCTAGAACACTTTATAAATCTTCCTATTTGTTACTACTGATAAGGAGCGCCCGCGAAGGGATTTGAACCCTCGGCCTGCTCATTAGGAGTTTCAGCTTTTTTCAAAAAGAGCTGCTCTATCCAAGCTGAGCTACGCGGGCATAAAAATATTAACAAATAACCTGCTTTTAAAACTTATTGCTGTTTGGTTTTTGATGAGAACTAGTTTATGTATCCTCCCTTCTGCAAGTCCCACAATCTTTTGTATACTCCTTGCTGGTTAATCAGCTCATTATGGCTGCCTACCTGTACAATGTTTCCTTTGTCAAATACTACAATCCTGTCCGCGGTCATTATTGTTGAAAGTCTGTGGGCGATTATTATCGAAGTTCTATTTTTCAGCAATTCTTCCAGATCTTTCTTTATTTCATGCTCTGTCTGCGAATCTAGGGAGGATGTGGCTTCATCCAGCACAATGATCTTCTTATCTGCCAATAAGGCTCTTGCAAGCGAAACCCTTTGTTTTTCACCGCCGGATAGTTTTATCCCCCTTTCCCCAACAATTGTGTTCTCTTTTTTTGGGAATGTGGATATTATCTTGTCAAGTTGAGAAAAATGCAATGCCTCCATTACTTGTTTCCTAGATGCTTCAGGATTTGAGAAAAGCACGTTATTGTAGATGGTATCATCGAACAATACGCATTCTTGCGGCACTATGCTCAGCTCTGATCTTAAGGACTCCTGCTTGAAATTTTTAATGTCATGGCCGTCTATCAATATTTTGCCGGAATCGATATCATATAATCTATATAATAATCTAACAATTGTCGTCTTTCCTGATCCGGAATGGCCGACTAATGCCACCTTTTCATTGGGCATGACCTTTAAGTTTAAGTTTTTGAAAATGTATCTCTGATTGTATTTAAAGGAAACATTTCTAAATTCTATAGTCTTTTCTTTTACCTCAAGTTTTTTTGCATTTGGCCTGTCTTTGATGTCATTTTTTACTCTTCCATATCTAAACAGCGGCTCGAAATCTGCCATCGCGCTGTAATAGCCCCTTATACCCCCACTAAAACTTCCTAAATAACCTATGAATGACCCATAAACCGTGTATATAAACACAAGAGTGCCTATAGTAATCTTATGGTCAAGAAGCCTGAATATGGACACTATCATTAATGCCAGCGTTCCAGAAGCCAATATCATCATCTGGCCCGCATCGCTGAACCTAAAGTGATTCCAGTATTTTGTTAAGGCACTCCTAGTTCTGTTTATTAGAAACTCATATTTTTCTTTTATTGTCTTTTCCTTTCCAAAATATTTTATAGACTCTATGTTAGTAAAAAAATCTGAGAGGTTTCCCTTTTCTATGTCATCCATCCTGTTGACTTTTACATTAGCCTTGCTCGTAACTTTTTGCATGATAAATGCATATCCTATAAAAGTCATTGCCACAAACATCACAATAATAGCAATGGCCCAGTCAAAATAAATGAGCGAAGCAGAGACTATAAATGTCTGGAATATAAATGGCACCAGATTAAAATAAAGAAAATCACTCAATCTTTCGATAGCTCCCGTCCCTCTTGATAGCCTTGAAATTAATGAGCCTGTCTTATGGGTTGTATGGAACTTGTAAGATAACCCGATGATATGGTCAAAGAATTTTTTCTTCAGGTCTCTCATAAGTTTGCCTTCAAGCAAATTTATCAAAGTTAGGTTTGCCCAACCGATAGCAGCCCTTACTACCACATAGATTATGTAAACAAATAACACCAGCAACAATAATTTTACAAAAGCCTGTCTAGTTAATTGGTCATTGACGTAATTTGTACCATTATCAACAACTATCTTAAAAAGAAATTTGTCTACTAGTGATGAAAGCTCTGCCAGCAATAGCAGCAGCACTATTGCTGCGGATATAAGCTTATATTTCTTGATGAAGCTAAGATACGTCTTAAAATTGTACTTGTAATTAACTTTATATTTTTTATAGGCCATTCTAATCTATCCAATATTAAACATGTGTTTTTGAATGTATTCACTCTGGCAGCTTCATTACTATCTTGCCCTGTTTGAATACTCTAACTATACCCCCGGATTCAGAGACTACAACAGCAATCGAATCCGTTTCTTTGGTAAGCGCAGCACAATTTCTGTGCCTTGTCCCAAAACCAGGAGGCAAATCCACATTTTTTGCCTCAACGTCTATATAGGCGCCAGCAGTTATAATCGCGCCAGTTCTCTCTAATATAAAAACCCCATCCAACTGGGCAAAATTCTTTATTGTTTCCCTCATCAAAGGGTCTGTAATTTTCTTTGCGTTTTCGGAATAGCCCGCAAAAGGATTTATTATTAATTGTCTGGTATATTTTACGATCTCGTTTTTATCCCCTATAATAAAAGCAGTCCCTATTTTTTTGCCTTCACGGCCCTCTTTAGACAATTCCAAGGCAATGTTTATTACAGATTCGACCACATCAGAGTTTATGTTCTCAGCAAGGTTATGCGTTGAAATGTCAAAGAATATATTGTCCACATCAAAAATAAACAGCAGCCCCTTATATCCAGTTCCAAGAGTTTCATCCTGCACGCAAACAACCCTGTCACCCTTCTCAATATAGTTCTTGTTTATTCCCTCAATCAATATTTCTTTGATTGGAGTGACACTTCCAGATTCAAGTTTTCTTATTTTAGTGTCATACTCGACTTTTTTATACACGCCTTTCCTGACTTGCTTGAAAATTGTAACCTTTACATTAATGTGGAAGGGTATGTCCTCAAAACCTTGAGGTTCTATTCTTTCTATAGAGATGATCGCATTGGCACTAATATCCTGGGCAATCTTTGTTGCGGCATGCCCTATTGACTCCTCTACATTTCTTGGCATATTACTAAAGTACTACCTTTTTTTTAAATAGTTTTCGCAAATTACTTCATTTAGGCAGCTTTTTAAATTTAGTTCTTGAAAAATATGAAAGAAGATTAAAAAAAGGCTTTGCAGGATCAGAAAGCGATTAACTAAATCTTAATTTCTATTTCTTTTTTAGAACTAATTGCATCGCTTAGCACTTCCCCAAGCTCTGATTTTTTGTTGATAAGAATTTCTCCAGACTTATTAATTGTTGGAGAGAACAATAATTGCCCGTCGAGAAATATAGAAGCATTATGCTTCTTTAAATTTGGGTCTGTCTTTATTATGACTGCTTTCTTAGTCTGGAAAATTTCAAACTCGATGTTTTCTTTTTTTACAGACTCAAGGCTTTTAACATCTATGCTTATCCCCAAGCTCTTTTCTATTTCAGAGATAGTTTTGCCTTGCTTCCCTATTATTCTGGCAATTTCAGATTCCGGCACATAGATAGCAGCCCTATTATCGCTAGAAATTTCTATTTTCGCCTGTCTTGAATATTCCTTTATTTCCTGCTCTAGGTATTTTTTGGCAAGATTCTGCACAGAATTATTCGGCTTTTTTACATCAGAAGTTGGAATAACAACTGTTTCTTCCCCATAACTATAGATTTCATATTCTAAGCCTCCTGTCATAAAATCAGTCACTTCCACTACCGGCCTCGCTAAATCCGCTTCAATCATCCCGCTAGGCACCTTTACCGACATTTTTACTGTCAGAATTTTATTTATTGCACCGTTTTTAATGAATATTATTGTGTCTATGACGCTAGGAATGATTCCAGTTTCCAACTTTCCTATAAATCGCTGTATGGCATCTATTGGATTTGTTGCATGTACTATTCCCACTAAACCAATGCCGGCCAATCTTAAATCTGCAAAAAGTCTGAAGTCCTCTATATTGCGCATCTCATCAAAAATAGTGTAGTCTGGTCTTGATAAAAGAAGAATGTCATTAATCTCCTGGCTAGACCCATATGATATTGAATATTGTGTGATAGAATCAGATAATTGCAAGTCCCTTGGAGCCTCGATTGTTTTAACTATTTTGTTTTTAGAGGCATAAAACTCTGCCAAACTTGCAGAAAAAGTCGACTTTCCCATCCCGGGACCACCAGCCACAAGCAAGCCCTCTGCCCCTTTCTCTATCCTTTCAAGCACTTTTGGATCTAGATTGTATTCATTAAGCTCCATCTTTTTAATCGGCCTTACTATTGTGATTTCCCAGCCATCGGAAAAAGGAGGCCTTGTGGTCACAATCCTGAAATTTCCCAACTGCACTATTGTTGAACCTCTTCTTTCTATTTCAATAAAACCATCTTTCCTTGCTTTTGCTTCCTCCACAATTTCTTTTGCCATTTCCTGAATCTCTTCTTGCTTTAATTTTGTGTTGTCTAACTTAATAAAATTCCAGTTTCCCGGCAGTCCTCTTTTTGCATAGGGAAAGGTTTCCTCCCTTAAATGAACAGACATTGTTTCATTGTCGAAATATTTCTCGAATTTCAATTTCTTTCTTATGAATTCCTTCTCTACAAAAATAACCTTCATGCCTTTCGCAAGCGCCACCTCGCTTTGGACTTTGTCTGCAGTAATCAGAACAGAATCCTCATTATACGCAAGTTCCCTGATTAAGGAATCTATCTCTCCAAGAGAGGCATGTTTTATTTCAACAGCCCTTGGCCTTTGCCCAAGGAACTTTACATTAAAGTTGTGCTTCTTGCTTAATTCTCTCAGCTTCTTTAATTCTTCCAACCCTAGAAATCCTATTTCTCTGCCTTGATTGGCTTGATGTTCTAATTCGGCTAAAACAGCCTCATGTATTATTAAGTCGTCTACCTTAATCTCGTTATTTTCTATTTTTCTCGACACAATGCCTTCTATAATCACAGAAGTGTCCGGTGTTAATTTCTCGTAATTTTGCATAAAATTTACTCAAAAAACTGCATATTTAAAGGTTTCTTAAAATTATTTTAGCCTTTTGTTTAGTTCAGATACAAGCAGGCTCTTCTTCTGTTCTGATATTGAAAACAACTTCTTTTTAATCATGCCTTCAGAAATTGTGAACATATAATTTATTTTTATAATACTTTCTTTAATTGCTCCTTCTTTTTTGGTTAGTCTAATCCCTTCCATATTTAAATTGCTAGTAATCCCTGCAACAACAACATTTCCATACTCTTCAAAAAGAACAACGGCAGGCCTTGTTTTAATTTCGAAGGTATCTGTGAACTGAGCTTCAGCAAGTATTACATCACCAGTCTTATACATTATTCCAAACTTCGTCTTCTTTGTTATCCCACAATTCTTTCATTTTAGGTTTTTGTATCTTGTGAAGAAATTCGTCGTAGCTATTCATCTTCTTAGCAGAAATAAAAACAGAAATGGCCTTGTCTAGCAATTCATTATAAGTCTGTCTAGGATGCTCTTTAGCATTTTTAAGCTTCTCCAAAACTTTCTTATTTATTTGTATGGTGGTAGGATCATCTGTCATATATAATCACTTATATATTAGTTATGTATTATTATATAAACATTTCTGTTTCATATGTTTCTTAAAAACACCAGGAATCCCGTATGGCCTATCATCTGTGACTTAGGTCGCAATTTGGTGATGTCAGACTGCCATTCCCTATAAATCAGTTCTACAATCCTTTCATGATAAAAGCCGTTTGAATTTTCTATTAATTCAGACACTTGGTTTATTGTAGGCAGATAGCAAACTAAGTAATGGCTTTGCTTTAGGGCCTTTTTGACGTTTTTTAGGGCCCTCCAAGGCTCAGGCAAATCCAAAACGATTAAGTCAAGGTTGTTTTCATTAATCGAATCATAAACGTCTTCCTCTTTCAAGACAATGTTTTTAATTTCCATTTCCTTTAAGTTTTGCTTCGCTATCTTCAAAAAGTCTGGATTTCTCTCATAGCTGTAGACTCTCTTGCAGAATCTAGCAAGGAACATGGCCAAAACACCACAGCCAGTTCCAGCATCCAAGACTATAGAGTTTTTGTCTATGGATGTTAGCGAAAGTATCAGTCCTATGTCCTTGGGCAGAATTATTGCAGGGCCCCTATGGATTTTTTCCAGATTGTCGTTGAATAAGGCATCCAAAACTAACAGCTCTTTTCCAAGATGCGTTTTTATCTTTCCGGTTTTGACTTTCTTAAGAGTGTTTTCCTTTATGTAGCCATATTGTGTATGCAAGTCCTTTTCCCGCCAATATATCTTTTTGTCATCCTTGATTATCACTTTTTTTATTTTCATGGTACAATAGTTAAGGAACTTTTATATATATCTTTTACTATTTACTTTATGGTAACATAATCTGCGCACTAAAGTGCAGGGCTTTTAGCCATAAGCTCCGCCTCGA
>ERZ1292629.434-Hain-H43-01um-R1-434-length-45087-cov-11_pt1 | contig 45087 bp, 49 predicted proteins | sample MGYA00564399_ERZ1292629 | MGnify/ENA primary metagenome ERZ1292629 (study PRJEB36523, sample SAMEA6512636) | groundwater metagenome | collected 2019-01-08 | study: AquaDiva: Metagenomics assemblies of 32 groundwater samples
TATTGTTGCTACCGTCAAAGCATTCAACATACCACGAATAGTTTCCCTCGCTCATGTTGTAAAGGACCATATTTGTCAATACCCCCGTACTTACAGTCTGATTTGTTTGATTAAGCGAATCATTAAGTGAAAGCGTACAGGAAAGAATTGAAGAAACATCATCAGAGGCCGTAAAGTTAAACGAAAGATCCTTGTACGTGGCATTGAATGAAGAGATAGGCTGATTCAAAATAAGAGAAGGAACGCTTGAACTAGAGTTGATAGAATAATTACCTCCCCCTATTACGGTAAAGGTAACATTGCCTGCCTGCAAAGAAGTAAGATTTTGACAAAGTTCAATAGGGCAGATCACCCCGTTACGAACAATTTGTAGCTCGGTAGAAGCGGTCGGAATGTTGTAAATTGTTATCTGCGCTGATTTATTGAGCTCTCGAGTGTACTCGTCGATTTTTACAAAATTAGCGCGGACCGTAACACGATCGCTGAAACTCGTATTGGTGCCATTAACCGGCGAAGTAAAGCGTATTTCACCCGCAGTCGTATTTCGAACAGTCAAAATCCCCCCAATCCCTGTAAACGTGTAATTTCCTACCGCTTGATCAACCAACGTGGTATCATTGAGGCTCGCTGTTTCAAATCGCAAATCGGGCCCTGCTATGGAAACCAAGTTATTGCCTTGCAGGGTATTATTAACCGGGTATCCGGGCGCTACAAAGAGAAAGGCAAATGCAGGAGAAGTTGACCTATTTGCATACTCAAACGTCGAAATAGTGTTGTTGAGAAAAACATTGCTCATAGAACTGGACTGAATATAGGCGCCGAAGTTCGTTCCATTCCCCGACGTATTAATGACATTATCCTTGAATAAATTACGATGAGCTTCAGATAAAAACAAGCCATGATTAGAATTATTATTGCCCGACGTATACACAAAATTATTTTCATAAGTATTACGTCGAGAACTTGTTATCAAAGAAAGACCGTAATTAGTACTTCCTCCAAAAGTTTGTACGGTGTTGTTGGCAATGAGATTAGATTCTGAGTTTACTGCAAGATGGATTCCCCAGTTGGCCGTAGCGCCAGAGATAGTCGTGCCATTGGCAATTATAATGTTGCCCAAAATTTTATTGCTCTCCGAAGCAGAAAGAAAAACACCATAGTTAGAACTCAATCCCCCAGTTCTTACAATATTATTCTTAATGGTATTAAGATTCGCCGTAGTAAGAAGATAGATGCCATAATTCGTTACAGTTCCATTTGTAGTTATATTATTACTTTCTATTAGATTATTTCGATTTTGCGTTAAGTATACTCCATAATTAAGAGATGTATTTCCGAAAACACCGAGCGAATTATTGGTAACCCGATTTCCCTCAGAAGCGGTTGACAAGAAGAGCGGGCTATTCGCCGTCGTTCCAAAAACAGTAACATTATTCTTTGTGATAATATTGGCCTCTGAATAAAGCAAATAAAACCCATATATGGGAGTTGTACCCGTTACATTGATGGTATTATTGTTGAATTCGTTAGTATATGACGAAATTAAACCGATGCCCGTGTTCGTTGCAGTACGTCCGTTGACAGCAAAGGTATTATTGCTAACACGATTGCCATAAGAGGAAGTTACTTGAGCCCCTATGACGGACGTTACGCCAAGAAGCGTTACACTATTGTTTTCAACAATGTTGTTATTTGCAGAAGAAAGAAAAACACCCGTAAGGGAAGTACCATTCACCACAAGATTATTACCGATAATCCTATTTGACGACCCATAGAGAATATACACGCCATAATTCGTACCTTCCGTATGATTTGCAAAGAGAGTATTATTCGCAATCGTATTGTTATTCGCTGAAGCGGTGAAATAGAAGGCGTAATTTCTCGCAGCTGAGCGCCCGTACACGATATTATCGGCAAAGAGATTGCGCCCGCTTCCCGTCGTTACGTACACGACATGACCGTCTGTGTTGCCAGTCGTCGTTGTTGAAAGAGTGCTCAGAGTATTATTGATAACTTCAGTGTCACTCGTCCCTGTTGAGATAAGGATCGCATAACTCGTAGTCGTGCCCGTACCGGTTATGACATTTTGTCGTATGAGGTTTCCATCTGATGCCGATAAAAGATACAGACCATAATTCCCGGTAGAGGTGCCAAATGCCGAAATAGTATTATTTTCTATCAGATTATTATTGCAATTCGTGTTGAAATAGAGACCATGACTCGAAGAAGAACCATTGGTCAAAATAGTATTATTATAAATGAAGGAGCTCGACGTTTTTGTAAATTGAATCCCATACCCTGTTGTTCCACTTGTATTAATATCCCGGATAACACAATTACGAATGGTAATATTTTGCAGAGGAACTACACCGAAGAGAACGTTAATACCAATCGCTCCATTCGCCCCATTTATTCCATACAGGATAGAATTTCCCTTGCAGTCAAGTTCCATATTGCTTGCGTTAAGCGTTAAACAGGTAGCATTTGAATTGAGAGTATCCAATAGCTCATACTGCCCCGGAGCAGAGGTCGCATTCGTACAGCTTGTCAGGCCTATAGCAGCGGATGCAGAGCCAATCGCAAAGATAACAAGCGCTAAACAGAAAAACCCAAAAAGAAGTTTATTTAGTAACATGTTTCCCCCTCTTTTGTAAGTGCTCCCTAAGCATTCGTTCAATCAGTTTTGACGAATTGACGCATTCCTCTTCAGAATATTCTTTCCAAGTCTTAAATACATTTTCATCAACCGTAACGCTGAGCACCCTTTTTACCATACAATAATATGAATAATATTTATATTATTAACTATTTAAAGATTGCCCTTAGGTTTTCTTTAGAAAAAATGCAAACATTCCGCAAAATTACCAACTATAATGATAGATATCGTTACCGCAGTAGCTAACTGAGCTCCATCGTCCGCTGTTACTATTTGCACAGCGAGGTTCATCGCCTTCCCAATTGTACGTATTTCCATTATAGAAATAACGAGGGTTATAATAATAGTCCGTGTATTGTGTATCGTATCGATCGCGTTGATAACTATCGTCCCACGCATACCCCATATGACGCCACTCATCACCGTAGGTATTCGTCATACGATAGGTGCGTGAATACCCGCTCGGCCCATCGCTCCAATAATCGCCCACGCGATTTCTATACGGAGACGCATATCCATCATTGTCTTTAATCTTTTTGTAAGTCGTTACCTCGCCCCATGGACTTTTATCAGTGTTCTTTTCGTAATAGCTATATCCATAGTCATCATACGTCTCTTTGACCGTATATTCTTTCTTATAGCCGTCCCCGTAGTAGTACGCAGAAGCTATGCCTGAAAGCAAGATAATCGCAAAAAGAGGTACAAGAAGTTTGAAGACGTTTTTGTTCATGATTTATAAGAGCGAAGGTTATTTATAAATCTATCGTATGTCATGACTTGAAAATGACACCTAGAAAGTTTTAAATAACTCGTTCTTCTATTTGTGTAATGGTTCAGACATGGACTGAAACACTTCCTGCGGGAAGTCGTATATTTGCTTCTCCCTATAAATTGCGTCGAGATCTTACCGTACGTGCCCTTGAATGGGATGGAGCTTGCGCAGGCGTGTATATTACAATGACCTACAATGTACCTGGCGAACATGATGAGAATGGCCAACCTACCGTCAAAACCAAACATAGTGGATATACCTTTCCGCCCGCGTTAGAAGAGGAAGATGTAGGGTTAGATGTTGCACGCGTTCTTTCTCATTTATGGCATAGCTATGACGAGCTTACCCACCAAGCAAAACCAACGAAAGAAGATAAACCTCGTTTCAAAACACTTTCTGGGTTACTAGAAGCTGCTTAATTCTCTGTAGAGATAACTTTAAAAAACAAATCTGCTGATGTATTCCGTTGCTCGCATCGTATAGTGGCTAGTACACATCCCTGTCGCGGTGTGCACCTTTTTGGCATATTCTCGGAATCAACATCCAAGCGAATAAGTATACGTCACCCAGACTGGCCGGATATATAAATCTTGTCGAGAAGACTGCTAGGTTATTTCAGGGTTATAACTCTACTTGAGACTTATTTTTTCGTTTAACTGCTTTAGGAAAAATTGTAGCGCTATTTCTATGTGGCTTCTTTCTTCATCGCTTAAATAAGAATTATGGGCGATATTATTTCTATATGTATATAGTCTTTCGAGTTCATCGATAACATGTTTCTTTACAGGGAAGAAAACTGAGAAATATTTTTCATAGTTTAGATCAATTATGGTTTTTAAGGCGTTAAAATTTGTGTAGTACAAATCATGTTTTCCTCTAATAGAGACAAATCCTTTCTCTTTTTCATCCGATTTAATTCTATTGATGAAACTGTTTACATTTCTTATCTCGTTTTTGTCATCGATATCTGTGTAATTGTCTTCATTTAGGAAGCTTGTCGTACCATTTGCCTCTATGTTTCTTATCAACACTCTAAGAACATTTTCTATCTTATACATGCTTTCATACGCTTGTTTCATTTCACCTGCAAATTTATTTATTGTTCCAGTCACTTCGATAGTTGCAGTGTCAAAATCAGAAAGATTAACCTCTAATAAGTTAACGACTGGCTTGCCTTTCACTTGGTGAGGGATAGGAGGCGTAACTATCTCTTTATGCAGACTAGGGCTTTCTTCGTTGTCTTGTTTTCTGATAATTTTTGCAGTCTTGTAAGAAGCTTCTTCCCCCTGCTTCAGTAGTTTTATCTCTCCTTCTTCCAAAGCCCCCTTTAGTTTTGCCCAAAATTCATAAATCTCTGTACCAAACAATATCTTATCTTTGGTGTGCGATACTCTAAAATCATCTAAATTCAATTCTGCAAATACTCTTTGTGATCTTTTTTGGTTGGCAGTTCCAAGAATATCTATAATTTTTACTCCAGACACCAAACCTTCTATTACTCTATTTCTTCTCAAATATGTGAATCCTGCTCTCGTTGGTTTACCTACCTCCAGTAATCCAGCAAATCCAGTCACTCTCTTTCCGTTTGCAAGGGCAAAATCTATCTTCTTGCTCCAGTCTATTTCTTTTTCATCCCCATATACTTTTTTGGCTCTTAGAACATCATATTTTTTGAAACTTAATTTTTCGCCATTGAAGTAGATGTCAATTTGATCATCTCTGATGTAGTGTCTATACATACTAGCAAGATTTTCTTTTAAATCTTCAACTATTCTTTCGTCAATACCATCGATTACAAGATCTTGTAGTGTTATTTTTGTATAATGATTGTTATCTTCAACTTTAGTAGGGTATGCAATAACTTTCTTAATATCTTTTGTATAAATTTGAACGTTATCGAACTCAACAGTAAACTCCTCCTTGCTCTCAAAATGTTTTGAAACGATTTTCCATTTTCGACACATCCAAAATGCAGCAGTTTTCATTCCCATTCCGAATTCAGAAAGGCCGTCTAGTACCTCGGGTTTTGTAGCTGGTTTCAGTCCTTTCTTCAAACTATCTTGATCTATTCCAGAAGCATTATCAAATATTTCTAACTTGTTCTGATCAAGCTTAATCTCGATTTTTAGTTTATAGTCTTTCTCTAATTTTTTTAATCTAGGTTTGTAGTTGATGTAACTTTGTATTGAATTGTCTACAAATTCCCCTATCGCATTCCAAGGAGTATAGTTTAGGCTCTCAAAGATTGCATAAGCCTGTTGAGGAAGTGTGATGTCTATTTCCATCTCAAACACAGACTTCTAACATCTTAAATACCTTGTGGGCGAGTCTTACTGAGAATTTTGGGGGAACTGCATTTGCGATTTGCTGAGAAACTGATCCAGTTGTGCCAAAAAAGTGATATTTCTTAGGAAAACTATGTAAGATTGCCTTTTCTCTATTCGATAGATATCTGTCTTTTAGAGGGTGGATTATATCGTTATCGGTGATGGTTACTGATGGTTGATCTGGATGGAGTCTTCTATAATACGAGCCATATCTCTTGACAATCACCTCTTTTCCGTTTCTTATCTTTTTTATCTTTAGATGTTCTGGCAAGTGTTCGTAGTATCCCCCCGGAGGAACATTTTGTATTCTAATCAGCGCATCCTTGTCGTTTTCGGTAAAAGTGTGATTTCTTAATTGTTCGCCTTCTTTAATTTTTGATAATGCTTCTCTAACAGACACTACTTTTTTAGATTCTTTTGGGAAGCCAAAATCAGGATTTTTGTCTAATTTTTCAATTAATTTTTTCACATTTGTTGCAAGAAATATTACTCTCTTTCTCTTTTGAGGAACGCCGTAATTGTCCATTGAGACTATTTTGTAATAGAGTTTATATCCTATTTCGGAAAAGGCTTTTTCGATTATCTCCCTGTATAGCTTTCCATCTTGATTTTTTCTAACAAGTAAATCTTTAACATTTTCCATTAGAACTATTTTTGGTTGTAACAATCTTACTTTATTGATATATTCCTGAGAGAGAACTCTTCTGGCGTCTTCTTTTTTTTGTTCTGATAATTTAATTAAATGATTATTGTTTAGTCTAGTAAAACACTGACAAGGGGGACCTCCAATAAGGATGTCTATCTTTCTTCCACCCACTATATTTTTTAGCTCTTCTTCAGAGATGTCTTGTATTGCTTTTTCTAGAACTGGAACTTCAGGGTAATTCAGTCTAAATGACTTAGCGGCATCTCCCCATAAATCATTTGCGAGTAAAATCTTAAATCCTGCTTGATGAAATCCATAATCAAATCCCCCACAGCCTGAGAAAAATGAGGCTAATGCATATATCTTTTCTTTCACCATCTTTATTCAACCCTTTAACCTGGTTCAATTTATAACTCTATTTATTCTTTAACTCGTCCTAACAACAGCAAAATAGGAGTCACGTCTTTCTTCTCCAAATCCTCGACTATTTTCTTTAATTCCTTAGAAGAGCGATTGTAATACATAGAATATGCAAACTTACCTCGCTTTTCTTTAAGTTGCGGGAAGATGGTAAGAATTTCTCTGCGAAGATTTATGACGCTCCAACTCTGCATACTTTCCTTATAGGAAACATATCCCAGAATATTAATCGTGTCTTTGGGAGTAAGGTGTTTAAAGTTTTCTTCCTTGACTTCTTCTCTTTCCGATTGATTTGTTTCTTTTTCTTTCATTCATAGCACACCTCTTTTTCCGGTTTCCCAGAGTTTAGTTACTTCTTGCGCTTGTTCGCTTCATCTAGTATTTTGAAATAGTCGTCTCCAACTCTTTCAACCAGCCCTTTAAGTTTATCAAGGACTTTTTGAACTTCTTCCTCTGAAGGGCCTTCAAGTTCCATAAACTTTAGTTTTGCAGGCTTGGTTAGTTCGATAAATGCAATTTCTACTTTGCCTAATTGCCAATATTCACGTTCAGAGTGATTTTCAAGCAGGGTATAAAACTGCAGGTGATTAAACATTTGCGCCACCGCTTCAGGATTATCGACTTTACTTGTTAGTTCGATACGTTTCCAGATATCGCTCTCAGTTTCACGCTTTCCCTTAAACGTAACTTCTGCAGCTCCACCTTTAACACGCAAACGTAGAAAGTCTTTAGCGTTTTTCATATCAGTATCTTCTAAACTAAAGTAAGTATCTGTAAGAGAATATTTCTCTTTGAATACAGCCCCTAGCCTCTTTAATTCAGCAATTATCGCGTCTTTATCCTTAAAAGAAAGTTTAATCTCTATCTCGTGTTGTCCCATTATTTTGATACCTCCACAAGCTGTGCACGTTTTATAAATCCACTCAATCGAGCAACTACCTCTGCTTGAGGCAACTCCGAGTCTACTTCCAACAGGCCATATTTTATCTGTGCTTCAGTATATCTTTCGCCTAACGATTTTAATTCATGCAGACTATCTCTCATATCAAGCCCTGCACATAAATGTGAATTGTCTAATCCTTTTCTTTTTTGCTCATCCCAGCGAGCAAGAGAAGTTTCTGGCGTCAGCTTAAACAAGATGGGATAGGTAACAAGAGGGAATTGTTCAGTCACGCGTTGATGCATGCCTATGTAAAATGTTGGCGAAACTAATCCTTGTTCTGCATCTGCATCAAGCAAAACCAGCCTATCGTAAAATCCTCGTTCATAAATAGCAAAATCGCAACCTGCAGTTTCTGCGCTTTGGCGTGCTCTAACAAAAGCCCCAAATAACTGAATGTGGAAATCCTCAAGTCCATTACAATCACTAAATCGTATGGGTGGTCTCGACACTCGTGCACAACGATAGCCTTCAGAATCCAAAAGACGTGCAAGTGCCTCTTGCTGGGTTGTTTTGCCTGCACGCGATAACCCTAGAAACTCAATAGTTTTCATAATCTACCTCTAAAGCTTCTCTCGACTTAGTTGCTGGTTTAATCGCGCGAGTCATGAGTGCATAAACTGAAGGACAATTCAATTCAATTTTATCCTTTGCTTTAAATAAATCTTCAAACTCATTAATATCCTCCAAATAGTGCAACTGAACACATTCTCCTTGCGTATTTGCAGTCAAATCTATGAATGAGTTCTCAGTACTCCACCTAACTCCATTGAAAACTCCATTTGCAAAAGGCCCACGTAGCCCTATAAGATAAACTCCCCCATTGTGTTCTGGCCCAAAAACAAATTGGCTTCTGTTAAGATCATTAAAGGCACGATTCAAATCTTCATTCGTCAGATAAGGCACATCCATAGGAATTAGGAGGGCCTTGCCATATTTCTTTTCGTTGAGCAAGATAGAAAAAATACTATCGAATTTGACACTTTGTTTTTCCTGTTTAGTTCCATTTCTGGAAGTAGGAACTACAAGTGAGTTAAGACCATATTTCTCTTTGAATAAACGAGCTTCTTTTTTACTATTAACTCCGACAATGATATCGTAATTCTCTGAATTCTTTATATTAGCGATTAAATCGTCAAAACATCGCACGCTTAGTTCGTATGCGAAGTCATCTCCTGTAATTTTGCCTATGCGTGTCTTTGTTGCACCTCTTGTTGGCCATTTTGCATAGATGATAACTACTTGTTTCATGCCAATACAGCCTCCGCACGTTTTGCACTCACTGTCAAAGAAGTTCCTTTAGTGCCAAGACCTTGATTCCAATACGAAACGTTTAATCCTGGAGCAGTGTAAAGAAAATCACGAGAAGCTTGAACGCGACGCATTATTTCATCGCTATCTCGTGCATCAATCGCGTCCTTTAGCGAAATCGTCTTACCGCTTGCGTGGCAGGGTTTGATATCGAGTGCTGGAGTTATCAAAATCTCGTTTGATTTGTAACAGGCCTTACAAACGTCAGGTCTACCACAGCCAATATCGATAGAGACTCCTTTCGTTCCTCGATACTCAAACCATTGAATAGGTAAATAGTCAGCCTGATTTCTGAAGTTGCCTTCAGTACCTAAAGGAACAGCTCCAAGTGCCTCAATTTTTGCGGTCAGGTCAGTTACGGGCTTTCCTTTTCCGGCATGGCAATCTGAAATAGGCTCGAAATTAAGAAACTTAAATTTGAATCCGCGTTCTGCGCAATAATCTAACGTTCTCCTCATGCAGTCCGGTGAATCATTAATTCCTTCCATAGGAACATGTTTAATTTCAACGCGTGAGCCATATCCTTCTTCTGCAAGTCGATCTAAGTTAGTCCTAACCTGCCCAAATTGGCGCACACTGCCTTTTGTAAGGGCGTTCCATGTATCATAATCGAATGCATGCACAGAAACCCCAACTTTCGTAAAATCTTGCAATTGTCCGCGAATGTGCCGTTCTTGTAGCGCAATTCCATTAGTGTGAATAAATCGCTTTCCGATCGCGTGTTCTTCCAACCCATCCATGATTCGTTCTAATTCAGGGTGTAACGAAGGATCGCCCCCTGTCAACGCAACATGATTAAGACCTTCTGCCTTCAAAGCCCCGATCAAATAAAGAAGGGAGTCAGTATTTACATGTGAAAGATTTCGCTGATCTGGCCCCATTCCTTCGTTTGAACAGAAGACACATCCTAAGTTACAATAATCTGTAATTGCTACCCGTAGAGGTACTTTTTTCAGAATCTCTCTCAAATCAACGCTCATAAGTACAATTAAGCTTGAATTTTTATATACTTTTTGCGTTTATATTTACTTCTTATACATAAATATATACTTTGGGAAGATTTAAATACTTTTTACATTTCGGCAATTAATGCAAAGAAAGATCGTCAAGCATGGAAAAAGCACCCTAAGTGTCTCTCTTCCTTCTAAGTATGTGCAAGCTAATAACCTCAAAAACGGGCAACTGATGAATATTGAAGTATCAAAAGGAAAGCTTATTCTGTCAGCAAAAGAAAAACACTTTGATAAGATAGAGACCGATCTTACGGAGAGTGAAGAGTGGCCTATTGTTCGTATTCTTAGACATCTCTATACGGCAGGGTATGATGAAATTGATGTAAAATATACGCAGCAAAAATTACCTCTTATCCGAAAGAGTTTACATCATATCACCGGTCTGGAGATTGTAGAAGTAGGTCCGACTCATTGTAAACTAAAATGCATGAGTTCTCTTGATGAAAATGAGTACGATTCGCTTATCAAGCGTATTATGTGGATGGTTTTATCTGAATTTGATCGTTTTCTAGAAGATATAGCAGAGGGAACACTTGCCACTGATGAAGTTCAAGAGATACTTAACACCGTGAGTCGATTATGCAATCTTTGTAAGCGCATCATCAATAAAAAGAGCATTTATGATTCCACTGATAGCATCTATGCCTACGATTTTATTGATTCTATGATTGAGATGTCTGTTTTAGTTCTCTACGCTTATGATTATCTTAAGAAAAATAAGAATATCAAACTTACAGAAAAAGAAGTCGCTTTCATAAAACAGACGCGAGACTATTTTTATGATCTTATCTTAGCCTATCAAAACACCAATCTAGAGAAGACAAGAACATTTTTTGAGCAAAGAAAAGAGACGTTTGATGATTTCCTTGAATTACTTAATGGTAAAAATCCTGTGATCATGCATTATTTTCTGATGATCTTGCGTAACTTGACTCCCGTAGGAAACCATATAATTATGTTGGGTCTAAGAAAGAAAGACAAGCAACAATAATGGCACAAGAAGCGTCGTTTATTCATACCAGCGATTTACATCTTAATGGCAATAAGGACAGATTTGAAGTTCTTTCGAATATAGTCTCATTATGTCTTAAGAGAAAGGTAGATGCCTTACTTATAGCAGGAGATTTATTTGATAAAAATGCTTCTCGAAAAACAGTTTATCTCGCATACAAAAAATTAGATTTGTTAAAAGACGAAGGCGTCCGTGTCTTTCTCATCAAAGGAGATGAAGATGCTCGAGTTAAACTATCAAAAATACCTTTGCATATCAAACTGCTAAAAAACAAGGGGGTAAACTCATTTTCCCTCAAAAATCGTCCAATTGGATTATATCACGGTCTTATAAATAATCATATGGCTAAATCAAAATTTGATTACTTTGCATTAGGTCATTTTCATGATTGCACTAGAATAAACGCCCATTGCTATTATTCAGGTTCCCCCATACCTTCGTTGAAATATAAGATAAAACAGCGATATGTGATCCTTGTTACGTTTAAAGGCAAAAAGATCAAACCAATAAGAATAAAACTCTAGGCCTTTAGATATTATAATGAAGCTCAAAATAGTCGAATACAATATTTTAGACGGAATACATACATTTGACGAACCTCCTGAATTTCAGAAAGAGCGACTTCAACAAATAAAGCAAGTTATCAAGTCTCTTGACCCCGACATCCTTGTACTAACCGAAGCGTGTAGTGCTAAAGCAAATAATCACGGCGTAGATATCAATTATGCCAAAGAATTCGGATTTCCTCATTCATTCCATGCACATGCAGTGAGTGGAAAGCAACACGGTAATTCTATACTCTCCAAATATCCTATTGTGAGCGCGGAGAATTATAGCGTATATCAACGCAAGTTCGGGAGAGTGCAAATTAAAGTAGGAAAGAAGACAATCACATTTGATATCGTACATCCTCATCCATCTCTCACCGAGATAGAACGTATGCAGTTTTTCAAAGGAGTTATACGCGATATGAAACGACCTTACGTTTTAGCAGGTGACTTTAACACATGGTCTGCAGAGGACATCAAAGGGCGCGATCTAAATAAAATTGTGAAAACTTTGATGCAAATCTCTCATAATATGAACCAAAACAAGGTACTGCTAGAAGAAAATATTCGGGGTCAAGCAACGTGTCAAACTACCAATTTTGTAAAGAGCAATGGTCTTATCGATACTTATAGAGCTATTCATAAAAAAGGATTTCAGTATACTGTGCCTACAGACAGCTGTTCTCTTGATAAAAATGCGGCTTCACGTATTGATTATATTTTCTGCTCGAAAGATTTCAAGGTGCTTGATGCAGGTATAGTCAAGAACGAATTAACCGAAGAAGCCTCTGACCATTATCCAATTTATGCGGTTCTGGAGCTAAAATAAATATTTTAATCCTTATTTTAAACGCCAAAAAATTTCGATAGAAATTATTAAGTATTGATTAACGTACTAAAAATTGTAACTTATTACGGAAGAAATCACTTTGTGAAATGCAAGAGTATTGGACTTTTTATTCACCATTCTGTACGGACTTAAGTTCTCAGAAAAGTGATTTAGGAACATTTAAAAACATCTTACTGACTCAAATTTAATGGTTTGGACATGGAAACTTAATAGGAATTATGCTCTAGCATTGACTGCAGGATATGTTGAAGATCCAAGTTCTCCGAAATTGTTAATGCATACAAGAGTGTTTGGGCCTGAGCAAGCAATGGCTAATCACTTGTATCATCGCGAAATTGGGCTAAGTATCGAGTCACCACTTCGAGAAAGTTTGCTGCAGAAAGGGTATCTATCTGAAAAGGCTAATGTTTGGATCATCGGCAAACCTAATTGGTTAAGAGATGCACCCCTATTTTTTCGTCAATTGGCAGAGAATACTACAAATGCAGATTATAGAGTTGTAATTGTAGGTTTTAATATAGGAATGGAAGATAAGCCTACCTTTTTTGACCATGGCTGCTGGTTACGTCAAATAGGAATGACCAAGAAACATAAACCTGTTGACTCTACTCAATTTAAAAAAAGATCTCTTGATTTGTTAGAAAACATGCTTAAATATAGAAATGAAAAAAAAGAAGCACCTACTAAGGTGTTAACTGATTTTGAAATTCCTGTTAGCTATGCGGGTGCATCAAGATAAAAGTAGGTTCTATCTCCTAGCGCTTCGAACGTATCTTCTAATATCACTATATACTTCCATAGAGACACATTCTACTTGGCCCCCACTTGTATTCTTTACTTCAACTTTGAAATTTATTTTTTCCAGTACTCCTGCGAGTGTTCTCTTATCTATTCTTAACTCTGCCATCACACGATCAAGCGATTTAAACCCGGCCATTTCCGCGATTCTCTCGGATCGAGGAAGATCTGCTACTTCGGCTGCAGATAGAATTGCTGGTTTTCTCTGACGTTCATTCTTTATATGGGGTTCTTTTTTAGAGACATATCGTGATCTAGGGGATTCGGCAACACGTTTTTCTGAAACGGGAGGTTCATATCCTTTTACATATCTTACGACCGACTCGTCTCTGTACGCGCTACCTATTGCTAAAAAGAAGGAAGCAGCATCAGTCACAACGTCATTTCTTGCTTGAGAAGACAAAGATGTGTCTCTTTCAATGTAAGTTAAATAATCTTCAACCATGGCGCGCATAGATGTTTTATTCGCGTTTTGTGTTTCCATTAGGCTACTACCTCATGATATGAAGATTCTCCTTCATCGCCCCGATCACTATCTAAGGACATTGTTTGCGTAGCAAGATACTCTTTATATTCTCCGTTCATGATTGCATTAATCATGCCTGGAACTCTTAGAGAGATAGGCCTCGAAGCTATTTTGTTGTGAACACCTGCGTAAGATCTTAATCCGTACATATCAAAATTCTCGCAATAGCGAGTAAACATCTCCCAGGCATTTTGAGTGTCAAATTTTCTACCTGCAGCCATTCTATCGAAAACAGGAGTGTAAAGTGCTAACACTTTATGTCCTGCTTTTGTTCGAACGTTTGGATCAAAGCTGTACAGCAAATGTCCTGCGAGGTTAGTTGCCTCTTCAGCACCCATTCTATTAACGTCGTCCGTATTACTTAAAGACTGTAAGGCAGATAGATTTTTCTTGTCTTTATCTACCGCGCGTTCCATATTTCTGAGTACTGCTTTACCATTATCTCTAGCAAATAGTTCAGCTACATGACGTGCAGTCTCGTAGTTTACTGAACGTAAGCCGTTTCTTAACACCAAATTTTCTTTTTGGGTTGGCGTAATGGTTTCTCCTAAATATGGGAGGTCACAATTTTGAGCCATATGTCCGACAGCAATCTTAGTGACCTCTTCAAGTTCCCTCTGCCCTGCTCGAACAGGACTTAATCCAGCATAGTATGATCTTTTAGCCCATTCAGATTCGAAGCGCGAATCTTTTACACCTACAATTCCGGATACAAATTCACCATCTCTTAACACGGTAGAAAAAGAACGTGGATCTTTGACAACGCCTAGCTTCTTTGCTTCTTGGCTCAATATAACCGTACGCATAGGTTGTCCGTAGGACGCAAAGAACTGTGCTGAATTCCCCTTGTATTGTTCTCTTAGATGTGTGGCAAGTGCTCTAAACTCATCTAAGTTGAATGCGAATACTGTGGGGCGCCACTCACTTTGGAATCGTTGGTCTCGTATACCTAAGACTTCTTGAATGTTCTGTCTATCTAAGACTGCATCCAATCTGTCTATACCTCGACTTAATAACAGGCCCTTCTTATCAAGATCTACTGCAAGATTATATGCTCCCTCTCGTACACCGTATCTCTTAAAGAATTCTTCGGGGCTAGTAAAGTATTCTCTTTTCAAGAAGTCTATAGTGGGTGTAAGTTGTCTATTTGAAATTGCTAAATCCGTAACTTTCCAGTCTGTAAGAAAACGGTCGTCCTCGACTCCCATAATCGTGGAGACCAATTCTCCGCTACGCATAACTTGAGATAAACTATGAGGATTGGGGTTGACATCTTCTTCTCTAAGACAATCTATCATGTGTGCAGCGCCTGTTCTATTGCCAAAACGTTCAAAGAAAAGATCATCGTCTTCTTCATAGGCTCTTCTCATAATAGTTCCCATTCGTTCAATATTATCCAAATCTACCGAAATGCTTCTGCATTCCCATCGATCTTTGAGTTCAGATTGGGGAATGCCTGAAAGCTTGGCCACTAAACTGGGACTGTTTACTATGCTATTCAATTGTATCGCTGGAATCTTAATTCCTTCTTCTCTAAGATCTTGTAATAATGCATATTGACCTGCATCGCTGCCGTATCTTAAAAAGAACCTCAGAGAATCCTCTTCGTAGCGAGAACGTAAAAAGCCCCCAATCTTTTCAGGCATCCCTCTTTTAGCTTGAATGGAACGTGGATTCCATAAGGTATGAAATCTATCATCTCTCACTTGAAGCAGTTGCTCTACAGCTCTTGGATCTTTAACGACGGACCCTATTCTGCCAGTAGCTACCATTATTCCCTTCTCTTTCTCCACATCACTTGAAAGATTAAGTAACCCTTCTTCACAACCGTATCTTTCGAAAAATCTTTCTGGATTAGCATGATATCTTGTTTTCATAACGTCAACAAGATCATCAACTTGGTCCGCATTTACAGTAAGACTTCGAGGTTTCCACGTGCTAAATCTAGGGTCGCTTACTCCTAAAAGATCTGCGACTTTATTTCCTTTTGAAACCACATTCTTAAGTGCGGATTGAGGTTTATGGGTAAAATCGGGAGATGCTCCTAAGTCTTTCATGAGATGATATAATCCTAACGTTGACCCATATCTTTCAAAGAAAGATGCAGGATCATCCTTATAGGCTTTCTGGAGGAAATCAACTGCTTGACGTGTATCGACCAAACTAGATCTCATTTGATCTGGATGCCAATGAGTTCTAAACCTTTCATCGGTTACGCCCAGCATACTTTCTAAAAGAGAACTGTCTTTTGCTATTCTCGTCAATGAGTTCAGCGATACGTGCCCTAGATCGTCAAAACTTTCAGCCATATCTAACCCTAGGTTATAAACCCCTATTCCAGCCCCGTATCGTTTAAAAAATGCATCTGAATTATCTTTATACGCTCTCTTTAAAACATCTATAGTTTTATCAAAGATAGGTAGCTCATCATCAAATGATTTTACTCTCCACTTCTTTTCAAAGTCCTTGTCTTCTATTCCGGCCGTATGCTTTGCTTTTTCTTTATTAACTAAGACGCTTGAAATTCTGGCTGGGCTTATTTCTAGACCTTGAGCAGCAAGACTCTTACTAAGTAAGATACTACCCCAACGAGAACCATAGGTTGCGTAGAAAGCTGCTTTATCTTTTTTATAAGCTTCTTGCAAGATAGAACGAGCACTATTTATCTCCGAAGGACTAAGAGCAACTACTTGAGTATCCCATTCTGTCCTAAATCGATCATCTTGAACATTCAATAGTCGTCCCACCATTTCTCCATCATTTACCAAAGAATGAACTTTTCGCAGATTAGTTTTTATTTTTCTATGAGGTGCTATGTCGTCTGCTATATGATGAGTTCCTTCTGCAGATCCATATCTTTTGAAGAAGGCATCTGCATTTTCAGCATATTTTTCTTTCATAAAACCCAATAGGGCCTCAATGTCGTCCACCTTCATATCAATATGGCGTGCTTTCCATTCGCGCTCTAATCCAGATTCGGGTCTTTGCACAAGTGCGGCTACATCTTTTGTTGATCTTAATGAAATTCCAGTAGCTGGAACGTTGAGATGCGCACCTTCTTTTTCTAGTTCCTTGGCTGCAAGGTATAATCCTTCTGGTCTAAAATACTTATATTCGCCTGAATCTATATCTTTTTTCAGTAGGTCTTGTAACTTAAAGAAAACTTCATACGCGATACGACCCGAGGTAGATTTCGAGGAAGCAAGTTTAACCCCTGTTCTTTGTGCTACCTCTTCTGAAACTCCCTTTAAACCAGATTTTCTCCAAAATGGGGACCCTTCTATTTTTTCTGCAACAAAATATGCAAGAAATGGGTTATCTCTTAGCGATGGATCTTGTCTAACTTCATCTATCGCTAGTCCTAAATCATCATTTATTCCTGAGGCTACTCTTCCTTGTGATCGACTAACTACTCTTTCTTCAAGTCGAGGTGTATATACTTCTGGTCGTGAAATAATATGCTGATAGGGAGGTTTTTTATCTTCTTCTCCAGGGATCACACGAGATCCTTTTACAAAGGATTTCATGGCTTGCACGTCCATTCTTCCTGTCAACGGATCAACCACTAAAAGTCTTCTTTCTAATTCAGAAAGAATATCTTCCGTAGGCATTGCTGTAACCACTGGGTCATAATGTGGACTTGCCTGTCTCTTCTTAATTTCCCGACGTATCTCTTCCGTAGAGGCTTGGCGAACAGTTTTTAGATGTTGTTTTTCATAAGCACGATGTTCTCTCTTTAATTCTTTAACGCTTTTTTGAACCGCGATGGATAATTTAACTTCTTCAAGCTTCTCTTTCAATTCAGAAAGAAACTCATCTGTTCGTGTATAATCTACCAAGGGTATTTGTTCCATTATCTTCTCCAATAGTCTTGACCTCTTCCACATCTTCGAAAGTTTCCACTGTAAAGCCTTTGAGGATGGTGATTAGAGTATCGAGCTTGAACTGCTCTCAATTCATAGCTTCTTAAAGAAGCATCATCCTTTCTTTCAAGGTGTTCACGTTCATTCACTAGATGTTTTCTTGTTTTTTCCATGGCGCCTCCCTTCTATTTGACTATCTAGTTCTGTAAATACTGCTCTTAGTACGTCCTTAGTTTCATAGCCTCCCTGATACAGCGCAGGAAATTCTTCTACTCCGTATGAATGTTTTAACGCCCTCTGGACATTTCCTGAAAAATACATACCAAGCATTCCTGCAAGGTCATTTTCTTTGAAATCTCGTGGAGTAATTCTAGCAGGCAAATCAGCAGTGTGCGGAAGGCACAAAACATCGTCAACTAAGTATCTCGTAAGAATTCGAGGCACACGACGATTTTGAGGGTGGAAGAATCGAGCAGGATAACCTGGTCGAACGTCCTGTCTTACTTCTTCATAAATTTCAAGTATTTTTTCTCGCGTTGTGAGATTATAAGGAATAGAAATGAATTCTTGAATAGGTGCGGATCTTCCATCGAAGCTCGTATCTTGGTAATGCTCACGCAGTATGTCGATTTTTTCCTTTATATCGGCGCCGTTTGCAGCAAGAAATTCTCCAAATTTGGCTTCTGTTACATCTCTGAATTCCCAAGGTAGTGCAACTTTTGTTTCCCAGTCTCTGCCCAATAGATTATGAAAGAATCCGTATTGACTTAGGTTAAGACTTTCTCGTAGAAATTCTTTGAGAGAAAGAGACAATTTTTTCAAATGGACGCGTTCTTCTTGAGCAATTAAAGACCGAAGAGGATTACTATTATAGCTTCTTTTAAAATCCGGAGCTACTTTATGTCCCGAGTGTCTACTGGCAACGGCCTGCTCGTCTAATAAAGCGACTATGCTAAAATCTTCGTCGTTCATAGATTGAGGCCTCCTAGTAAACTATAATCAATTCTTTTAGCTTCGTTTAAAAATGTAACCAATGATTCTACACCACTCTGCTCAACTAAGAACTCCGTTCTATGATTTGCGGTCTCGCGTCTTATAAGTGGACTTATATGTTGAAGAGCTCTGAACGTAGATACGTTATCTTTTACTCCGAGGACTGAAAAGACTTCTTCTACTTGATACCTTTTTTCCCTTGATTGAGAGTTTGAATCTATTCCTTCGGCGAGTTTGTAAAGGTCTTGAATCTCCTCAGACATACGTGCGTTTGTCAAAAGCGAAGCATAGAAATCTAAGACCTTTAATCTTTTAGCGCCTTTTCCTTCTAGACCCAACTCTTGATCGCGGGAGACATAAGTAAGGTGGCGTCCTGCTGTCTTCAGAACCATTTCTTTGAAATCCGATCTCCTTAAAGAATTCATTGACTTGCTCTCTCCATTTCTGTTATTTTGTCTGTACGTACTTCTCTATAACCTTGACTCAAGCCCCAATCAGTATGCTGAAGTACTAATTTTAGATAATTGTCAAGGTTCCCTTCATTAATACCATATTTAATAATCGCTTCTCGAGTAGCGTCACGCGCTTTATTACGAATAGGGGCGGGATCGGAAGCAAACTTGAAATGAGTGCTGATTCGGTATTCAACGTAGTTATTAAAACGCTCTTCTAAAGAAAGATCTCCCGCTACAGGATTTAATCCAAAAAGTTTTCTGTCTCGACTGAGAACCTCTGCCATTTTGCTAGGAATCAATGCCCCGTCTTCATTGACAACTTCCTTGAACTCTTCTGTACTTGCAGGACTGAATTTGCTCCCATAGAGGCTGCCCAAGAAATATCGATACTCTATATAGCTTTGATGATATTGTTTTTCTCCCTCTTCCGGAACTTGGCGGGGTATTAATTCAGATCTATGGAACTGGAAATGCTTTGAAAAATGACGTCCATTACGTTTCATAGCGTTTTTAGATTGAGGATCTTCTAATTCTGCGTATTTGGGAATAATTTCTTCTATAAATTCTACAATATCTACAGAAAAATCCTCTGGTTTTGAATGTGTTTTTTTGCGATGTCGCTTTCTCCCTCTTTCAGCAAGTTGTCCTATTTCTTCTGCGAGTTTTCTCCCTCTTTCGTCATCTCTATGTCCCCAAGAAGATTGATGCGCGTAAGTTATTCTACGGCTATGTGAGACTGCTTCTTCAGAGTCTTTTTCTATTTCCAATTGGGCTGATATGACCATGTTTGCTAGCCTTGCTTTATTTCTACCCATTGTGTCTTCTAAAACGCATAATTTGCTCTTTTTAACCTTTTTGTTTCTATAAAGTGACAACTTAATGCAGAGACTATGCTGAAATTAGTAAAATTGCAGAATCTGTTCGCATTAGATAATCTTTAAATATGACTTAACCCTGAATAGGTTGTATAATATTTTTATACAAGACTACGCCAAAATCAATTCAAAAAGCGTCAGAGGCGTTGGGGCCATGATGCTTTTTTAATTTAAAAAAGTTGTCGAGAAGGAAAGGATATATTGGAAGTAACTTTGATCTTATTACTGCCCCAAAAACTTTTTAGCAAAGTTCTTTTCGCTGCCTAGAACGTGACGAATAAAACGATAAGCTTGCGCGTTACGCAATGCGTCATTTATTGTTTCGGCATCATATCCACGTTCTTTCATATCGGTGGCCTCACTCATTTCGCTGGAAATCATATGTTCTGCGCATTTAACTGCGTCATCATAATCTCTTACCACCACATCTCCTAAGAACTGCGCTAGTGCGCTTCTTCTATATTCAAGAGAGTGATCAAGGCAATCATTTTTTAGACGCTCCACTACTTTTCCTAGATTTATACTTGTACAATTTATTTCATCAAATATTTCGTCTCGTCTATGTGAGTAACATTGTGGAAGAAAAGATTTTTCAAAGGGATGCTCGCCTATTCGAGAAGCAACTCTGTCGCCCAAAAAGGGATATGTTATTTCCTCAACGCTTTCGCCCAAGACAGTTTTTCTTGAAGTAAGAAATACAACCGGTGTAGAATTCAAATCTCCGCGTAATTCTTCTTTAAGGATGTCTATTAAGTCTGGGTCTGTCTGAACTCCTCTATTCCTTGCTTTAGAAAATAAATTCCGATATATCTTAACAGCTTGTCCATCGTACGCAGTTCTTCTCAATCTTTTAGAAGAATCTTTATTGATGTCTCCAAAGGGCCACATCATATTGACTAGTTCACTTTCTTCTTCGGGTTGTGTAAGAAGAGCCAGTGTGCCCAGAGAAGGACGGCCTGATTCAAGACTAGTATAAGAATGCTCGTCAAGAGTTCCGTGCATTCTAAGAACACCCGCAACAAAACGTATAATTTCACCAATGCCTAATAATCTTCCAGGGGTAGCGTGATAACCGATTTTCCAATCTTTCAGTCCGTCGTTAATCAGACCTGCTAACCAAAGGGGTACGTCTTCCACAGCAGAGTAACGCTTGACTGCGTAATATGCTTCTTGAGTACCTATGTAATGTTGTGATTTCAATTCTTGCACAGCTGCTAATAAACCTTTTTGTTCGTTAGGCTGTATATCCTCTGAACTATTCATAAAATTGTTTTTTCTGTACCTATATAAATATATTGTTTCTATTTAGTGGCAACATATAGGAAAGCTTTTAGCAAGCACAGATCCTTTCTTCAATCTTTATTCATTATTTAGAAAGGTAAACTGATTAGAGGCGGATGCTTTGAATTTATACAGTAAGTTTTCTCAAGCCGAGTTCCATCAAACTTCATAAAGGTAATATGACAATGTTTGTATTCCAATTTTCTTAGTGTTGAAGCTGGAACTCGAGCCTTATTTCTAAGTATACCTTTGATAACATTTCCATGTGCGACAATTAAGATAACTTTGCCTTGATGAGACTTCAAAATATCATTTAAAGCAGAGATAGTTAATTTGTGTTTTCTCCAGTGCTTCCAATACTTGTAATGATAATACCTATTCGTCCAAAGTATTTTATTAAATTCCCACAATGAATCATGGTGCTTCGGTTTCTTGCCGATAGTTTTTCTTATTTCGCCAGCAGTCTGAATAGCCCGCTTCATGCTACTACAATAAAAAACTTCTACATTATTTTTAAGAGGGATAAACTTCCTTGCCACTGCACGAGCTTGAACTCTTCCTTTTTTACTAATTGGAGGATGTGGATCGTTACCTTTTTTAGGGATGTTGAAATGTGCGTGTCGAACCAAATAAAGATATGTTTTACCAGACTCACGCTTGAGACTTTTTAGTTTCACTTCACTAACAAGCAAAGACTTATCTTAAATCTATTGCCGGCGCACACGTTGGGGGGCAAAGAGAAAGAAGAAATAGAACAAGAGAGAGTGAGAGAGAAAGAGAGGGAGAATTCATTGAGTGACTCTTTGGCGCATAAATAATAACGGTTCGACGACAGAAAGAGCGAAACGGCCAAGAAAAAGCCAAAAATTTAGTGACTTAATGGAGTCACTTGTCAGATTCAGTGACTAGGCTCTTAATGAGATGAATTACATATCGCTTATCATACGTCTTTCCATATTCTGCATATTGTGAAGCCGTATTTCTATTTGTAACAACGAAGAACCATCTATGAGGATAATTCGCATTGAGGTGCTTGGCCTTTTTTATAATCGCTTTCTTATTTGAAGTGAGAACCTTGCCTGTTTCAATTTCAATCGCATATCTAACTCCGTTTATTTCGAAGATAATATCGGGTTGCACGGATTTGTATGTCCAGACTTTATCGGTGAATTTACGGACGTATGCTGCAATATCATAATTAAGAAAGATATGCTGTGCGCTTTCCTTCGGGCGAGTTCTAATAAGGTAAGCTTCTTTTTTATTGGAAGTTATTCCGCTAAATAGATATTGCTTGTAGCCTTTCTTTTTCAAGTACTCGATTTCGCTCTCTGATAAATCTGCAATTTTTACACAGTCGCTTTTCTCGTTTATACCAATCTTTGGTCGTTTATTTCTAAGATCAATTTGTTTCGTGATTTGCGTCTGTATCCTTTCAAGTCTCTGTTCTTCACTTTCAACAAGACCAGAACTTAGCAATTCATCTGCGTTGGTCGTGATTGTTCTATGCTCTTCGTTAGAGGCTACGATTCTAATTTCAGAATGCTCGTCTTCCATAATTAGAATGCCCTCTCCGACTCCGGCCGTCAAAAGATGATTCACTTCTGAGTCGCTTAAAAAGAAGGTTCTCTTCACATTGTTGATAACTGCGGGCTTTTGACGCATGAGTAACGTGTAAGAGCTATTAGCAAGCACAGACTTGCCTGCATCAGAATCAAGCATACCTTCAACTTCTTGGTTGATAAGAAAAAGAGCGAGATTGAATTTACGGCAAGTCTTTACTATCTCGAAAACATATGAAGCATCGTTAGATTGTCTAAGAAGAGACCATGCTTCATCTATAACCAGCAGTTTTCTAGTCAGATCTTTCTTCATTTTCATATAAATATAATCTAAGACGAGAAACATCATAAGGGGCTTGATTTGCTTAGGTAACTCGCCAATATCAAAGCATACAAATTGATTATCAAAGTTAATGCTGGTTTCTTGATTGAGAAAAGAGAAAACGCCATTTACATACTGATCCATACGGCCAATTAGGCTAAGCAAAGTTTGTTTTTCTGAAAGTCCGATATTTTTACGCATATTGTTCAGAACCTCTAGGACGTCCCCTAAAATAGGCGGTTTCTTCTTCCATGTGCTTACTTCGTTCATGTAAATGCCTCTCTGTTCATAGGCTATGGTCAAGGCTCTATCAATAAAGGATTTCTGAGGATCAGACAAATCCCCTAGCATCAAGGGCATTAAGTCCATAAGCGCTAGACGCTTCTCAGGATAATCGTGACCCATCAGATCTAGAGGATTGATAATTGTCTCAGATACTCTGCTTAAATCTATTAATTGGCCGCCAAATCGCTTTACAAGGGCCTTATACTCTCCTTGTGGGTCAATCACCATAACTTTCGTGCCATTGAGTAAATAGCGTGAAATAAGCAGTTTAGCCATGTAGCTCTTACCAGATCCCGAGCTAGCCAGACAAAGACCGTTTGGATTGCTCAAGGAGAATATATCTTTGATTATAGGGATATTATTCTTATTGAGGCCAAGCCACACTCCCGACTTGTCGGCTTGTAAGAATGATGATGTGAAGGGAAAGAAGGCAGAAAGAGCCTCAGTGGGTAAGCTTCTGGCTTGTTTTAACTTATTTATAGCCAAAGGACTGGAAGATTGAAAGCCTTGAGCCATACGAAAATAAGGCTGTTTAGGAATGATAAGGAGAGAGTTTAACTCGGCTTCTATACGTTTAGTAAGCAATTCAAGTTCTTCTTTAGTTTTCGCTCTACAATTAATGTAAAGACTGACGTTAAACAACTTATCTTTGCCTTTCTGTAAATTTTCCAGTACGGCTCTAGTATCTCGATATTTGATTTCAAGACTTGGATTTAAAATGTTCTTGAGTTTTGCAGAGTATAGGTCTGCTGATTGCTTCTGGAGTTCCTTATTAAGAAAAACCATCATGGTTTCAATATCATACGGCTCAATGTGTAAAGAAAAATCAAAGTTGCCAGGGAGACTTACAATTTTATCCAGAAAACCTGCTTCAACACTACGCGGATAACCATGTGCATAAATAGTTCTGCTTAAAATTGCCTCTTGTCTTACAATTTCAGGTTTTTTCTTGTTTTTACCATCTTTTATTTCTTCATCCTGTATAATTTTTATGAACGAGGGATAGTTTTCTATGCGTTTTGGATATATTCCGTCCTTGGATTCAAAGAAACGCCTTACGAGTTCTTTAAGCTCGCGATCTTTTATCTGATAGCTTTTAAGCCCCAAATTGCCTAGCTTATTTTGGCAAATTTGAATCTGAATAGATAAATCAGTTTTCTCAGGAATAATCACATAAAAATTGCGATTCATGACATTTTGTGACTTAGTTATTCCCTCCAAATGACCCTTGTATCCTTCAAACAGTTTCTCGAATTGTTCGGTTTTGAGGACTTTCTTTTCAACTTCTGCAAAATAATCGTTTAGATTAAGACTTTCAGTGCTCATGAGAATTTGCACGGGAAAATCTATAGAATTGAGAAATCGTTGAAATCCTATTGTTAGAGCATTCTTAGAATCTTCTGGTTTTATTGAAAAATTAATCGGAGTTATCTTTAGAATTGCTAGTTTCCTCTTGTCATGCGTATAAATCAAATTATCTTCAATTTTATGAATAGGAATGAACTTAGCCATTTTCTCTGGCTTCTCGATCTTTTTTGACCGATACCAATAATACCAATTCTTAATGTGTCGTTCGAGATCAAGAAAAACAAAACCTATTCCAAGAGCAAGCAAATTAGTACCTAAGAATATTTTTAAAATTAAGTGCCAATGCGTTTTAAAGAAAACTAAAGCAATACTCGGTGCAAAAATGAACGCATAGATAAGTTGCCTGAAAGTAAGCCCAAACATAATCTTTTCTTTATACTCAAGTTGCTGTGGAATCTCATAGGCCATTATAATTTAGCTCCAAGTTTCTTGACTCCAGCATAAACGTTTAAGGCCGATTTTACAATCGAGAAGAACATAAGAAATAACATTAAGACATCGATAAAGAGGAAAGCTGAAATGAGAACGATAATGCGAAGATCAGTAAAGATTCCGATGTCAGACAACTGCGCAAAGCCTATCAACAAGATGGATGCAAAGAACGTCGCAAATATCGCACTGCCTAATATGTTTAGAATAAGAGATCCGTATTGTTTCATAGGGTCGAAGAAATAGAAGAAGATTCCTATTGGCAGGAAAACTACTCCAATTGCAACGACAGCGTAGCGAACGGTCAATATGAGGCTTGTGAGAATAAGTGTCGCGAGATAAACAACCCCCAACATAATCGCAAGTCCTAGATCAGAAATGCTCCCAATTGAGATCAAGAAGAAATTGGGGTCGACAAGGCTTAGTGTAGCAGAAGTCATTGCAGCTGCCAGATTAATAATTAATTTGTAAATGAAGAACGACGCTTGAACAAGAATAATCATGATTACTATATTCTTTAGCCATTCTTTCGCATTCTCACGTTTGGCCGAATCATACCCTGAGATCATAAAGCTCAAACCCGAGGCAACTAAGAGTAACGCGTAAAACATAGAAATCATGTACACGATAATAATCCAAATTCTGCCGAATAGATCGATATTGATCGGCTCAGATAACAAATGCAAAGTCAGTTGTAAAAATGGTTGCAACGGAGCATTGATAATATCTCTGAGAAACTCGAAGAATACTTGCGGCAGGCAAGAACCAAGATTAATTAGGCTGCAGGAAGGCATTTTCGCATAAAAGCAGGTTTAGTTAGAATTGAATAAAGAAGATAGCTAAACAAAAACAAAAGAGCTATTTTTAACGCTAAATGAAACGAACTTGTATCTATTTCTTCATATGTTAAGGTAAGATTAGTGTCTAAAGGCGGATAGACTGGCGGATGATATCTATCATATTCGTAGCCATAATCCCAAAGCGTGCATAAAATATCTTGCAACTCATCTTGAGAAAACCCCTGTCCTGCTGCATAATTGCAGTCAGCTCTTTTATCTTGGTCTGTAAAATTAACACATTGTAAATGGCCTGGGCAGGCAGATGCGAGAGGTAAAACTAAAAGAATAAAAAAAGAAAAATAAAATATACGTTTTGCCATACTATCCTGTGATAAATTGCACGATCAACGGGGCTGCCCAGATAATTACTAAGCCAATAAGCACATACATGATCATGCTTTTCGCACCCTCCCTTTTCTTTGGATCAGAACCACTTAGAATGTAATTGGCTCCAGCAAGCAGTAATACAATAACTGCAATAAATGTAGCTGCATACTTGATGAGATTGTAAATCTTGAGCACTGGTTCAAGGATATGGTCAAAGGTTGCACGATCTTCATCGCTAATAGTTTGATTGAAAGGATCAGCTGAAACGAGGGGCATGACCATAAAAATAGCCATGAATGTCAGGGCCAACAATTGTCTATTCATTCGTTCACCTCCTTTTCAGTTGATTGTGAACGCCATTTCTCCAGAAACGCACTATTCTTTCTGAAACGGCCCAAACCTTTCTTGAAGCGATGTTTGTAGCGTTTGTGAAAAAATCCGTAGCAAGTGCTGCACAATTCGGTCTCGTATTCACCGAGTTCAACACCGCAAATCAGGCAATAATCGTTCATGAAAACCCGAACTAAAAAGTGTATAAAAGAAATAGGAAACCAAACGGACTACGATTTGGACTACTAAATGGACTACGAAGCGGTAGTCCACTTTGTCCCCGACTCGTTATAAGTGCTTATGATTCAATCAAATAATGATTCAGAAAATTAAAACAAACCATATCTTTAAGGGAGACGCAAAATCAATTCTCAAGAGTTTGCCTGGAGAAAGCGTTGATATGGTAATGACTTCTCCGCCATATTGGGCTTTAAGAGATTATCATGTTAAGGGACAGTTAGGGTTAGAATCAAATTTTGAAGAATATATCTTAAAATTATGCGACGTTTTTGATGAGGTAAAAAGAGTCTTAAAAGAACATGGAACCTGTTGGGTTAATTTAGGAGATACCTACTCTGGAAATAGTACTGGAAAAACCGATATAAAATATTCAGAATATATGAAATATCAACAAAGAAAATTACAGAAAAGGTCTAACGGATATCCTGAAAAGTCGCTCTGTATGATTCCTTTACGTTTCGCTGTTGAAATGGTTAAGAGGTCGTGGATTTTAAGAAATGTTATAATTTGGCATAAGCCAAATGCTATGCCTTCTTCGGTAAGAGATAGATTTACTGTAGATTTTGAGTATTTGTTCTTTTTTGTTAAAAGCAAGAATTACTATTTTAACCAGGCAAGAGAACCTCACAAGAAGGAAAGCATAGAAAGAACTAAGCATAAATGGGAAGGACATCGCGAATCAGGAAGCAGTTACGCTGGAATGGACATACGAAAAATGTGCCATCCAGATGGAAGAAATAAGCGTTGTGTATGGTCGATCTGCACAAAACCTCTAAAAGAAGAGCATTTTGCATCTTATCCTCAAGAATTGTGTCGAATTCCTATTGAGGCTGGATGCCCTAAAAACGGCACAGTCTTAGATCCATTTTTTGGGGCAGGGACTACAGGTTTAGTTGCTATTAAACAAAATAAGAAATTTGTAGGGATTGAGATTAACCCCTCTTATATTTCACTCGCTAAAAAAAGAATAAGGAGAGAAACATCTAATGACTCGTACTAAAAACTCTTTTTCTTGGAGATTTTTTATCAAGAAAAAATACAATATCATCTATGCAGATCCTCCATGGAAGTATGGTGTAGACACGAGTTATCCAACTGTTCCTATCGCAGATATTCAGCGTTTTCCTATTAGTCAGATTGCGGATGATAATTGTGCCCTTTTCTTATGGGCACCTTATGCTATTTTGCCTGAATGCATAGATACTCTTAAGTCATGGGGTTTCAGATATGTTACAGTTGCTTTTACATGGATTAAGACCAATAAAAATGATGGAAGACCTTTCTTTGGGTTAGGAGCATGGACTCGCGCTAATGCAGAAGTCTGCTTGCTAGGAATTAAAGGAAAAGTTAATAGAAAATCGGCTAAGGTTCGGCAGGTGGTGCTTTCGCCCTTGCGCGAGCATAGTCGTAAACCTGACGAGATCCGTGATTCTATTGTGGAGCTACTTGGCAATCTACCACGTATTGAATTGTTTGCACGTCAGACAGTAAAAGGTTGGGATTGTTGGGGAAATGAAACAAGGAAATTCAATCGGGAGGCTCAACATGGATAATTACGATAAAGTTAATGCAGAAGAAATTATTGAACGATTGAAGCGTCTTATTCATCTTATGGAATTAGAAAAGAAAGCGAAAGAAAAGTCTAATGAAAAAAACATTCCAAATTCATCTTAGAATTGAAAGTGAAGCGATAGAAACTTTAAAAAAACAAGCACAAGAAAATAATCTATCTCTTGCTGAATTTTGTAGGCAAAGGTTGCGAGGAAATTCGCAACTATCTAGACTTGAAAGCCTAATCGAAAACTTAAATAATCAATTAAATGTACAACAGGAGGTTAAATATGGTAAAAGAATTGCCTAATTTTAAAGGATACACAGTTGATGAAAAACTACAACAATTCAGAAAAGTAAATCGTGATGAACCATCAATAGAATTTGTCGATTTTGATTCTGAAAAAGGTCAAGAGCTTCTCGACGAGTATGAAAATATCGAAGAATAATAAGTATTTTATCGTCGATAAAAAACGCCCGAACCGGGAATCGAACCCGGGTCTCCTGCGCGACAGGCAAGTGTACTAACCACTATACGATTCGAGCTTGAACTACCTTATTATTATGCTCTTTTAAATCTTACTTATCTTCTAAAATAGCCTCATATTTTTCTCGTAGTAATTTAAGAGCACGAGGATTGTCTTTATAGGCAAGGCTATATTTTTCATATTGCTTCTTCATCTTTTCTTTTATTTGTTCAAACGTGCTTTTTTCTTTAGCTTCCCAATGAGTCATAAACAATATCATTTCAGGATAGAAGAGAGACAGACCATCCGCATTTCTGAATAGCTTTCCTTCAGGCGTTGTAGGTTTGCTCCCTGAACCATGATTAAGAATGCAATCTTTGTCGACTTCGTCTAAAATGAATTCATTATCTAATATCTTAAGTCCCTTTTCAGGATGATGTTCGTCTCCTTCAATTTTCCCAATATCATGCACCCATGCAAGCGCCTGCAACTTATCTTTCACGGTTTCTTGTAAGGTAAGTTCTTTTAGTGCTTTTATAATATAAGACGAATGTAGGAAATTCCATTGGGCATACAATTCTGGAAGGCGTTTGAACCGTTCTCTTGCATAATCTTTAGCTTCTGATGCAGTTAGTTTCTTCATATCCTTTTGTAGATTACAATGATTTAAAGTTTACTAGAGGAAGAGTTATATAGCGATTATTCAGACTTTTTATTATGAAGGCACAAAAACCTGTATACGAGCACCGACTCATAGGAGAGGAATTCTTGAAAGTAGTGGAAACTGAAGGATTGTTAAGAGATTTATATGTCCCAGTAGCACAAGCACATGACTTACTTACTCGAACGGCTAATCGTCTAGCACGTCAATATAATAAAATGCAAAGTGGAAGAGGTAATGAACATCTAGTTAGGGAAGCTATGTGGGCAATAAATGGACTTCGTTGTGGGTTAAGAGACCAATATCCTCTAATGCAAACTGCGGAATGGATAGTTCAATCAAGGGCTGATTTGGCCGGATTAGAAAGAAGGCACGGAGCGTTACCTGAGACAGACATCAATGGGAGAGGGATATTAGAAATAAGTATCGATCGTACAAAACAACTTTTGGTTAAACTTAAGGCTGCTTAAGTGTTAACATTTAAAAGTTAACAGTTATGTTCTTTTTTATGATAAAGAACGGAATAACTCGGCAAGCGCGAGAACAAGCACTTCGAGACATAGTATCTACACTTATTGGATTTGCTACTAATGAATTTGCTCGTGAGCCTAAATGTGAAGGTGACGATTGGTATGTTTCTGGAACCTCTCTTGCCTCTAAAGTTAAAGGTATTTATGAAGGGAGTCGAGGAGTGGATCGTTATGGAAATATCACTAACGCCGATATTATTGATTTAGTTACTGAAGGGAGAGAAAAGAGCAGAACGCTTACCGAAGGAATACGAGTGGCAAGAATTGTTGGTCGAAGCATCACTCAATATGGGTATGGAGTAAATGCTAATAAAATAGAAGATTTGCGAAAAGAATTTGCTGGTGGCGAAAGAACGGGGGTTGCATGACTGAAACAATTGAAGATGTAACAAGCGAGCTCGTAACGCCGTTGCTTATTTATTTTGGAAAACAAGGAATCACTCCTTTCGTTATGGGTATGGAGGGCGGTGAAGTTCTTACGTTGGAAGAAGTTCCCGGACTTAGATTGGGACAGTTGTTAAAAGAAACGCAATTTACTACGCAGATTGCCGCTCAAGTCTATGAAGCATTAGGGACATCGGTAGGCACTCTTTCTCGCCACGGCGTGATACACGGACATTTACATTCTGATAACGTCGTTGTCACGCCCAGCAATAAACCCGTTATAATCGATTGGGGTCAGGCTTCTTACATGCCTATCAGAGATGATCCTGAAGGATGGTATACACGCAATTGTGTTCAACTCGTTGAAGATGTTCGAAACTCTGGCAGGGATGATCGCGAACCGCTCGAACGCATACTCATGGGTTCTTTTGATAGATCAGTACGTTTACCGGTAGAAAAATCGTATCGTGAACTTGAACTCGCGGCTCGTGATATCATGTATAGAGGGTTTCTCGGGGAATAGACTAGATTCTTTAATCACTCTTTCTTATGCACGATCTCGGCCTGTTTGACTAACTCCATAATATTGGCCATTTGAAGCTCCATTGTTTTTAGTCTTTCTTGTATTATGATTTTCTCTTTCTCTGATTGTTCGAGACGTTTTTCTATATCTGTTTTAGTTGTATCTATAAGTAAGTCTTCTTCCGCTATTGTGTCTTTCATACCTAAAAGCTCAGAATAGTAATGAATTTTATCGCTCTTTTTCCAACCGAAGCGGTATTTGAGGGCGCTTTCTGACTTATAGCGCGGGAGCCAATAACAACACGAGCAATGGCGAAAATCATAGAGACTTAATTGCCAATAGCGTTGTCCTGCGGGACTTGCTTCATTGGGAAATATCTTTTTGGCAAATCGCTTTAGTTGCCTATTTGCAACTGAGGCGTTTATATTGAATAATTGATCTTCTGGCTTCAGATTGAAGTTCTTTATGTACTCTTTTAGAAGGTCTGAACAGAGCATGAGTTTTATTCTTCTTCCAAACGTCTTTGCAGATTCTTGCCTAATGTTGACTTCCTTGCATTCATTATAGAGGTCAGATACCCGAACATTTACCAGTTCAGTGGGTGCGCGTATTCCTGTGTCATACAAGAACCAAATAAGCACCTTATATTTGTAATTCGCACTATCTGCAAAGCGTTTAACTTCTTCTTCAGTAAGATATACCCAGTCGGGCTTCTCTTGGCGAGTGTCTAAATCGGTTGTTATATCTGTTATTTCGACTCCTTTCTTCTTATTGACTTTCATCCACCAATGCCAGAATGTTTTAAAAGCTCTTCCAAAGGTGTCTGTAGAGATGTAGACTTCTCCATCCGGCTTACGTAAAATGCCATTTTTCATATCTGCAAAGAAACGGATAAGCTGATCTTCTGTTATTTCTGTGATGCATTTGAACTTAAAGCGTTGCTCAAAGTGGCGTGCAAAGAAAAACATCTTGTCCCGCTTGCTGTTTAAACTCGTATAGCTTCTCCCTCCTTTAACGCTTTTTGTACCCACATTAGCCCCGATTTGCATATCGGTAAGGTATGATAGGATAATGTCCGAGTTTTCCTTAGTGACGTCCGGAATACGATCTTTTACTCTTTCTCTCCAGTTCAGGTATTTTTCTTTATTCTTATTGGGGTCTATCTTCATAGGTCTCCCAGTCCATTCTTTTTTAAAACGGACTGCTACCTATCTGCTTGTGTGGAAACCCTTAGAATATGCCAAAATGGTTTATGTCCTGTCGCGGATGAGACCCGGGTCCGATTCCCGGTGCGGGCGTTCTGGAAAGGTGCGGTTCTCATCCAAAAACGAGGGAACTGCAGAAAATCAAGACGTTCGGTTCGGGCGTTCGGAAACAGTTTGGTTCCCGTCTAAAAAAGAGAGAATCGAACAAACCGAAGATGTCCGCAGCGGGCGGTTATCTAAAAAGTCCGATATCTACACGTTTACCTGGGGTTTAAGAGCAGTTTGCGCTTGCAACACTGCAATGGTAGACATACACGGATATCAACGACAACTAGATCAGACGATTGGGAATATTAAGAAGTCTGATCTTATTAACGAAGCTAACCGTGAGGTCTAAAACTTCCAGGATCACAGCGATCTTCCCAAGACATACGCGCACATTCACCGCGGTATTCGTTATCGACTAAAAGATTTCTGTTATTCTCTCTAAACTTTCGTGTCGGGTCGTAATCAGGTATATCTATTCTAAGTTTATCGCGACATAGATCGCTTAATTCTTCTTGTGAAGGTAACGTGCCCTTTTCTTCATAGTGATGATTAACCGCTTCGTACAACTCAAAAAATCGTGGTTTTCTCATCTTTGACTTAGTGTCTCTTATTCGCGATACGGCTTCATTAATAGTTTGAATTGCTTCTATTCCTTGATCGCGATTTCCGGTAGTCTTGCCATACAAGATTCCAATTCGTACTAGCGCCTTGAAATGTGCATGCTTATACAAGGTAGGAAGTCCAGAATTTTCAATAAAATTCGTAATTGCCTTATAGGGAACAACTTTATCGGTGTAAACAGGCATTATAATTCCGCCACCCAATCCCCTAAATTTAAGTGAACCATCGAAGCCTTTTACAAACCCGTTTCTATTAGTGCTTGCTTCGTGACATCGATACGCAAGATAACGATGCACTCGATCTGCGTAGCTATCAAAAGAGGGTCGCTCCTCAATCCTCGTTTCTGTTTCTTTTGTTGCCATATTTATCATGTTCTCATTGAGCATAAGCTCAGAAAATGAGCGAATTACATATATATGAAACTTATGAGCTAAAAGTAAGCTTTTTAAAGACTAAACAACTTAATTAGCTTATAAAAGATAATATGAGGCTCGATAAATCCGATAAGATAATTTTGACCAGTTTGGACTCAAATGCACGAATAACCGAAAAGGCATTGGCTACTGCTTGTCATCTCTCCAAAGACTCTATACGATATAGAATTAAGAAACTAGAGCAAGAAGGATTAATTCTAGGTTACTCTGCGTTCATAGACTATACAAAATTAGGTTGTATTTCTTACAAAATCTATCTAAAAATACAGGGTTCTGAAACTGACTGGACTCGCCTGCGTAATTTCCTTGATGAGGATCCGTCTGTGTTTGCGCGATTTGAATCCCAAACAGATTGGAACTTTGGTATCGCGTACTTTGCGAAATCTCTTCAAGAGTATTATTTGTTCGAAAGAAGCCTCTTTACAAAATTCGGCAGTATCATTCAGAGTTCCCAGCTATGCCATATGGTAGATGCGACTGTGTTCGAACCGAGAATGTTGCTAGAGAAGAAGGGCAGAGAGTATAATTTATTCGGAGAGGTTAAAAAGACGGAAATAGATGTTCTTGATACAAAATTACTTGAACAACTATTACACGATTCATCTCAGCCATTGGTAAAACTAGCAGAACACATTAAGCTCTCTTCTGATGCGACCAAGAAACGACTTTTAAGATTAGAAAGAGAACAAGTCATTAGAAGATATATTACGACTATAAATTATCCTAAACTCGGTCTTGAAACTTACAAAGTTTTCATCTTTGTAAAAGTATATACTGAAGACGTTGAAAGAGAACTTATTGCTAAAATCTCGGGCTATAATAATACACGAAACATAATTCGCATGGTTGGTCCGTGGAAACTCGAAGTGGAATTTATGTGTTCAACCTATGAAGAGTTATTTAATATTCTGAAAGAACTAAGAACCTCATTCAAGGACAACATAACTTCTTTAACATATACAGTATTTAGAAATGATGTTTATTATCCCGCAAAGAGGTGATTTTATATAGATTATTCACCCATTATTAAAATGAAGATAAGAAAAGCTGAGATTTCTGATTGTAAGAAAATTTGTCAGCTATTGAAGACTCCCGAGTTGATCGATTCTCTAGCGAATATTGATATGAAAGATTATCTTAATAAAATCGCTGGCAAGAACGATTTATTTCTTGTTGCAGAAATAGAAAAAAAAGTTGTAGGATTTGTGCTTGGTGAAGAGTTGCTAGGAAAATGTGCCTATGCTCATTTAATGGCCGTAGATAATAATTTTAGAGGCAAAGGAATAGGCGGTGAATTAATGGAAACGCTCAAAAAGAAGGCGAAAATTAAAAAGATAGATTACCTCTTCTTCTTTGCGCCTAAGGAAAATTCTAAATTAGTTGAGTTTTATAAGAATCATAAGTTTAATAGAAAAGGCGAATACATCCTTTTTGACACAGCGATTTAGTTATGTTTTTATAGCGATATCGTCTAAATATCCAATGGGAAAGAATCCTAAGATAAACGAATTTTTTGATATAAATAAAGTTCCCCAGAAAGAAGGTTTGCTCGTATTCGGTATTTCGATGAGTAGAATTGGAAACGCTCAAAGTGCAGAAAAGTCTTTTGAGCATATGAAGTCTTTTATTCCTAAGATAATTAAGCCTGCAGTCGGTTTAATTCTTCTCTATGCTGATGGACTCTATCTCAATTCAGATGAAATTGCCTCTTCTCTGAAAAAGAAATATCAAGCTCTTATTCACAGCCATAAATACGAATTTATCAAATTGATGAAAAAGCACCCGTGGTATATTCCAAAATCTATTTCTTATCTAACGTGGAACCAACTTCTCTTAGAGAGTAAGGAATATTTCGATTATTTAGGCAGGTTAAAAGAAATTTACAAAAAAGATAAGCAATTTCAAAGCTACCTCCGTGAAGACACAGGAAAAACAGCGCCAACTCAAAACGAAATAAACTTTATCCTAGAAGAAATTTTAGTATTTTATCTAATTGCTAAGGGAAAAGTAAGATTATATAACGAGTATGTCCAAGACAAAGAAGAATGGATACTCCAATGCTATCCTGGAAAACCACTCAAATCAGAGATTTATCTGTTTCAAAAGAACTTCTTCAAGATGTCAAATCCTAAGAACACCTATGAAAACGCCTTTTATGATTTAGAAGGAAAGAAATTGTATGATTATAGCAGAGTAGAACTCGATAGCCTAAAATGATTTTCAAGAAGGGCGAACTAAAACTCCTCTGGCCATTCTATCTAGACGCCGTAATTAGCCCCCTCTTTTTCTTTATGCCTGCCTTTATGGTTCTATACTTTAATGGTATTGGACTTAGTTTATTTCAAATCGGTCTTTTAATGGGTGTTGCCAATCTCACCTCTCTTCTGTTTGAAATCCCAACGGGAGCTATCGCAGATGTTTATGGAAGAAAATTCTCCGTTCTGTTAAGCTATTTCTTACAGGGGGCTGGTTTCCTATCGTTATTTTTCATTGAAAATTATTATATGATTATTATAGTGTATGCTCTTTTGGGAATAGCGTCTACGTTTTCTTCAGGAGCAAAAGAAGCATGGGTTATAGACCTTATACGTGCAAGTCGAAAAGATTTCCAAAAAGGCTATTTTGTAAAAATGCAGACGATTGATAGTGGTGCGCTTATGCTCTCTGGAATCATTGGAGCCTACGCTGTTAAGGTGTTCGGATTGTCCATCATTTGGATTGCAACGGGCATTTCGTTCTTTGCAGCTTTTGCCATTGGGCTATGTGCGCATGAGAGATTTACCAGAAAAAGAACTGCCGACTCGTCCGTGCAAAAGATAACTAAACACGGATGGAAAGCAATTCTTTACAGTAAGAATCATCCCGTATTATTCTCCTTCCTTATGGCGGCCGCCTTCCTCATTTTAGCCAGCAACTTACAAGGACAAATCGCATGGCTTCCGTTCTTCCAAGAACTAGGTCTACCTCAATACGCATTCGGTTATCTCTGGTCGTTCATGGCAGTTATGGGGGTCATTGCACCACTACTCGCTTCACGACTTTTGAAGAATTCTAATGAGAGAGGATTTATCTTAACGTGCATAGTCTCTCTCTTGCTCGTAACGCTTCTTATCCTATTTACACACACAATAGCATTCGCAATCGCACTCCTGCTCGCTTCCACGCTCTTTTGGGGTATGCGATTTACTGCTGAAAGAATCTACTTCCATCGTTTTATACCAAGCAAACTACGAGCAAGCGTTGGGTCGCTAGAATCTATGGTTCTGTCGATTACAGCGATGGTAGGCGTTCCCCTTGCAGGCTGGTTAGCAGACCACATCGGACCACGTTATACACTAGTTAGTTCAGTGATCGTTCTACTAATTGCGGCTTTGATATATTATAGAATAAAAGAGTCTAAGAAATCAGTTTAATACGTTCGTAACCCAGGCTTCTCATTACACAATATACTGGGTAGAGTGCCTTCTGCGGTCTCGTAAATTTTAGGCAGTTTCGCCTGAAGCATTCTTTAGATTTCTTATAGATATGCTCCTATGCACGAAATTTTATAAGCTTTAGATGTCTCTAGAATCATGGAAAAAACGCCTGATTGTCCCAAATGCCAAGGTAAACGACGCATTATGAAAGCGAATGGAGAGGTTAGTCCGTGCTTTGAGTGCCTCGTTGCAGGACGCATGGACCAACACGCAACCGATATTAAAGATTCTGGAATACGACTATAACTCTACTTCTAAAAAAATAGAAAAATAAAAAAAGAAAACAAACAGCGCGTTTAGTTTCGAGCGAAACTGAAGACGTGCTTAACTGCAACGATAACGACTGCAGGAGTGAATACCATCAAGAGCGCGTCCAAGATATCCACAAAGAGAGGGGTTGACGAAAGCGCGTCCTGTCCTACATACGCAGCGAGAAGTAACATAATACCCGCCGTCAAGAATGAGTGCGTTTCAGCCTCCGTGATATTAAACAGACCGACAATAAGTCCAATAACGACAAGGACCCATGCCCAGGTCGCATTAATACCCGTGACTCCTAAGACAACCGCCAAGAGCACTCCAATAAGGAACGCCCATCCTCCAATTTTGTTAGATGATTTGTGTGAAGCCATAGTGCACCTCCTTTCAGCAAAGCTACTGGAGGGTAGCAAAAGAGCTTTATATACCTTGCGCGCACCAAGAACACGGAACATGCTCCCCTCACACGAGATTTTACAGCGATACGCAGACGTACTCGTAAATTTTGCATTGAATAGTGGAAAAGGTCTTCAAAAAAACGAGCTTGTATACCTTCAAATTCCCGAATGCGCAAAACCTCTGCTAAAAGCATTGCAGATTACGATACTCAAAGCAGGGGGACACTATATCACACAATTTATTCCGGATAATATAACACGACATTTTTACGAACACGCCTCAGAAGAACAAATCGCATTTTTCCCTGACAAATATCTCAAAGGTCGCGTCGATCAAGCAGACCATTTCCTCATGATTATCGCAGAAGCCGATAAACAAGAACTACGTGGTATCGACCCAAAAAAAATAATGGCTCGTTCAAAGGTGTTTAAGCCGTATATGGATTGGCGCACTGAAAAAGAAAACGCGGGTAAACTGACGTGGACACTTGCACTCTATGGTACGGAAGCAATGGCGCAAGAAGCTAGTCTTTCGCTTGAAGACTATTGGGATCAAATCATAAAAGCATGTTACTTGGATGACGCGCATCCAGTACAACGATGGAAAGAAGTATTTGCTGAAATTGAACGGGTACGCACCAAGCTTAATCAACTACCGATTGAAAAAGTTCGAGTTATCGCCTCTGGAACCGATCTTACCGTCGGAATCGGACCCGGAAGAACCTGGCTCGGAGGAAGCGGGCGCAACATACCGAGCTTTGAAGTGTACGTCTCACCTCATGCACATAAAACAGAAGGACATATCACGTTCAACCAGCCACTCTACCGATATGGCAATCTTATCAAAAACGTATATCTTGAGTTCAAAAACGGCAGGGTCACAAAGGCAACCGCTTCGCAAGGTGAAGATGTCCTCAAAGAGATGATTGCCACCGAAAACGCAGACCGTATTGGCGAGTTCTCGTTAACAGACAAACGGCTTTCACGCGTCAACAAATGTATGGCTGAGACACTCTTTGACGAAAACATGGGCGGACCGTACGGAAATACGCACATTGCATTGGGGGCCGCGTACAAAGATTCGTACCCTGGTGATCCTGCAACACTTACTAAAGAACAATGGGAAGAACTGGGATACAACGATTCCGTCGTTCACACGGATATTGTTTCTACTGAGAATCGAGAAGTCATCGCGACGCTTGCAGACGGCACAGAAAAAACAATCTACAAAGACGGTCAATTCGTACTGTAAGAGACATACATACAGTTTAAAAACCATTTTAGGTTCAACGAACAATGCATATGGAAAAATTAGCCTTGGAAAAGAAAATGCTGGGAGAACACCAAGCACGTGAGTTAAACAAAGAAACGCTCGTTGCCGCCAAAGAACGCATTGAAGGAGAAATTGCCCGATTTGAAAAGAAAGAGTTTAATGACCACTCGCGTAACCTTTTGCACAACCTCCACGAGCTAACGGCCGCACTAAGTACGATGCAAGAGATGATGAATCTTATCTGGAAGCGGACCGAGCAAATGCAGGAAGAACTCGCGCAGTTGCGCTCAAAGACCGAGTAGTATCCTATTTAAACCGCCATTTCTGAACCTATATATGAGAATTCGATATTCATTTTCATCCCGTAAAACGCGACAGATTGAAGGCAACAACCGCCATAAGCGACCGTTCCCTGATGTAGTGCACGATATGCTCAAAATGGCCGATATCATCATTGAAGTCATTGATGCCCGATTCATTGATGAAACCAGAAACCTTGAGCTAGAAGAAGCAATACACAAAGCGAAGAAGCGCCTTGTCTATGTGTTCAACAAAAGCGACGTTGCAGACATCTCGCGCGTAAAAAAAGAAATCTCTGAAAAAAGGTTGACGCCCTTCGTATTGCTCTCGTGTAAGACATTCATGGGTAAAAAACGTCTGCGTGAACGTCTGCAGATAGAAACCAAGCGCCTGCATCTCTCGCGCCGAGCGCTCGTGGGTATCATAGGGTACCCCAACACCGGTAAAAGTTCGCTCATTAATATGCTCACGGGAAGAAAAACGGTAGGCACATCGCCACAAGCAGGATTCACGAAAGGACTCCAAAAGATAGCCTTCACTCGAGACATCCACGTAATTGACACGCCCGGAGTAATTTCAAAAAAAGATTCACCTGCAACCGAAAAAGAGAATATTGTTCGTTCAGTAAAAATCGGCATCAAAACCTACGATCGAGTCAAAAATCCCTTATTCGTAGTAGCGAAACTCATGCGCAACTTCCCCGGTATTTTCGATAAATATTACGAATTCGACAGCGGTAACGACCCCGAAATCCTCATAGAACACCTCGGGAAAAAACATAACCTCCTTGCCAAAGGAGGCATTATCGACAGCGACCGCACGGCTCGCCTCATCCTCAAGGACTGGCAAACCGGAAAAATAAAACTCTAAATACTAAAGTCGAATATTTCCACAAGCGTTAAAAACCTTCAAACGCATTTTTACACAAGCCCAGATGGCACAATGGTACTGCGCGAGTCTCGAAAACTCGTTTCCGCAAGGATATCCCAGTTCGATTCTGGGTCTGGGCGTCATCCCACTAATTTTATAAAGAAGCGCGCGCACCCAGAAATATGAAGGGGATAACAAGTCTTGCGATTATAGCGCTTCTTATAGTGCCATCTGCATACGCAATTGAAACGACCATACAAGTAACAACCGAACCGAACAATTATGTCCTGATTCGAGTATTTGAGGCAGGAAGCACCCATCTTCTTGAAAGCATCCTCGATAAGTTCACCGACCCCAGCGGCCAAGTTATCATAAAACATACGTCAGAAGCCACAAACCTTGATATCATCGTATATGTACGAGCACAACGCAACGGAGAAACAAAGTATTATCAAAAATTTGAAGCGGTCGCTCCAGGAAGCACATTTGAAGCGTATGTTCCTGAGAGCCTCAAGCCCACAACTGCCCCTGAAGAAAATAAAACAAACGTAGACACTCCTCTTCAAAATGAGAGCATGAACAGCACGACAGGGACGTCTGCACGTACATCATCGAGCATTACCGGAAATGCCATATTCAACGCTGAAACGTTTACAAAAATGCCATGGTATTATATCGTCGCAGGCGCTGCACTTGTAATCGTGGTCGTAGGTGGAGGAATTGCGCTCAAAAGAAGAGGCCGCACGAGCCCTGCAATACAACCCAAAACGCCTCCCGGAAGCACCAAAGATCCGAAGGAACTTGAAACAAAGCTAGAAGAAACGCAAAAACGTCTCGAACAAGCAACCAAAGAGATTTCCCGCATAAAAAACGAAGAACAAATAAAAGAACTTCAAAAGAACATTGATGCACAACAAGAACAAATTAGAAAGTTACAACAAGGGATCTCTTAAGGCGACCAAGCAAAACGCAAACAATAGCTATAAATAGCCTAAAAATAGCACGTTCCTGTTTGCTTGCAGAAAAACGTTTTTTCTACAACCTTACGTATCATATGGCACAACCAAAACCCTCATTTAGACGAGCAGAACCCAGGCAAAGAAGCATGGAGTGTAGCTGTGGTGCAACTGCGAAGCTGGTACAGCGATGCAACTATCCTCATGGAAGAAAATCAGGCGCCCTGAGAACGTGGGCCTATCGATGCGTTACATGTGAAAAATCAACACCTTGTTCTAAACCTGCCCAAGCAAAGCGAGGCAGATAAAGACTATACGAAGCTTTAAATACACAGGATAAATCAAAAATGCGTGAAGGAATAGGAGCATAAGGACAGATTTCTAGGTAATTAATGAGTTATAGTATATATTCAGCGTGTGAAAGGAGGCATAGATAGTATAATGACATACGGAAATAGTTTCGGCGGTCGCGGAGGCGGCGGAGGCGGTGGCTTTCGTGGCGGACGTGGTGGCGGAGGCGGTGGCTTTCGTGGTGGTGGCGGAGGATTCCGTCGCGACTTCGGTGGTCCGCGAACAATGCACAAAATAACGTGCAGCGAATGCGGCAACGAAGGAGAAGTCCCATTCAAACCTCGTGAAGGAACCCCCGTCTATTGCAGAGATTGCTTTGCAAAGAAGAACGGTCGTTCACCCCGCTCTGACAACAGAGAAGGCGGAAACGAACAATCTAGCGGAGACAACAACGAAGAAATGTAATTCTTCAAAAGTTTTATTTTTTATTTTTTAACCTTACGTTATTCTAAGTAAGTTTGGTGATTTTAGCACCTGTATCAGTATCTTGGATACCATATCCAAGCTTGCGCATATCCTCACGTAACCTGTCTGCAAGCTTCCAATTCTTAGCAGCTCGAGCTTGCTCTCGTTTTTCAACCAAATCCATAACTTCAGCAGGCACAAGCTCTTCTTCAAGATCAGCTAATCCAAAGCCAAAAACGTCATCAAACACATCAATCAAGGTCAGTTTTTCATAATTGCTCAAATGTTTGCTATCAACGACTGCCCAAAGCACGCTCAACGCAACAGGCATGTTCAAATCATCATTAATCGCATCGGTAAATCGACGATAATCGACCTGCTCATTGAGAGTTAATTTCTTATTTCGTTCATTCATCGCATCTGCACGAATGTTTCGATACCGCGTCACGAGACGTTCAAACGCATTTCGCGCCGCATCCAGAGATTCAAGAGAAAAATCAAGCGGTTTGCGGTAGTGCGTTTGGAAACACAAATAGCGATAATGCATCGGCGCATACCCAAGCGCGACCAGCTCACTAACCGTATACAACCCTCCTTTAGACTTCGATACTTTCTCGCCTTTAAACGTCAAAAACGCCCCATGTAACCAGTAGTTCACAAACGTTTTCCCCGTCACAGCTTCGCTCTGCGCGATTTCATTCGTGTGATGTACCGAAATATGATCTTCCCCACCGGTATGAATATCAAACGTCTTCCCCAGATATTTCATCGACATCGCCGAACATTCGATATGCCACCCCGGATACCCCACACCCCACGGAGAATTCCACTCCTGTTGTCGTTCGCCGAGACGAATGGAAAACTTCCACAAGGCAAAATCGGTCTTGTGCTTTTTTTCTCCAACAGTAATACGTTTACCTGCCTGCAAACCTTTCACGTCTAATCGTGCCAATTCCCCATACCGTTTGAATTTCGCACTATCAAAATAAATCCCATCACTCGTGCGATACGTATACCCCTTCTTTTCCAATTTTTTAATTAAGTCGATTTGTTCCATAATATGCTCAGTAGCCTTACACCATATACGAGGTTCAAGCACGTGCAGCTTCGTCATATCGCTTTGAAAGACATTCAAATAATAATTCGCAATTTCCTGCGCGTCTTTACGTTCACGAAGCGCCGCCTTTTCCATTTTGTCTTCTCCAGAGTCCCCATCCCCAACCAAATGACCCACATCAGTCACGTTCATCACATGTTTCACCTCTAGCCCATTAAACTTCAGCACGCGTCGCAAGACATCAACAAACAGGTACGTCCGCCAGTTGCCAATCGTCGGATCCCAATAGACCGTCGGCCCACACGAATACAACCCCACGTGCCCTTTCTTTATTGGTTTAAACACATCCTTCTTTCGCGTCAGAGTGTTGTAGAGCAATAAGGGGGCCTCTTTTTTCATAGTCTCTTAAAGAAAAGCAGAGTTATAAGCATTTCCAAAAACTATCGAAATCGTTTAAAACCCCTTCCTCAAAGAAAAAGAGTGACGTTATCTCTTGCAGAACGAGGAGCAGAACTTGAGAAAGAAGCACGTTCCTTACGCGCACTCAAACGCGCCTACGGATGCACGAAAGGAGGGTATGTCGAATATATCAGAAACCCGCTCGAAAAACCCTCGGGACTTAATGACGAAAGATTTACCACCTCTTTCTTCCTTGCCTATACCACGGAAAACGACTTGACCGATTTGCCCGAACGTGAAAAACTTACCTCTGCCCATGAAGAATGCCCGTTATACGAAGGAATCCTTGAAACGTTAGAAAAAAAGATACACTCCCATGAACTCATTTATAACGCAACGCTTGCCGAAATCAAATTAGAACTTGAGAAACCAAGACACTAAATCAATCGTTTCACAAACTCCTGCGCGTTTTCAATCGTCTTGACCTGCATAAACTTCGCGCGTTTCGCAGCCGCACCATTAAACCCTGCAATGAAGTGTCCTCCCAAGAATTTAACACGACCCATGTCAAGCACCTCATGTTTCTGCGCCAAATCCATATATCGTTCAAACAGTTTCAAATTATCCCTCACATCCTCTCGCTTATCCTTCTCTTTCCCCGTCTTTACATAATACAAAATCCGCGAAAAAATCCGCGGATCCCCCATCGACGCGCGCGCTACCATAGCACCATCCGCGACATCAAGCATTCGTGCCGCGCTCGCACCATCATGTACGTCCCCGTTTCCAATCACCGGAATGCCAACCTCCTTCCTAATCTGCGCAATCCATTTCCAATCCGCAGACACTTTATAACTCTCAGTTGAAAGCCGTGCATGAACAGTGAGTGCATCCGCGCCTGCCTTCTCAACAACCTTTGCAACCCGAAGGGCGTTATTCCTATTAAACCCCAAGCGTATCTTCGCCGTCGTCGTAAACCCTGCATCTTTCAACACCCGAATATACGACGCAATTTTATGGGGCGTCTTGAGCAAATAACTCCCTGACGCATTATCCGTAATGCGTACCGAGGGACAGCCACAGTTTATGTCAACCACGTCAAAATCGCGCAAGTAGGGAACAACCTTCTTAAATTCAGAAACGCGCGGACCCGTAATCTGCACGCCAGACGGTTTGTCTTCAGAGATAGTTTTCAGCATATCTTGGGTTTTTTTGTTCGTGTGCAAAACTGCTCCCACGTTCAACATCTCGGTATACGCCATAGCCGCCCCTTGTTCACGACAAATCAGACGATAGGGCAAATCGGTCACATCAACCATCGGCGCCAAAAAAAGACGATTCTTCAATTTAATCGAGCCAATAGAGAGCGGTTTCATCTTAGGAAAGGAACAACACAGGTTTTTATAGCTATAAGGCGACCGAAAATCGTAGACGTCGAATACGACCCTAATCTATGGAACGCGTATGGATATAACCCCTTTACAAGAATAGAAAGAGATTTAAAGCGCGCTTAACCCGAAATAACATGGACAAAGAAATAGATAAGATACCCAAAAACCAAGACACTGACATTGTCATCCGTATTGATGAATTCAATGGCACGAAAGGACTCACAATACGTGAATTCGTCAAATCAGAGCGTTACACAGGATTTACCAAAGCGGGCACACGTATCCCTGCAGATAAGTTCCACCTCTTCAAGAAAGCAATTAACATGATTGATGAGAAAGACCTTGAAGGTGGAGCGCCTCGAGCCGACATGCAATCATCCATGCCGGCCAAATCAACCGCACCTGCAGGCAAACCTGCAGATAAAAAACAAATAAAGAAAGCAAGTACCGAACAATTCGACGAAGTAGAATTCTAATCCCGACAAGTAGACAGTACCTAATCGGGCTTGCTGAATGAAGAAGTTAAAGAATGGTGTATAGAAAA
>ERZ1292629.435-Hain-H43-01um-R1-435-length-45063-cov-8_pt1 | contig 45063 bp, 46 predicted proteins | sample MGYA00564399_ERZ1292629 | MGnify/ENA primary metagenome ERZ1292629 (study PRJEB36523, sample SAMEA6512636) | groundwater metagenome | collected 2019-01-08 | study: AquaDiva: Metagenomics assemblies of 32 groundwater samples
GGGGCATATTTGATTATTTGAATTCTTCCGGCTTTGGGCATATTTCGTTAAAGTTCAGCTGGATCGACAATATTCAGTTCTTTTAGAACAGCTTCGTAGTTATAGATAGCTTTTTTTACTTCATCAAAATCAACTTCGTAGTCAGGATCGCTTTCGAGTTTTAGATAATATTCATGAGCGTCCGTGGCTTTATTCCGAATTAGATAAAGGTCATCGGAGAGAATTTGAAGGATTTTGTCCGAAACAGTTTCAGCGGTGAAGCCTACGTTTCTCAAAACATCATCTAGAATTTTATCGGCCTCGATAATAGCTAATCTCATAGAGTTAGTGTCGCCTGAAAAAGCTTTATGCCTCACAGAACGCCAGTGCTCGATTATAACCATCTCCTCGGCAGTAGGAGCTCTTTTAGACTTACGTTTAAAGGTTAGGTGGGGCCGGTACTTACGAGCAATATTTAATGAAACAATGAAGAAAATAAGAAACGTGGAATTGAGAATAATCCAGAATATTTTGGGGTCGAAGGAAGGCTTTGCGGGCCAGGCTTTGACGACCAAATAAATGGAACCAGCGAAGAGCAGAATCCCGACCACGAAGATGAGCGTATGTAATACTTTTAGAAGTTTATTAAATTCCATTTTTTGCTATAAAAATTTATCGATTTTTTCTTCGTCGCCGTAAATAGCCAACCCGGCGGGGGGTCCAGCTTTGCGGCTTTCGACGCGTTTAATATGCGGGGCGGTGATAACAAAGAACCTTGGCGGATGGAATAAGGTGGCAATGGATTCGACATTTAGTACGGTCGAAGCGGAGTGAAGATTAAAATTAAGCGGATGCATTGATAAAATTTTCGCCCACAATTGTTTTTGAGGTTGTTTCCAGCGTAAATAATGGTAAAGAAGCCGCTGCTTTCGGTAGTCATTCCTAAGGTCCGCAAAGAGAAATGGCCAGTTCCAAAATCTAAGCCGAGTTGATACTTTATAGTTTTGGCGGAATGAATTTAAATCAAGAGCGCTGTATTGGTTAAAGGCGCTTACTAAACCACGCCTGGCAAAACTGTCATAAAACATCAGCTTTGGTGAAAAATATATAAAGCGAATAGTGGTTCTAAACGCGGCTTTAGAGAGATTAACTTCAACAGCTTTCAATACATCAGTTTCTCCTGGTGAACGTGAGAGGGATTTCGCGAACATATCCAATTCGCTTTTCTCTGGTCTAACGGTTTCAAAAATCGGTAATGGTCCGCCGGGAAAACTAGTTTTCATTGTAGCCTTAGCTGCTTCCATTGCCTCTCTTTTAGATTGAGATTCTTTTAGCGTTGAAACAAGCTTGTGCCATTCTTCTATCCAGCCTCCAGTTTTCGGCTCCAATAGGAGTTGAATTCCCACCATCTCTTGTTTTTTTACTTTACCTAAGACTTCAAGGAAGGTTGAGATGGGATCATATTCTTTGTTTTCGTCTATTGCCTCAAATGCAGGATAAGTTTTAATCGGGTAAGCTTCATCTTTATTCAAAACCATTTCGGTTCCCCAGAGTTCATATCCCTTACTTTTCATATCCTCAACGTTTTGCGGGAATCGGCTAAGATAATCTTCGACTTCTATCAATTCAATATCGGGATAAAAGGAATAGAAGGCGGCTTCAACTAGAGCGCGGTATTTAAAGTATAGCCGCATATAGAAGTGAATTTCGCCGCCGAAACTCAGCATTTCTATTGAAAACCAGCGGGTTACTTCTCCATCTCGGTAATACTCAGCGAGATCATTCGCCTCGTTTCTTAAGCCGTGGATAGTGGAAAGAACTTGTTCCATCGCCAAGGGATTTCTCTTCGTTTCTCTGGGTATAAGAATCTCGAGCATTACCCAGCGAAGTTTCTTTTTGAAATTTTCGCGGCGCCAAAAAAGATGGGTTTGTTCGCCTACGTTAAAAAGAATGATTGCTAAAACAAATAAGCCGACAAGTTTTATGATTTCTCCTTGTAGGCCGGTAAAGAGCTGTGAGATTTCCAATGGCATCTTTATCAATTATAAAACTGATAACTGATAAACGCCAGTCCAGTTTAGACTAGACTTTTTGGGGTATTAATCTTGGCGGATACGATAAGCTCCGTCGTTTAGGCGTTCAAAAACTTTGCGGTTTTGAAGGTTAACCAAAATGGTATTTGGCTTTAGAATCCTTTCTTTCTCGATGGCGAGTGAAATTTCTTTTGTGTTAAGGGGGCCGTTTTCCTTTAAGATTCGCTTAATAACCTCTTGAACCGTGCCCGGCTTGTAACCGGCTTCAGAAAGACCATAAATTCCGCGGCCAACTAAGACAAAACGGCTGTCTTTGATAAGCTCATTATGAACAGTAGGAGCTAAGGCGGGGCGGTTGTCAAAATTGACCCGATTAATTTCCTGGGTGATGGTTTCGAAATGTAACGGCTTGCCGGTTTTCTTTAAAACCAAATAAATGCGATCGCGGATATTTTGCGGTTTAATTTCAGGCCACTCAGAAAGTCCGGTGTCGCCAAAGGGATTAGTGTGAATTTTTTTGGAAACGCTTAAATAGTTTTTGGCGTGAGCTTCGTTAATTTTGGCGCTATCGACAAATTCTTTTACTAAATTACTGTAGTTACCGTCGAGAATAGCGGTTTTTTGAGTTTTTAAGAATTTAACGAGTTGAGAAGTGAATTTATTGGCTTGGCTTAATTTTTCTTTGTCACCGAAATAAAAGGGCCAGAAATCTTTATCTTCATTATATGAATGAAAAGCTCCGGTGGCTTCGAGTAAGAAAGATAGATGATTTCGAGTCAGGCCATCGGCAGTGGAGGCGAGATGGGTTAAAAGATTATCTTCGCGAGCGATTCCGCCCGTGGTTTGAAGGTATTTTTTTCCTTTGCCAAGCATATTTTGGCACTCAGAATTACCGGTGATTTTTTCCTTTAGGGCTTTTAGACTGCTGGCTTCGATTTGCCTAATTCTCTCTCGAGTTAGGCCATATTTATTGCCGATGGCGGCTAGGGTTTGGGGTTCTTGATTTTCAAGTAAGCCAAAACGCCCCATAATTACTTCCTTTTGGCGTGGGTTAAGGTCACTTAAAACATTATCGATTGTCCTTTTTGCGGTATTCATAATTGTCTCGATATTATAAACTGATTAAAAAAATAAGTCAACTGTTGATAAGTTTTAGGGTTTATTTCCTAGTTAAGTTGTGCCAAACGAGAAGCAAGGGGCTTGCCACGAAAATTGACGAGTAAACGCCCATTGAAACACCCACTAAAAGGGTGAGGGTGAAGTATTTTAGATTTATTGGGCCTAAAAAGAACATAGCCAACAGGACAATAATTAAGGTAAGAGAAGTATTGATTGAACGAGCCATGGTTTGGTTGATACTATTATTAATAACTGTTCCAAATTCGGTTTTCCCGCGATCGAGAGATAAGTTTTCACGAATCCGATCAAAAACCACGATGGTATCGTGGACCGAAAAACCCATAATGACCAAAAGAGCGACGATAAAATTTGAATCAATTTCCACTCCTAAATAATGACCGAGAACTGCGATGAGCCCGGCCGGAATTACGATGTCGTGAAGAAGGGAAATCATTGTAACCACTCCATATTTCCAAGATGTAATTGGACGGGAAACTTTTCTGAAGGCGAAGGAAATGTAGAGTGAAACAAAAATAATTGCGAAAATGATGGCTTTAACGGCATTTTTACGAAGGTTGGCGCCAATTGACGGACCGATGGATTGAAATGAGAGTTCCTCGAAGGATGGAAACTTGGTCTTTATTACAGTTTGGAGCTTCTGATGTTCATCCTCCGTAGTTGTTCGCAGTCGGACCAGAAAAGTGTCGTGAGTGAGATCGTAATTAATCACGGTTTCGCCGATTTCTTTTATATCAGATTTTAAAAATTGACTAACAGTTTCAACACTAGGGTTTTCTTGGGGAATTTGGAATTGCCACAGCGTTCCGCCTTTAAAATCAATCGCCTCTTCGAAACCAAACACAAAGATCAAAAAAATACTTAGGGCGACGAGGATGCCCGCGATTGATAGGAATAAAGTTTTTTTGCCGATGATATTCATATTGATTAGGTTATAGGTTGTAGGTGTTAGGTTTTAGAGACGGGCTTGTCTTTAATGAAAGCTTTTAACAGAAGCCGGGTGGTGGTGATGGCGCTAAACATACTAACCAAAACACCGATTAAAAGGGTTAACGCAAAGCCCTTGACGAAACTTGAGGTAAAAAAGTAAAGGATGACGGCGGTAATGATGGTGGAAATATTCGAATCACGAATTGATGACCAAGCGCGCTTAAAACCTTCATTGATAGAGCTAGAAAAAGCCAGGCCTTTTTTACGCTCTTCTTTGATTCTTTCAAAAATTAGAATATTGGCGTCAACAGCCATACCTATAGTAAGGATGAAGCCAGCTAGGCCGGCCAAAGTCATTGTGACCGAAAAAAGTTTGAAAATGCCCAAGGTTAGAAGGATATAGATTATCAGAGCGGCGACGGCAAAAACTCCAAAGAAGCGATAGTAGACCACCATAAAAATCATAACCAAAAGCGTTCCGATGGTGCCGGCTAGAAGCGCTTTTTCGAGCGAGTTAGTGCCTAAGGTAGCGCTTATGGTTTGCTGATTGATTAGAGTAATTGGAGCTGGCAGGGCGCCGGCATTAAATCGTTCAACCATCGCTTTTGCTTCTTTTAATGTAAAGCTACCCGTGATAACTGCTTGTCCACCGGAAATTTTTTGCTGAACGACTGGGGCTTCGATTAGGTTGTTGTCGAGAAAGATAGCGATTGGTTTGCCGACGTTGTCCGCGGTCATTTTTTCAAAAAATCCAGCTCCTTCATCGTTGAATGAAATGGCGACTTCGGGCTTGCTGGTGGTGTTGTCAAAATTTAATTGAGCGGACTTGATGTGACGGCCGGTAAGGGTCACTTGCGCGCCATTTACAGTAAATAAGGGCGTGATAAATTCGGTCGAAGAACCGTTTCCCTGAACTTCTTTGAATTCAAGGAGCGGAGTTTCGCCGATGGTTTTTATCGCGTCCTTTATATCTTTGATTCCGGCTAATTCGACAATGAGATTATCCCCGTCCGCGGAGCGAGAGAGGAAGACTTGGGGTTCGCTCACGCCGAAAAGGTTGACCCTTTTTTCTATAACATCTCTTAAACCATTTAAAACAGAGTTTTGGTCGCCTGACGGAACCTTTGTGAGATCTATCTTATATATAAGGTGGCTGCCCCCAACTAGGTCTAGTCCAAGACGCCATGGAGAGTTTCTAAGGCCGAAGTTTTGCGGAAAAATAAAAAACGCGGCGAGAATCGCGACGAGAATGATAAATGATAAAACGAGTCCTGGGTGACGCTGCATTGGTGCAATTCTAGCAGAGTTTTGAATTTTGGCAAGTAGTTTTCGAAGGCTAAATTTGACAAAAAGCCCGGGGAAATTCCTCGGGCTTTGCGATGTTTATTAGAGGTGTTTTACAATCTGATGTGGTGGTGCCGGGCCATGTCTCTGAGCCATGCGATCTCGTTGCCGCGGTAGGTAGTAGCGATTACCACCCTGGGGTCACGATCATCTGGCGTCATCGCATTTGCAACGACCTCCCAAATCTGGGCTTTTTTCCTTGCGGTGATGTGCTGCCTTTCCCCCATTCTTTACCTCCTGGTTAAAGGGCCTTGTTTATTATAATTATTGGCGAAAAGAAGGCAATAGATTAGAATTAGACAATGTTTGAAGACGGGAAGAAGGCGCTCGTGGTGGTGGCACATCCGGATGATGAGACGATTTGGATGGGAGGGACAATTTTAATGAATCCACAGATTAGGTGGACGATTTTTTCGCTTTGTCGTGCAGATGATCGTAATAGGGCGCCAAAATTTAAAAAAGTTTGTAAATATTACGGAGCGCGAGGAATTATTTCGGACTTAGACGATGAAGAAATTTTGAATTTGCGCGAGAGTTTGCCAGAAATACGCCGTCGATTGTTGGATTTCTTTTCTACTTTTCGGAACCGCGGTTCAATTTGCTCCAGCGGCAAATTGCCCGCTGCCTCTCAACGCGGCGACTCCGCGTTGCGGAGGCCAAGCTCGCCGCGTTTCCGAGAGCTTCCTCAAAGTAAAAAAGAAATCCAGCTCGATGCTGGTGGGTTTGATTATATTTTCACGCACGGTTATAATGGAGAGTACGGACATCCGCGGCATCGAGGTGTCAATCGGGTGGTTAGGGACTTAGTCGGCCGCGGAAAAATTAAAACTAAGCAGTTTTTCGCGTTCAGCTACAAGTTTGACGAGAAGAAAAATATTTGCCGGCCTAAAGAGGCAGATGTTTTTTTAAAACTATCCCCTACTGCGCTAAGGGAGAAGAAAAAAATTATTAATGAGCTGTATGGATTTAAAAAATCAACGTTTGAGTATAGGACTTTGTCGAGTGTTGAGAATTTAAAGTTGTTAAAACGTAAGTATTCCTAAGTTATGAGATCGATTATTTTGTATTCTTACCCTCCGGAGCCGGATGGACTCTCCCAGCAGGGAGATATGCTCTATCGCGGAATGAAAGAAAATAGCGAAGAGGTTTGGCCCTGCCATCTTTCGAGTGAGTTTCAAAAGGAATGGATTTATAAACTTTATAAACCGCAGGTGGCGCTAGGAGTGGGTTTTTGGGGACATACGCAGGATTTAATCGAGCATCCGCAAAAATTCGGTGTTCAGCCAGTGCCGTGGCTTTTAGCTGACGGATGGGTGGCGAATTACCACGATAAAATCGGTTCTCTGCCTTTGGTTTTTACAACCAGCGATTGGGTTAAGAAAACTTTTGAACGTGACGGAGTGGATACGAAAAATTTTGTGACGGCGCACATTGGGCTTGAGCCGAATCTTTTTCGGCCGATACCGAAGACCGACCCGGGAGTGAAGCTAATTCGGGATATGGCTGGCGTGAGGGATGACGAGGTGATGATTTTGACAACCGGAGGAGATGTAACTTCAAAAGGGGCACAGGAGATTTTAAGGGCGTTAAAGAAGGTTGACCAGGAATTTAAAAATTGGAAATACGTTTGCAAAATTTGGGGTGGAGCGAGCGCGGATGACCATTATGACGACGAGATGGCTTTAATTGAGGAATTAGGCGAATCAAAGGACAAGGTGGTTTACTTGGATGGCTCGATGTCACGGGAGTTTATGCCGTATTTGCTTTCGGCTTGCGATATTTATGCCGCGCCATCTCGACTTGAGGGTTTTGGGATGGTTCAGGTGGAGGCAATGGCGTGCGGGAAGCCGGTGATTTCGATTGACGCGATGGGGCCGAAGGAAACCATTAAGCATGGCGAGACGGGATTTTTGGCAAAAGTAGCTTCGACGGTGGATTTAACTTCCGAGTGGGCGTACGTTGGGATGGGTTTTGAAGAGGACCATCGAATTGAATTCGATAAACCGAAAACGTTTGCCTATCGAGCGGACGTGGATGAGCTCGCAGAATATTTATTGAGGTTGCTTAAAGATCAGGAATTACGCGAAAAAATGGGAAAAGCGGCGAGAGAACGTGCAGTTGAAGCTTTCGAATATCGTAAAGTCGCCAAGAGAATGGCGGATGTTATCAAGGAGAGGCTGAAGCTTTCTTAGTTTTCTAACGTCGCCGTAGCTAGGCAACAACCCTGATCGGCGGAGCCATAATAAACTGATAACTTACGACCAATAACAACTGCGCCTTCGGGAAAGGTGACACGGCTAATGATGCCGTTTTTTTCGTATGATTTTTCGGGTTTTAGCAGATGATTTTTAGAACGCCAGATTATTTTTTTCGGATTTTTTAAATCGAGGAGTGCGGCGTCGATGGTCCACTCACGTTTTTTGGATTCACCACAATAGATTAAGAGCCAACCTTTTTTGGTTTTGATTGGCGGGGCACCAACCTCGGGTCCGCGACAGGCGGTTTTGGACGGTTTAAGAAGAATATGCTTTTCTTTTTCCGTGAGGAAATTTTGCCAGAAGTTTTTTTGAGGTTTGATTAAATCTTTGAGATTTTTAAATTTAGCGGCGAAAATAGTTGATTCGGGAAAGCCATGGTGGTCTAGTTTGTCGTTACTGATTTTAGTGCGTGCTTGTTTTGTAAGAAGCAGGCAGAATTTATTTTGAATTTTTTCAGGAAAGAAAGCGGCGGCTTTGAGGTAATCTTGGTCGGTTATAAAATTTGGGCCGACAATGCCGTACTTTTTTATTTTTCTGAAATCTTTAGTTTCTGCGAGAGCGATTCGGCATTTTAAAAATTTATTACCTTGGGAGATGGCGCTATAGAAGATGTAGTAAATGTCCCCTATTTTGGTTACGCGAGGATCTTCACAGCCCAGTTTTTCCCAAACATGTTTGGGTTTAATTAATGGAATGGGGCGGACTTTAAAATGGACGCCGTCTCGGCTTTCGGCGTAGCCGATTGAGGACGTTCGCCATTCTTTCCATTTGCCAACGCCTTTGATTGGTTTCGCTTTACCGGTGGCGCGGAAAAGCATTATGAATTTTCCGTTTTCATAAATGACGCACGGGTTAAAAATTCCGCTGGATTGCCAAGCGAGTTTGGGGTTGTGTTTGAGGATTGGGTTATTAGGGTGGCGAGTGAGTTTCACTATTGAGGGTTAGTTTTGAGAGTTTCAAGGAGGTCGTTGAGATTGACTTTGGCGACGGCGATGAGGTCATCCGCCGAGCCGTAGTAGATGTAGAGATCTTCGCCGAAGATGGCGGTGCCGGTTGGGAAAACGACATTGCCGACATCGCCTTTCTTCTCCCACTCTTCGTCCGGACCAAAAAGAGGTTCTTGGAGACGGCCTAGAACTTTTTGAGGATTATTTAAATCCAAGAGGGCGGCGCTGGCGCGATAGGTGCGACCGCGATTTTCTTCTTGAACGGAGTGCATTAAAAAAAGCCATCCGTCTTTGGTTTTTACGGGCGGCGCTCCCCCGCCGATGTGGCGAGTTTCGAACCAATATTTGTTTTCTAAAACGGTGTAGTCGGGAAGTTTGTTTAAATAATCCAGCCAGAATTCGCGAGTTTCGAGTTGTTTAAAATTATCGAAATAAACGATTTGAATATCCGGAAGAATGCGGTGGAGCAGGGCGAACTTGCCGTTAATTTTTTCCGGAAACAGAACCGCGTCTTTTTCCCAAAGTAAAATATCCTTGCCGCCGAATTCTTCGTAGAAAGCTTCGAACATGGCGTACTGATCTTTGAGATGTTCTTCTCGGAAAATTTCTCCGGCTTCGTCGTAGGTGATTTGTGGACTAATAACCCCTTCTTTTTTAAAAGTTTTTAAATCTTTGCTTGTGGCGAGCGCGACTAAAGCATTTTTGCCGTCGTGGGCGGTGTAGGTAATATAAAATGTATCCTCAATTTTTACGATGCGAGGATCTTCGACGCCTTCGACTTCGTAAAGAGCTTCGCGTTCAATGATGGGCTTATTCCAGCGTTCCATGACTTCGGTCGGGCCTTTGAGTTTAGCGTAGCCGATGCGGGATTTTTCATCGTCCTCGCCGATAGCGCGATAGAAAATATGGACGAATTCTCCTTCTTGATAAACGCCGGGGTTTAAGACGGCTTTGTTTTCAAAAAGATTGGCGGTGGGTTTTAAAATAGGTCCAAGTTTTTCGATTTTGAACATTGAAAGTTAAGAAAAATACAGTACTTTTCGGGATTTTAGACAATCGGCGGCGTATAAATACGCTCCGGCGGACCAGGCTTGGTAGGGAGAGGATGAGCCCTCAAGCTTGCCGGTTTTGCCGTCGAGCCATTCGTGGAATTGCCATTCCCCTTTCACGCCGAGGCGTTCAAAAGTGCTTGAATGTTCGAGTTGATCGAGTGGTCGCCCGAGAGAATTTGCTTTGGCTAGGAGTTCGAGTTCTTTTTGGGCTTTGTCGAATTTTTTCATTTTAACTAAAACAACTACATAGAAACCGCCGATCATCGGCCAGATGCCCGCGTTTAGATAGTGGTACGCCTCGCGGGCTTCACATGCGTCGAAATATGAGTGCCATTCTTTATCCCCTTTTCGTATGGGCGGATAGATGGCCTTGCAGGGATAAGGGCGGTTGATTTTGCTTTTGTCGATATAGTTTAGAATTTTATTCGCGATTTTTGGCGTGGCGAGACCGGTTACAATGGCTAAAAGATTGCCGAGGGTGTCAAACCAACTTTCCTGTTCTTTTTCTTTGGGTCCGTGAGATTTCCAAGCCCAAGGGCGATAGTAGCCGAGTTTTGAATCATAAAGTGAAAGATATTTTTCAATTTCGCCATTGACCACCTTTTTTAGATGCTCGGCTTGTTTATTTTTGCCGTACATTTTCAGAACGCCGTAGTAGAGAGCTTCGGTGTTTATGACTCGGCCGTATTTGTGCGGGAAGGCGTCTTCCCAGTCCATCGTTGGTTGTTGGACTAATAAGCTATCTTCGTTTGGGTCTTGATATTCGAGCCAAGTGAAGGCCGATTCAATGTTGCGCTTGTATTTTTTCAGTAAGGATTTATCTTTGTAGCTTTCGGCGAAGACTTGCTGGCCGACGAGATACCAAAGAGTGGAATCAATGGAATTAAAAGTGACGTCCGAGCGACGTTCGGTGTTATAGGAGCCCACGGCGTTTGGGATTTGGCCGTGTTTGGATTGGTTTTGGGATAAAAGCTGAATACTCTTTAAAAAAGCAGTCTTCAGCTTTTGACTTATAGCATCGAACTTACGACTTACAACACTTAACGAGGCGACTCCTAAGCCAGTAATCATGCTATCGCGTGCCCAAGTGGCTTCGTAGCCGCCGGGAAGGCCGGAGGCGTAAAAGCCGGTTTTTTTGGCGCAGTGCATGAGAACCTCAATTGCCTTTTGGCAAGCAATTTCGGTTACGTTCGATTTGTTCGAATGTTGGAGTGCTCGAGTATGTGACTTCATAGATAAATTATAACATTATTTCAACGAAAAACCGCCTAGGTTGGCGGTTTTAAGTCGTTGTACGTGGGGATGATTTGCAGAAGTTGGTAGACGAAAGTGAGTCCCACGATTATAAGGAGAGGTGCCTTGAGTGGGTCAAGGCTCCCTTGAATGTACAACACCAATGCCGTAAGTGCGATACCCGCAATTCCAATCGAGAAGGAAATTCCTGCGGCTACGAGCGTTGTACTGCTATTACTTTTGATAACCCTGCGATAAATCGCGCAAGATTCAGCAATTAGTGCGACAGAAATCAAAATCGTGACTAGCATATGCTCTCCTTTTCTGGAAAGACGGGGTTTGCTGATTTAATTTATATCAGTTTAATTTAATTTTTTCAAATAAAGAAAACCGCCCGGTGCGAGGCACGGGCGGTGATTGATTTCTTCAGCCGACTCCATAGGGGCTATGGTAGTAAAAACATACCTACTACCCCTACTGACGCAAGAATCGCGCCTATGATCAGCCATTTGTGACCTTCGAGGTCGTCCATTGAGTGGATGCAAAAGAAAAACCCCACAATAACGAGGACCCCTCCCCACCACGACTGCGGTGTTAGCATAAAACTCACTCTCCTTTCGTGAATTGTCACAAACACAATAGTCACGTGATTGCCTTTGTCTAGATTCTAAAAAGATTTTACCTCTTCGAGAGCTAAACGTGCAAGTAGATATGAAATAGTGGATTCGGTGCTTTGGTTATCTTTTGGATTTTTCAATAGCAATAAGCCTTTTTTCAAATGATTCAAGGCGGTTTTCAAATTTACTTATTACGTGTTCCATAATTGCCCTCACGGCATTTAAGATGTCGTGGTTGCTTTGTTTAATTTCATGTATTTCTTCCATTATTCGCTCAAATCGTTCATCTATCAGAGCAAATCTTTCATCAATTTTGACGAACCTTTCATCGATTTTATCAAATCTTTTATTAACGCGCGAAAACTCCTGCTGGGTTATTTGAGCTAGTCTATCAAGAGTCATTTTTGATACCTTAGTTTTCATAAAGTTAATTTTATGCCCGAAACCTAGGTTGTCAATGGTTAGGATGATTGTTTAATTTCCTCTAATGCCAACCTGGCGAGCAAATACGAAATAGTGGATTCGGCGCCTTGGTTTAGGTTAATGGCGTATTGGCCCACGCCGTCGTAGCAACCGCCGCTCACTTCATCGTAGACCATTTGGTTAAGGTGGTTTTTGCCGAGGAACCAGTTGAAGACGCGATAGGCGCCTTTTAGATATTTCTTATCCCCGGTGGTTTTATACGCCACAACTTTGGTTTCAACCATAGTGGCGGTTTCTTCTGGTTGCTGGTCAAAATAAGCGCGTTTGCGGTTACGGACATACCAGCCGTTTTGGCCGATGGGGGCGTAGTGTTCTTGCTCGAAGGTAATCTGCCGTAGGAATTCGAGAGTCTTTTTCGCGACTTCGAGATATTTTTCATCTTTTAGGAGGTCGTAGGCATAGAAAAGGCATTCTGGAAGTTTACTATTTGAATAAGTGAGCTGATCTTCAAACCAATTCCAATCTTCGGCGGCGAAATTTTTATACAGCTCGACTTGGCGGTCGGCCATTTTTTTGAAATTCTGGGTAAGTTTTTTATTAGGAAAACTTTTTAGGTAATGATAAATGCCAGTCATCGCGAAAGCTGTGGCTCGAGGTGATTTTATTTTCAGCAAAGGATTGAGCGCCTTCAAGAAAAGTTTTTGAGCTTGATTGCGAATTTTCTCTGGCAAAAGGTTCTCGGAGCTCGCAAAACCTAAAGCCCAAATGGCGCGGCCTTGGACATCTTCGTCGGTGGTGCCGTCTTTCACTTTTTGATAAGAAACAACGTTAGCAAAGGTGCCGGTGGGACGTTGGGCAAATTTTACGAAGTTTAAATAGGTTTGAATGATTTTTTCTAAATCTTCAGAGGGGGCGAGTTTGTAATTTTTAACCGCTACGATTATGGCGCGGGCGTTGTCGTCTAAACTGTAGCCGTAACGTCTTTCGGGTTTGGAATATTTGGCGAAGTGGAAGACGCCAAAGTTATCGGTTAAGCGTTTTAAGTGATCGAGTTTAAGTTCGGGAAGTTTGTCTTCTTCGGCTTCGAGATCGGCGAAGTTTTTGTAAAGATTGAAGTAGGAGGTAGCAACGTTTGGCCACGTCATCGGGCGGGTGTGTTCGTAGGCCTCGCGCCCCATGCCTTTGATACGCTTTTCATCGGGAATGAGTTCGTTTAATGCTTTAGTGATGGCGGAGGCACTTCTTACCGGAACTAGATAACCGGTTTGAGGGGCGACTAAAAATCGCGCGTATGAGGTTTCGGTCGCTATTACTGGCCGGCCGCAACCCATCGCGTATGACAAGGTTCCGCTGACCGATTGGCCTTCATCGACAGTGGGCGAAAGGTAGATGTCAGTCGCTTTAAGGTAAGATGTGAGCTCTCCGAGTTCGAGGTATTTATTGTAAAAACGAACGTGATTCTCGAGTCCAAGTTTTTGAATTTCTTGGATCAGGGCGTTTCGATAAACTTCCCCTTTTTCCTTTACGATATTCGGGTGAGTGGCGCCGATAACCAGATAAATAACATTCGGAAACTTGGCAACGATTTCAGGGAGGGCTCGAATGGCGTATTGGATACCTTTGTTTGGACTTAGGAGGCCGAAGGTGGAAAGAACTATTTTCCCTTCCAGCCCCAATTCGGTTTTGTATTTTTCACTAGGTTCCAGGGGAACCTGCGGAATGCCGTGGGGAATGATGGCTATTTTTGCTTGAGGAATTTGATATTCTGAAACTAAAACTTTTTCAGAAAGCGAATTCATGACGATGAGCGCTTTTGCTTTTTCGGCAATTAATTGGACGGTGTTTTTGAGTTCATCGTCGGGATTTTCTAGAACCGAATGGAAGGTGACAACAATAGGTTTTTCGATAACTTGAAGAAATGGAATGAGGTAGTCGCCCCAGCTTCCGCCAAAAAGACCGAACTCGTGCTGGATGTTTACGATTTTAATTTCAGGGCGGGAGTTAAGTTCTTTCGCTAGGTTAACATAGTAGCCGATTTCGTTTGAATTAATCTCGTCGATGACTTTCTTGGTGTTGTAATTATAGAAGTTGGTCGGGTTTTCTTTAAGGGCGACGATTCGGGACTTGACCGCTGGGTTGAATTTGTGATCGAAGGCGTTCGTAATATCTTGGGTAAAAGTGGCAATACCGCACTCTCTAGGCGGGTAGGAGCTTATATGAACAATATAATTCGTCTTTTTATCGAACGGCTGCATGTTAAAATGTATGCGTTTTGGCCTTGGTGACGATTTCACTGACGAGCTCTTTTAAACTAACCTTAGCGACAGCGATGAATTTGTCGGCGGCGCCGTAGTAGATGTAGAGATCATCACCGAAGAGGGCGGTGCCGGTCGGGAAAGTTACGTTTGAAACCAGACCGCGACGTTCCCAATCTTGATCCGGAGAGAAGAGTGGATAGTGGAGGCGGCCTAAGTATTTCAGCGGATCTTTTTTGCTCACCAGCGCGGCTGCGGCGTGGTAGATGCGATCTTTGTTTAGCTCTTCGACTCCATGATAAATTATAAGCCAACCGTGTTTAGTTTCAATAGGCGGAGCGCCGCCGCCGATGTTTCGCGACTCGAACCAGTATTTGTTCTCGAGCACGACGTATTTGGCTAGATTTTTTAGATACTTGAGCCAATATTCTTTTGATTGAAGCTGCTTAAAATTATCGAAGTAGATGAGCTGGATGTCGGGAAGGATGCGATGAAGAAGGGCAAATTTACCATTTATTTTTTTCGGGAAGAGAATGCCGTCTTTTTCCCATAGATAAACGTCTTTGCCACCGTATTCTTCATAATATGACTCGAACATAAAGTAACGGTCTTTGAGTTTTTCATTGCGGAAGATGTGTCCGACACGATCGTAGGTGATTTTTGGAGTTATTAGTCCTTTTCGGTCGAAGGTTTTTAAATCTTTACTGGTAGCGTAGGCAGAAAGGGCGTTTTTGCCATCATGTGCCACATAGGTCATATAAAAGGTGTCTCCGATTTTAGAAATTCTAGGATCCTCCATCCCCTTCTTCTCATAGGGATATTTGCCTTCTAAAATCGGTTTGTCCCATCGCTCAACAACTTTAGTTGGGCCTTTTAATTTGGCGTAGCCGATTGACGAGTTCATACGTTTATCGACAGCTCGATAAAAGACGTGCACAAATTCCCCTTCTTGATAGACGCCGGGATTTAGAACCGAACGATTTTCGAACTGATTTTCAGTTGGCGCCAAGACGATGCCAAGCTTTTCAACTTTAACTTTCCCTCGTTGCATACGCGCAGGGTGTAAGTTAATTGTACTCTAGCTACGCTTAAATGAAAGCGCTGGAGTGTTTATAAGTCGGTTGTGCGCCCACTAGGATTTGAACCTAGGACCATCTCCTTAAAAGGGAGCTGCTCTACCGGACTGAGCTATGGGCGCAAATCAATTAAAACGGTTCGAGGGTTATTATAGCTCTTTTTCTAAATCTTCCAATAGCTTCTTGGCTTTGGCGCCCGGTTTCTTGGGAGCGCGAACTAGAAACTTAATAAGAAGATCGCCGCGGCCGTAACTGCCGAAATGAGGCATACCTTCGCCCTTAACCCGCAGATCTTCTCTTAGATCGAAGTGAGCCGGAATATCCAAATTGATTTTCCCGCCTTGAATGGTGGTGATTTCAACTTTTTTTCCTAACAAAAGGTCGACTACGTTTAGTTCTTTTCTAGTGATCAAATCGTCTCCGTGCCTAAGGAAAATGCTATGCGATTTTATTCTGATTCGAAGATAAAGATCGCCTTCAGTAGCGCCTCTCTCCCCTGCTTCGCCCATTTTTTTGAGCTGGATGATTTGGTTATCCTGAATGCCGGGTAAAATTTCCACCGAAACTTCTCGCTCCGCTGACTTGCGTCCGCTTCCACGGCAAACGGAGCAAACTTTGTTTGGAATTTGGCCTTGGCCGTGGCAGTTTTGACACGGCTTAACTTGATAGAAGCTGCCAAAGAATGTCCGACTTTGTTCTTTTATTTCTCCTTGGCCGGCGCAGGTGTTACAGGTAGTAAAACCCGATGTAGCATCGGCTCCTTTTCCAGAACAAGCCTCACAACGAATATGGCTCGCGATTTTAAATTTTTTCACACTACCCCTGAAGGCTTCTTCTAGACTAATTTCAAGACCAACTTCGATATCCGAACCGCGCTGATAGGTTTTTTTCTTTGGTTTCACCCCGAGCCCTTCGAAAAAACTGTCAAAAATCTCGCCAAGGTCGCCGAGGTCTGAATAGGAACCATCCCCGCTTTGAGCGCCGTAAGAGCTAAAGCCCTCAAAACCGCTGCTGTTAAACGGATTTGCCGAGCCAAAACGATCGTATTGCGAGCGTTTATTTTTATCCGAAAGAGTTTGATAGGCTTCATTTATCTCTTTGAATTTTTCGCTATTGCCGCTTTTTTTGTCAGGATGATGCTCGTGCGCAAGTTTGCGATAAGCTTTTTTAATTTCCTCATCAGTCGCGCTGCGGCCAACGCCGAGAATTTCGTAATAGTCTCTCATTTTAGAGGGTGAGTGTCTCTTTGGTTCTGGTTTCGCCGGCAACAAAGATAAAATTTAGCGCTAGCATTAAATGAATAAGGACGTAAATAATTATGGCGATTATAGGCACTAAAATGACGCCAAAGCTTCTTACGGCAAGAAAAAGCAGGATCGTCCAAACAAGCCGAAATTCAGCGCTATGTTCATTCTTTAATCTTTCGATATTGGAGGTGACAATACTATAAGCAACATCACTCACGCTTTCGCTTGGTTTGGCGTCGGTTTTTACTTTCGTGGAAATATTTTGCAAGATGACTTTCGCCGCTTCTTTGGTGGTCTTTTCTTGAATTGGAACCGGCAAGGCTTCAAAGCCGGGGATTTTCTGCGTCTGAGAGAAGGCTAGGTCTTCCGCAAAATCCGTGATTGTGCCGCGGAGGTTGACACCGGGATAAATTTTTTCAACGACGCCGGCCGTCCAACTGAAAAACCCATCGAAGGTCGCTCGGGAAATAAAGTTTTCGCGAACATTGAATTTAGGAAAGTAAATTATGATTACCATCAAGACAACGGCACTCACGAGCTTGGCGCCTCTGGCCCGAGCCACTTTGAAATAATTCGGTTCCATCGTGTTGGCTATTTCGGTGCGGCTGTTGATTTCTCCCCAAACCGAAAAAAGCAAGGAAACTCCCATAGCGGTTACAAGCAAGCCGCTTGGCAGGGTATAGAAGAAAGCGAAAAGCGCGGCAATCTCCAAAACAACCACTAGAGTTCGGCGCTTAAGATTTTTTATAAGGATTGTTTCAAGAATCGAGAAGATTAAGAAGACTGCGAGCGCAATAGTAGGAAACCAAAAAGACGCTTTGCCAGCGAGATAGGCGTAGTAGCTATAACTAAAAACTCCAGCCGAAATAACCGAAAGAGAGTCGAGGATGATGGCTTTATAAAACCCCCTCGGCATACTTTCCCTTTCCATCGGAATCTGCTTAATAAAATTTTCTGAAGGAGGGGCTCCTAGTATCATAGAGAAGACTTTGGTTTTTACTTCAATTAGCTTTGGCTCGGTTCGCCTTGGGTTGGTTCCGGATTTTCTTCCAGGTTCTCAGGTTTTGGTTCTTCGCTTGGTTTATTATCTTGATTATACATTGTTTGCCCGATTTTTTGAATCTCAGCAGAAAGGTTCGCTAAGGCGCTTTTTATCTCTTCTAGATTATCCCCTTCTTTAGCTTTCTTTAAGATCTCAATTTTTTCCGTGACTCCCTTTTTGACGTCTTCTGGAACTTTATCGCCAGCTTCGCGAAGTGATTTCTCCGAGAGATAGAGGGTGCTTTCGGCCTGATTTTTGGTTTCAATTAAGTCTTTTTTTTGCGCGTCTTCTACGGCGTGCTCCGCAGCTTCACGTTTTAATTTTTCAATTTCGTCTTTTGAAAGGTTGGTTGAGGCCTCAATTTTGACCGACTGGGTTTTTCCGCTAGCTTTATCTTTCGCGGATACGCTAAGGATGCCGTTGGCGTCAATGTCGAAAGTGACTTCAACTTGCGGAACTCCGCGAGGCGACGGAGGAATGCCATCTAAAATAAATCGAGCTAAGGTTTTATTATCTTGCGCCATCGGCCGTTCGCCTTGAAGAACGTGGACTTCGACCGAAGTTTGATTGTCGGCGGCGGTTGAGAAGACCTGTGTTTTGGCGGTGGGAACAGTGGTATTTTTTTGAATCATCGGGGTAGCGACGCTGCCTAAGGTTTCGATGCTTAAGGTGAGGGGTGTGACGTCTAAAAGCAGAATATCTTTTACGTCACCTTGAAGAATTCCGGCTTGAATGGCCGCGCCGATTGCCACCACTTCGTCTGGATTAACACCTTTATGCGGTTCTTTACCGAAAAGTTTTTTTACGGCATCAGAGATGGCCGGCATGCGAGTTTGGCCTCCAACCAGAATAACTTCATTAATTTCGGAAAATTTAAAACCAGCGCCTTTGGGAGCAGGAGCGGTGACGGTTTCTTCGGTGAGTTTGATGGAACGGTCAATATATTCTCGAACCAACTCTTCGAGTTTAGCCCGAGAGAGCTTCATACTAAAGTGTTTTGGCCCAGAAGCGTCTGAGGTGACATAGGGTAAATTGATTTCGGTTTCGATGGCGGTTGAAAGTTCGTGTTTGGCGCGTTCGGTGGCTTCTTTGAGCCGCTGAAGGGCGAGCGGATCTTTAGAGATATCAATCCCCTCTTGTTTTTTGTATTCCGCTACGAGATATTCGTTAATTTTTTTGTCGAAATCGTCTCCGCCGAGATGAGTGTCTCCGCCGGTGGCTTTGACTTCAACGATATTGTCCCCCACTTCCAAAACAGAAATATCAAAAGTGCCACCGCCAAAATCGTAGACGACAATTTTTTCGTTCTTTTGTTTATCAAGACCGTAAGCCAAAGCGGCCGCCGTGGGTTCATTAACAATTCTCGCGACTTTAAGGCCGGCTATTTCGCCGGCGTTTTTGGTGGCCTGCCTCTGCGAATCGTCGAAATATGCAGGGACAGTAATCACTGCCTCGTCTATTTTTTCTCCAAGTTTCGTCTCGGCATCGCTTTTGAGTTTGGCTAGAACCATAGCTGAAATTTCCTCCGGCTTGTACCATTTATCACCCATCTTGATTTCAATACTGCCGGTAACCGATTTTTGAATATCGAACGGCAACCAAGCCTTATCGCGTGCCACTTCCAGATCGTCAAATTTCCGGCCTATAAGACGCTTGATTGAGTAAATGGTGTTTTTAGGATTGGTAACAGATTGGCGTTTTGCGAGAAGACCGACAAGGCGCTCATTGGATTTACTCGTCGCGACGATTGAGGGCGTGGTGCGGTTGCCTTCCGTGCTTTCCAAGACCTCCGGACTACCGCCGCGCATAACAGCGACAGCAGAGTTTGTGGTTCCAAGATCGATTCCTATAATTTTACCCATATGTTTATTTTGTTTTTATGATTTTTTATTTAAGACGACTGGTTTTTTGAGATTCGGACCCGCGCGGGCCTTATGATTTTATCATAGAGTTTGTAGCCGATCTCAATTATATCAACAACTGTTCCGGGCGGTCTTTCTGATTCCATTTCACTTAAGGCTTCGGCTATCTGGGGATTGAATTCATCTCCGGGCTTGATTTCGATTTTTTCAAGACCACGTTTTTTTAGAACATCGAAGATTTGTGAACGGATCATGTAAATTCCCCTTTCGACCGGACCAGGTTTTTCTAAAGCAGAGAGACTGAGATCAAAATTGTCCATAATATTGATGAGTTCATAAATTAGATCCTCAAGGCCATATTTGCCGATTTCCTCAAGGCGCCTAAGTTCTTCTTTTTTGTAATTGATGAAGTCGGCTTTAGCTCTTTGCCATCCAGAAAGATATTCATCTCTCATTTTTTCCGCTTGAGCTAGTTTTTCTTTTAATACTTCTGATTCATTATTATCACCCGCGACACCGTCTATTGAATTTTTATTTTCGTTTTCCTCCATTAGTTTCTTTTATGCTTTTGAATGTTTTGACGACTTTTTTGTAATTCATACGCTTAGGGCCGATAGCTAGAAGTAAAAGATTTCGGCCGTCGATGCTGCATTTTTTCGCAACAACCGAAAGTTCTTCACTTGCAGTGAACGGACTTTTTTTCCCGATAAAAACCTGAATAGAATCTTCCGGAAACATTTTGCCGTTGAAATTCTCGATTTTTTTGTCGAGCTCTTCGAAGTCACGGATGATGCCTTTAATTTCTTTTTGGCTATCCCAACTTAAATTATCAATTAATGTCTCAAGGCCGGTTTTATAGACCCGTTCTCCGGTTTCCGGTTCGATGGCGCTTAATAAATTTAAATGGTTTGAGAAAAGGTCAACAAAATTAAGCCAGTCCTGATCGTGAAGGCATTTTTGAAATTCGTTATCAAGAGAGGTTTCGGTTTCATTCGATAAAATCTTGCTTACAAAAAACTCATAAGCGCTATCACTTGGAACGCGACCAGCTGAGTGGTACGGCTGTTCTAAATAACCGATGTCGGTTAAATTCTCAAGCTCATGGCGGATCATTGCCGGCCGAATGCCGAAGTCATATTTCTCATAAAGGGAGCCAGAAGAAACCGGAACTCCGTTTTTTATAAAGGATTCAATGACGGCGTTTAATATGTTTTCGGCGCGCTTTTCCATAATTTAGCTACGGAATACGGATTTAGTACGAATATACAGAAACCAGTATAGCCGTATTAGCAATCGTGTCAAGGGATTGCTAATAGTCACTCCTGTTTTGTTTCCGGGAACCGGTTGTTCCCTTGCTCCTGCGGCAAGAGCCAACCTGCCTCTCGGCATTTTCGCTCCGTTAAAATTCGGAGGCCAAGCCGAAAATGCCTCCGAGAGCTTCCCGGAAACAAAACACTCGCTTAGGGGCTGAAATTTGGGTTCTGGGGTGCCAATTTATTAGAGATAGCTTTTATGGTAGAATTGAGGTATGGAAACCATAAAGGGCAAGGTGAGTTGGATAGATATAGTTAAGCCGAGCGAAGGTGATATTAATTGGCTAAAAAAGACTTACCACTTTCACCACTTAATATTAGACGAGTTGCGATTGCCCTCGGCGAGATCGAAAGTTGATTTTCACAAGGATTATTTTTATTTTGTTTACTACTTTCCTGTTTATGATCCGGTAGAGAAAGTTTCAAGGCGGGGCGAGATAGACTTTATAGTCACTAAAAAGGAGGTTATCACTGTTTCCTATGAGGAAGTTGAGGTTTTTAACGGCAAGCGAAAATCTCTAAAACCAGAAAGCCATATTTTGCTGGATTCGTTGACACTTGTGCATTACTTAATTGAAACCTTACTTAGTTTTCAGCAAAGGCAGCTTATCCACATTGGCCAGAAAGTGGAAGAAGTGAGCTTGGAATTGTTTAAGGAACGGGAAAAGCAAAGAGAACAGGAGCTGCTTCAGAAGATTTCTTATTTAAAAAGAGATATTTCTCAATATAGAATTATCATCAAACCACAGCGGCATATTCTGGAATCTTTTTTCCAAGGCGGATGTAATTTTTTAGGCACTCAATGTCAGATTTATTTAAATGATTTAATCGGCGAACATATGAAGATTGTGGATCAACTAGAAGACTACCGACAAGCAGTTGAGGATTTTGAGTCCACGAATAATCAATTGATCGGTTTGAAAAACGCACAGGTGGTGCGGACTTTTACAATTTTAGCTTTCGTGACATTCCCGATGATGCTTTTTTCCGCTATCTTCAGTATGAACACAAAGAACACTCCAATTGTTGAGAGCGAAAATGGTTTTTGGATTATTCTAGCGATAATGGTGGCGGCGATGTTCGTGATGTTTGCTTATTTCAGAAAACGGGATTGGTTATAGTTAAATTTTTTACTTGTGAATTGGAATTCGAAAGCCGGACTCACTTGTCCGGCTTTTATTTAGTGCCGATTTGCACCGGATTTTATCACGCGACCATCTGGCGAGCTCGCCCGAGTCTTTTGATTTCTCGATCGAGAATTTTCTCGACTCTGCTCTTCTGGTAGTCAGTTCCCTGGCGGCGAATAAGACGAGCGATTTTCGTCGTTATTCTTTTTTCGCGGAGAAGAAAACCACAGATTGCAACAGCGATTCTGGCGCTTTTGCAATCATCAAGTACTTCACACAGAATACTCGCTGTTGGCTTTCTGCTTCGCAGTATTCGCCAGGCGGCAACATCGAACATATTCTCAGTTGTCTCAGGGAGAGCTCTTACGAGATTTAGTAATTGCGGTGCTGAGATTTCAGACACGCAGAGTTTGTTCCATAAAACCAACTTCATCTCTGAGGGAATTGCGCTTTCGCCGGCGACGTGATAGATGAAATCTTCGAGCGTTATTTCCCTGCCTAAAAACCGTTGACTAAACTCGTTAAGAAGGTTCTGTATGGCGGGGGTTCTCTTGGTGGTTGACAGTTCGGATAGCCGAATGTATGCCTCGGTCAAACCGGCGACAATCGTTTTTGGAGGTTCGGGCATCTTGATCTCTCCTATCTGGTCGTTAGGGTTTCAATTTATCTGTATTAATTTTATTGCGAAATAAATGCTTTGTCAATTTACTTTGGCGAGATTTTCCGCCCCGTGTTAGAATTTAACTATCTAATAAGGGTAAAATATGAATTTCATAAAAATCTATTTATTCGATACTTTAAGCGGGAAAAAGGAGCTAGTCGAGAAACCGAAAGGCAGGCCTTTGAGGTTTTTTATTTGCGGACCGACGGTTTATGACTATTCTCATATCGGACATGGGCGAACCTATGTAGCTTTTGATGCTTTAGGGAAATATTTAAGAAGTACGGGTCTTGAGGTTTTTTATTTGCAGAATATTACAAATATCGATGATAAGATTATCCGCCGCGCCGAAGAGGAAAAGACCGACTTTAAAACTGTAGCCAAAAAATTTACACAAGCTCATCTTAGGGATATGAAGTCTTTGGGAGTAACGGCGGTTAATAAATATGCTCTCGCCACCGACTATATACCTGAAATTATTAAGCAAGTCCAAAAGCTGATTCAAAAAAAGCACGCCTACGTTATCGAGAAAGACGGAATTTATTTTGATGTTACGACTTTTAAGGACTATGGGAAGCTTTCGCGGCGAACAACTTTACAGGCGGAGGACGGAATAAGCCGGATTGATGAAAGCGTCGGTAAAAGAAATAAGGCAGATTTCGCGCTTTGGAAGTTTTCGAAATACGAAGAAAAACGAATGGAAAACGAAAGAACACTAAAAATTAACAACGAGAAGCCGAGTTGGCCATCCCCTTTCGGACTTGGACGGCCGGGATGGCACATTGAAGATACGGCGATAAGCGAAAAATTTTTTGGTCCACAATATGAAATTCATGGCGGGGCGGTAGATTTAAAATTTCCTCACCACGAAGCCGAAATCGCCCAGCAGGAATCAGCGTCGGGAAAAAAGCCCTTCGTGAAAATTTGGCTTCATACCGGGTTTTTAACCACTCAAGGAGAGAAGATGTCTAAAAGTTTAAGAAATTTTATTACTATCGATGATTTTTTGAAGAATTTTTCGGCGCAGGTATTTCGGCTCTTGGTTTTGAGCAGCCACTACCGATCCCCTATTGATTACGTCCAGAAAATCGGAAATGAAAATCAAGCAAAGTGGATGGGAATTTTAGAATTTTTGGCGAAATTAAAATTAATCATTGCCAAAACCGGGGGCGAGGGAATTGGCCGGCGAAATTTCGAAGAATTCCAAGCAAAGTTTAGTGAAAGCTTAGCGGATGATTTTAATACTCCAAAAGCTTTTGGGGCTCTTTTTACGCTGATGGCATTCGTTAATCCGAGAATATGGAAAGCTACAAAATCCGAAGCTAAGGAATTATATGCTTCTGTTTCGACGGCTTTGAAATCACTTGGATTTAAGATAGGGTTTCCAGAAATTCCCAGGAAAATCGAGGTTTTACTTAAGGAAAGAGAGGAGTTAAGACGAAATCAACAGTTTACGCAATCCGACCGCTTGAGAAAAAAAATTAATGATTTAGGATTTGGTATAGAAGATACTCCTTTAGGACCATTCGTTTGGCCTCTTAGATAGTTGTCTTCGTTTTATTATGGCTAAAAAAGATATCGCGGCGCGAGTGCCGCCAGCAAACCAGGAGGCGGAGCAATCTGTTTTGGGCGCGATTTTGATCGACAAAGATGCCATTATTAAAGTAGCGGATCTTTTAACGGCGGCTGATTTTTATCATCCTTCGAATGCGAAAATTTTCGAAATGATGATCGAGCTTTTCGAGAAGCACCAGCCAATTGATGTTTTGAGTGTTAGTAATCGGTTAAAAGAACGTGGAATTTTAAAAGAGGTCGGAGGTTCGAGTTATTTAGCGGATTTAACTAATGGAGTTCCGACATCGTCGCACATTGCCGGGTACGCAAAAATTGTGAAAGAGAAGAAGGTGCTACGCGATTTGATTCGTGTTTCGGCTGATATTACCGAAGATGTTTTTTCGCAGCCGGGAGAAGTGGAGGATCTTTTAGATGATGTGGAACAGAAGATTATGGCGATTTCGCAGAAATCAATGCCTCAAAATTTAGTTCATATTAAGGACGAACTTAAAACAGCTTACGAAAGAATTGAGAAATTGCATCGCGGAGAAGGAGCGATCAGGGGCGTGCCAACTGGTTTTGACGGATTAGATAATCTTCTTTCTGGCCTTCAGAAATCGGATTTGGTTGTTTTGGGGGCAAGGCCGTCTTTAGGCAAGACTTCATTGGCGCTCGATATCGCGCGGCACGCGGCGCTTAAAGCCGGCGCTTCGGTTGGAATTTTTTCACTTGAGATGTCGCGAGAACAAGTGATTGACCGGTTGATTTCGGCGGAGTCTCAAGTTCCCCTTTGGCGGCTTCGAACCGGAAGAATTTCGGACGATTCGGAATTTGAAATGATACAGTACGCCTTGGATCGATTATCGAATGTGCCAATTTATGTAGACGATAGCGCGTCGCCGAATGTTATGCAGATTCGCTCGATGGCGCGCCGAATGCAGATGGAGCACGGCTTGGATCTTTTAGTAGTCGATTATCTGCAATTAATCCAGCCAAGAACTAACGCGGACAATATGGTTCAGCAAGTAACAGAGATTTCACGTGGATTAAAGGCGCTCGCAAGAGAGCTTAAAATTCCGGTGCTGGCTTTGTCCCAACTTTCAAGAGGGGTGGAACAGCGCGACCATAAAGTGCCGAGATTGTCCGACTTGCGCGAGTCGGGAAGTATTGAGCAGGATAGCGATGTAGTGCTGTTTATTTACCGGAAAGACCGAGAGAGAACCGACATTAGCCTCCCGCTCGAAGAGCAGAATGTGGCGCAAATTATTATTGCCAAACACAGAAACGGCCCACTGGGATCGGTGGAGCTTAAATTTGACCCTGAACGCGTAACTTTTAAAAACATAGAAACCCGGTACACCGAAGTAGCGGCGGAAGCAATATGAATTTACCGCAACCAATTCGAAAATTGGCCGACCATTTGGCGGATTTGCCATCAATTGGACCGAGGCAAGCCCTGCGGCTGGTTTTCTATTTTTTAAGTCAAGGGAAGAATGAGATGAACGAGTTGGCACGAAGCATCGACGACTTAAGCGGTTTAAAACTCTGCTCCAATTGTTTTTTTGTTCATCAGAACCAAGGCGGGCTTTGTGATATTTGCGGGGATAAAAATCGCCGAAAGGATTTAATCGCTATTATAGAAAAGGAAACGGACCTGCTTTCGATTGAAAGTACGCGAAAATTCCACGGGCGGTATTTTATTTTGGGACCAATCCCTAAAACCGGCGTACTTGAAGATTGGCAGAAGTTAAGAGTTCAAGTATTGAAAGCTTTTATTAAAAATGAAATTTCCCAGCAGGCGGAAGAAATTATTTTGGCGTTTAGCCCGACATCAAACGGAGACTTTAACTCTTCGCTTTTAATCAAGGAGCTATCCCCTTTTACTAAAAAGATCACTCGCTTAGGGCGAGGATTGCCGACGGGGGGCGAGATTGAATTTGCGGATGACGAAACTTTGGGAGAGGCGCTTGCTAAGAGGAGCTAGGTTTAATTTCGATTTCGCACAAAAACACGCTATCAATTTTCCCAGCGAGAAAATTGCGCTCGCTCTCGGCCTTGCTCTCCCGTTGAAACGGGAACCATGCCCGCTCGGCCTGCGAGACGGTCTTCTTAGCGAAATCGAAATTAATATGAGATAGGAAAAGAAGAGGTGGACTTTGGAAGAGGGAGTGGTAGTATGGAAGCAGAGGTTTTTTGGCGCTCTTTGAAAACTAACACTGGAGGATGTGATGGATTCAAGCGGAGTTCAGAGTACTGTCGGCGTTTGGAATGCGATTGTGATTTTCTGTGCCGTTGCAGGAGTTGCTCTTTTCGGGAAGAGGATACTCGAGGAGGTGTCTTGGTGGCCATTTTACTTGATCATGTGGGCATCAGGTCTATTTAGCAAGGGAGATGATGACTAAGTCGAGTATCTCAGACTAACGAAGAAGGTTCTTTAGCTTATTGAATCGAGAGAAAATCCAATAGAGGAGGTCGCGATGGCGTTTCTTGAAAAAGTTCTTCGATTCATCGCTTCTCGAGATCCGGGAATAAGCCAGATGTTCTTTCTCTGTATTCTCGGCTTGCTCGCCACTTTGGTTAATGAAAGGCAGTGCGGGGGTGGACGATGAGCGAAAATTGGATCCAGGCAGTCGTGAGAGTTCTCTTTCTAATGACTGTTTGTTGCACGGTGTTTTATTTAGCCGGCGCAACTACTGAGAAGAAGAGGGGTGGTAATCCGTTTCTAGTGATCGGGAAGAGAACTTATCTGGGTTTTCTGAATGTTGTCGGCCTAATACTCCTCGGGTGTTTTATAGTCGCTGACTGTGTGCGAGAAGTCAGTGAATTGGCTTCCTCGGGCATATTTTCAAAGGAAGGCGGTGTGAGCTGATGAGCCATGACCAACAAACAATGCGCACGCTCGTGGCATATTTTCTTTTGATGCTGCTGAACTTCGGCATAATAAGTTGGGAAGAGTGGCAAAACAAGAATTGTAGGTGGCTAAGGCGCTACCTGCGGCGGGGTACACGAAGCCTAGATAATTTTCAAGCCTAGGTGGACGAGTTTGAAACAATTGGGCGACATCCTCACGGGTGTCGCCTTTCCATTTTCTACTATTAGCTTTTACTATTAACCATGCCTAACAACTAATGTATCTCCATCTTGGATGACGTATTCTTTGCCTTCAAGGCGGAGCAATCCTTTTTCGCGAGCTTTGGACCAAGAACCAACTTCGAGGAGTTTTTGCCAATTTATCACTTCGGCGCGAATGAATTTTTTTTCAAAATCAGTATGAATAACTCCGGCAGCTTGGGGCGCTTTCATTCCTTTTTTAATAGTCCAAGCGCGAGTTTCGTCTTCGCCGGTAGTTAAGAAACTTATAAGATCTAGAATTTCGTAGGATTTTTTTATTAATTCATCCAGTTTTTCGGCTTTCGATAAATCCATATAAATGTAATCTCCGCCGACCTCTTTGATTTTTTTCTTTAGACTATCCCCTATCTGAGATTCTTCGCCGTTTATTAAATAGAGTTGTTTTTTAGCGGTTAGGAGCTGAAGTTCGGTGACGATTTCTTCGCCAGCGAATTCTATGGAGAGATGATCTTTTAAAAGTTTCTGTTTGAGTTTGAGTAAAATTTCTAAATTTTTAGCCGATTTTTTCCCTTCTGGCGTAGGAATACGGCTTTCTTTTTCTAAACTGCCGATTCTTTTTTCGACTGTTTCCAAATCTTTAATAATTAATTCAGTATTAATGATAGCCATATCGCGCTCGGGATTAACGGAATTTTCAACGTGGATAATTTCGGGATTTTCAAAAACCCTCAAAACCGTCACGATGGCTTGGGTTTCGCGAATATGCGAAAGAAATTTATTACCAAGGCCTTCTCCGGTTGAGGCGCCTTTTACGAGTCCGGCGATATCGTAAAACTCCACGACGGCGGGGATTTTCTTTTTTGACTTGCTTAATTCGGCAAGCTTATCGATTCTTTCGTCCGGGACAGGAACAATACCAATGTTAGGGTCAATAGTGGCGAAAGGATAATTGGCAATTAAAATATCCTGCTTGGTTAGGATTTTGAAAAGGGTGGACTTCCCGACGTTGGGTAGCCCCACAATGGCGATGGATAGTTTCATAATTTTGCTACGAAATACGAATTGGTACGAATATACGAATAATACTGATTTCAACGAAAAAGAAAAGACCTCAAGGCTTTTGGCGAAGAGGTCTTTCGTCTTGCGCGGATCGACTCCGCAATCTGGTTCGGTACTGTTCAGTAGCCTGCTGCTCGCGCTAGATCATGCAGGGCAGCGAGAGATGCCAAGAGGGTGAGCTGCTGCATAGGGTTGTCTACGTTGTGGGAGGAAAACCTGTACCCCCTTCCTCTTCCTATTGAGTTGATGTCTGGACAAATTCCAACTCCATGGCCAGGGCACATGATATTGAGTTGACCATTCTCGCCTTGAGTGTAGGCCTGGAAATAATAGCCGTCGGAGCTGGGTATTTCACCTTCGACCTGTTCCCACGCTGTACGCATTGCCGTGATCATTTCGGGAATTGGACCTGGACCCCTCGACTCGAGGTAAGACACGAGTTTTCGGCTATAGTTCCCGCGGAGTTCTCCGCCGTGCGCTTCTTTTGATGTAGTAGTGGTTACAGTGAGTAGTTGTGGCATTACGGATATCGTTTCCCTATCTGGGAACTCTAGAAGTATAAATAATAGCGATAGGGTTGCGGACACCGCAAATACTTCTTGCCAGTCGTAGCAAACCTCCCAACCATCATCACAAGCAAAGCACTTATCGTTATTAAACTCCCTCCGTTTTCCAGTTCCCTTGCATCGAGGACAACGTTTGCCAGTCCGCTTGCGCACTCGCGGGATCGGAATAGCATGTTCGAGGAAGCCATTCGCCGTACCAAAGTATCTGAGAGATCTTTCGAAACCAAAGTCTCCTCTCAGAATCCCACTAACTTCACTAAACCCAAAATCGCTTCTGAGGTTTTCAACTATGGGTGCGCTTGTTGACACTTCGCCATATTGATTTACAAAGTCGGAATGGATACGAAGGTAAAGTCCTGCCTGCCCGCTTCTCCCTTTAAGAGAGAGCTCGTACCAACATGGCATAGTACCACGCATTAACATTTCTATACTTCCCACCTTCCACCTCGTTTCTATGTTGGGTTGCTGGAAATCAACTTTTAGTGACGCTCGAAGTAGCCGTTATTTCAAGCTTACTACAAATAAACTACCTCTTGGCTGACGTTGTGTCAATTTGTATTCAAACTAAAAACCACCTTTTGGGGTGGCTTTTAGGTTCTTTTCTTTGCTTACTTATCAAGTCTGACTCGGTGTGGTTTCCGGCAAGATGATAACGTCGCTTGGCGGCGCATTCACTTCCGGTTCAAGGTTAAAATCCAAGGCTGCGTTAATCGCATCTAAACTCACTGCGGCCGTATTTTCTACCTCAGTTTTTTCTTTCGATCTTCGCTTGAAGAATAAAAAGTAGAAAACGGAAAGTAGAAGAGCTAGCAAAATTATCGCGAGAGCTAGCTTTAGGCCGGTGAATTGCGCTAGTAATCCTGCAAGCAGACCAGTGGACGGATTAGGTTCGCCGGACTGCGAATTATTCGATGTGTTGTTGGTGATTGTTTCTGTTGAGGTCGAGACGCCTTTGTTTTCTTCGCCAGTGCTAGAAGGTTCGCTTCTAAGATTGACGTTTTCTCCAGTATTAAGTTGTAAAGGTACTTCGATAATCGGTGGATTACTAACGGTGATTTCGAAACTGGCAGTCGCTTTGGTTTTTCCATTCGAGACTTCCACGGTTACCAAGTACGGATTTGCTCTTACTTGCCATAGGGTCGGTATCCAAGTGATGGTTCCGATGTAGTTGAAGATCTGCATGCCATCCGGTGCATCTATTAAACGAAAGATAAGCGGATTATTTCCAGGGTTGGCGGCTTTTACTGTGTAATAGTAAAGCCAAGTTGCGGTGGCGTTTTTAGGCGGGTTGAAATCGGTAAAAACGGGCGGTTGGGCCGGCGACACGTTCGGTACCGGAGCAGAGAAAGTAGCCGCGCCTCCCCCTATCGTGACACTTCCACCTCCTCCACCCGGAACTCCAACATTTCCACTAGTATTACCTCCTCCCGGATTATTGCCGGGCGGATTATCGGCTGGTGGAGTACTAGTTGAAACCGTTATAGAGTAAGCGGTGCTAGTGCTATTTACGCCATCACTGACCTGAATTTTCACAACGTATGGAGTACTGGTCGCGTCGGCTACAGCCGGAGTCCATTCGATTAACCCAGTCGTCGACGAAATGACCATACCTGCAGGATTTTCAAGAAGAGAGAAATCTAATGGTTTGCCTTCGGGATCAACGGCATCAACGTCGTAGTTGTATTTTTTGGTAGCGGTGGCAATCGTCGGAGGGTTGAAGTTGCTGAAGTTGGGGGGAAGATTTGGTGATTCCACAATGCTACAAGTTGGAGCAGGGCCATCGGCGTTGATGAAATCAATAAGAAGAATTAAATCAAAGACATCTGGAGCGCCATCGTTATTCAGGTCATAGTTTGTCCCTTCGATCGGTTTACCACCGCTGAAGATGTATTCAATATAGAGACTGATGTCGTTGGCGTTAAACTTGTTGTCCTGAGTGATGTCTCCGCAGGTGTAGCTCGCTCCATTTTTAGGCGCAGGTTTTACGGCTTCCAATTGAATTTCATAGGTACTGGTTGCTTTTCCATCAGTTGCGATAAATTTTGCCGTGCTAGTGCCTGCGATTAGTGGCTCCCACGTAAATATTCCAGTTGAAGTGGAATAAGTGGAACTGGCCGGCAATTCGTAGCTGATATTTAAAACATCTCCATCTGGATCGGCAATGGCAAGTGGGAAACTATAAACTTCTCCAAGTGTTCCGGCGGCATTACTAATCCCAGTGAAAACCGGAGAACTGTTCGGCTTACAACCAGATATCTCGCCGTCTTTATAGACATAATCGATTAAGGTTATGACATCAAAAACGTCAGATGCCCCATCTTCATTAAAGTCTATAATCGTGCTAGTCGGCTCCGGAGCTCCGCTGAAAACATAGGCGATAAGCGAATCGATATCGGCGCGATCCACTTTTGAATCTTTGTCGATGTCGCCACAGAGATAACCATTTTTGAATTCCGGCGAACGCGGAATAATTTCGGTACTCGACGCTTCGTCAATTTCTACTTCCAATGTTTGGAGGTTGCTGGGTGGCAAAGAGTTGGATGTTAGATTTAATCCTCCTCCTGACAGTTCACTACCAACACTCGAAGTTGAATTTATCGAGTTTTCAGTAGAAGTATCAGTTGACGTAGCATCTTCGAGGTTCTGTGGATTCGCGACTGAATCGGAGATTGTGGCGTTTTCGATCTGAGAGGTCGTAGTGGTTGCTGTGACGATATCGTTTTGGCCTGTTTGAATTGCAAAGTCAGAGCTGGTCGTAGAACTACTGGCGCTGGTAGGCGCAACCCCTTCGTCGCCTAAAACACGACTGATAGGCAGTAAGAGTAAAGCAAAGGAAAAGAATATGATGAATATTCTTTTCATATATTTATGCTTAGGTGACCTTTTAGTTTATTTTTTGGTTCAAGATCTCGGTCTCATTAAAAGTTTTCAAAGAGCGTGAATTTTGCACAAGCGTTGTTGTACGATTGAACAGTACGAAAATAACGCAGGCGCGTCAACGAATTTTGGGGAAAAGAGGAGTAAAACAAAAAACCCCAACTTAACCGGGGTTTTTTATTAAAATTAATTCTTTAATTTAGCGGGTGATGCTGATAGTGGCACTTTGTTCGGCATCAGGGGCGCAGACGGTAATACGGCTATTAGTATTTTTGACAATGCTATAGCCAGCGCCATTAGTTGAAGCTCCACTTGGGTCAGTTGGGATAGCCACGATATATTTTTCATTAAGCGTGGTTGAAGATAGGTCAACTAATACATCGGGAATTGTGCAGCTTGGTGCTCCAGTTCTGCAGATTTCACTAGTAGCTGACGCGCCACACGTTCCGAGTAGAATTGAAGACGGCAAAACGCCATTATTGTCGAGGGCGACTTGGTAGACGGCGTTTAAAATAGTATTTACATCCGCCCTTCTTTGAGCGTTACGGGTGTCGCCAAGCTGCTTACTGGGATTGATGGCGATAATAACAATGCCTGCCAAAATGGAAATGGCGGCTACGACCAAAAGGATTTCAAGTAACGTAAAACCACTTCTGTTTTTTTGGTTTTTCATGATGTATTTATTATAGCACCTTATTTTTTGTAAGTTAATTTTACCTGTGGATTACTCAAATGACCGAGTTTGGCCTCAAAATTCTTGCCAGGTATATCGGATTTTTGGGTTGATTTGAGTAACAGTGACATTTACTTTCCTTATGACAGTTGAAACAGTACCTGTGGCGTTGATCATTTTACTTTGAGGAGCGAGGTTGTTTGTTACGGAATACGAGCAATTACCTTGATTAATTGATAAATTACCCAGACCAGTGAAAGACGGGAGCTCCTTGATGCGCTCAAGCGCGTCTTCAGCGCAGGCAGTGGCAAGATTTTTGGCCTGGCTCGATTGCTCAACGACAATGCTGCTTTTGGCCGAGCCGACGCCCAAAAGCAGAATAGCGGAGGCGATGGCAATGCCAATAGCGCTAGTAATAATAACGCTCATAAGAGTGATAAACCCTCCTTTGCCAGGTTGTAGGTGATAGGTTTTAGTTTTTAGGGTTTTCATTTTTTATCTTAGACTAGCTGAGCTTATAAAGGTTTTGGAATAATCATATTCGTTGCGGTTTTGGGGATTAAGGTGAGTGAGTTTGAATTGGATCTGAATAGTGCCAGAGGTTCCGGCACGGGAAAGATTGTAAAAATTTAAACCGCTTGCGAGGACGCGGAGATTTGTTAATGGGATAGGTTGACCTGTTGCTTCGGTAATTCGGATGGTGCCAGTTGCGAGATTGTAAATAACCGGGTTAATTGATGGCAAACTAAGGGAAAGCGTGGAACTTACAGTGCCAAGACCAGGCGAATTTATGGCCTGGGCGTTGCGGATTGATTGAGTAATGATTTGCATCACCATCAACCCCTGCGAGTCGACTTCGGTTATAGTTTGACTTTTAACTCTTGATTGCAGGGTCGTGGCGATTAAGGCAGAGATGCCCAAAAGAATCGTAGCGGTTAAGCCGACGTAAAGGATGATCTCGACGAGCGAGGTGCCAGAGGTAGGTTTTAGGTGGTAGGTGATAGGTTTTAGAGGCATGAATTAAAATTTGTTCCAGGAAAAATCGAACCAAAAATCTTCATCAAATGAGCCAAATAGGCCGTGCTCGATTTGCCCCCGGCCGCCAGTGGAGTAGAAAGTGTTAGCGGCGCCATTCCAAACTCTGGTCCAGATATCTTGGCTTGTGTCGGCGAGCAAAACTATAATGTCGTCGCTCGCTGGATCTGGAATTAACTTAACTGTTTCCAACGAGGCGGCTGCTCCGCCTAAGTCAGTTAAAGAATTTTCGGCGCTCATGGCGTTAGTGGTTGGATTAAAAGTCCGATATTTAGGAATGGCTTGCGCGGCGGCATTGGCGCCGTTTGAATAAACTACAAGCGCCGGATTGCCGGACTGACTTTCATAAACCAGAGAAAAACTTCTTTGAACACCGGCGTCGGTTTTTACGCCGATTTCGCCATTAGCCAGGGCCGTCCAGGCCGGGGTGGTATCTGACTTCAGGCAATTGATGTCATTAACGCTGTCTTTAAAGCAGGCCAGAAATTCAGCGGCGGCCGGCCTAGCTCGAATCTGGGTGGCTCTAGGAACCGCCGCGATGCTGATATTTTCCACATTCGCGCTCCAAACAGTCCCGTTCCAAATTCGAATATTAGGAAAATTATCTGCCGCTTCATTGAAAGTAAGCGCTCCTGAACTTCCGTCATTTCTCCACGCGAAATCTACGTCCTCATACTGGGGACCGGCCATGGCCGTGCCGTGCTCGAGCAATCCACCCCAACTTGAACCGTTCCAGTAAAAAGTGTTGGTATCGCTTGAGGCATCTAAAACCGCCACCATGGCCTCATTCGTCCCCGGCCGATTACGAACGACAATCCAGTCCGGATTGCCGCCCACGTTTACCGCAGGATTTTGCGCCGACCAATTTGAGCCGTCCCAGATACGATATTTCGGAATGTTTGTATTATCGTCATAGACCGCTAAAAAGTTTCCATTCGCCAGATAATCTCCATCGAAATTGCGAGTGTCGGGACGGGCAGCATTGGCATAACCAGAGAGGAGAATTGAATTCCCCCAAGCAGAACCGTTCCAAACTTGCGCAAAAATATATTGACTAGTGCTTAAAACACTATCGAAATGTTTGGTAATTAAAATTTTCTCGTTGCGTGAGGGCGAAGTATAAAGTTCTACTCGCCGAGTGGCGCGATTTCCAGGAACACCCAATGTCGGAATCGTTAATTCTGGTCCCCAATTGCCATCTGGATCCAGAATTTTATAACGAAGAACGTCGTCTAGGCCGGATAAGTCCGCATAAACCAACATCCCACCTCCTACCGCTCTTCTCCACTCAGTAAGATATGAAGTTAAAGTAATCTGGCCCGAACGACCTTCTTTGGGTTGCCAGGTAACCGTGGTGGTGGCGATTTTTGTGTGGCTATTAATTGTTCCGATTTGAATTTGACGTGTGAAAATGTCGGTTACATCCGAAGTTCCTGATAAAACCCACTGGTTGCTTGAGGTGGCGAGCCCGTAGGTGCCGTCCACGAGGTTCGAAAATTTTTCATCGCGGAGATTACGAATGGCTTCCTGTCCTTCTTCGGCAATTAAAAGAGCTCGAGATCTGATTCCGGAAAGAGCAATGCTTTCTCGACCATAGACTATGGCGGAGATGAGAGCAAGAAGGACTAATGAAAAAAGCGAGACAGCCAAGACGGCTTCAATGAGTGAAAATCCCCTCCTTGAATTTTTGCTTTTAGTAAATAATAGCGCTTTTAAGATTGACATGGATTATGGCTGTTTCTCCGTTTGACGCACTGAATGTGGTAGTAGTTTCGGCAAGAGGCAGGCCAGAATATTTTTGAAAAACCACTTCGCTTGTATCGCTGATTAAAATATTTGAGGAGATGTCGCTTTTTTCGTCAAAATTTGAGTCTCGCGACGCGAAATTATCTCCTTTAAATATAATTATGCTTGAGGTTACGAACTTAACCCCCCATTTACTATCGCCGTCTGAGGCCATTGCCAACTCCGAGGCTCTGCGCAGAGCATTGGCGGAAAGAGTTACCCCGAGACTCAAATCATTTTTGTTTTTGAAGGACTCGTAGACCGGAAGTGAAAAAGCGGAAATTATAGCGATGACGCCCACGACTAGAAGAATTTCCAGAAGAGTTACTCCTGATTGAGAATTATTTTTCGGGCTCATCAAGGTTAATTTTGGTTTAGCCCGCCAATTAAGCTATAAATCGGCAGGATGACTGAGAGAGCGACAGCGACAACGCCAAGCCAAACCAAAACCAAAAGAATCGGCTCGAGAATAACAGCCAAATTTTTAGTGGTGGTGTCGGCTCTTTTTTCGTAGATTTCTCCGATTTTTATCAGAGACTCAGAAAGTCTCCCAGATCCTTCGCCGGCGATTATCATTTGCTGGACCGGTAAAGAAAGGAGCTTGCGAGTTTCGGGGTAGGAGTCGAAGCTTTCCCTAAACGACCCTCCATCTTCAAGACTATCCCTTAAATGGCGATAAAATCTTTGATATCGACGAAGGTTAGTAGCTTCATAAATTGAATCAAGCGAACGTGTTATTAGAAGACCCGAACCAAGCAGGGTGCCCAAAATATAACCAAATCTCGAAAGCTCAATGTCTTGAATTAGTCTTTTTATGCCAGGAATAACTAGAAGGATCGATTGACCGATGAATTTGGTACGTTTGAAGATAAATAAGAAATAAAATATAGCTAACACAACTGCGATGGCGATTGGAACCACGAAAGACCCATAATTTCCGAGGAACGCGCCAATAGCGATTATACCTTTAGTAAGAAAAGGCAAAGAGATTTTGAGCTCGGCGAAGACTTTCGATAATCTTGGCAGAACAAACCAGGCAATACCGAGTCCGATGGTGATGGTGAGGGAAAAAACTATGACGGGATAGATCATAGCTGATCTTACCTTAGAAAGAAGTTCGCGATCTTTTTGCTGTTGAATCGAAACGACGGCTAGGTTTTCGGAGAGTCGGCCGGTTTCTTCGCCAAGCTTAATGAGAAAAACAATATGCGATGGAAGAAGATTGGTATTTTCAAGAGCTCGCCAAAGATAAGATCCGCTTTCGATATCTTCAACGAGAGTATCGATAATCTTCAACATTCGCTTGGATTTTATCTCTCCTCGAATAGCTTTTATAGCCGTCATGATATCCATCCCTGAGGTTAAAAGGACGGCAAGATTTTCAAGAAAATAATCTTTTTCTTTTCCAATTCCGATATTAGAAAACCAGCTACGTCTCTTCGGCAGATTTTTTTGCTGAGTGACTTCGGGAAGAGTTTTCCCCGGCACGTCTGGCATAATTTGTAGAGTTTTCAGGTTCGAGGCGACGCGACCCTTAGGAGTTCCTCGAGGGTAGTAGCGCCGCTTTTAACCTTTTCGACTCCATCTTCAAAAAGAGTATGAAAACCTTTTTGCTTTTTAGCCACTTCGAAGATTTGAAGGCTAGAAGGATTTTTTAGGATAAGTTCCTGAATTTCTTGATTAACGCGGATAAACTCAAAAAGCGCCGTTCGGCCCTTATAGCCCGTGCCGCCGCAAACGTCGCAGCCAGTACCCCTATAAACAGTTTCTGATCCTTTCGAGAAATGACTCATAAGTTCTGGGGGGATTTTAATAATTTCTTCTGGAGTGAGGGTTACGCTTTGGCGGCAATTTTCACAAATTTTTCTAACTAAACGTTGAGCAACAATTAGTTCTAAAGTTGAAGCTACAAGGAATGGCTCAATGCCCATATCGATTAAACGAGGAATGGCGGTGGCGGCATCGTTCGCGTGAAAGGTGGATAGTAAAAGATGGCCCGTTAAAGCGGCGTTTACGGCAATAGTAGCGGTATCGGGACCGCGAATTTCGCCGACCAGAATGATATTGGGATCTTGCCTTAATATTGACGGCAGACCTTTTGAGAAGGTGAGGTCGGTTTGGCGATTGACTTGGATCTGGTTAATGCCGACGATTTTATATTCAACCGGGTCTTCGATAGTCATAATATGAACCTCGGGGCGGTTCAATATTTTGATTAGGGCGTAAAGGGTGGTGGTTTTTCCGGAACCAGTTGGGCCGGTGACAAGAATCATTCCGAACGGTTTTTTGGCTGATTCGGTAATGATTTCCTGATCCGCCGACGAAAGGCCTAAATCGGCAAGAGTAAACCCTCGAACGTATTCGGCGAGAATTCTAATCGCCACCTTTTCACCGTCGAGTGTAGGAACGATTGAGATACGGAGGTCGGTTATTTTTCCGTTTCGAGTGTAGCGAATAGCTCCATCTTGAGCTGAAAAGTGCTCGTCAATGCGCAGATGCGCCTGAACCTTGATGCGGTTTAAGATGCTACCATATTGATCTTTGGGAATACGGCCAACCTCGCGCATTATGCCATCGATGCGAAAACGAATATTGGTTTCTTTTTCCAGTGGCTCGAAGTGGATGTCCGACGCTCGAGACGCTAAGGCGTCCTCAAGAATTTCTTCTATAATGCCAGGAGCGACTTTATTTTTTTCGTTAATAATTTTAACGAAACGAGCTTCGAGGCTTTGGCGATAATTTAAAAGAGCTTCCGTTATATCTTCGGGGAATGAATAGACAAAACTGATTTTTTTGTTAGGGAAGATTTTCTGGAGTTCGGCTGCAGTTTCGGCAATCGGAAAATTATCTGCGGCCACGATGACGCTTTTTTCTTCTTCGCGGAAAAGAATAATATGAAATTCCTTAGCAAATTTTTCGGGAATTTTTAAAACTTTTTCTTTCGAAGGTTGGCTCACGCTTAAATCGGCGTAAGGTAAATTAAGCGACTCAGCAACCGCTTGGCCTAAAATATTCCTGGAAATAATTCCCTGCTGGGATAAAAATTCAATCAAAGACAATTTGCGTTCGCGACTCGAGGTTTCGGCTTGAGCTAAGGCATCGCTTGTTATATATTTCTCGCGCAGGAGAATTTCTTTAAGTTTTGGGATGTCGATTGATGCCATTTTTTATTTAACGCTCATAGATGCCGATTAATTCAGCTTTTTCGACGATATGATTTTTCATCATTTCCTCAAGACCCTCTTTTTTAGGGAGAGCTTCTGTTGGACCTATCACGAAATCTAGAGCGTAGAGTTTAAAAAAATATCGGTGAGGTTTTTTGTCTGGCGGGCAAGGACCTAGGTAACCAACTTTATCGGTGTCATTCCAGCCCTCCTCGGCTGACGGGAAGGATAAATTTTCCTTCACGCCTGTTGGAACGCTTTCTTGTTTAATGTTTTCTGTTTTGGGATCAATATTCCAAACCAGCCAATGAGTAAATGTTTTTCCACCGACGGCATCAGGATCGTCCATAATCAGAGCTAAACTTTTCGCTTCGGGCGGAACGTTTTGAATTTGGAGCTCTGGATTAATATTCCCTCCGTCACAGGTAAATTTGGGCGGAATTTTGGTGTTATTATTAAAAGAAGGACTGCTAATAATCATGGATTGGATTGAGTTTGAATTTTCTGATAGAGGATTTAGAGATTCGTTTTTGGATGAGAAAAGAAATACTTTCGCAAGAATAAAGACAACAATAATTATACCAATAAATACGGCTTTCTTCACCCCTTTATTTTAGCACAAATAATGCCTGCTAAAAAAGCAAAAAGCGCCCGATGGTGAGCGCTCGCATGTGCAAGGTTTAATGAATGGTTGGCGGCAGGGACCCTTACAAAGCCCCTGCCGCGACTTCCTGAGTTGAAGCTAACTTCTCTTAACTTTTTCTTTTGCCTCCTTTCGTTATGGCATAGAACAATCAGTTGCTACGGCTTAGCGTTTTGGCCGTAATATCCATTACCCGTTGAGTCCAATCCAGTTTTCGTCGGTTGTCTTCTTGCGTTTCCCTTCGCATTAGAACGACAACCAAGTGAATCGGATAGGCTGTAATCAGTTTTGCTGACCAACATCCCTGCCCAGAGGCGCGCCATTGACTGACGTCTTCCCCAGGGTCTTGTTTTTTTCCGTTCGCTTGTATTTGGTGTTTGTGATTCTGTCTTGTCTGACCCTTCGGACCCTGCCATGTTACCCCCACGGTTAAAGGCGAGAAATCTGATTTGTTGCCGTAAACATTTTATTTCAAAATTGTTTAGTCGTCAATAGTTTAATTACCGCCAGCTTTTGAAAATTCTCCAAATTCTTTTTTAAAAAAACTAGCGGAAATGTCATCATGAACTTTTGTGACGCCGGGATATCGCCAAGCGGAGATGACTTTTCGCTTTGATCCGGCGTCTTGGATCATTACCCAGAGTTCGTAGGGATGCTTGGGACTGCCGGCGGATTGCATCATCGCCACGGTTTTAGGAGCAATTCCCTCCTCGATTCTTTTGGGTGTATGAAGAACTCTTTTAATCCTTGATTCAGAAAGCTGATAGTAGCGCATTTTGGCGTGGGCGTGATGAGTCCAGTGGAGAGTTTTTAGTTTTTTTAAAATTGGCATTAGCTTAATTATATTCTTTTCAAAACAAAAAACCCGCAGTTAGCTACGGGAAGTAGTGGAAATATTTTTAAGAAATCAATACGCCTTAGCTTTTTCGCGATAACTGCAATATTCGCAATCCGGCGAGGCATCCGGTGATTTTTCTAAATCAATAGTGGCCTTAGCATTTTCGAGCGCTTTCGGAACCCAATTATGGTCGCCGGTGTAGGGTTCGACAAAAAGATTAAACGGCAAAACGGCTTCGCCCATGCCAAATCCGTCGGCTTTGTTTACTTTCGCGAAAACAAAATAGCCAGTGGACGAAACTTTGAATTCGTTTTGAGTTAGGAGCCATTGATAAATTTCCATTTGCCGGCCGTAGGAGTCATAAATTTGGTGGTTGTTGGCGCCGGTGGCTTTGTAATCAACGACGATCAATTCGCCTTTTGAATTTTGCCAAATGTCGTCTACAGCTCCGAAAACCAGAAAGTCAGTTGGTTTGTGATGAAATTGGATGCCGGTGAAATTGTGCCGCCAGGTATTGATTTCGGAATGAGCAAAAGGAACGGCATCGATTTTGAATTTCTCCATTACCGGATGCGGGGTGCCGTTTTCGCGGTGATGATCAAATTCTTGTTTTAAAAGGAAGTCGACGGCGTTGTTAATTGTGAACGGAAAACCTGGCGGACGTTTAACACCGTGTTTTACATCAAGCCAGAAACAGCGGGGGCACTCGAGAAAAAGTTCAATTTTAGAGCGAGAAAGTTTTTGCACTTTGGTTTAGTTAATGCTAACACCTTGATTGACGAAAGTAAAAAAATTGCTATAAGCTTATGGGAGCTATAACAGATTTCAGGGGAGGGAAGAAAAATGCGTTTGTATCTAGTGCTGTATTTTTCGGGAATAGCGCTTTTGGCTACAGGAATGTGGTTTTGGATTTCAAGAGTGGAAGAAACCCAACACGCCGAAAAGATTGTCGCCGTGGTGTTTGGTGCCACCGGACTTAGTCTTATGGCGCTAGCGATTTATCCGTTTGGTTCTCTCTTTTTTCTATTCTCTGGCGTATTCTTGAAACTGACCTTCCGATTTTTCTTCTAGGCGTCGCGTTGCCTCGAAAATGAATCCAGACGAGCTACCTTCGGGTAGCTCTTGTCTTTTTTTGGCAAGGGTATTCCAAGCTATTGAACCATTAAGTGAAGTTGACAAAAAAGTTGGGGCGGTATATAATGTTAACAGTAACTGGGAAGGAGGTGATAGTCGTGTCAGCTGAAGAAGCGGGACGGATTGCGCGGGCACTGCAGATTCGAATGGAGCTCGCGTGCGAGGATGGGAACGATTCCCTCGCCGACTTTTTCGCAGCAAAATCACGGGCATATGAAGTGATCGCCCGCGATCTGGACAAGCGATCTTAAACTTGTCCCTCATGGCTCCATAGGATGGAGCCTTTTTGTTTAAATAGTTTCAATAAAAAAACTTTCTTCTTTTTACTACACTTTTTGACGATCGTTATTTAGTGTAGTGAATTTATTTCTGTTATTCTTGTCGGATGCGCGCCATCGCGCCGTAGAGGCCGCCGAAGTCACCAAGGGTGGCTTTTTTGATTTTGGGAAGGTCGTTTGGAAACGCCCGCATGATTTTTTTGAGGTGAAACTCGACATGGGGAATTTTGATGCCGATTTTTTTCATCATTGAACCGCCCACCACAACCACATCCGGAGACCAGTGGATAATTGTGTTATTGACGCCATAAGCCAAAATCTCGGCCATTTTGTCCCAAAATTTTTTGTCTAAAATTTCGTAAGGTTTTTTGTGATATTTTTTCTCCACTGAACGGCCGCCGATTAAATCTTGAAGATCTTTTTTGTTTTTGTAATCAATATATTGGTTACCAGGTTCAAAACCATTGGCGTAAGTGTCGATCTTGCCGTTAATAATTCTTCCGCCACCGACGCCGGTGGAAACCGTAAGATACGCCACAATTTCGTATCCCCTGCCGGCGCCCGAAACGGCTTCACCTAATCCCACTAAATCAGAATCGTTTTCTAGATAAACTGGCGACTTAGTAATCTTTTGGATTTCTTTTTTCAGTGGTTTTTTAATCCAACTTTTGAGATTTGGAGCACAACCCTTAATTTTGGTTTTTTCGGCGTCAAAATACCCCGGGATGCCTCCGGCGACGACTTTTATTTTTTTACCGCGGCTGACAGATTTTACCAAAGTGGCAAAAGCGCGCATTCCCTCCTTGAAATTTTTAGGGGTTTTTACGATTAGGGGTTCGCTGAATTTTTTTAAATCAGACGAGGATGCCACTCGCATTTTTGAACCACCGATGTCGAATAAGATGTACATTACTGAAATGTTCTAGTTGTTCTAATTGTTCGAGATGTTAGTGAAGTAATTATATCACTCTGATGCTAAAACTTCGATAGTTCTAATTCTAAACAACTTCGGCGTTGTAACATTGTTCACAATAGACGATTTCGGGGCGGTCGGGAGCATAAGTCGTCTCAAATTCATTTGGGCATTGGCCTTCGAGGTAGTGGGAGTGTTTGACGGTGTTTTGATATTTTTTAAAATCACCCTCCTTCGCTGAAGCTTCAGAGGACAGGCACATGCATTTCCTTGTCCAAAGTTTAACCAAGTTACGCAAGGCGCACCTTTCTTCGGTTCTACATCCGGGGCAAATTCTAGGAATAGGTATTTTCATTTTCCGATAAAATTGGAGTTCTTGGGGAACAAGTTTGAATGCCGAGGTGCAGTTGTGTTCGCATTTTTGCTCGTGCTCGCAACCTATGACTTCTTTTAAAATTCCGTCGTCTGTTTCTTCTATGGAAGAAGGGAGTTCCGAAGCATTTTTCGTTATTCGATATTCTCTTACTTCCGGTTCCATCCAGTCATATCCTAAACGTATCGTCTCCTCCTTTTTAATCGGGAAATAGAATTGAGTCATCGCTTCGTTATACGCAAAGGGTGAAAATTCGGGAGGGAAAAATTCACCATATTTATATTCGCTTCTCCTTGAATCAATGTAGGGATTTTCATTCATCTCTTTAATAATTCTTTCTTGAAGCTTTGCATATTCGTCCTTAGTATATTGCTTATTTAAAATGCAGTACTACTTTTTCCTTAAACTTATACACCCGAAGAGATCCTGGCTGACGCGACAGTAGTCACAAAACTGAACTCGGGCACAGTTTTCAAAAGTGTTTGAGGAAAAATAATTATTTGAGTCGAGGTATCCTACGTTGACACCATCATAAATTAAAGATGTCTCCTTATCGCCCACTCCGTAGAGGTCCTGGGAATCTTTGGCGTGGCTCATTTGTACGCCATACTTTACGTCTTCGCAGCTTTCGGAGTTGAAGCAATATTTCGCGTTTTTACATTGAGATAAGTTGTTGCCGGTCGAATTCGTGCACTTGACCATGTTCGCGTATTTATGGAGCGAGTTTTTTCTCAAACGGATGTATTCCGAAAATAATTCTTTTTGAGTTTGATGGTCGTTTTTAATATCATTAATCTTTTTTCGATACTCTTCTTGCGAAAGTTGCTCGTTTCGGAAGACGAACTTTTTATTGTGCAAGTTACTACTCATGAAGCAGTCCGAACAGTTTCGACAATCAAATAAAAAAGAGCTGCCTAGGCAATTTTTACAATCGGATATAAACTTGCAGCTCACACAATATTCCGAGTCCAGGGCTTGGTAAATACTTTCGCAGTTTAAAATAACCATGGAATCGAACGTGTCTCTGCAACTCCATGCTCCTTTGGAGTAGGCAACGTTGTCGGAGTTTAGTGTGGATGGTGAAAGATATACATTTTTCGAAAACCAGGTATAGCCGGAATAAGGCGAATTTTCATTTTGATAGGCTTCAAGATTGGGTCTCGGCGTGGCATCTGAAAGACTCTTCCATTGGCTGAAAAAAGTTCTGCTGGGATCATAATCTCTACCGTATTGAAGCGGATCCCATTTGTCTGACCACCAACATTCATTGCAATATACCGGGAATTTAACCTTGTCCGAATAGTGAGAAAGAACTTCTTTGCCACAAAGAGCGCACTTGCATTTGTGCAAATTGAATTCATTCCGGAAAAGCATCCGTCTCTTCATTCGGCATTCCGGGCACCAAGTTGGAGGCGGGACTTGGATTTTTTCGTAGAAATTAAAATCGTCGGGCTCGATGACGAAGTTTTGTTTGCAATTTTGGCAATTTCTGGTTTCGGTGTTCATTTCGACATTCTAACATTACACCACTCTAACATTTTAACAATTATCTAATCAGTTTTTTGAATTCCTCAACCATCGGGACTTGCTCGGGGTCGTTGCCGTAATACCGTGCGAGATAAAGGCTTGCCCAGTCGGCGAGAAGAAGCGAATTAAAGACTTTTTCCCAAATGTTTTTACCCGAAAGCGGAACGGAAGTTAAGTTTAATCCTTTCGCGCCTAAGATTTTTTTGGTGACAGAGAATCGTTTTTTAATGCGAGGATGATCGGATGAATCTTCAAGAAAAATTAAATGCAGGTTTGAACTTAAGCTGGCGGTGGTTTTGGTGGCGTCGTAACCAGTCATTTCGTTATGGTTCATTTCCGGCAGGAAATTCCAGAAAGCGGGAATTTTCCCGTTCTCGTTGAATTTAATTTTCCAGACTTGCGCGATGGCGGAATTTTTTTCGGAGGCGTAAATGACGGGAAGCTGATCCCAGAGATTTTCCGAAAGCGCTTTTCCCTTTTTCTGCCAAGCGATAGGTTTTAGGGTTTTTGAAAGCGACGCGAGTTCTTTCTCGTTTTTAAGCCCAATGAGTTTTGAAAACGCGGCTACGAAAAAACCGGTCGACATTCGAGGCTGGATTTTAGTGTCGGGAATCTGAATATAGGGAACTTTATATTTTTTGGCGAGAGCTAGAAGTTTACCGCCCATAGTGACGGCGGTTAAATTCAGTTTTTGTTTTATAGCTTTCTCAAATGAACTTAGCGTTTCTTCGGTGGTGCCGGAGTAACTGCTCGTAATAACGAGCGTTTGACGTTGGATGTTAGACGTTAGATGCGGGAGGTCGTAGGAGCGGTGGTTGGTGATATTTAGTTCTGGATGAGCGGTTTTTAAGATTTCGGCGGGGAAGGCCGAACCGCCCATACCGACGACAATGATGTTCTCGGCTGGTTTAAGCTTTTCGGCGCTTTGGACTTTCAGCCGAAACTCGAACTGTTTGGCGAAATTCAGTATCGTTTTTTCCATTTGTTAATACTAACACACCCTATTTTGGCTAACAAAATCGAAACTTTTTATTTT